>Ga0302326_10019179_pt1 | contig 14138 bp, 10 predicted proteins | sample Palsa_T0_3_FD_202264 | JGI IMG/M metagenome (GOLD analysis project Ga0302326, IMG submission 202264) | Peat permafrost microbial communities from Stordalen Mire near Abisko, Sweden - Palsa_T0_3 | ecosystem: Environmental > Terrestrial > Soil > Palsa > Peat permafrost | place: Sweden: Abisko... | reverse complement strand
ATGGACCCGGCCAATCCGCGCATCCTATACGCCGCGGTCTGGGATTATCTGCGCAAGCCGTGGGAAATTCGCAGCGGCGGACCCGGTTCTGGAATTTATAGATCCATCGACGGTGGCGATACCTGGCAGAAAATCAATGACGGGCTTCCGAAGCTCATGGGAAAAATCGCCATCTCCGTTTCCGCGAATCCCGAACGCCTCTACGCCATCGTGGAAGCCGACCCCGCCGGCGGTCTCTATCGATCCGACAATGGCGGGCACACCTGGCAGTTGATGAACGACACCAACTGGGGCCTCAAATCGCGCGCCTGGTACTACATGAAAGTTTTCGCGGATACCAAGAATCCCGATGTGGTGTGGGTGCTGAACGCGAACGTGTATCGTTCGATCGACGGCGGCCGCAACTGGACGCAGATCCCCACGCCCCACGGCGACAATCACGACCTGTGGATCAATCCGAACGATCCGAATAACGTAATCGAGGCCAATGACGGCGGCGCGAACATTTCCTTCGATAGCGGCCGTTCCTGGTCCACCCAGGAAAATCAACCGACGGCGCAGTTTTATCGCGTGAATGTAGATGACCGTTTTCCTTATTGGGTCTACGCGGGTCAGCAGGACAACACCACCGTGGCCATCAAGAGCGCCGCGAACGGCCCAGGCATCGGCTGGAAGGACTGGCACCCGGTCGGCGGATGCGAAAGCGCGTGGATCGGCTTCGATCCGAAGAAGCCCGACAAAGTTTACGCCACCTGCTATCAGGGCCAGATCACAGAGTATGACGACGACACCATGGAAGCGCGCGATGTGCAGGAATATCCCGCGCTGCCCCTCGCCTTGCCGTCACGCGAAATGAAGTACCGCTACAACTGGAATGCTCCCACGCTGGTTTCGAAAAGCGATCCGCACGTCATCTATCACGCGTCGCAGGTCCTGATGCGCAGCGAAAATCAAGGTCGCACCTGGACGCAGATCAGTCCCGATCTCACCCATCCGGACGATAAGACCCAGGGTTACGGCGGTGGTCCCATCACCAACGAGGGCGCGGGCGGGGAAGTGTACGACACGATCTTCTATGTGGCCGAAGCGCCCAACGATAAGAACACGCTCTGGACCGGCAGCGATGACGGCGTAGTGCAGATGACTCGCGATGGCGGCAAGAACTGGAAGAAAGTCGCGCTGCCCGGCATGGCCGACGCGCAGATCAACGCCATCGAGGTTTCTCCGCATGATGCCGCTGTCATTTACATCGCCGCCACCCGTTACAAGTGGAACGACATGGCGCCGTATATTTTCAAATCGAGCGATTCCGGCGCCACCTGGAGCAAGCTGGTTGACGGCATTCCGGCCGAAAGCTGGGCTCACGTGGTTCGCGAGGATCCCGAGAAGAAGGACCTCCTCTACGCCGGCACAGAGACGGGAGTCTTTGTTTCCTTCAACGGAGGCGCGAAGTGGCAACCGTTGCAGTTGAACCTGCCCACCACGCCGGTGAACGATCTGAAGATTCACGCCGGCGACCTCGTGGCGGCCACTTCAGGCCGCGCATTCTGGATCCTCGACGATCTCGCGCCGCTACGTCAGATGACCGCCGCCGGACAAGAGCCGCTCCATCTCTTCGCGCCTCGCGTCGCGGTCCGCGCCTTCTTTGGTGGCGGAGGCCCCCCGGGCCGCGATATCGCGCTCGGTAAGAACCCGCCCGTTGGCGCCATTCTCGATTTCTCCGTAAGCAAAGCGGGTCCCGTCACAATCGAAATCCTCGATTCCGCGGGCAAGCCAGTTCGCAAAATATCGAACGTCACAGCAAAAACCGGGATGAATCGCGCCACGTGGGATCTGCGCTACGATACCCCGGCTACGATTCCCGGAATTACCCTCTTCGGAAACCTGCGCGGACGCAAAGTAGTTCCCGGCTCGTATCAGGTTCGTCTCACGGCCGCCGGCGAAACGCGGACGGCGAAGCTCGAAGTACAGAAGGACCCGCGCGTAAACGCCACACCGCAACAGTTCGCGGAACAGAATCGGCTTCTCTCGGAGATCGACGGTGAGATCGATAGTCTGCATAAGAGCGTGCTCCACATGCGCGCTGTTCACTCGCAGATCGAAGACATCCTGAAGCGCGCCAAAGAGAGTGGTCTCGATTCGGCATCACTTCAAAGCGCGGGCAAGTCGCTAGCTGAAAAGCTCGACGCGGAAGAAGAGCTACTGGTACAGAAGCGAACCGTCGATGGGCAGACGGTGATCAATTTTCCGACCAAACTCGCGCATCATCTCACCGCGCTGCACAATTTCGTCGATGAACCCGAAGCCGATGTAACGGACGGCGCCCGTGTTCGTGCGGCCGACCTCACCAAGGTCTGGAACGAGCGCAAAGCCGAAGTCGAGAATCTGCTGGGATCGCAACTCGATGCATTCAATAAGCAGGTAGCTGCCGCGAAGTTAGCGTACGTGACTGTCCCGAGGTAGCGTAGCCGTACCAGCGCAGAACTCGGATTGCTCGCAATGTGTTCCAGCGGCTCGCCCTGCCAACGGCCGTCTCCGTCTGCAGTGGAATATATTCGGGATGACGGAGGTTGAGCGGCCAGCGCCCGTTCTGGTGCCGGCGCTCGATCACGGTTTCGACGGCGTCACTCACGCGGCCGTCGGGTTTGACTGCTGCATCCCGCAAGTAATCAAGTCCACGCAAAACGTCGTAATGCCAAAACGCCGGGAATGAGAAGCGGAGCCAGCGTTTGTTGATCACCTCGCCGGTGCGAAGCGAGCGAAACATGCGGCGCTCAAGCAGATAGTTTTCGGCTCTCTTGCGGGCCTCAGTCACGGCCGCCGATTTGCGCCCTGCCCGTTCGTAGTCGAGCAGTCCTTCAAGCACGCAAATGGTGGTATGGAACGAAGAACGGCGGCTTTGGGGCGCTTCGCAGTTCCAGCCGCCATCTTGAAGTTGCTCGCCCAGGAGTTGATAGGCAAGCGCGTCATTCGGTTCTTTGAAATACGAGCCAACGCCGAGGATTCTGCCGTTGATGCAGGGTTCCGTTTCGCCGTCAAGGAAAGGCCGGTTCTTGAGGCGCTTGAACTTCAACCGCTTGTCGACGCGGTCGATCATCCTCCGAGCCTGCTCGCTCACTGGGTCGAGACCGAGGTCTCTCAATACGGCTAGACTGTAGAGGGCGATCAGCACGCCTCTGTCCTCTTTTGGCAAATCGTCTCTCCATCCGCGCGGACCCTCGCCCCAATCCCCGGCAGCAGACTGTAAGGCGAGAAGTTCGGATCCCCAACCTTCTGCCGCAACTCGAGACCGCTCGGCTGCAATCGCGTCCGGGGTTTCACCGGTAAGGTCCCTCATGACCTGCCAACGGATGGCCGGGTCGGAATCGAGGAGCCATTTGAGATGCGCCGGCCGCGGCGCACAATCGAGTAGGCGCATGGCCCAATTGTCGCAAGGAGTGCTCCTTTTGGATCCGCTAGAGTCCTGGGGAATGGTCCGGCCTCATCGCCCTTGGCCGCCAAGGTGTTGCCGGCCGGCTGGACCGCAGCTTTCTGAGCCGCGACCGCGAGGGAGTGGTGCTCTACGCCTGACCAAGCCGCAGTCACGCGATTTCAACTTTTCTATCCCACTGATTCCATTAACAAAACACCACTCCCGCCACCCGGCATCCTCCACCCGCTGAGCTACTCTATGGCCAGAAAGGATCTCACATGAACCTCAACTTTACCCGGATTGATATCGCCGACTGTTCCCCCGATCCCACGCTCACCGAGCAGCAGCACCGCATCATCGCCCGTCTCGCCTGCGGTTGGTCCATCAACCTGGCCGCCAAATCCGAAAAGCTCCATCGCAATACAGTAGGCAATTGGCGCCGCACCGTCCCCGCCTTCGCCCGCGAACTCGAATTCGCCGCCCGTGAACAGCGCCGCTACTGGCAGGATGAAGCCGTCCAACTAGCTTCCGACGCATTCCGCGCCATCGCAGATTGCCTCAACGATCCGAAAACCTCTTCATCCGTCCGCTTTCGCGCCGCCACATTCATCATCAATATGGCTACGGACCCCCAGCAGAAAGCCGCAGCCGGTTTCCCCACTCTCCCCGCGGAAGCGGAAGCCCTCTCCGGCCAAATGCTAGCCCAGCCTAAAGAGGAGCCCGCGCCCGCACCCGTTCCCGAACCTGAAAATTCCGTTGTGCAAACCGCCCAAATCGAAAAAACTGCACAAAGTGCACAAAGGCCGATCCGAGTAACCCCTCAACCCGGTCGCAACACCGTCTGCTCCTGCGGTTCCGGCATCAAATACAAACGCTGCTGCCTTGGCAAGCCAATCGAAGCCAAAGCAGCAGCATGAGATTCTGCCCTCGTCTTATCTGCGTTATCAGCGGCTAGAACTATTTACCTTCTTTAGCGACTCGAACCCGCGCGCTTTCCAGCTTCTTTGTCACCTTGACAACGTCTTGCGGGTCGGCGTCAGCGGGCGGATTGGTCTCGTACTCCTTAACCGACGCCTGCCATTGCGCAATCGCTTCACGGATCTTCCCTTCCTTGGCATAGATATCGCCCAGATGGTCATGAATCGTGGGGTCGGTGTCCATGCGTTCAAGGGCCTTGCGTAGTTGGTCTTCCGCCTGTTCGAGCATGTTCTGGCGGAAGTAGACCCAGCCCAAGCTGTCGAGGTAGGCGTAGTTCTCGGGGTCGAGTTCCACGGCCCGCTTGATCATCTTCTGTGCTTCGTCCAGACGAACATCGCGGTCGGCCAGCATATAGCCCAGATAGTTCAAAGCGCCGGCGTTATCCGGATCGCCGGCGAGCACTTTACGGAACTCTGCTTCAGCCATTTCGAAGTTCTTCTGATGCTCGAACATAGCGCCGCGCGCGAATTGCACTCCCTGCTTTTCCTGTTTATTCGCGGATATGGCTTCGGCTTCGTCGAGCACCTTGGCTTCATCCGAGAACTTCTTCGCCTTCTCGTAGAATCCGGCCATGATCATCAGCATGTCGCGGTCTTTAGTCGATCCCATCAGCGCTTTGACTTCACTCACGGCCTCGGCCGTTTTGCCCTGATCCGACAAAACCGACGCATGCTCGATGATTGCCGAGCGATCCTTCGGATTCTTTTTCAGTAGGGCATCGGCCTCCTTACGGGCATCCGTCAGGTTCTTGGCGAGGCGATCGGTTTCGATGATCTGAACTGAGTAGTGAGTTGCCTGTTCGGTATCGATTTCGGCGGCGGCGCGGAAAGCGGAGACCGCTTCAGGATACTGATTGTTGGCGCGGTACAGGATTCCGAGACGCTCGTCCAAAGTGGCCACGGCTGAGGGATCGATCGATTTGTCTTCGAGAATGCCCTTGAGCACAACAATGGCTGCCGCGGTTTTGCCCTCAGCGAACAGGAGGTCGACTTCGTTATACCGAACCTCGACGTTGGTTGGATCGATCTGCTTGGCTTTATTGAAAGCGGCGTGGGCGGCAACGAAATCGCGCTTGTCCTGATAGATCTTTGACAGCTTCAACTGGACGTCGGCGTCGCGCGGATCGGCTGCGGCGATTTCTTTGTAGATCGTGAGCGCTTCATCCACCTGATCGGAGAAAAGTAGGTCCAGGGCATAGGCGCGCTTGAGTTTGTTGTTTTCGGGAGCAAGAGGCAGCATCCGCTTCCAGGTGTCTGCGGCGCTCTTGAAATCCTTCATGTCGTGATAGAAACCGGCCAGCGCGCTGAGCGAGCGCAGATTCGGGTCCTTGTCGCTGGCGCGCTTGAGCATTTCGATTGCGCCCTTGGTGTCTCCCACGCCGGCATAGACATTAGCGAGCCCGGTCAAGGCTTCTTCGTTGTCGGGTTCGAGTTCGAGGATGGATTTGTAAGTCTTCTCGGCGTCGACCGAGTTGTGCGCCCAGTTGTAAAGGCGGGCAAGAATCAGGCGGCTTTCCTGATCGTTCTTGTCTTTATCTACGATCACCTTGAACTGCTCGATGGCTTTCTTGAGCATGTTCTCGTCGGTCTTGCCGGTTTGCGGGTCGCCGACCAGCTTGATATAAATGCGCGCCAGAACGCGGCGTGCGTCCAGGTTATCTGGGTTCGTTTTGATAAGCTCTTCAGCGTCGGTCACCGCGCGATTCAGTTGGCCGGACTGAATGTAGAGTTCCGTGAGTTCCTCGGAAAGGAACGTGGCGGAGGGATCGAGCTTGAGAGCGTCCTTATAGAACTCGATGGCCTTGTTCAGATATTCGCCGCGATTCCCGTAGGCGCTTGCCAACTCGGAGTAGAGATGGCCCATCGCGAAGTCGTAGTACGCGGTGCCTTTCTCGCTGGGAGGGGCCTTGATCTCAGGGACGGGCTTCGAATCCTGGGCAAACGCCAGGGCGCTCGAGAGAGCCGCGACGATCAGTAGGGAGAGCGGGGTGGTTAGGGGGCGCGCCGATCGGGTCATCATGGAACGTGACTTTCTTTCTCTACCCGGGAGACAATGCGGGCAGGTTGGGTTCTCTTTTTGATTGTATACCTCTGTGCCGGAACACATTTCTAAGCCGCTGATTTGCATTGTCGGGCCGACGGGAGCGGGAAAGAGCGAATTGGCGATACGCATGGCTGAGAAGTTGGACGGCGAGATCGTCAATTGCGATTCATTGCAAATTTACAAAGGCTTCAACATCGGGACAGCCAAAGTGCCCGTGGAGGGGCGGCGTGGGATTCCTCATCATCTGATTGACGTCGTGGAACCGCAAAACGTTTTCACGGCGGGCGAATATTCGCGGATGGCGCGGGAAATTGTAGCGGGAATCGCCGCAAGGGGGAAGGTACCGATTGTCGCTGGTGGGACCGGGTTTTACTTACGGGCCTTGCTCGACGGCCTTTCGCCGCTACCGGGGCGAAGTGCGGCGTTACGGGAGAGGCTGACTGGACGGCCGTTGCATAGGTTGTTGAAGCGGCTCGATCCCGTGGCGGCGGAACGGATTCACGCGAACGACACGCCGAAGCTGACCCGGGCGCTGGAAGTGCGGATCTTGACGGGCCGGCGCTCCGCCGCGCAGAAGCCGCCGGATCCTTTACAGGGCTATGCGATTCGAAAGATTGGAATTTTCCCGCCGAGGCAAGAGCTTTACGCGAAGCTGGACCGGCGGACCGAATGGATGTTCTCGAATGGGTTGGTGGAAGAGGTGCAGGGGTTGTTAGCTTTGGGTGTCCCAGCCGATGCGAAACCGTTCGAATCGCTAGGCTACCGCCAAGCGTTGGCTGTGGTGCGAGGGGAAATAAGTCTCGCGGCTGCAATCGCAGACACCCAGCAGGCAACGCGGAATTACGCCAAGCGGCAAGTGACCTGGTTCCGGCATGAGGCTGGCATGGACGTTCGGACATCGAATTCGCCGTAGACTAGGAGTCACGTGCGTCGCGTTCGGTTTTTGATCTTCGTGTTGGGGGTGTTGCCGGCGTTTGCCGCCGATACTTTCGCGGTCCTGCCGCTGTTTAATCCGTCCAACCAGAGCAATCTGGATTGGATCGGGGAGAGCGCCGCCGAGACGATTCGGGAGTCGCTGAATTCCGAAGGGTTTCTTACACTGGCGCGAGAGGACCGCGTCGAAGTCTTCCGTCGGCTATCGATCCGTCCAGGTGCTGTACTGACGGTGGCGTCGGTGATCAAGGCGGGCGAGTCGCTCGATGCGGGACAGGTGGTTTATGGCGAGTACGAATCCAAGACCGCGGCGACGGGGGAGAAGACCATTCGGCTGTCCGTACGCATGATCAATCTGAAGCGCCTGAAAGAGAGTGGGCAGTTTGAACAGGTGGGCGCGATCGAGGATTTGAGTTTGCTCGAAACCAAACTCGCTTGGCAGTTGATTCAGCATCTGGGACCTCGCTCGTCGGTGACCGAAGATGAGTTTCTCAAGGCGCGGCCACCGGTGCGGATTGACGCCGTCGAAATGTATGTTCGGGGCCTGCTCTCCAGCGTGAGCGACCAGAAGCAGAAGCTTTTCACACAGGCGGCAACGCTCGATCCGAAATACTCACAACCGGCCTTTCAGTTGGGGCGTATCTACTGGGATAAGAAAGATTATAAGAATGCGGGGCAGTGGCTGGAGCGCGTGACGAAGGCGGATTCGCATTACATGGAGTCGCTCTTTCTGCATGGGCTGTGCAAGTACAACCAGGGCGAGTATCTGGACGCGATTAAAGATTTCCAGGCCGTGGCTGCCGAAGTGCCGTTGAACGAGGTCTATAACAATCTGGGCGCGGCTCAATCGCGGAAGGATATTTATGGGGCCGAGATCAATTTCAAAAAGGCACTTCAGGGAGACGAGGCGGACCCCGATTACTGGTTCAATATGGGCTATTTGGAGTGGAAAAACGGGGCGTTCTTTCCTGCGGCGGACAAGTTCCGGGCAGTGCTGGACAGGTCGCCGGAAGATGTCGAGGCGAAGACCTTTCTGGGGCGTTGTTTAGCCAAGGAAGGGCCGAAGCCCGGAGACCCCAAGACGGAAAGGCGGGAACGGCTGAAGTATCTATTTGAGGATTCTGCGTTCCGCCAATTGCAGGCGGAGATTAAGAAGTAGGAAGAACGTGACAACATACAGCAGGTCGGTCGCTTCCTGATAGATGATGATGTGCCGGGAAGTCTCCGTGGCGTCAAGCAACGACCCCGCTAAGAACGAGAGGATTCCAATTCCACTGATGGCGACAGCGAGTGGCCATATCGTGTTGCGGAAGTATCGACTCAACGCCGGTACGATGACAAACAGGAGCGGGATGTGCCAGGGCCAGAGTGTGGCCAGATAACGGCGGAACGCGCTCCAGGGTTGCGGACCGCTGGCGCGAAACAAGGGTATCGGATTGTCCACGCGCCGCATGGTGCCGAAGCTGGAGATTGGCACGTCTGCCGAAAAGGCGAGGAAATCGGAACGCAGGATCTGGAGAGCGGTTTCAGGATGGCGCAGGTAGAAGTTCAGGATCGTTGCGGCAGTGAGATCGTGCTCGAAGCTGGCGCGGTACGCGGGGTTCGTCAAAGGAGAACCAGCCGAATAGGCAAACATGTGATTAAATGCGGCGTCCGTTGCGGGCCTGTTCAGTTCGCGTAGAGTGGCTTCGGGGTTCGAGGACGCGGGAAGTACCTTGAAGAAAACCGCGCTGAAGAAGGGTTCCACCCGATATCCCGTATATGTATGGGAGGCCATGAAGCCGGCCGTGGCTATAAAGGCGAGGGGCGTGAGAAGCCACGCGATCCGATTCGCGCGATGTCCCGCGCGCCATGCGATCGCGAAACAGAATACCGCCAGCGGAATCGCGCATGCTTCGTGTTGCAGCTTGGTTCCGAGAAACAGAGCTCCGCACAAGCCGAAGCAGACCGCCCACCCGTAGCTGGCTGCTTGTTCCTGGAGAGCCGCATTCCAAGCAACGGCGAAGACCAGAATGAGAAATACCATCGACGCCGTATCCATGTACGCGGCGCTGAAGAACTGGACATATTGAGGATCGGCAAAGACAAGCAGGAAGACAGCAGTGAAAAATAAGCGGCGCGGCCACGGCCAGTTTTCGAGCGGAATCAGGCAAAGCCAAAACGCCAACGTTGTAAGAATGCCATGCACTGCTCCCAAGACGCGGATGTCGAAGTATCCCGAAGGAAGAAGAAGTTTGCAAACTCCCTTGGCGACGGCCGCGACCCAGACTTCCGTGCCTGGAATGCCGGGGCTCCAGGTGTGCGCTTCATCGATCCGGTAATCGGTGACAAAGAAGCTGAAAAGGTCCGGGCGGAATTCCGGTGCTACCCAGACTCCTAGGCGGCCGAGTACTTTGGGAAAGTCGCCGTTGTCGGATTTGCCGATCTGGTTCGGACCGAATAGCTGGATCGCAACGGCCATCGCGAACAGAACGGTGGGAATTGCCTTCCAAAGGAACCTCTTCATCTCAGGCGCTGTCGCAGTTGAAGAGTTACCTGATTATGGCAGCGCAAACAAAGGGTGCGTATGTTGGAGAGATCGCATTCGCCGCCGCCTTCAACCACGGGCACGATGTGGTCGGCGTCCCATAGGCTTTTGCGGGACATGCGGGTGAGTCCCCAATGCTCAAGGCGTCTTGCGCGGCGGTCTCCGCGAGCGCGCTTGAGTTGCAGCCAGGCTTCGAGCGTGTTCGTGTTGCAGATGGCGCAGATGCCCCTGTCGCGCGCGAGCACGCGGTCGCGCAGGTAGCCAGGGTCTGTGCGCAGGCGCCATTCGTGAACGCACCATTCGGAGCAGAATGTGCGGCGGCGGCCGGGTACTTCGAGTGCGCACCAACGGCAGAGCGTGCGGCCGGTTTCTCCCTTGGGAAGTTCCGCGGCCTTGGCATGTCCGCCGGGCATGGTGCGCTTGGTGCTCATGCCGCGGGAGTTTGTACCACCCATCCATCGGCAAGGTTGATGGTGCGATTGCCGTAAAGAGCGTTGGCCTCGGAGTGAGTGACCTGGATGATTGTGGTGCCTTCGTCGTTGAGTTTCTTGAAGAGCTCCATGATCTCGCGCGCTTGCGAAGAGTGGAGGTTGCCAGTGGGTTCATCGGCGAGGATCAGCTTCGGGCTTGCGATCACCGCGCGGGCAATGCCGACGAGTTGCTGTTGGCCGCCGGAGAGTTGGTTCGGGAAGAGGTCCTTCTTACCGACCATGTGGAAGCGATCGAGAGTATCGGCAACCAGCGCTGCGCGCTCCGAGCGTTTGATATCGCGGTAGGAGAGCGGCATATCGAGATTTTCGGCGACGGTCAAGGTATCGATCAGGTGGTAGCTCTGAAACACAAAGCCGATGTAGCGTTTGCCGATCTCCATGCGCTTCTTGTGATCGAGCTTATGGATGGGCTGCTCGAAGAGTTCGTATTCGCCGGTCCACGCGCCATCGAGCATGCCGAGGATATTCAGTAACGACGATTTGCCAGAGCCGGAAGGGCCCATGATGGTGATGAATTCACCTTGTTTGACTTCTAGGTTGATGCGGCGCAAAACGAAGGTTTGGCCGAAGCCGGTCTTATAGGCTTTATCTATGTTGCGTAGGCTAATCATGAAAGGATATGGACGATGTTCTTACGCTTTAGTCGCGGCTTCATTTGCGGACCAGCGCGTAATGATGCTCTTTCGTTTGGCAGGCTTTCAGGAGAGCGGCTGAAAGATCGTCGTACTGCTGAGCGAGCTTGCCTGGTTCGGCGAGGTCTTGCAAAACGAGGTCCCAGACCCTATTGACAGGCTTGCCCGCGTCTCTTGCGGCGGCTATCTGGTCGCGCATTCGCTTCTCGACATCGGCGTTGTCTGAGACATCGACCTTCGCTTTCGAGAGTCCATATTTTTGCGCTACGATGTCGCGAATCGTTGCGCCAACTTTGGTGCGGTCAGCGCTGATCTTCGTAGCGGCTGCCGACTGCCGATACTGGGGAGTCTTGGAGTTATCCGCAAGATTGATGCCCGCGGAGAGTTGCGCAGTGGTGAAATCTCCGACTTCGTCGTTGTCGATCTTCAGCGTGTATTGGCCTTTCGCGAGTCCGGCGACGATGAGTGTCTCCTGGTTGAGATCGTTCATGAAAGGAACCAGGTCAAGCGCCGGTTTCGCGGCATCGGGAACCACGAGCGGAAGGGACTTTTCGAAAGCGTCGAACTCCACGCCTGTGCTGCTCTTGCGGATGTGGCGAACCTCGCCGTTGACCACTGCGCCGGACTTCTCTTTCTTCGCGTTCAAGCTGATGACAGATACCTCGCGCGGCATGTTCTGCGCCTTAAGGAACGTATAGGCCATGACGAAATGGCCGACGGGTCCGGGATGGATGCGATCCTTGCCGATGAGCGTGTAGGCCGGATCCTTCTTCTGTTTTCGTTGATTGACCTCATTCATTTCGTCGTAGAAATCGACGATGCCGGCGTGATAGTCCTTGGCCCACTGCGCAATCCTGAGAGAGCATTTTCCTAGTGCGTCGTTCGATCCAAAAGTGTTGAGGCCCGCTCCGGGGAGCGTCGTAGTCTGGTCGAAGATGGAAGGCTGAATCAGTATCAGCTTCGAGCCCGCTTTCGTGAGAGCGTCCATAAGCTTGTGCATGTTCTCGTCGTAGAGATCGAGATTGCGCTGATGCTTCTGGTCGAACTCAGGACCGGTTTTGTCAAGGCCGTAATCGTTGCGGTTGACGTCGTTCATGCCAAGCATGATCGTGGCGACCGTCGGCTTGTGCGCGAGGATATCGACATTCAGGCGGTACTTCTCGTCGGACATGATGCCGGAAGCGCGATCGCCCCCGATGCCATCGTTGTAGTAATGGATGGAGCGGTCCGGGAAACGCGTGGCATAGAAGAGTTCGACGATGGCGTGATAGGAACCGCCGTGCGTAATGCTATCGCCGACCCAGCAAACCGTGTCGCCGGATTGAAAGGGCGGGGCGCTGCCGGGAGGCGCGGCGGCCACCGAAGCGGCGCAGGTGAGAAGAAGCAGGAGTGTTCGTTTCATGCTCGCGGTTCCTAGTTTACCGAACGGTTCATGGGCGAAGGTGCTTCGCGGTTTCCATTTCAGCCTTCGCTTCAATGGGCCGTCCAAGCTTGAGAAGCAATTCACTGAAGTATCGATGTCCTTCGGCGACCTCAGGCGCCAAACGCAGCCCCTCCCGATAGTGCTCTACCGCTTCCTCTTCCCGGCCGGAAACCTTGGCGAGAGACATGGCAAGGTTGAGATGAGCGCTGGCGTAGTTTGGCCGGATGCGCAGGGCCGTTTCAAGGTAAGGGATTGCCTCGGCGCTCAGGTCGCTCTCGAGGAGACAGGTACCGTAGTTGTAGTTAGCCGTGGCGTCGTCCGGATTGATCCGCAGAGCGGTTCGTAGACGATCCAGGGCATCGGCGCGGCGCCCAGGTATCGTCACCAGATATTCACCGAGGTTCGCATTGGCCCACGGATTGTCCGTTGTCACCTCGATTGCGTGCGAGTACAGAGTTTCGGGGTTGCGCCAGAAGGCGGTCTGCCGCGCCGTCAGTACGGCGCAGGTGAGGCAACAGATTGCTGCTGCAGCGATCAGGTTCGATCGCCCCAGTTTCTCGGCAAAATCCGCCACAAACCAGGCCAGCACGATCAACAGGCCTACCATCGGGATGTAAGTGTAGCGGTCCGCATGGGCTTGCGTGCCCACCTGTACAAAGCCTATGACCGGGACAAGCGTGCCCAGATACCAGAACCACCCCACAGCGACGTAGGGACGCGCTCGCCAGATTGCAATTGCGCTGACGGAAATGGCGAGAATGAGCGCCAGGCTCAGCCAGACCTCCGGCCAGTGGACACTTAGCGGATAAGGATAGTAGACGGCTAGTCCCGAAGGCCATATGGTTTGCCCGAGATACGTGACGCACGACATCACGGCATTCGCGAAGCGCATTCTTAGCGGGATGGAGGCCTGCAGGGCGCCGGCCGAAGCCTGAAGTCGATAAGCGATGAAACAGGCGGCGGCGGATAGGCCGAAGAGCGGGAGCTTTTCCCACAGCAATCGCATCGATGGCGGGCGGCTTAGCGGCCAGAAGTCGAAGAGGAGGAGCACGAATGGAAATGTGACCACCATCGGTTTCGACATCAAAGCCAAACAGAATGCCGCGATGAGCAGCAGATACGGCAATAGACCGGGCTGTTCCACGTAGCGCACGTACACGTATAGGGCGAGAAAGAGGAACAGAGCGCTGAGCACATCTTTGCGCTCCGAGATCCACGCCACCGATTCGACGTGCAGCGGATGAAGTGCGAAAACCGCAGCAACGAACGCGCTGGGCCATCGCGCACCTGTGGCGCGCCGCATCAAAAGGAAGAGAGCCAACGTCGCAAGGGCGTGCAACGCGACATTCATCAGATGGTGCATTCCGCTGTCCAACCCGAATAGCTGGACATCGAGCATGTGCGAGATCAACGTGACGGGTAGCCAATTAGCCGCCACGGACGCAGTGAGCGACCACGCAATTCCAGCATAGGTCAGGCCGCGTTGTACAACGGGATTCAGGGTGACATAGTCCTTGTCGTCAGCGCGAATGAACTCGAACTGGACCACTTGCGCGTAAACGGCGAAGATCGTAAGCATCAGCGCGAGCCCGATCAGGAGATCGGTACGAGTAAGTGGCAAGCGGGCCGTCATCTGCGTCGGTCGCGCAGGCCGGTGATTAACGCGGCGGTTTCGTTGTCCGGACGAAGCCGCTGCGCG
>Ga0302326_10019174_pt1 | contig 14140 bp, 14 predicted proteins | sample Palsa_T0_3_FD_202264 | JGI IMG/M metagenome (GOLD analysis project Ga0302326, IMG submission 202264) | Peat permafrost microbial communities from Stordalen Mire near Abisko, Sweden - Palsa_T0_3 | ecosystem: Environmental > Terrestrial > Soil > Palsa > Peat permafrost | place: Sweden: Abisko... | reverse complement strand
GTGCGCGAGGCGGTTACGCCGGGCTTTCATCCGTTCGATGTGATGAATTATGAGGTGGGTACCAAGCTGCAAAACAGCGGCGATACCCTGACGACGGCGAGTGTGACGCTGAAGGTGGGCGAGAGCGTTCATTCATCCACTGCCACGGGCAGCGGGCCGGTGCATGCGCTCGATATCTGCTTGCGGCAATGCTTGTCGTCGATCTATCCGGCCATTACCCAAGTCCGTTTGACCGATTACAAGGTGCGTGTGCTGGGAGCCAAAGGCGGCACCGAATCGAAGGTGCGCGTGCTGGTTGAATGGACCGACCAAAAGCAGAGCTGGGCGACTGTTGGCATTTCCGATAACGTAATCGATGCCAGTTGGCGAGCGCTGGTGGATGCGTTGCGGCTGGAACTGATGAGATTGCTGGAAGGCGATAAGACCACCAATCCGGCAGTGCGGGATTTCAGCTGGGCTGTGTAGGTTGAACGCCTACTGCTGTGCCGCTTGACCGGGAGCATAGCAAGTCATCTCAAGCCCCAAAGCCCAGCGGCGCTGAAAACCCGGCCAAAAAGCTTCACCACTGCTGAAAGAGCCGTCGTCGTTATCGCCCGGTTTAATGGGCCACTTGCCATCGTTCGAATGAACAACCGGCACGTGCAAAAACGCACGGCGGGTCTGATCGCCTTTCAAATACAAGTCGAGAAAGGCGGTGATGAAATGCTGGTTAATCGCAGTGATCCGATCTTTGCGCCAGACCGGCTCATCGAAGGACTGGAGCGCCTTGTAATCAAGCGGCACATTTAGCGGTGGAGGATTGCCGCCGGTGTTGTGGCGCGCATTTTCGTAAACAAGCCGACAGCGGTCTGAGTTGACGGCGAGTTCCATGGCGCGCTTCGGACCATTCTCGTAGCCCGCCACGTCGTCATGATCGCCGACGATGAAGAGTGAAGGAATGTGAATCGCTGCCAGCGACTCGGCATCCCAGGCGTTGTAAGGCGGCTGTTCACCCCACGGCGCAATCGCCACAATGGCCTTCAGACCGTCCCGCTGGAGCCCCTTGAACTTCTCGTTGTCGCGATTCCAATCCGCCAAGTATCCGCCCGGCACAAACTTGTTCAACGTGCTCGTTGGACTCAAGCCCGCACCGGCGCTGATCAAAGCTCCGTAGCCACCCATGGAATAGCCGACGATGGCCGCGTTGTTTTCTTGAATCAGTCCAAAGAGAAAACTCTTCGGCGATTGAGCAAGCTGCTCGATGGATGCCAGAACGAAGAGCTGATCATTGGAGCGATTGAGCAACGTGCTGGCGAACCCACGCACCTCGCCGAAGACTGAATCGGTATGATCAATCGCTGCGACCACGTAGCCCTTGGACGCCAGATTTTCAGTCAAGTATGTGAGAAAGTAACGCGAGCCCGGATAGCCATGCGACACAATCACCAAAGGAAAGTGCTCATTCTTGACGGGCGCGGCATCGCGCGCAGCTTTACCGGGAATGTCGAAACCTTTCGGCCCGGTGGTACGTGCCTCGACACCAGGCATGGCGCTTGCATAAACGACGCGTTGCTGTTGACCGGGCGCGAGAGTGGCTGGATACCAAACCTCCACTTTCAACAGCCGGTCGTAGAGCGGCGCTTTGCCGGTATCTTTATCGACATTCAGAATATCGATTTGGTCCGCGTGCGCCAGATCGAGAGTTCGGACGCCAACCGCGTAACTTCCCTGGGCCGCTAGTTGCGGCGCGTCGGCTTTGGGGACGCTAAAGAATTCGGAGGGAGCGTCTTGCGCACCGAGGACGCGGAGGCATAGCGCACACGAGTAGAGAAATAGGCGCATGTGACTCAATCTTCCCGATAGCTGAGGGGCGGCTTCTGATCCGCTGGAATCGCGGTTTTGTAGGTCATCGTTTTCAGCTGGGCTTGTAAGTCGGCTTTCGCCGCGGCGATGACTTCCGGATGCGCGTAAAGATCCGCCGCGATCAAGGCCAGCGACTTAGCCGCAATCAACATTCCCTCTTGACCAATGCTCATGCCGGCCGCGGCCGCGGACTGCCAGGTATGGGGCGCACAACCGGGAACGAAAGTGGCCGAGGTAAAGCCTATGGTTGGGACGAACCAACTGATATCGCCTACGTCCGTTGAAGCCGACGGCGCATTGGGGTCGGGCGGCGTGAGCGGCACAATCGCGCTGGTCTGCTCGAAATGTCCGGCGGCGAAGGATGGCAAGCTCTTCTGCAATTCCTCGGCAAACTGTCTTTGCTCGGGAGTGTAGGTGAAACCTCCCACTTCCTCCAACTCTTTCTGCGCCAGCTCCGCCAGAGGTTGGTTGGGGATCACATTGGCGTCGGAGCTGATCACTTTCACGTCCACTGTCGTCTCCGTCATGAGGGCAGCGCCTTGGGCGCATTTCTGGACACGCTCCCAAATGCCGCCCAGGACGTCGCTGGAAGGGCTGCGCGCGGTGAGAAAAATTTGCGCGAGATCGGGGACGACGTTCGGCGCGACGCCGCCTTTGGTAATGATGTAATGCAGCCGGGTGGTACTCGGCACATGTTCGCGCATGAACTCGACGGCATTTCCCATCAGCATGACCGCATCGAGAGCCGAGCGTCCGCGATCCGGTGCGAAAGCGGCGTGAGCGGCTACCCCGTGAAATGTGAACTTAGCCGAGCTATCGGCGAGCGTGCCTCCATTGAAGACGCTGTTGCGATCGGCCGGGTGCCAGTGGAGTACCACGTCGACATCTTTGAAGAGACCGGCTCGCAGCATATACACTTTGCCGGAACCACCTTCTTCGGCGGGCGTGCCATAGTAGCGCAGCGTGCCGGAAATGTGGTTCCTCTCCATGTACTGCTTTAGGGAGACAGCCGCGAGCGCAGCGGCCGAGCCCAGCAGGTTGTGCCCGCAACCATGGCCGGGCGCCGCAGCGGTAACGGGCTTTCTTGTGGGCACCGTCTCTTGCGAAAGGCCGGGCAGCGCATCGAACTCACCAAGGATGCCGATCACCGGCTTGCCTGCGCCGTAGCTTGCGACAAAGGCGGTTGCCATGTCCGGCATCGGAGTCTCCACCACGAAGCCAGTCGCTTTCAATTCCTGTTGCAGAAGCGCAGAGCTTTTCTGCTCGTGGTAACCCAACTCCGCGTAGTCCCAGATTTGCTTGGACACTTGCCGATAGTGAGGAGTGTTGTCACTCAGCAGAGCCAGCACCTGCTGATGCTCCTTCGAATGCGGCGGGGCCGGCACCGCCGCCAGCAGCAGGGCGAGAAGATTCGAGCATTTCATATAAGCCGAATTCTCGCACGGCCGGCCGGGCGTGCCTTGCAGCCAGGAGGTGACTTTCGCGATGCCGGCCTGGGCGACTCCGAATTGCGCGCCGAAATCCTGGGAGTTTGGGGTATTTTTTTTGCCTCTTAAAATAAAGGGGGAGAGACGAAAAATAATCGAGGAGGGTGGATTCTCGCGGCGGGGATCTTGGGCGGTAAAAGTGGGCTTGCGGGAGGCGATTTGGTCCCGCTTATTAAAATAAGTATTGGAATGCGTCAGAAAGTCCCGTTTTTCGGTGTTCGGGAGAAGGGGAGTTCGTGGGAGTGGGCGAGGTGAGGACGCCTGCCGGCGCGCGCAACTCGGAACTGCATTTTGGGCGTGGGGAGATGGGAGATGGCGCTGGGTGGTCATGATTGAATACACGGAGGTCCTTTCGTTTCTAGGTGTAAGGAGTGGAGCGAACGGCGAGTTTGAAAAAAACTTGTAAGTGAGGGAAAAGAAGGCAGATATTTTTTGCGATGTTTTGTGATCGCCGAATGTTCGCCCTACTATGCTTTCGCGTGCAGGGCCTTCCGACCAGCGGTCAGTCTGTCCAACTGATCGCGAAATTGGAGTTTCAGATCCGCGGTGTTGTCGTAGTTTGATTGGTAGTGACCGAGATTCTTGAGCTTCTTTTGAACGGCCCACAGGGACTTCAGGTCTTCCTCGCGGTCGAGCGTCGCAGTTAGCGTTGGTGTTTTGAAGTAGGTGAAAATCCTCGGTTTGCCACTTGCCTTAAACTGTCCCCATGCCACTTCGAATTCTTCGTCTGTGAATTTTCCAGCCTTGGTAAAGAACAGAGCAACGAACACATCACAGGCCCGCACGGCCTTGTTGTACTCATCCTGCAAACGCGTGTCGGACATTGCATCCAGAAAGTTCTCCCACCGCACAATCTCCAGATACACGCCCTGCTTGCGCAATTCGTCATTCCGCTGGCGCATGTACAACTCAAAGGCATCCCGGTCCTCCCGAAGCTCTGACGAAGATGCCAAAAAAATACGAATGGTGGTGGGCCGCTCGCCAGGCTCGCTTTTCGCCCAGCCCGGCAGCTTGTAGAGCAATCTCACTACGTCCATGTCTTGATAACTCTTCCCACACTCCACGTGCGCCTTGCCGTGCTCGAGCCGCCGCACCAATTCGCCGTGGTTGAAGAAATGCGGCGTGGGCTCCTTCGTGCAACCGCCGCACGGACAGGGCACCAGCCTCGCCACCTTGTCCTTCAACCCCTGGAACGATTCATTCAAGGCGTCCAAGTCGAAGGAAACCGCGCTCAGCAGTCCCATCGCTTCCGGTCCCCGGGCGCGAATCTCAATCTGCTGCCCGTCCGCCAGCAACTCAACCAAAGCCGCAGTCGCGTCGCGCTCAAACAACACTCCCGTTGCCCAAGCCATGGCGGGACGCTTGACAAAACGATGCATGCGCACGGTCAAACGGGCTGACGATCCCTTTCGGCAGGAAATCGTACTTGTAGCGAAGTACCAGATCGTCGTGCTGGTTCCAATCCTTCACTTCCGCAGGCTTGGCCGGCGGCAGCAGTTGAGGGGCCAGCCACTCTCTCGGCTCTTTGTCCGGCATCTCGTAGCAGAGCTCAAATTTCTTCATGAGCGCCAGCAGCTCGGCATGCTTCGCCGCATAGGCTGAGTCTTTCCAAATTCGCGCGCAATCTTCCTCACCAAAACGGCCGAGCTTCTTTTTCACCGCTTCATCGTCCAGAACCCGGAAAACCGCGTGTGTGGCCCATTCGTTCTGCAAGATCACTGTATCTTTCAGCCGTATGTCTTTCTGAAAGTGCAGGAACACGCCAAGATCATGCAGATACTGACTCAGAAACAGGGCCTTGCTTTCGTCAAACTCCAGATGACGCCTATAAATGTTGAAGTACTCCTGCTGAGAGATGTAAGGCTCGCGCGCCGCGCACTCTTCAACATCAGCGCGCACCTTGATCCAGGGTGCGGGCAGTTCCTCGCCGATGTGGCTCAAGTTTGCGGCAAAGTACTCAATGGCGTTCCGCAGCCGGTCAGCTGCGCCTCCTTTCCCCAAATCCCCTTGGTATTTTTCTCTGACGTTGGTATAACGGCCTCTGATGGCGTCAAGATCGATTTGCTTACTGCGTCCGCTTTTCTCATTCTGAAAGATCAACACTGGACTACCGCCTCCGAATACTTCAACCAAACCGAGCCACTTACTAAAGCCCGGGTCCTGCACAGACTTGTCGTCCGTGCGGGTATCGTCCAGCAGGACGTAAAGCGAGCGGTGCGTCAGAAAGAATTGATGAGTCGCGTGATAAATCTCTTGTCCGCCGAAATCCCATACATTTAAACGAAACGTGCGTCCATTCTGGAGCAGGAAGGTATGCCGGTAAATGGCGATTCCCTTGGTGCTCTCGTTCTCGGTGGGCATGGGCTGATCCGGCTGGTACAGGCGTCGCAGCAGGCTGGTTTTTCCCGCGCCGCCCTCGCCCACGATGAGCATTTTGCATTCGTAGAGCTGGTCAACCCCGCTCTTGCGGCTCTCCGCAAAATAGTTGAGAATTGCGTCATTGCCCTGTTGGACGATCTCCGACGGCGGATTCGCGAGCGGGCAATTTTCGACATAAATGCCCGGGCCCTCCCATATGGCCGAACTCCACTTCACCGGATAGCCGCGGCCGATTAGATCCAATAATGGCGATAGATCGCTCACTGGCGCGCCCGCGAGGTTGAGCCACTGCAAGCAGGAAAGTGAGGCAAGCGGGGTCACGTCGCTTACCTGCGTATCGGCAAGGTAAAGTTCCCGCAACGCGGAAAGCGAGGCGAGGGAGGTTACGTCGCTCACCCGTGTCCCATCGAGGTAGAGCCATTTCAGGGCGGAAAGCGAGGCGAGTGGGGTTAGGTCGCTCACCTGCGCACCACTCAGGTAGAGCCACAGCAAGGCGGAAAGCGAGGCGAGTGGGGTTAGGTCGCTCACCTGTGTGCTGCTGAGGTCAAGGGTTTGCAGGGCGGAAAGCGAGGCAAGGGGGGATAGGTCGCTGATGTTCAGGTTGGATCGCCCAACATTATTGCTTCTCTGCCCTTTCCAAAAGTCGGAATCGAAACGGCGCTCAGAAAAATACAACGACTCCAGCCAAACCAATTTGCCTACTTCGGCCGGAATCTCAGATAATCCGCAATTCACCAGGTCCAAAGTCTTCGCCTTGGTCTTCTTGTTCTCCTTAATCAGCTTATTCGCCAGTTCCGACATGCGCCGCCAATCGCATTCCATTCTATTAGACGGGGATCGAGCACTTAGTGCAGCCGTGCAGAAGTTCGGTCAAGTATTCGGAACCGCGTGCTGGCGCGCGGCTCGGAATGGAGCCACGACAGCAACGGAGTGGTTGTGCCGATATGCGTTCGCCGACATCACTGATCATAAACAAGCGCAGCCCGTTTTCCTGCGAACTGAGCTGGCAGAAGGCAAGAGATTTGACAGCGGCCAAGTTGTAAGACCTCCGCTCGAATAATAATTGAAGAACCATGATGCCTACCTTTCGATCTCCAATGATAAACCTCTACTCGCGCGATCTTTCTCGGGCGGCGGCATTCTATGCCGAACTCGGCTTTGTTGAGGCTTTTCGCACTCCAGAGTCGGGCCAACCCGTCCATATCGAACTCACGTTGGATGGATTCACCCTCGGTATTGCCACAATCGAGGCAGCCAAAGCGCACCACAGCCTGCGACCCGGGGGAGAGGGGCGCTGGATCGAAATCGTTCTTTGGACCGACGACACTGATGCCGCATTGAACGCCTTGGTCGCCAAGGGCGCGCCTCTTCTCTCTCCTGCCCATGACTTTCTCGATGGCAAGCTGCGCGCCGGGTGGGTTGCTGATCCGGACGGCAATCCCGTTCAACTTGTTCAACGGACGCAGTGAAAGCACCCGAGGCAGCGCCTTCAGCGCCCCAACCTCAGAGGAGTGCTCATGGGCCTGCGGCGCACCCATGATAATGAAAACACACCGGGCACGCCGTCAAGCCTGAGCCCAGCCGCGAGTGTCAAAGAGCGGTACCCGATGCCGACATGCAGTGATTTTCAAAGGAGCGACGCTTGCGGCATCTACACTAGTTTAATCTGAAACACGCTGGTAGGCTAGCATTTACTATGCCTGTTATCTTTGTTGTAGAAGAGAAATAGAGATGCAACTGTCAATTCAGGCAATTTGCGGCGCTTCGCTCGCAGCTATCATGCTGACCCTCGGCATCTCGAAATGGCTTCGTGATCATCGCCAAGCCGCTGGCACGGGCTGCAGGCTTAGGAACGAGCCTACAACGTTGGACCCCTACCCGGCACCAGATCAAACCCAGACGCCGAAAAACTAGCTGAGGGCTCTACCCTCGCACGTGCCATTCGCAAGGCCCTTTCGCTCCTTCCGCTTAAGCCCCTTGCAAAACGCCTTGAGGATGTCCAAAAGCCTGCTCACTTGCTGCCCCGGGCCAGACCCATCGAGTAGAACGAGCCCAGCCCAGGCGTGCTATCCTTCTGCACATCCGAACAGGATGCACGCTATGTTGTCCAAGAAGAACCAAAGGCGAGAGGCTCTTCTTGGCCGTTTTCACCTGCTGCCCGACTCTGTTATCGGCCCAAAATGTCCCCGGTCCCAACTCGGCTCATCCCGCTGTTTCGCTGGCGGACTACCTGAACAATCCGGGCAATGTCGAATCCCACATTTTTTATGTGCATGGGATTGGAGCCGGCGGCCCGAACGACAATGACTCTCAACTCCTGAGAATCAGCATCTGCAAGTTTTTAGGCGACTGCACCACGAAGAAAGGTGCATTGGAGGGAACGGATTACGCGGATAAACATTCGTTTGTTCTGGACCGCACGCCTCCCAAGCTGACATATTTTGGACAACCGGTATGGAAAAGTACCTACCCCGGCGGCCCTTCGCCGGAGTGGAACGCCTCGGCGCCGTACGTGGATCACTGGAAAATTGTTCGTAAGAACCGCAGGATTATCTATGTCGACGAGATAAACTGGTGGCCCCTGGTGTTCCCTCTAAAGTGCCGCGAGATCGTGGCGAAAGATGCAACGCTCGTAGGCCCTAATGCGGCTTACCTCGATCTATGTGCTCCCAATCGGTGCCGGCCCTCAACCAACCTCGCAGATTTCGCCTCTATCCATGGATTCCACCCGAAGAAGCCAAACGCCTTAAGGCTCGACCGGCAGCCGGCGCCTTGTTGAATCGAGAACTTAAGAACAATTTGCTCGACTGGAGGTTTTCCGACGCCCTCTTGGCTGTCGGCGGTATCCAGCCACTGATGCTCGAAGGGATTCGCCAGCTAATCCTGAAATCCGTGAACGTGACCGGTGACGGCTCGCCGGGCGGATCCGTTGGGCCGAACCCCAATCAGGAGTTCGTGTTTGTTACCCATAGCCTCGGAAGCTACCTCATCTTCGCCGCGCTCGATCTCAAGTCCTCGGAATCGGACACTGCGGAGATGCAAGAGTGGCAAAAGCAATTCAGAAGTATTCTTGCTCACACTCCAATGGTTTACTTCTTCGCCAACCAGCTTCGTCTCTTGGAACTCGCAAACCTGGATGCCAGCAGCAACATGCTCGATCGTCTAAAGACTTGGAGCGACCTTCGCAGGAACTATTTGGCGGCGCAGTCGGGTTCAAACGCAGCCGGCGTCGCTCCCCCGCAGCTTCTTGCCTGGAACGACCCCAGCGATCTGCTCACCTGGAACATTCCTGAAGTAACCAGCAGTTCCGGGGACAGAATGCTCATCGTCGAGAATCGGCCCGTCAGGAATGCCATTAACTGGCTCTGGCTCTTTGAAGCACCGGCCAGCGCTCACGACAACTATGCCTCCAATAAGAGAATCATCCGAGCGATGCTAAAGCCAACGAAATACAAGCCTACCAAGCAGTAGCGCCTGCCGTGGGGTAGGCTGTTTTTCCGTTCACAGTTCCCGGTGCGTCTCTGCATTGCGGTCCCTTTTAGCCGGCAAGCCTGCCTCGGAACATGCGATGCTCTGTGGATAGGAGCCTTTGGGCTTATGATTAAATCGGCTGATCGATAAGGGGTGAACTTGTGGAGTACAAGCTTTTCGGGACGGCTCTAGAGCCCCCTACTGATTTTAAGGATGACTTGGCAGCGTTCTGCCGCCTTGATGACGAGCAACGAAGCACCATCGCGGAGTGGTTTCTGTCGGCCGACGCCTACGACTTGTACGCTCCCAATCTGCCGGCTTCCATCGTAAAAAGTACGTTACTGCCGGAGCAGTTTAGACAAACAGCCGGTGTAATCCGAACGCTGGTGTCCCATTGGCACCGCCGCGGACTGGAACTAAGAGACGTTGAAAGAGACCTGCTGCTGCTGGGATGCGACCCGGATCAAATAACGATCATTTCAACTACCCTGAACCGCCTCTCCCCAATTAAAGACCGGGTTTGGATCGACGCACGGAAAGATGCCGAGCGGACGACGGGGTTACCCACAATAGACAACGCCGATATCGTCTGGAACGCCAGGCCGGTGTTCAACGGCGATGCCTATCATTTTTTCGATGCCGACAGCTTCGAAGCATCGTACGACAGACTTCTTGGCTTCGTCTATCTAGCTACAATGGAGATGAGCTTATCCGATAGCAATGGGAACAAACAGCGAATCTCAGTTCAGATGGACGAGCGAACTTTCGGATGTCTTTTGAACGGTATGAACCGCGCCGCTAATCAGCTGAAGGTGTTTAAAGCCAGTACAAAAGAGCCCAGACCGAGCAGCACCGGGCCTGAGGGGGACGACTGATAAACAGCAAGGCTTCGCATCGCCCGCGCGAATATGCAGCGCGCTCGGAACGATGTTGCCTACATCGTGTGAGCGGGTTGGGCGCATCCAGCAAACGAGCCTCTCGGCGGCCGAGATCAAAGCCGAATAGCGTATTTGACGCCAACGCCAATGAAGTATTAGCAGTCGCCTCGCGTATCGCCTCGATGGCAGACCGCGAGATTCGAGAACGGTACCACCGCCTCGTTGACAAGAGCATCGAGAGCGACCTGACGCCGCTGGAACGCTTTGAAATGGAGCGCATCGAGACGCGACTTGATGCAGAAGATAGGGACCCCGAAATCGAAGCCAATGACAGGATGTGGGAACTCGAACGGGCTGAGCTCCTAGATGCAATCGAAGATTTGCTCATCAGACTTAAGAGGTGAGCCAAGCCCAGAATGCGATTCCACCGCCGGGAGGCTCCCCCGTATTTTTCGAACCATCAGGGGTACAAGCCGTTCCTTCGTAGAGATTTCTTGGCCCGCTGTGCATATTGTGAGCGGACCGAACGCTATCTGGGTGGGGAAGGGGCATTCGAAGTGGAGCACTTTAAACCAAAGGCTAAGTTCCCAAACCTGATCGGTGTTTACGAAAATCTATACTACGTTTGCCGAAAGTGCAATGCGCATAAATCGGAAACCTGGCCGTCCGATGATCAATTTGCCCGCGGTATACGCTTTGCGGACCCTTGCGCCGAAGATCCGTACACAGAACACCTCCAGGAGAGAGACACTGGGAGCGTCGATGCGCTGACGCCATGCGGTGTTTATTCTAGTCGCCACATTCGCCTTGATCGCGACGAACTGCAAATTTGGCGGCGCCAACGAGCCGAGGCCCGTAGGGACCTGCCTTGGCTAATGGCTGTCGCTGAACGGCTCGTCAGACTTATTTCTGTCACCGACGAGTCGGCCCCTGAACGCGAGGAAATGGCGAACGGGCTATCCGCGATCAAGCGGCGCATTGAGGAATCGAAGCTTCGCTTTTCGATCGACTGAGCATCCGGCTGGCCTGCCGGCCAGCCTCTATCGGAGGAGCGGAAAAAGTTCTGAGGCATCGGCGCCGAAATAGCGCGCCGCCATTCCAAACTTCCCAGAAAGCGACGTCGAACGAAGCTGATTCGGCCCTGTAGCGCGGTTCACTCCCGCAGATTTATCTAGTCGGTCGTTGAGCCTCAGCCTTGCGTGCTTTGCTCACTCGGCGGCCACGTTGAACCTTGAGCGCGCCTCCGAAATTACCAGAGCGATTGCTGGCTCACAGATCTCGCAGGCTGCCCCGGTCGTGTTGAAGACCACCGAGTCAGACCAATTGCACCCGGCCTCGTCGGGCTCTTGAAGCAACTGCACCTTGCCAGCAAAGCAGCCTTCGCATCCACGTTTCTTTCGAATCTCAGCGGTCATCCATTCGCTGAGCTGATCTCTGCTGACTCTTGTTCTCGGCATTGCATATCCTTCAGGCGGCGAAGCCTCCTAACGAGATTGTCTCCCGGGGGCGCCAGAGGGTGTGCACGTGAGCGTAAAGCCGGCCACACTCATGCCTGCCCTCCCCGATCAATTGTCGTAGGACGTTCCGGGTCGAAGACCGGGTAGCCCGGATCGTTTTGTCCTTTAAACCCCAGAGTAACCCACCGAGCAACTCCGATACCACAAAGAATACATAAATATCCGACCACCGGGGGAATAAGGCAGAAAATCGCAATCTTTCAATAGCCGACGCGCCACCAAGTATCGACGATTGTCTCTCTCGAGAGAATTTAATCGGTCCATTCCCTTCACCAATTGTAGTCCGCATTCATTTCTTCTCTATATGCTTCCGTCCGCTCTGGAATACAGCCCTCCCATTGAGCATTATCAACCGGCTTGTTCAATCTCTCTTGGGTGTCCATAGCCTCGCGGGCGCGTTGAAAACATTCGTCGGATTTCCGAATGCTTCGGCTGGCACCTTCTTGGCACTCTCCTAATTGAGTATCAGCGAAGTCCTGGGTGGACTTGATTGACTCGTGTTTGTCAAATGTAGGCTTGTATAGGCCCCAAGAAATCCAGATCACAGAGAGCAACAGATAGATTCGGGTCAGACCTCGACCGTAATTGATGCCGGGCAATTCCGCCGGCCGAGTCCGCGATGTTAGCGGAAGCGCATTGCGGCACCGGCGCATAAGCGTGGCCCGGCATTCGAAAAGGGTATCCAACAACACAACCGAGAAGAAAGTGGCCGGGAATTCGAGTAGGCCGAGTATAAGGCAGCTCCAAGCTTGCCAAACCAATTTCTTTTCCAGATTGTCCGCCGCCCAGAAAAGCATTTTAGCGGAGCCGGGTGAAACAAAGAACAGGCAGAACAGCATGCCGCGCCAGCCCTGTTTACGACGTATGCGCCTAAATGTCTCATTGAAATGGATGGGTTCATCCATCCTGTGGCCTATCGCTGACGGGCTCATCGAGCGGCGCGATCAGGCCGTCCCAGCGGAATACCCCCTTTCCCATTTGGCGAACGCGCACGCTCTGCGAACGCTATCATCAAGATCGACCGCTGCCATGCTAGGGAGATCACGTTGATTGAGGCAGAGTAATGGAGCCAGTTCCGTGGCATTCGCGGGTTCCAATTAGTTTGGAGAACACCCCTACCGAATAGTGCCTTTTCGGCCGCCGGAAATCTCATCCTATCGAAGAAAAAATCCCCGCATGCTTTAGAAAGGGCAGAGTCGGCCCCTCGGACAAGCTCCCCAGTTTCCGGGAAGTTTGCCGGTCCACCCGGACGTATAGTAGGCCATGGCAAGAACTGCCCTATCCAACCTGACCCCAACCCGATTTGGGGCGACGTTTCTTTTTAGGCTTCGCCTCAATCTCCGATTTCGGCAATGGCGGTAAGGCGCTGAGCCTGTCCAAAAACGCATCGAACTGTTGTTCGTCAACCCTCATTTGCGTGGCAGGCACCTAGTCCGCCCCAAGCACTGCTGAATGCAACAGCGCGATCGGCGCGTTCAGACGGGGTCGCGGTTGGCGGGCCCGCTGCGCCCGATTTTCCCGCTTGCATCTCGCGATCTTTAGCATCATAATGGAATCGACTAGAAAAGAGGTCCGGCAGATGCCATCAAGAAATCCAGTTCAGATTGTAGAAGAGCACCTCAGCGCCCTGCGTGCGCTTCAAAAGATAGCGCGACAACCGATTGCACTCGAAGTGATGAGGCTAGTCGTTCAGGAGCACTTCGGAACGAGCGGGCATGCGTTGCAGCCCGTGTCCACCGAGCACGCGGTCGAGCGACGCGGCGCGGTTTGGGAGACGCGAATCACCGAGGCGGTAGAAAAAATTATTGCAACGCTTCGAGGAGAATTCACCTACAAGGAAGTGATCGAAGCGCTGATTGCCGATGGCTACAAGATCGCTTCAAAGAATCCGCGCACTGCTGTTGGCCGAGCGCTTATGAAGCTTGTGGGCGACGGAGTCATTGTCCTGGTACGGACCGGTGTTGCTGGACACGCCAGCGTATATAGGTTGGCTTAGGCTAAATGCGGGGATGCGAAACCCGGTAGACACCAGACTGGGTAAGCTGAACTTGACTAGAGAAGAGACCACCCGGCACGCGCCTTCAAGTCTCGCTCCCCGCATTTAACTAACTCCACTATAGCGTTCCGCCCGCGCATTGCAAGAGGCGATTTCCTCCTCTTTGGCAGGGCCTTTGGCCCAAATTCGCTTGCTGCCTCGTCGCGCTCGACGACGCGCGCCCGTTCGTTCGCCGTCGTCGCGAACATCACGGAGGAAATGGAGGGTGAGAGCCGGTGCTCGGAGGCGTCTTATAAACCCAGGTCCTTGGCGGGATCGCGACTCTCCTCTGCCACCCTCCCCTACGATGGTATGGCCGATCAAGTCTCTCGGTCAAGTACATAATCACCCCAAATTGCCGTAACCAAGACGGACTCGAACGCGCCGAGCAAGTGTAAACGCCTGGCGACGACGAGCGTCTTTCGTCCCATCTGACGCCAACTTAGAGACTCCCATTTTCTCGGTGAACTAAACCGCTCCGCGGTATTAGTTGGGTTCGCGAGAAAGAAGTTGAGAGCTCCTGAGAAACAC
>Ga0302326_10019173_pt1 | contig 14140 bp, 12 predicted proteins | sample Palsa_T0_3_FD_202264 | JGI IMG/M metagenome (GOLD analysis project Ga0302326, IMG submission 202264) | Peat permafrost microbial communities from Stordalen Mire near Abisko, Sweden - Palsa_T0_3 | ecosystem: Environmental > Terrestrial > Soil > Palsa > Peat permafrost | place: Sweden: Abisko... | reverse complement strand
TGCTGGGATTAAGCGCGAGCGCGTTTGCGGAAAGCAAGACGTTGGAACCCGGCGGTGAAACGGAACTCAAGCTCCCCGCGGGTGTGACGTCGATCACGGTGGAAGCGGTCGGTGGGTCGGGTCAGCACGGCTCGTGCGCCTCCGGCGGCACTGGCGGGTCCGGTGCGAACGTCACGGCTAAATTCACAGTCAGCGGCGGAACCACTCTGCACGCGCAGTTCGGCGGCGGCGGCGGCGGGGGCACCGGCGAAGGCTGCGACGGTGGGAGCGGCGGTGGCCGATCCGAGCTGCTGAGCAGCGAACCGCTGCTGGTAGCCGGTGGTGGTGGTGGCGGCGGCGGCGGGTCCCCCAACACGGGTGGTCCAGGCGGAAGCGCCGAAGCCGGAAAACTAGCCGGTGGTCGGGGGTCCAACGGCCCAACTTTCCCCGTAGCAGGGGGGGGCGGCGGCGGCGAAGGCGGCGGCGAAGGCTCGCCGGGGAGGGGAGGCGAAAAGAGCATCGCCGGGAGGTGCGCCACTGGCCAGGAAGGCAGCGCTGCGTCCGGCGGGGAAGGTGGCGGTCAAACCGTCGGATTGGAATGTGAAGGCGGCGGCGGAGGAGGCGGCGGCTACCGCGGCGGCGGAGGCGGCGGCAGCGGCCAGCTCAGCGGAGGCGGCGGAGGGGCCGGGTCCAGCTACATCGATACTGCCGTGGGGACCGGCACCGTCGCGGTCAACACCGGCGAATCGAAGGAAAAGATCGTGATCAATTACACGATCACCGGTCCCACCGGGCCCACGGGTCCCGAAGGACCCACCGGGTCCCAGGGCGTGAGCGGAGCGACCGGCCCGACCGGAGCCACGGGCGCGACCGGGGCAAGCGGAGCCACGGGCCAGAATGGAGCGACCGGAGCAACCGGCGGAACCGGGCCCCAAGGGGTGACAGGAGCGACAGGAGCCGAGGGAGCGACCGGAGCGGCTGGCAGCAACGGGAGCAATGGAGCCAGTGGCGCGACGGGATCCACTGGAGCGACCGGCCCCACCGGAGCGACCGGCCCCACGGGCCCAAGCGGTCCCGAAGGAGCCACCGGCAAGAACGGAGCGACCGGGCTGAGTGGAACAGCCGGAGCGACCGGAGCCGCGGGAGCGACCGGAGCGACGGGCCCGACCGGCAAAGAAGGAGTGAAGGGCGCGACCGGAGCGAGCGGCTCAACCGGTGCGACCGGCGTCCCAGGGCAGCCAGGCGACGCGGCGATCGCTACGTTCGCAAGTTCTCAGGGCGTGCTAAGCGGCTACTGCCTGAATTACACAGAGCTGGCAGGTCAGGGCGACGGCCCCTGCCCGGCGAAAACGAGCGGTTACTCGCCCAGCAACCTGCTGGCGGGTCCGACTCCCGCCAGCGGGGCGACGGTCACCAACCTGTACGCCGACATGAACACCACACTGAGCGGCACGGAAACCGCGACCGTCGCCGTCATCGACAACACGACCGCTGCGACGCTCCTCACGTGCACGGTCACCACTGGCAAGAGCAGCTGCTCGAACGCCAAAGAATCAGGCACTGCCGCGCCCGGTGACAACATCGAGGTCAAGATGACGGCCAGCGGCTCGAACTGCAACAACAAAGCCTGGCGGGTGAGATTCCGCTACTGATGCTTTTCTGAGCCGAGCGAGCGTGCGGAGACACCGCTGCGCGCTCCAGGTTTGGACGATCTCCGAGCGGTCGACCGTGGTCGGCAGCCGCAGTCCGCAACGAGTTTCGCCGGCAGACAGGCGTCAGGCGCCGCTTTGCGCCCCACCAGCTGCGCCACGCGCACGCGGTAGAGCTCGCGCGAGAGGAGTGTCGGTGGACGTCATCCAACGCCAGCTCGGTCACAGCAACCTGGGCACGACCAGCATCTACCTCTAGGGAATCGATATCGAGGAGAATCGTGGCCCATGGGGCGTGCTGCGATTTGACGTCGTTGGGGTCCCATTGGGTCCAATTGGGTCCAATTCTTGCCAGCCCAGCCGCGGATCGTCGGGGCAATAAGCTCTCGGTCGGTGCGATTCGCGATCTCGATCCCGCAGTACGCTCGCGAAAGCCGCTTTGACGAGGCGGTCTTCCGCTCCCACCTTCGCCGCGTCGAGGAGCTCGGGGTGTTTGAGAGCGGCTGGGTGCAGGAGCAGGTGATCGGCGCAGCCGGGGTCCTAGCGGCGCTCCAGACGCTCACCTATGCCGCGGCTTGCACCGAACGCTTGCGGCTGGGCTGCGCGGTGTTCATCCTGCCGTTGCACAACCCGCTGCACCTCGCGAAGGCGATCAGCTCGCTGGACTGCCTCAGTCATGGCCGCGTGGAGGTGGGCGTAGCCACCGGTGGCCGTGAGCGACCGTTCGCGGCCTTCGGCGTCGACCCGGACAAGCCTGTCGCCCGCTTCAACGAGGCACTGGCGTTGATGAAGAGCTGCTGGACCGACGCGCAGATCGACGTCGAGGGACGCTTCTGGAGGCTCCACGGAGCGACGATGGAGCCCAAGCCGGTGCAGAAGCCGTACCCGCCGGTGTGGTTTGGCGGCAACGCGCCTGCCGGGATGCGTCGCGCCGCGCGACACGGCGACGGGTTCATGGGCGCGGGATCACAGACCACCGCTCGGTTCGCCGACCAGGTCGCGATGGTGAAGGACGAGCTGGCCGTCCAGAACCGCGACCCGGGGAAGTTCCGGTTCGGCAAGCGTGTCTACGTGCACGTCGAGGACGATCCCGTCCTGGCGCGAAGGCGTCTCGAGGACGCCCTCAGACATCACTACGGCGGCGGCGACTGGTCAGAGCAGATGCTCGCGGGCACCGCAGAGGAGTGCGTCGCAGGGATCCGTGCGGTTGCGGACGCCGGCGCCGAGCTGGTCCTGCTCAATCCGCTCACGGACGATCAGCGACAGCTGGAGCGGCTCGCGGCTGAAGTGATCCCGGCCCTGACGTAGGCGCATTCGCTCCGCCGGGATTAGCACGGTACCCCGGACGCTCGGCTTCGTCCCCATCCTTTTCGTGCGTCGAGTTGAACATGGTCGCTTGTCCGTTTGGTGCCCGGAATTGCCTCACCTAAACTCGGCGACCAGTCGCAGGCGACGAGCCGAGCCGGACGAAGCTTGGCAAGCAGCGCGCCCCTACCCTTCCTTGGCGACCGCCTTCTTGCACGCGTTCCATCCACCGGCTTCGAACGTCGCCTTGGAGCAATAGACGGTCTGGGGATAGTAGGGACGCATCGTCTGCTGAACGTTCTGCGTGGAGGAGGTGATGTCCTCGGCCGCATAGGGGAAATTCGCTGCGGGCAGCATGTTGCGGAAGACAATCTGGGCCGCCGGCTGCGCTCCCAGGGGCAGCCACGTCACACCGTTGGCGGCCGTTGCGTTGGCCGGGCGGTCGGCGGCGTTAGAGACCACGAACGTGTACTGCCCACCCCGGATCGCTGACTCGTAGTCGGGCTCGCAGCCGACCAGCGCTTCGCCTTCCGGATCGTAGGTGCAGAAGGACCAGTAGCGGAGCTGCCGGTTGTCGTAGACGGGCACGCCCGCAACGGTGTTCGGGAACGTGGGCGCTTTTGCGTGGAAGACAGCCAGTTCACCGTAGGAGCTTGAGATATCCGTTGTCAGGTATGCGTTCTGCTGGTTCCCCAACCGGCTGCCGAAGGCGCGTGACCACTGGGGAGGATTGGTGGCGTCCGAGGGCGTGTAGTTGATCAGCCCGTCGGGCAGGCTGCCTTCGGCGAATGTCTGCCACACCTCCGACCCGAACGATGGTGGCGTGATCGAGCAGGAGGCGTCCTCGACCAGCGGTGTGCCTTCCGAGGTCGCCACGGTGACCCGCGGGTAGGGAACGCCACCGGTCGGACTTTCGGAGTCCGTGGGAACGTAGACGCGATAGACGAGCAGCGCGACAGGGCTTGCGCTCGGTTCGCCCGCGTAGAATGTGTTCGGCGCGGGATCGGCCGGTGTCGGTTCGAAGCGGATCGTCACGTGGTAGGAGCGGGCGGTGCCCTTGCGTGGTTTGGCCACATAGGGATTGGCGCTCCCGGGATCCGGTGCGATCTCCTGGTCGTAGATCGACCCGAGCGCTTCACCCTCGTCGTTGTAGACGTGGAATGAGAAGTAGCGGGCGGAGGGATATTCCCCGGAGATCACGACCTCGTTGGAAGACGACGGCGTGAGCGGCGAGAGCCAGTCCCGCTCATCGTCGTCTGGGGCGCCGATGTTGACGTCGCGCTGGTCGGTCTCGCCGGCCCACGAGCAGACCGGTGATTCGATCCCAGCCCGGGTAACCGTCGCCCGCGCGGACGGCGGGGAGGACGTGAGCGCCAGCAGGCACAGAGCGACGGCCGCTGTGAGAAACGCCACGAGCAGACGAGGGGATGCCGCGCAGCGGCGAGTGTGACTAGTGCTGAGGTTCATGAGCTCCAATCCCGGTAATTGAGCATCTTGTCGACCGGACTTATGCCCAATGCGGCCTCTGCTCAAACATCGCCGAGCGAGCGCATTCGCGTGGGTTGCGTACTGGCCAAGGCCCCTCGCACGGAGTAGCAGGAGCGATGCCGAGACGCCGCGCCGAGGTCTCTTGTGCGATGGCCGCCTCTAGCAGGGGGCCGATTCGGCCCGATGCGGCCGCGTTTGCCGTCTGCGCCGTACGGGTAACGCCAAGGCAGCGGTGGCAGCAAGGTCGAGCGACTCATCCGCGAACATCGATATGGGAGGACAGATGACGCTGGCAGGGGCAGTGAGGTTGGCGATGTCCGGGTCGGGAAGGCGGCAGCTCCGGTTGGGCCTCCGACTGTTTGGCGTTCTTGCGGTGGTCGCCTGCGGCGCCCTCGCCGCGCCCGCCGCCCGAGCAGCGGTGACGCCGGAACAGGATCCGTTCTACAACTACGAAGGCTCGACGCCGCTCAAGCGCATCGCGCCAGGAACGGTCTTGAAGACGCGGACGGTTTCCTTCCACATCGCCGAGATCCCACTCCCGATCACGGCGGTGCAGCTCCTGTATCGCTCGACCTCAGAGCTCAGCAGCCCCACCGTCAACGTGACCTCGGTGCTGCTGCCGCCCGCACCGCTCGTCACCCCGACGGTCCTGTCTTATCAGTCTTTCTACGACAGCCTCAGCACAGAAGACGACCCGTCCTACGCGATCTCAGGTGGCTTCTCGATGGGGGGCGAAATCCCGCAGGCCGAGTCTGTACTGATCGCACCGGCCCTGCTCGCGGGCGAGACCGTCGTTGTCCCGGACACCGAGGGCGAGGAAGCGGACTTCAGCGCCGGGCCCGTTTACGGCTACAACACGCTCGATTCGCTACGTGCGGCGCTCAGCTCGCCTGCCACCGGGCTGACGGCCAACACGAAGATCGGCTTGGCGGGCTACTCCGGTGGCGCGATCGCGACGGAGTGGGCCGCGCAGCTAGCGCCCACCTACGCCCCCGAAATCAACTCGGACATCGTCGGCGCAGCGATGGGCGGGGTGCTTGTCGATCCCGCGCACAACCTGAAATACGTCGAAGGCAGTAGCAAATGGGCTTCGATCATTCCGATGTCGCTGGACGGCCTATCCCGTGCATTCCATATCGACTTCACGCCCTATCTCAGCGAATACGGGCAGGAACTCCTTAGGGAGGATCAGAACGACTCGATCACCAACGAGAAGGAAGTCCCCGGCCTCACCTGGTCTCAGCTGGCCAAGCCCGAGTACCCGACGCCCGAAGCGATCCCGGTCTTCGTGCGCATCGCTAACACGCTCATCGTGGGCCACGGAGGGACTCCGACGGTCCCGTTTCTCATCGGGCAGGGCAACGGCGGCGAAGAATTCGAAGGGACGCCAGCTAACAAGCCGGGCATTGGACCGGGCGACGGCGTCATGATCGCCGGTGACGTGCGAAGCCTCGCTCGCGAATGGTGCAGTCGGGGCGTCGCCGTGCAGTACACCGAATACCAGCATCTCGGGCATATCGAGGGCGCGGGTCCGTGGTTGCCCGAGGCCGCGGCCTGGCTTGCGGGGCGATTCGCAGGCCTCGCTGCGCCCCAAGACTGCGCGGACATAGCGCCAGGTAACTCGCTGGCACCGATCAAGGAAGCGAAGTAGAGGCCCCCCTCAAGAGACAGCCGATTCAGGAACGCTGCACTAGATCACTTGCGCGAACGTGCCCCAGCGCGGCTTTAGGCATGCTGTTGATGGGCGCGGCGGGTTTCGAACCTGCGACCTCTTGCGTGTGAAGCAAGAGCTGAAACGCCCAACAAAGCGCACGAAACGGCTCTAGCGCACGAAACGGCTCAGAAAGCCAAATTTATGTAGAGGCGCGCCGCCGCGATAGTGCCGGAGTATGCGGGGTTTTTCGCGCACTTGGCCCACCAAAGGCCCGCGGTGGGCAAACCCGACGGCGCCGTCCCGTCGCAGTGTCAACGAGCGTCGGCCGTCGCGTCGCGTGCGCAGGCCGCAGCGGGACGATCGGCAGCTGGAGCAGGACGATCACCGGGCAGGCGGCTTCGCGGACAATCTTGTCGATCAATTCGAGTGCGTGACGATCGGAGCGACAAGCGCCAAACGGTCTTTGCGCTCATTGGCGATCAGGACGCGTGGGTGCTTGTCTCGCGATGGCTCATCAACGCTCAGCCGGTCAGACGGACCAGTCGGTTCGTCCAGCCGTCGACCGCGGTCGCGACCGACGTGGCCTGCTCCGCGCTGCGGTGGGGCTCGTCTGTAGGGTGGCGGGCGGCTTGATTCGCGACTTGCGCCAAGGAGCTTCTATAGTCGCCATTGTCTTCGCCCCAGCTCTCGGCGAGTAGAAGTTCCGGCTCCAACAACCGGCCGGTGTCAGCTGTTGACCGCAAAGCTTGTCAACGGTAAACACCTTGGTCTGGAGCCCTTGCGTGCCCTCCACAGCGAAGTCAGCCTCACTCGAGAATCGCCAAAGCCCTGACCTAGCCGCCGTCGATGCGCTGTTAGGCGACGATGTCTCCACGTCTCTGAGCCGCGCGGCGACCGTCAGGTGGATGGGACACCCCCCCGGCGGGGAACCGCGCCTGACGGTTGGGAGCGAGTCGATCACCCCAGCGGCGACGCTGGACGTCGACCTTGCAGTGCCGAATCCAATGGCGACGTCTCCCGGCGAGCTTCTCGCTGGGGGATTCGGGATCATCTTCGCCAAGGTCCTTGCGGACCAACTGTTGCGAGACCAGACGCAGGCGACCGAGCTGGTGGTGCAGGTGGCGTTCGTCCTCTCCCAGACCGGGCCGAACCTCGATCCGGTCCTTAGCGAGATCCGGTGTGATCTCGAGGCTCGCGTGGCCGGTATCGACAAGGCCCGGCTGGCCCAGCTCGGCGAGCAGGCGATGCTTCGGAGCATTGACGGTCTCGCCATGCGCGCAGAGGCCATCTCGGTCAGCCTCACCGTCTCGCTCGCTGGCGATCGCGAACCAATCTCCACGGAGGCAGGAAAATGAATGATGATCAGGGTTCAGAAGGCTGGGCAGAGTTCTTCGGCGTCATGGCCACGGGAGTTGTCGGGCTGGCGCTGCTCCTGGCTGTCGGCGTCGGCATTCTGCTCGGCTACTACGTAATCGGCTCGGGCGGCAGCGGCTCCTCGCACAAATCCGTAGTCGCGCAGGCGGCGGCCGCAGGTGCTGCTCCTGCAACCAGCGCATCGGGAACCCCACCGGCGAACTCGCCTACGTTCAGAAGAACGTCAGCCTGAAGGCCGGCGCGTCGACGGTGGAATTCGTCAACAAAGCGATGCTCGGACACGACGTCGTCGTCGAACAGAACGGCAAGAAGTTCGGTGAAACGCCGGTCATCACCGGGACCACGGCGAAGCTCAGCCTGAACCTCAAACCTGGCACCTACAAGTTCTACTGCTCGGTGCCCGGGCACCGCATGGCGGGCATGGAAGGAACGATCACGGTCCCCTGAGAGGGCTTTCGCGACGCACCCGAGCAGGCCGTCTCTGTCCCGGTCGCCGAACGGCTGTTCGGCCAAGGCGCGGAGGGCAGCTTCAGCAACTTCGACGTAACGACCATCTCCGACTGACCCGCCCGGACGACACCGAGAAGCAGCTGAGCACTCTTACCCACGACCCGACAAGGAGTAACGCCATGACCTACACCCTCCCGCCGCTTCCCTATGCCTATGACGCTCTCGAGCCGCACATCGACAAGGCGACGATGGAATTCCATCACGACAAGCACCACCAGGCCTATGTCGACAAGCTGAATGCCGCCATCGAGGGCGACTCCGACCTCCTCGCCGCCTCGATTGAGGAGCTCCTGCGTGACATCAGCAAGGTTTCCGGGGCCAAGCGTTCTACCGTCAAAAACAACGGTGGTGGCCACTACAACCACACGATGTTCTGGGAGAACATGAGCCCGGACGGCGGCGGAGAGCCCTCCGGGAAGATGGCCCAGGCGATCGACTCGGCGTTCGGTTCGTTCAACGACCTGAAGGCCAAGATGAAGGAAGCCGCCGTGAACCAGTTCGGCTCCGGCTGGGCCTGGCTCGTTCATGACGGCTCCGGGCTGGCAGTCGTCGCCACGGCGAACCAGGACAGCCCCCTGTCCTCCGGCCAGGTGCCGTTGCTCGGCCTAGATGTCTGGGAGCACTCCTACTACCTGAAGTACCAGAACCGCCGGCCCGACTACATCGACGCCTGGTGGAACGTCGTCGACCTGGACAGGGTCGCAGAGCGGTTCGCCGCGGCAGCTGAACAGGCGCCGCTCGCCGCCGCAAGCGTCTCCAGCGAGTTCTCGGTCCTCACAACGGCCGGCTAGCTGCAGAGCGGCTCGCGGCGGCAGGCGGGCGAGGACGCCACCTGCCGTCGCGAGCATCAGCGAAGTACAAACTCAACTCAGAAGGAGCCGGCTTTGGGAATTGACGAGAAGACGATCGTGATCACGGGCGGCGGTTCCGGTATCGGTGCCGAGATCGCAGGAGAGCCGGGCGGGCGCAGCGTGCGGCCGGTCGTGCTGGACCTCGACCTCGACAAGGCTCAGGCCGTTGCCCAAGGGCTTGAGCGGATCGCCAACCTTGTCGCCCAGGGCAGCGTCGTCGTGCCGCCAATCACCGTGATCACGCTCGACGAGGTAGTCCACCCGAGCAACGCCGCACCCGCTCACGGCAAGACCGTCATCAGCCTATGAAAGATCGCGTTGCAGGCGGCGATGACTGCCTTCAAAGAAGCCACAAACAGACGACTCGAGAGAGCCGAGGAGACCAATGATCCAGCTTGGAATCGATAACTTCGTCGCAACCGTCGTTGATCCGAACACGGGCGTGGAGACCAGTCCCGTCCAGCGAATGAGCGACCTGCTCGAGGAGATCGAGCTGGCCGATCAGGTGGGCGTGGACTCGTTCGGGATCGGTGAGCACCACCGGCGTGAGTTCTACGATTCCGCGCCGCCCGTGATCCTCGCGGCCGCCGCGGCACTCACCAAGCGGATCCGGCTGAACAGCGCGGTCACCGTCTTGAGTGCCGCCGATCCTGTGCGCATTTTCCAAGAGTTCGCAACGCTCGACCTCATCTCGGCAGGGCGCGCCGAGATCGTCGCCGGCCGCGGCTCTTTCATCGAGGCCTTCCCGCTCTTCGGCCTCGAGCTCGAGGACTACGACTCGCTCTTCGCCGAGAAGCTCGAGCTCCTGCTGGCCATCAGGGACAGCACCGAGGTTCACTGGAAAGGACGCCATCGAGCTGCCCTCACCGGACAGGGCGTCTATCCGCGCCCCGTGCAGGATCCGCTACCGATCTGGGTTGGCGTCGGCGGAACCCCACAGTCCTTCGTCCGCGCCGGGGCGCTCGGGCTTCCGTTGATGGTCGCCATCATCGGCGGAGATCCCCGCCAGTTTCGCCCGCTGATCGACCTCTACCGCCAGGTAGGCCGTGACGCCGGACACAGCCCCGAGGAGCTGAAGGTCGGCGTCCACATCCCCGGCCTGGTGGGCGACACCGATGCCGAGGCCGCCGACGCGTTCTTTCCCGGATGGAAGCAGCTGCTCGACGTGATCGGCAAAGAGCGCGGACGTGGCCCAGTCACGCGCGAGGCCTTCGACGCCGCAACCGGGCCCGATGGCGCGATGTTGGTCGGCGACGCAGACACCGTAGCCGCGAGGCTCACGGCTCTCTCGCAGACACTCGGCGGACTCTCGCGAGTCTCGATCCAGATGACCAACTCGGGAACGTCGCACGACACGCTCATGCATGCCATCGAGCTTCTCGGCACACGCGTGGCTCCGGCCGTCAGGATCGCGACGGCGCGACCGATCGACGACGCACGGGCGGCCGCGTAGCTCAATCGATGAAAGGAGTTCCAAAATCTCGGACTCGCCGCCAGGTCTTCTGACCCGGTCCGGCTCGAACAAAGAACGGAGATATGAAATGAGCGAACCAGATCCAACACCCTCGGACGGAGATGTCGTAAGAGCCTTCTTCGGCGCGTACACCGATCAGACTCCGGAGCGCTTCGCGGCCGTCGTCGCCGAGGACTACATCGACTATGGACACGAACCACCGGGACGCGGGCCGCAGGGCGCGCGCGACGACTACGACGGCGCGATGAAGAGTGTCGGAGCGATCCGCTACGAGATCGACGCGCTGGTTGACGACGGGGACGGTCGTGTCGCGGCCGTGTGGACGGCACAGCTGCCGGGTACCGACGAACCGTTCAGGGGTCTGGGTCTGTATTGGGTACGCGACCATCTGCTCGCCGAGACCCACCACGCGATCGTCGGGCCAATTCCAAGGCTGTTTCAGTAGATCGCATGGAAAGCATGACATGCACTCCCGCCCAGCTCATCGGTGCGCCGGCGTGACTGCTCACGCATCACGTCGGGCGGCGGCGCAAGAGGCTTCCTCCTTTCGGCGCCGCCTGCGTTCGTGGCTCGACGGCTTCGTGAGCTCCGACCCGGGGCTGAACCGCTTTCGCGCGGCGCTTCTGATGCTGTTGACAGTCGGGTTGGCCCTCGCCGGTGAGACCTGGTTCCTTCACCTCACGCACGCCCTGCAGATCGGGACTCACAGTGCTCCACCACCGGTGGCGGCAAAGGCCAACCACGAGGCCGTCATCGTCGCCCTGCTATTGGGCGGAATCTTCGGGATGCTGTCTTGCCTCGGCGTGATGGATAGGACCGCCAAGGGACAGGCGATCACGATGCTGTTGCTGCCCTTCCCGATGATCGGCTCGCTCGCACTCGGGCTCGCGATCGGTGGGAACCGGACCGTCTCGCTGATCTGGCTCGTGGCAGTGTTGATCATCGGCACCTACCTGCGCCGATTCGGCCCACGGGGCTTCATCACCGGGATGGCTCTGTTCATCGGCGACTTCTTCGGCTTCTTTCTGCACGGGGCGCTGAAGATGTCCGATTTGGGGTGGCTGTCCGCGGAGATCGGTGTTGGCCTGCTCGTCGCGACCGTCGTGCGGTTTGCCCTGTTCTACCCGCGCCCGGCCAGGGCGCTTTCAAGGACGCAGAGGTCCTTCGCCGCGCTCACGCGCAACGTGGCTGAGTTGGCTCTCGCTCTCTTTGATGACCCCGCGAAACGCGAACTTCGAGCTCGCGCTCTGCATCGCCAGGTCGCTCGGCTCACCGAGGCGGCGCTGATGATCGATGCCCAGCTGGGCGACCCCGGTGCCCTGCCGAACGGCACTTCAGGCGAGAGTCTTCACCAGCGCCTCTTTGACCTGGAACTGGCGCTCGCGAACGTGGCGCGCTTCACCGAGGCGCTCGCCCACATCGAGCTGCCCGCCGGCCAGCGCGAGCAGATCCGCGGAGCACTGGTCGCACTGATCGCACGCGATCGCGAAGCCGCCACGGCTCACGCCACCGCGCTGATGGCCGGGCTGCGCGCCGGGAGCCCAGACGGCGTGGAGGAAATCCCGGCCAGCGTAGTGACCGCACATCGCTTTGCATCCTCGGTCATCGATCTCGCAAACGCCTCGAATGAATGGAACTCCGTCGCGGCCTCCGTCGGGGGGCAGGGGGCGAGCTTCCAGCCGTCCGTAGTGCTGTTCGGGGGTTGGCTGCCCGGCTCCACACAGGTAAGTGCGGTTGCCTCACAGGAGCCGGGCCACCGGTTCGGCGACCGCGCAACGCTGCCCCCCTATACGCGCACCGCCATCCAGATGGGCGCCGCCGTCGCCGCCGCGATCCTGCTTGGCGACCTGGTCTCCGAAAAGCACTTCTACTGGGCGGTCATCGCGGCGTTCATGACATTCATGGGCACGAACAATCAGGGCGAGCAGACCCGGAAGGCTATCGCCCGCGTCGTCGGCACCGTCGTCGGCATCGCGGCGGGATCGCTGATCGTCAAACTCATCGGCCACCACCCCCACGTGGCGATCGCGGTGATCCTGCTGTCGCTCTCCCTGGGCGTCTACATGATGCGCATCAGCTATGCGTTCTTTGTCGTCGGCATAACCGTGACGGTTTCTCAGCTCTACGTCCAGCTCGGCGAGTTCACCAACTCGCTGCTGATTCAACGACTGGAGGTGACGGCCATCGGCTCCGCGGTCGCGATCGTCGTCGTCGCGATAGTCCTGCCGCTGCGCACCCGTCGAGTGCTGAGCGTGGCAATGAGGTCCAACATCGAAGCGACCGCCAAGCTCATCGGCAACGCCACCGCTCGTCTCCTCGGAGAGGAGCCCGAGGGTGAGAAGACGCTGCGCGCCGAAGCACGGGATATCGACGCCTCCTACCAGGCTGTCATCACCACGGCTGCCCCGATACGCAGAAGCCTTTTCGGCACCATGGACCAAGATCTCGGCTCATCGCTACGCCAGGCCGGCGGATCCCACTACTACGCTCGGAACCTCGCGGCCGACGTGGAGCCCGACGAAGCCCTGGACGACGACACCCGCGCGGACATCGAACACGGCAGCGTCACGCTCGGCCGCTCCCTTGAAATCGTCGCAGGCGCATTCACCGGTCCACGCGATGGAACCTACACCCGGTCATCATCGCTGTTCGATCAGGCCGAGGAGCGCCTCCAACGCTCCACGATCCCGCACAAGGACACCGACCTCGCGATCCGTGACCTGAGGGCCATCGACGAGACCATGGCTGAGATGGCCGAGGCCCTGCATCTCAAGGTAACCGACTACGACACCGTCCTCGCACTCAATCCGCTGGCAGGAAATGGAACGATTGGATGAGCGAGGTGCGCGAGCTTGAGCGCTCGCGACCCCTCCCCCGTGTGCAGGTCAGGCTCCGGAGCCGCAGCGTCGGCTGACGCGACGCGGCCCGACGTGGACAAGCGTCACCCCCAGGAGTGGATCGCGGCGGCCGTGATGGGCGTGGTGCTGGCGCTGATCGCACTCGACTCCGTAGACCATGCCTTCAACTCCTGGTCCGACCGCCATTCGTTCGCGACCGATACCGTCTCGACGCTGCTGGGCCTCGCGGTCGCAGCGCTCGTGGTCGACCGGATCTCCGCTCGTCGCCGTCGGCGCGGTCAGGCGCAGGTGATGGCGGCCCAGGGAGCGATGATTGCCGCACAGGCGCTGCGCGCGACCCAGGCTGTGACCTCGGCGCTGGACGGCAGCGGCGACCGCGACGCCGCCGCGGACGAGCTGCGCACGTTCATGATGATGATGCTGACCGGCGCGCCGGTGCTGATGGACGCGCCTGAGACGCGTGGGTTCGTGGAGACGAGCCAGCATCTCGGGGCCGAGCTCGCCCGGGCGCTGGGCGTGACCCGTTCCGGCGAGCGTCCTGAGGACATCGACCAGCGCCTGACCGACGCCGCCGGTCGGCTCCGCGCCGCGGTCGAGCCACTGCTGCAGACGCTCGACCTCGATCAGCAGTCCGACCTCTGGGCCCCGGCCCGTCCGCCGAGCGACGATGCCGCGGCCGAGAACCGGCCGGCCCCGGACGGGCCCCGAACGGGGTAGGGCTGAAACGGGCCGCACGGCTCATACGAGCCCGGCCCGGGTGCCGACCGCGACCACGAGCAAGGTGTGCTCAGTCGTGCTGCGCGATGACGGCAGCGGTCGCGGTCGCCTTTGTGTTAGGCGAGCTGGCCGTCCGATCATCCGGTGCGATCGTCGACACCGACGGGCTGCGCGTCGCTTTCGAGGGAAGAATGAGCAGCGCGAGCATCAGACCGAGAGCGAAGATGCCTGCGGCCCAGGTGAACGCAACGGTGTAGCCGTGGATCGCCGCCGCGCCATTC
>Ga0302326_10019172_pt1 | contig 14141 bp, 13 predicted proteins | sample Palsa_T0_3_FD_202264 | JGI IMG/M metagenome (GOLD analysis project Ga0302326, IMG submission 202264) | Peat permafrost microbial communities from Stordalen Mire near Abisko, Sweden - Palsa_T0_3 | ecosystem: Environmental > Terrestrial > Soil > Palsa > Peat permafrost | place: Sweden: Abisko... | reverse complement strand
TGGGCATGGTGTCGCGCGAGTGCGGCGATCCGCTGGGCGGCGAATTCAGAACCTGCTTTGAAGAACAGAACTTCGGGCTTGAAATGAAGATGGCGATCGATAACCTCATCCGCCGCGTGCCTCTGCAAGATCTGCGCATTGTGTGCACCGCGATTCTCATCCAGAAGGAAAGCGGCGGTAACCTTGCCGAAGTTCTGGACAAGACCGCGCATGTGATCCGCGAGCGCTTTCGCCTGCGCCGCGAAGTGCAGACGCGCACGGCGCAGGGGCGCATGACCGGCTACGTGTTGACCTTCCTTCCCATCATCCTGGGCATTGCGTTGTATTGCGTCAATCCGGACATGATGAGCCTTCTCTGGAAGCGCGACATCGGTATCAAATTGCTTTGGGCGGCTTCCATCATGATCATCGTCGGTGGCTTGATCATTCGGAAGATCGTCAACATGGACGTCTAAAGGGGACCTATGGGACTGTCGATTCTTGCATTCGCTGTATTGTTTCTGTTGATCGCCAGCGGCGGCCTTCTGTTGTTCTATCGCGAAGCCATGCTGCAGCGCATCTCGGAAGTCATCAATCCGGGTTCCAAACCGAAGACCCTGTTGAGTTCCATTCAGCAGTCGGGGTTCTCGATCGGCGGCGTCGTCGAGCACTTCGACAACGTGATCCCCAAGAGCCAGGCGGAAGTATCCGTGGTCAAACAGCGCCTTATCCGCGCCGGCTACCGCAAAGAGTCTACCGTCAAGATCTTCAACGGCTCCAAGTTTGTCATTCCGATCGTGCTCTGCATCGCGTCCCTGGTCAGCGGAGTGGGCGCAATGAGCCCGTTCTTCGTCTATGCCGTTTGCCTTGGAGTCGGATACCTTGGACCCGATTTCTGGCTTGGACGCAAGATCAAAAAGCGGCAGGGCAAGATCCGCCGCGGACTTCCGGATGTACTCGATCTTCTCGTCATCTGCATCGAGGCTGGGCTTAGCCTCGACCAGGGGACGGTGAGGACATCGGAGGAGCTGGCCCACGCCCAGCCGGAGCTTTGCGACGAGTTGCACGTGGTTGTCCTGGAGCAACGCGCCGGACGCCCTCGCCAGGATACGTGGAAACACCTGTCGGAGCGCACCGATGTGGACTGTGTACGCAATCTCGTTTCGATGCTGATTCAGGCCGAGCAATTCGGCACCAGCATCGGCAAGACTCTGCGCACACATTCCGACACGCTCAGAACGCAGCGCATTCAGCAAGTGGAAGAGGCGGCAGCCAAGACCACCATCAAGCTGATCTTCCCACTTGTCTTCTTCATTTTTCCTTCGCTGTTCCTGGTTACATTGGGACCCGCGATCATCATCATGATGGATTCATTCAAACAGATGTTCAAGAACTAGTTGGTCGAGACCTGGGGAAAGGAGGATCCGTATGGAAAGTGTCACGATTATCAGAATCGTTGCCGGCTTGTTGTTCGCCGTCGTGCTTGGAGTGTTAGTTCAACGCCGCCGCTCGCGCGTCAATTAGCGCAGCCTGTGCGGGTCTTTTCGGGCGGGGCCTGGATCCATCGAGGCCCCTGCCAAACACCCTCGCAGTCATCAACGACCAGGGAACCCGGTCACGATTTCACCGGCTTCACGTCAATGACAGGCTGTGAAACACGTTTTGCAAATTTCTCAAGAAAGGGGAAATCACATGGACAGCACAATTTTGATTCGCGTAGTTGCCGGCGTGCTCTTTGTTATCGTGCTTGGCGTTCTGGTACAGCGCCGCCGCACTCGCGTCAAGTAACTCAAACAAGAACTTCACTGGGCGGCGCCGTCGAACGGGACGAACGCCGCTGGGAGCCGGCTCAGTTCAGCACTCGGAACCTCGGCGCTTCGGCGCCAGGCTTTACCCGTGGCTGTTGAAAGCTGATGCCGTTTGCAAGGGGCGGTAAGCACAGAAGGGATTTCACCATGGACAGTACCATGATTATCCGGGTTGCGGCGGGTGTGTTGTTTGTGATTGTGCTGGTCATTTTAATCCAGCGCCGCCGCACGCGGGTCAAGTAGTACGGCGATGACATATCGGCTGATGACGCTGGGCAATCCTGGCGGCGTCAACCAGCCCAATCGTTCATCCCGCTCAACGGGAAGCTTGCCGCAGAGGCGACGAGCGACTCTCGGGCAGGCATCAAGAGCGGGAACGGTGGATTGTGCCCTTGCGCAAGTATCCGGCAAGTGCCTTCCGCGTGCCAGCCTGGACTCGGTAGCTCGATCGCCTGATCTTCGCTGAGAAAGGTCTTGCAGGTATGCACCGCATGAAGGAATTCGATTCATTGACTGGCACTTTGGACCAGAACACGGCCGCCGGGACTTCATCGAAGGCGGGAGGCAATATGGAATCGCGGAAACTTTGCGCTTACAACCAAACTCGCGAATGCTTCCTCGGCCTGGAGGTCGACGGAGCGGACCTTTCGCTGGCCAAGCTCAAAGACCGTATTGCCTCGTTGGCTCTCAAATCCGGTGAAGGCCTCTGGTTGTCGCCGTTCAGGGGACTTCCCGAGTGGGGCATCCGTGTCCCCCTCGATCTTCTTTACCTCGATCAGGATTGCCGCGTCATCGATGTGGTGGAGTCATACCCGGTGTTCCGCGCCAATGCTGCCACGGCGCAGCCGGTGAGCGTGCTGGCTTTGCCCACACATTCCATTTATTCGTCGCAGACGCAAAGCGGAGATCAACTGGTGCTCTGCGTGGCTGAAGAGATGCAGCAGCGGCTGGAGAGGTTTACCGGCGCCGCATCTCATTCCGCGCAAGGCGCCGCGGCCGCATCTGGAAGCGGATCGGGAAGCGGACCAGTCCCCGTCCCCATCGCCATCGCCGCCGCGCCCAAGCGCGCTGTTTCCATAGTGCCTTTGCCGGCTCCGCCTGCGCCCAAGCACGGCGCGGCCAGCGTGGTGCAAAGCGCGGTGCTGCTGCGTGAGAAACCGCTGTGGAGCGGCGGTCCGGGACTGCTTGAATTGGAGAACCGCTCCGAAGAAGAACAGCCTGCAACGCGCCAGACGCATTTGATGGGCCTGATTCAACCGGAGATGAAAGACGTCCGGCCGCCCCGCGGATGGTTGGAGCGCTGGTGGTCGCCTGATCCGAGAAAGGCTCCGCGGGAGCCGGCGCCGGGACTGGCTGCTTATTACTGGACCGGCGGAGCTCCGCAAGCGCATGAAGTCAAGGACATCAGTGCCAGCGGATTGTATGTGGTGACGGAGGAACGCTGGTACCCAGGCACCCTGGTCCTGATGACGCTGCAGAATTCCGACGCCGGAGAAGAGGTGAAGGAGCGCACCATCTGCGTTCACTCCAGGGCAGTTCGCTGGGGCAAGGATGGCGTGGGCCTGCAATTTGTTCTGCAAAACGAAGCGGATAGCGGTGCCATGGCCGCCGCCGACAGAAGAACCCTGGATAAATTCCTGACGAGGCTGCGAAAAAACAGAACCTAGGCCTTGTTGTGTTGGGCAGTAGATGCATTGCAGTTGAAGGCATTGTTGAGAGAAGGATACTCGGTTCAACAATGCATGGAGGGAGAACGATGAAAACGAAAACAGAACCTTGCGGACCAGCTGCGGCGAACAAGCCCAGCCTGAACCGCGCACCGCAACCTATCCAGCCAGGCGTAGAAGCCCATCCCCCCGGGCATCGGATCCTGACGCTGTTGCGCATCGGCGAGAGCGGCAGCGCGCTGGTGGAGACGGCCCTGGTCTTCGCCATTCTGCTGCTGCCTCTCACAACCGGCATCTTCGTGTTTGGCATCGCCATGAGCAACTACGTGACGCTGACCAACGCCGTGAGCACGGGTGCGCGAACGGTTGCGCTGAATGCACAACTTACCACCGACCCTTGCCTTGTGGCGTCGTCAGCCATCGAAGCCGCTGCGCCCAGTCTTAACCCGAACAAGATGACATTCTCCTACACATTTAACGGGGTCCCTCAATCCGGAGCCTCTTGCAACAGCGCCAGCATTGATTCCGGAGCGGCTTTGGATCTCGCATCGGGTACAACCGTCACTGTCACCGCCACCTATCCCCTCAACCTCTCAATATTCGGAACCCAGATGTCGCCCAGCAATGCCGTGCTGCAAGCCACATCGACGGAGTTAGTCCAATGAACATCAACAACAGAACTACTCTTCGCCGGGCACTCAGGGAACAGCGCGGACAAGTGCTGCCCTGGGTCGCTCTCATGCTGGGCTGCTTTTTGGGCATGGCCGCGTTCGTTCTGGACGTGGGACATGCCTATGTCAGCTATCACCAGCTTCAGTCCGCTACCGATGCAGCCGCGCTGGCGGGCGCGAAACAGGTCTACTATTCAACCGCCCTCAATACGGCTGCCAGCTATTCCGGCTCTACCGGAACGGCGGGCGCCCCCAACACCTATGCCGGCCTGCAGAACGTGACCATGGTCTCTGCCACGACGAAGTGCCTGTCGACGATTGTGGCCATGGGCATTCTTTGCGAGGGGCCGAACACTGCCAACGCGGTGCAGGTGGTGCAGTCTGCGACCATGCCGACCTTTTTCGCCCAGGTCTTCGGCATTACGCAGTTGAAACTGTATGCAACCGCGACGGCAGCCAAGGGCAAGCCTGTGCCCTTGAATGTGGCGCTGCTGATCGATACGACGCTCTCCATGGACGACGGAGACAGTAGCTGCGGCGGCGGTGCCGGTGCCACACAGCTCTCTTGCGCCATGGGAGGCGCACAGACGCTGCTGGCCGGCCTTGCGCCTACGCTCGACGCGGTAAGTGTGTTCACGTTCCCCAATGTCGATCCGGCCACGGCCACCAACGATACAAGCTGCTCGCCGCCACAGAGCCTGAATCCCTCGTTCTACAGCAACCCCACGGCGGGCCTGGCGACAGCGGTGCCGTACACGTTTCCCACCATTCCCAACAACGCCTCAACAGGCTACACAGTATCGAATGGCGGGACTTACCAGATCACCAGTTTCAGCAACGGTTACCGGAATTCCAACGTCAGCACAACGCCCAATGCCAACGACCCGGTGGTTCAGGCCGTGGGACAGCCGGCGAAGAACGGCAATCCCGCGGTGGGAAGCTGCCTGGCTCCGCCCAACCAGGCTGGAGAATTCGGAACCTACCTTGCCGGAGTCATCTACGCCGCACAGGCGGCGCTGGCCCAGGAGAAGGCGACGGAACTTGCGGCACTTCCGGTGAACTCCCCAACTCCCATCAACATCATGATCATCCTCAGCGATGGCAACACCAACGCATCGCCGTACTACGGGTTCAGCAATCAGTTCTTCACGCCGAACGTCACGTTGAATACCAATGGCGTTTACCCATCGGGCGTGGGCGATTGCGGTCAGGAAGTTGTCGCCGCCAACACAGCGAAGGGAGACGGCACGCAAATCTTCGCCATCGCTTACGGTTCCCCGAATACAGGCGTCTTCAACTGGAACCCCAACGATCCGTCGGACAGCGTCAACAACGCCGGCTGCCCCACCGACCAGAACTCCTTCTTTTCTGCATTCCATCTCGGCGCCAACGTGAGCGCATATCCCAACATCGCCCCCTGCCAGGCGATGAAGGATATTGCCTCGCCGGACACGGCCATGATTCAGTATTTCTACTCCGACTCTTTAGTGGCTGGTTCGAACAGCGGTTGCTCCTCCCCTCTTGCGGACTCACCGGGCAACCTGCAAGATATATTCGCTTCCATTGTGGGGAGTCTATCCAAGGCTCGATTAATTCCGGACAATACACAATAGCCGCCCTCGCAAGGCGGTCGGCACTTCCCTTCCCGGCGATTCCACTCTGGATTCGCCGGGATGTTTTTTATTCCTCTTCTTCGGGAATGATGAGAAGCACTTCGACTCTTTCCGTCTGCCCGTTCTGCACCGCGGGCCGGAACTGCCACTGCGCCAGCGCATCCAGCACGAATTGCGCCTGGTGGAATTCGGGCGGAAATGCCAGGCCCAGCGATTCAAAGCGGCCCTGTTGATTTACGAATCCATGAACCAGAATGGCATCGGAGCTGAAACTGCCGGAGGCAAGGTTGGGGCGCACGATGTTATAAGGCCACGGCGCCTCAAGGCGCGTGATGTTGCCCGCCTGCGCAGCATCGGTGCCGCGCGGAAGCGAGTACTGCAGAATCCAGCTCTTCAGCAATCCCACGTGCAGATAAACGGTGTACGCCACGCGGTCGTTCCAGATCCCGGCTATCTCGGGAAATCTTTCTTCCAGGCTCGCTCCCACCACGATGGCTCCGAACTGGCCGTTTCTGGGCAGAGTAAAGTGCTCCGTGGTGAGTCCTTCGTCCGTCCCGGAACCGGCTCCCTCTCCGGGCCGGGTGCCGTTTCGGTCTCCTGCAACTCCATTCGCGTCGCCGGAGTTGCCTGCGGCCGGATCGCTGCCCGCGCCTCCAACGGTGTTGGACTTGCGGCCAGCCGAGGCCTGTCCAGGCGCCAGGATTCCCGACTCGCTCTGCTCCGTCGTCTGGTTCACCGGCGGCAGCGTTGCGGTGCCATCGGGCATGCGCAGATCGGAGATGGACATGACCGCGGTGGGCGTGGGCATTGCTGCCTTCTGCGCGGCAGTGACCGGAGCAAGCTGCACCAGGTTCGGCCCGTGAACCACCAAGGGCGAAGTCGTGGTGGGAAAGACCGGGACATTGGCGGTAGGCATGTTGGTTGAAGATATGCCAATGTCCGCCAGGTTCACTTCCTCATTGGGCGCCTTCACCGATGGCTTCACGTCGGATGCCGTAGCCTTCTCCGGCAAAGGCGCGACCAGCATTTTGACGACTTCCTTTTTGGGAGTCCAGATGACGACGGTCGGCACGGGCATCTCGACGAGTGACTTTACCGGATCGGGAATATCCGGCTGCACGAGCGTCTGTGGTCCCTTTTCGGCATCCGCTGTCAGTCGCATCACTGCCGGGTGCGATGCGGGGTTCTTCCCCGGTTGAGGCCTGGGCGGCGCCTCGGCATGAGGGCCGGGAAACGCAATTCCTTTGCTGGCCGACTCGCGCGGCGGTTGTTTCTCGGCGTGCAGATCCAGATGGCGCACCGTGTAGCGCTTGCTCGCAACCGGGTCTCTGAACTCGGGCGTGTAGATGATTCCGAAAGATAACAGGGCCACGGCCGCGCCATGGGCAAGAATGGAAACCACGAAGGAGGAAGGCCGCTGGTTTGGCTCCGGTCTCTCCGAAAAGAGCGAGATCATGCGCGATGAACTCATGTTCGGATCAATGCCCTCCGCCGCACGGTCTCTTCTATCTTCGTCCTGCTGATGACGCCGCGTGTCTTATAACTCAACCGAGCATGGAAAAGACCCCGCAGATCGATTCACAATTCAATTCTAACCTTCTTCATTCCCAAACTGGCACCTATCTTCCTCATAGCACTCTTGATACCCCACCTGATTTCTGCACCCGTTCCCAGCCCTTATTTGATCGTTGCCCAAGCTACACTGAACTCGCGTTTGAACTCGTTTGGCGTGTCAGTTACCCATTCCCGGTTCGGCGTGATTAGAAATTTGTCCGCTTGGATGCAGAAATATCCAATGGACAGAAAGGCGGAGCTGGCCGGGTAGCCAGTTCAAACGGACTAAATGAACAAAAGACTACTTACGATCCTACTCCTCGCTTTCGTCATAGCAGGCGCATGCGCCTTCCTGGTCTTCCGCGTGGTTGGAAGCAAATTGGGGGCGGGCCAGCCGTCGACCACTAAGGTCGTGGCCGCCGCTGCCGATATTCAACTGGGCACGGTCTTGACCGCTGCCAACCTGACAACCATCGACATTGCCGGAACGGTGCCCAAGGGCGCCATCCTGAAACCGGAGAACGCCGTTGGACGCGGAGTGGTTTCAAATATCTACCAGGGCGAACCGATTCTCGATAGCCGCCTTGCCCCGGTGGGCTCCGGCGGCGGACTGGCTGCCACCATCCCCGACGGCTTTCGGGCCATTGCGGTAAGGGTGGACGATATTGTGGGCGTGGCTGGGTTTGTCACTCCCGGCATGCATGTGGACGTGCTCGTCTCCGGCGTTCCTCCGGGAGCCAACAACGCGCCCAACTCCCGCCAGGCCATGCTCGGCACCGAAGTCAAGACGGTCCTGCAAAACATCCAGGTGCTGTCGGCCGGCGTGAACATTCAGAAGGATGCGGAAGGCAAACCGCAGAGCGTGCAGGTCGTTAACCTGCTTGTAACTCCCGCACAGGCAGAGACACTGAGCCTGATTACCTCCGGCGTCAAAATCCAGTTGGCGCTGCGCAACCCGCTTGATACCAAGACGCAGGACGTACCCATGACGGCCATGGGCAACATCTTCGACGATCAGATTGCCGCTCCGGCGCACCCGGTTGTCCACGCCATCAAGAAGACTCCGGCGCCGCCGGCAAAGATGTCGATCGAAATCTATAACGGCAACAAACGCACTGAAGAAAAATTCAGTTCTCCCGAGGCAAAGCAGTGAGAGCGAAAACTGGCATACCCATCGCATACCTCTGCGCATTGTCCGTTTTCCTTTGCGCCGATTTGGGCCTCAAGGCTCAAATGTCAACCACGACCACTACTTCGCTGCCCGGCGCGGTTCCGGTGCAGGACTCAACCAATGAAGTCGCTGTCGCGGTGGGCAAGACCTTGCTGATTGACTGCGCGCGGCCCGTTGCGCGGGTGGCCATCGGCCTGGGTGAAATCGCGGAAGCCTCCGCGGTGTCGCCGACCGAGATCATGGTCAACGGCAAATTGCCCGGTGAGACCAGCCTGATTATCTGGGACACGCGCGGCGGACGCCAGTTCTTCAACGTCACGGTGCGGGCCAGCTCCGCTGTGACCACTGACAACCTGGACGCAATCCGCCGCGAGCTTCGCCTCGAACTTCCCGGCGAGCCGCTCAAGGTCACGTCGGAAAACGGCATGGTCTTCCTGCGCGGCACAGTGAAGAACCTCAACGGTTCGGCGCGCGCGGTGCAGATTGCTTCAACCGGCGGCAAAGTCGTCAATCTCCTCAATGTGGAAGTGCCGGCCCCCGATCCGCAGATCCTGCTCAAAGTACGCTTCGCCAGCGTGGACCGCAGCAAGGAAAAGCAGCTCGGCATCAACTTCTTCACCAACGGCCTCGGCAACACCCTGGCCCAGGTGAGCACGGGACAATATTCTCCTCCGTCCGTGGGTTTGCCATCGGGTGGAACCGCCGCAACGGCCACCGTTTCAAACGAACTGAATCTGTTTGCCTTCTTCCCAGGGCTCAACGTGGGAGCAACCCTCGCGGCGCTGGAGCAAAAGGGTGTGGTTGAACTGCTTGCTGAGCCCAATGTGATGGCTGTCAACGGCCATGAGGCAAGCTTCCTGGCTGGCGGCGAGTATCCCTATCCAGTGGCGCAGGCTTCGTCCAGCGGCAGTGCGGCAATCACCATCATGTTCAAGGAATATGGCATTCGCCTGAATTTCATTCCCACCATCACCGCACGCGGAACCATTCGTCTTCAAGTGGCGCCTGAGGTTAGCGCGCTGGACTTCACCAATGCCATCGAGATCTCGGGATTCGACGTGCCTGCCATTACCACTCGCAAAGTAAAGACCGAAGTGGAACTAAGCGACGGCCAGAGCTTTGTGGTGGGCGGCTTGCTGGACAAGACCGAAACCGAGTCCTTTCAGAAGATTCCCTTCCTGGGCGATGTTCCGGTTCTGGGCAAACTCTTCCAGTCGATTCAACGGACCAAGACCGACACCGAGCTGATCGTGATTGTGACGCCGGAAATTGTGTCTCCTATCGGGGCTGGTTCGGCATTGCCGGAACTGAAATACCCCACGCCATTCCTACCGCCCAACACCGGCATCGCGATGCATACTCCGGATGAAAAGACGCCGGCCAATACGATGCCCCCGGCGCAGGCCACCATCCCTGTGGAGAAGCTGATTGACAGCATGAAGCCTGAGGCGCCGCTGATCATCGAAGGCGCGACGGGCAGCTTCGGAGGCGGTTCCGGCGGCATCAGCTCCGCTCCTGTCACGGCTCCCACTTCAACGACAGCACCGCAGTAAGACATTCGCCGGCCGTCCCCTCAGACGGCCGGCGTTCCTTTTCCCGCCGGCAATCTCCCTCCTGTACAATTCCTTGCAAAGAGCAGGTTCTTCGAGCGATTCCGATGCTCAGTGCCCCTCCCTCGACGTCCGCCGCGGCGGGTTTTGCGGCGAGTTCCTGCCCTGAGCGCAGTTGAAGGGGTGGGATTCTACAAACCTCAACCGAATCCCTGTTCAGTTGGCAGCTAAGAGACGACGATTCGCATGACTTCGCAGCAAGAACCCAATCCGGACAGCCGCCTGCGGGTCGCAAACCTCACCCGAGCCACGGTGTTGGCTACGCGCCTGGAAGTTGCCGACAGCGGGCCCAAGCGGAACAAGGGGCTGTTGGGGCGCAAGGGCTTGGGCGTCGGCGAAGGCTTGTGGATCACCCCGTGCGAATCGGTGCACACCTTTTTCATGCAGTTCCCCATCGATCTCGTCTATCTCGATCGCAAGAACAGAGTCACGAAGCTCTGCGATAGCGTGCCTGCCTGGCGGATCTCGGTATGCCTGTCCGCACACTCCATCCTCGAGCTTCCCTCCGGCACCATTCGCAACTCGCTGACGCAACCCGGAGACATGCTGGAGTTTTCCCCAGCCGAGGAACTCTAGTTTGGCGAGTCCAGAGTTTTTTCAAGAGATACTGTCATCGTGAACGCAGTTGGGCGCGACTCCTGCGCCCAACGGAGTCGAAGGATCTGCGGTTGCACTTCGGAAATGATGCAACGAATTTCAGACTCAGGACTCTAGTCCCGGCCGCGCTCTATACCGGCGATGGTGCAGCAGCTTTCGACCTGCGCGAGAAATAGACCCACGCATAGAAAATGCTCATGGCCAGCAGGATGAGCGGAACTGGAAACACCTGCATGGCCCGCAGTGTCCACGCTGGCATTCCCGCCGTCATCGGATGCAAACGGTCGAGAAGCCGCAGCAGGAGCGTCCACGAAACGTCTCCGGTCAGTGCAAAGGCTGCTATATTCACCAGGAGCGCACAGCGCCCCAGCCTTCCGCCCTCAGCCCACAGCATGGCGCAAGCGGGAACCGTGAGCAGCAGCAATTTGGCGTCGTAGAGGTGGTGATAAACCGGCAGCAGGGAAAGCGTCGCGATTGCGGCAAGAGCCAGCCAGGTTCTCGCCGGCGTTGAGCGAGACTGGGCGGTAACGAGTGCCCACACGGTCAAGGGCAGGGCGCATAGAAGCCAGGTGGCCAGATTGTAGATGTGCGGATCGTCCCGCAAGCTGCTGATGACCGTTTGCAGGTTGATCATCATCCCGGCGCCGGTGCTGGCCGTTGAAGCAGGGCCAGGGTCAGTTATCCCTCCATGCACAGAAAACGCCAGGATATTGGCGTGCAATTCCTGCATCCAGTGCGGTGATGCGCGCCAAACCAAAACGATCCCCGGCAAACCGAGGACAACCGCCGCCAGAAGGGTCTGCAGCGCGCGTTTCCGGTAAATGCCGCCCGCCAATAAAAAGTAAAGCCAGACCAACCCCGCATCCTGCGGCTTGACTAGAAGGCCAATGGCCATGCCCACGATGCCGGCGACAACAAACCGCTCGCGAACAAAGCACCAGACCGCAATCACGCAGAGGCTTATCACCATCCCGGATGGATTGCCCAGAACGATCAGCACTTCGCTGTTGGCGAGAAGAAAGCCGATCAGAGCACCCGATACAATTGGCGCGTAATCTGCCCCGAGATCCCAGGCCAGAAACGCGGCGAACAGCAGGCTCCCCGCCGTGAGCATCATCCAAACCACGCGCGCAAGTCCCCACGGTAGCATCGCGAAGGGAACCGTGAAAGAGAATGCGGTGGGCGGATAGATATGCCGTATTACTATCTGGTGGTCTGCCGCAGTCTCCGAAGGATGTTCTCCTCCCTCCGCTCGATATGTAGCAAGCACATCGCTTTCCCGGTAGGGGTCGCCATGGTGAAGCAGGCACCGCGCCGGGTAGTAGACCACTCTGAAATCCTGCATCGCCGCAGGCGTTGGTTTCAGGAGAAGAAAGGCAAGGAGGAGAAGCACCACGACGCCCCCAAGCGAGAGCAGAATCAGGCCATCGAGCCGCGCCTTGGTCATCTTAAGCTTCATTCCGCCTTCCAACCGAGATGCGCGTCGAAGGCGCAGCGAATCGGGTCGAGGACCCAGCTGAGAATGTTCTGTGCCCCATCCATGCGCCTCCTTTCCGGCGCATGGGTGGGAATCCCCGATCCTCTACCGGCAGCCTTCATGGAGAGACTTCGATCGCTGGTTCAACCGGACGCAGGTCGGGAACGCGCCACTCCTTGAAAACCGCCCACACCGCAAGCGCGACGGTCAACACCGCCAGCGACCGCAGCACGGCCGGGTATGCGATCAGGAAGCCGTATCCGAAGCGGACAGTGAGCGACCAGCCCAGCACGATTCCGAGATAGGCAAGAGCTCTGCGGTATTGGCGGTATCCCACGCTGGCCGCGAAACAGCCGAAGGCCAGCCCGCCCACCAGGTCGATGACGTAATGTTCGCCGGTCACCAGTGTCGCCATTGCCGTGGCAGCCAGGAACGCCAGCGAGACCGCCCGCCACAATTTGCCGGGGGCCAGAAAAACAAACACCAGCGCCGTCCCGATGTGCAGCGAAGGAAACGCATTGGGCATGCCGGCCAGCTTGATTGCGCCCGCCTGCACCTGGGGCGGGAATAGCCAATGCGCGCCAAAGGCGTAGATGGGACCGCAAGCCGGCAAGATGGCATACAGGATCGGTCCGGCAACCATTTCGCCGACATAAGCCAGGACCACCGACCCGCGCGGATTCCGGGCTCGGGTCACCAGGAACCAGCAGATCATCATGGGCACCATGCACTGGTAGACCACAATGAGCGGACGCCGCCAGAAGCCTTCCAGCGGACGCGCAATGGTAGCAGCGCGAATGCCCAGCGAATCGTCCAGGCCGGCGAGGACGTAATCGAACTTCCAGGGAAGCAGCCCGCCTTCCTTTCCCATGAAGGTAGTAAGAAGAAGGCCGAAGAAGAGATTGAGCGTGAGGGCAAAAACGAGCATCGGCCGGGTCTTGTCTTTTTCGTCCATCAGCATCCAGATCACGGACAAAAAGAGGGCAAGCGTCGCGATGATGGGCGGGCTTGTGAGGATCGCGAGCAGGTGCATTTACCCGTCCATCCGGTCGTGTGCCGGGCAACTTCCTTGAGAGATGATCCCAGTGTAATGCGGCGGAGAATCGTTTTCGCGCCGCTCGATGCAGGCGCCGGAAAAAGTAGTAAACAGGGTGCGCGAATGCGTCTTGGATGCGCAGGCTTCGTTTAGCCGTCCACCACCTCCGCCGACCCGCGAAGGCCTGAAACCTTCTCGCGGGCCAATCTCCCCGCTAACTCGCTAACCTGCCTACTCCGCGAAGCGGAGGCTAACTTGCTGAATTCATTTCAAAATCCCACACCGTTTCCGAAAATACCCTAAGCCGACGGAATCTCGATCGCCTCCGGTTTGCGGGCAAAGGCCACGGCAAGCAGATACCACGCAAGCCAAGCCGGCACAGTCCACAAATACTTGGGCGAGGTGATCTTGATTCCGATGACCAACTGGATCTCGACGGTGAGGCTGGCAATGGCAAGGATCACCAGCAAGGCGCGGGAACGGGTAAGATACGCGCCTTGCAACAAAGCCGGAATGGCGAGGCCCCCATCGTAGATCCACGAGTAGGGCGCTGCGACCAGAGAAACCAGCAACAGCAGGCTGCCGTTGCGGGTCCAGTCCCAGGCGTGGCGGCGGGGCCAGAAATAGGCAAGCGCCCACCCGCAACCCAAGGCCGGCGGCAGGTATTGGAGCCACATGGCGTGGGGGCTGAGCCACAGTCGCAGCACAACAATAATGCAGGGAATGTATTCCTGGTCGAGACCGGCCGCGTGCATCATGTGCGCGTAATCGGTCCACGCCGCCGGGTAGAGCCACCAGGTGAGTGCGCAACTGGCGGCCATGGCAACGACGGCGCCGGCCAGCAGCTTATAGCACCGCGAGATCGCGATCCACAACAGCAGCACAACGCCGAACGGAACAAACAGGTGCGGCTTGAGCATGCACAGCCACAGCGAGGCTCCGGCCAGGAAGGGGCGGG
>Ga0302326_10019171_pt1 | contig 14141 bp, 8 predicted proteins | sample Palsa_T0_3_FD_202264 | JGI IMG/M metagenome (GOLD analysis project Ga0302326, IMG submission 202264) | Peat permafrost microbial communities from Stordalen Mire near Abisko, Sweden - Palsa_T0_3 | ecosystem: Environmental > Terrestrial > Soil > Palsa > Peat permafrost | place: Sweden: Abisko... | reverse complement strand
TGTCGGTCCCGCATTCCACCACCTGGAAGGTATAGTCCTGCGCCTTAAGCAGAGAGAAGTCAGAACTCGCCAGCAAGGCCGGTAACAGAAAATAAGTCAGTATCTTCATAGGTCTGTCCTCGGAGGCCGGGCGCGTATGGGATGCGTCGATTCGCCATGCCCTCGCCTTGAACTACGATGAGCATGTGCTCAACGTGCTCTGCATCCAGCCGACGCGATGGCCGCGACCAGCAGTGGCAACAAGATTCTTCCCTGTATACAACCAGTATGGCACCTTCCTCTTGCAGCCACCGTCCCTTCACCCGATATTCATCTCCGAAAAACTCTTGCGACAGGGACGGATGCGCGGATGCTCATGCGGAGCGCTCCCAGACCCGGGGAGCGGTTAGGCGCCCACGCTGGGTTTCATGCTTGCCTCGCTGAAACAATCAAAGCCCAAGTAATTGTATTTAAAAGACCAATTACCCGTTCGTCCCGATCGGATGGCTGCCGTTGCGCGCCGGTTCCGCCGCATTTTTTCATTGTCAAATTCGGTTGGGAAGCCAAGCAGCAGCGCACGAGCGGGTTTCGCTTCCCGATTCAATTATAGATTACGCGGCGACGGAAAACCCTTGCAGGCGAGGTCGGGGAGCGTGCAAGTGATTTGCTTGCCGCTGGATGTGGAAGAATCGGCTTTTGCCGAAGCTTGTGATCGTACACTTGAAGGCGCATTCATCCAATATTTACAGCATTGTCAAACTGTTGCAACAGAGGTTTCCTACGATGGGCAAGTCCCCTCGCGTGCGCGTCGCCGCGGGGACGGTACTCCAACCAGAGAGGTAATGATGCCAAAAATGACGGATGTACGGATACACACGAGAATACTGAACGCCGCCACGCCCATGCGGCTGTTGGCCTTGATCGCAACTTCCTTAGTCGCGCTGGGGCCGAATGTGGCGCCCCTGTACGCGGCAGACCCCATGGACCCGGCTGCCGAGCTGGTAACCGCCACGCCCATCAAACACCTGGTGGTGATCTTCAACGAAAACATCTCGTTCGATCACTATTTCGGAACGTACCCGGTGGCCACCAACCCCTCGGGCGAATCGCAGTTCACTGCCAAGGCGGGCACGCCCACGGTGAACGGTTACACGCCCGCGCTGCTGACCCACAACCCGAATCTGAATCCGGCCAACGGCGCAGGCGCCACCAATCCATTCCGGCTGGACCCTTCGCAGGCTGTCACCGCGGATCAGAACCATGCCTATACCGCTGAGGAACAGGCGTTCGACTCGGGCCTATTGGACCTGTTTCCGGCGTACGTCGGCGCGGCCGGGCCGCCGCCCACGGGAATCCCGATCGTCAGCACCCCCGGCTTAAACCTCGGCTACTACGATGGCAACACCGTCACGGCCATGTGGAACTACGCCCAGAGCTTCGCCTTGAGCGACAACTCCTACAGCAGCAACTTCGGCCCTTCCAGCCCCGGCGCGGTCAACATGTTCTCCGGCCAGACCAACGGCGTTTCCGCTACGCTGAACGGCACAGGCGACGAGGTCAATGGCGGCTCCGACGGATCCCTCACGTTGATCGGCGACGCCGACCCCATCGGCGACACCTGCTCCAGCCCCACACGCGCTCAGGCGACTATGGGCGGCAAGAACATCGCCGACCTGCTGAACGCCGCCGGCATCAGCTACGGATCGTTCCTGGGCGGGTTCAATCTCGACATCGTGAACTCCAACCAGACTACCGGCTGCGCGCGCAGTTCGACCGGTCTTTCGGGAACCACGGGCGACTACGTACCGCACCACTCGTGGCCTCAATATTACACGTCCACGGCGAATCCGCTGCACACCCGGCCGGCGTCGGGCGCGGAGATCGGGCACAACGGTCCCGCCAACCATGTGTACGACGTGCAGGACTTCATGGCCGTCGCTGAGGCTGGCGCCATCCCGGCCGTCAGCTTCATCAAAGCGCCCGCCTACCAGGATGCGCATGCCGGTTACTCTAACCCGCTAGACGAGCAAACCTTCGTAGTCACTCTGATCGACCTGCTGATGCAAAAGTCGTATTGGAAATCGACCGCCGTGGTGATCCTGTATGACGACTCCGACGGCTGGTACGATCATCAAATGGCGCCGATCGTGAATACTTCCCAGGGCCCGGCCGATGCGTTGACCGGCGCCGGCCTCTGTGGTACGGCCGCTACATCCCTGCCGGGCCTCAATCCGGCCAATTTGCACGCGCTCGGCCGTTGCGGCTATGGCATGCGGCAGCCCTTGATGGTAATCTCGCCCTACGCGAAGGCGAACTTCGTGGACCACAGTTTGACCGACCAGAGCTCGGTGATCCGGTTCGTCGAAGACAACTGGCTGGGCGGGCAGCGCATCGGCGACGGCAGCTTCGATACGATCGCCGGCCCCATCGATAACATGTTCGATTTCACGAAGATTCGGACTAACAGCATTCTCATTCTCAATCCGAGTACGGGGGAGCCGATCCTGTAACAAGAGCAGGAGACAGGAGACAGAAGACAGAAGTCAGAAGCCACAAGGTCGGCGCGGTACTTCTGTCTTCTAACCCTCGTATGGCATTTCACATCACACGACGGGAGTACTTGCGGCAAGCTGGCTGGATGGCCGCGGGTTTCATGGCCCCGCAGCATGGTCATCATCCGCAACAAGTGCAGGCCCGGCCCGTTCTCGATCCCGGCAAACTGACTCCGTTCGTCGATCCGCTGCCGATTCCCGTTGTGGCGCGGCCGTCGGGAACGCGGCCCAGCCCGACCGATGCCGGCGTCAAGGTTCCTTACTATCGGCTGGCCATGCGGCCGATCGAAAGCCAGGTGCATAGGGACATGCGGCCTACGCGGTGCTGGGGAATCGGTTCGTCGTCTCCCGGCCCAACTTTGGAAGCCAAGAAGGGTACGGGCATGTTGGTGGAGTGGGCCAACGAACTGCCGGCCTCGCACTTTCTGCCCATAGACCATCGTCTGCACGGCGCCGAAGCGGATAAGCCGGGGGGGCGGTCGATCATGCATCTGCATGGCGGCAAGGTTCCTCCGGAAGCCGATGGATATCCGGAAGACTGGTATGCTCCCGGCAAGTCCGCGACTTACCACTATCCCAACGACCAGGACGCCGCGCTGCTCTGGTATCACGACCACACCATGGGCATCAACCGGCTGAATATATTCGCCGGGCTGCTGGGACTTTACATCGTACGCGATGCTCTGGAGGAATCGCTGAACCTGCCGGGCGGCAAGTATGAGATCCCGCTGGCGCTTTACGATCGCATCTTCGATCCGGACGGCCAGTTGAACTACCCGGTTTCGCCCGTTCCCGGCGAGCCTTGGGTGCCCGAAGTCTTCGGAAACGCGGTGCTGGTGAACGGGAAGCTGCTGCCTTACCTGGAAGTGGAGGCGCGCAAGTATCGCTTCCGCGTGTTGAACGGCGCCAATGGCAGGTTCTTTCATTTGTCGCTTTCGAGCGGCCAGGAGTTTCAGCAGATCGGCACGGACCAGGGGTTGCTGCCTGCGCCCGTGGCTCTGCGGCAGCTTTCGCTCGCGCCGGGAGAGCGCGCCGACGTGATCGTGGACTTCAGCGGCCAAGCTGGCGCGAAGGTCGTGGTAAATAACGATATGCTCCGGCCGGTGATGCAACTGCGAGTCGTGCCGACGGCGGCGCCCGACACCAGTTCGCTGCCCAACGCGCTGCGGCCGATGCGCCGGATCGCGGAGACGGAGGCGGTAAAGACTCGCGACCTCATGTTGGGAGAGATCGACAACCAGCGCGGCGATTCGTTCACGATGCTGCTGAACGATACGCCCTGGCATGCGCCGATCAGCGAGAACCCGGTCTTGAATTCGGTGGAGATTTGGAACCTCTTCAACGTGACCGACGATGCGCACCCGATTCATTTGCACCTGGTGTGTTTCCAGATTCTGGACCGGCGGCGCTTCGAACCCTTCGCGTATCAGAGCCAGAAAGTAGTGCATTATACCGGCGCGGCGACGCCCCCGGAGCCTTGCGAGGCGGGATGGAAGGATACGGTGCGCGCCGATCCGGGAATGATTACACGGATCATCATCCCGTTTGAAGGATTCGTGGGGCGTTATGTGTGGCATTGCCATATTCTGGAGCACGAGGACAATGAGATGATGCGTCCTTATGAGGTGGTCGCGGCCGGCAAACGTGGGCGCTAGTGGTCTTTCAGGAGGGAAAAGTTCATCTGGACAGTGGCGTGTGTGCTGACCGGCTCCCCGTCCTTCATGCCGGGGCGGAACCTCCATTTGCCGGCAGCCTCGACGGCCTTTTCATCGAGACCGTAACCCAGACCACGGATCACTTCGATATTACGCGGGTGACCGGTAGGGTCTATCAAAAGCTCGATAGTTATGGTCCCCTGAATCTTTTTCTTGCTCGCTTCCTTCGAATACTGAGGGTCTACCTTGTAGATTACGACGGGCGGCGTGATGCCGGATTTTCCGGGGGAAGGCGCATTTGGGAATTGGGTATCGGGGAGTGCGGAGGCCAATTCGGCGACAACCGCTTCGCTGGCCGGCAGTAAGTCAAGTGAACATTCGCGGCCCTCGCCCGGGCAGGTGAGAGTAACACGGCGGATTAACTTAGTAGGAGCGGAGTCCGGGAAGACACCTGCCGGTGTTGTATCTTGGACGGCCTTCGCGAATGGCCGCAGTCTTTCGTCGCCGCGAACGAACCGCGCCTCCGCTTCCGCCGGCTTCGGAGTTTGCGCCACATAGAAATCCGCGGTGGCCTTCTCCGCAAGGAGTTTGCCGGCGGGATAGGTCGCAACAGGGCGTTTATCCTTCCAGTTTTGGGCGCCGGCAGGCCCGCGGCTCGCATAAAGCTGGGCGATATGTTCGCCAATCACGCCCCTTGGGTCCAAGGACCAGGCCGCTCCGATAAACTTTTCCGCCTCATCCGGATTCCCGCGCTGAAAGTGAACCCAGCCCAGCGTATCCCAATATTCCGCCAGTGACACGACGCGACGGAGATCGGCTATGGCGATGTGGTCCAGTTCGACGTTTCGCAGGTTTGTCGCCACCATGGTGACTGCCGACTCCGCATACCTTTCCGCGCGTTCCAACTGCAACTTATGGGAAGCCAGCGCGTAGGCCACGTGGTTCCAAGTGCCCGGCGAAGGCGTGTCCTGCGCCAACTTAGTCAGAACGTCCAAACCTTTTTCCGTTTGGCCGAGATCCAGATATGCGCCGCCGAGGGCGGCTCGGTCGACTGTTTCCGGCTGCATGGCGACGGCCCTCTCCAGCTCGGGAACCGCGTCGGCGGACCGCCCGAGTTCGCGGTACAGACGCCCCAGATCGCCGTGCGCCGCGCTGTTTTTCGGGTCTACTTCGATCTGCTGCTGGAAGGCCGAGATGGCTTCGTCGCGTTTGCCCTTTTTCCAGTACGCGCGTCCGAGAATCTCGTAGACCTGCGGCGCATCCGGGTGTACGTCGATTTGTTTGAGACAGGCATCGATGGCGGCATCGAGCTGGTCGAGCCCCAGATATGCGCGGCAGAGTTCTTTCCAGGCTGACGGGTGCCTGGGATCCGCAGCCACCGCTTGCTTGAGGAAATGGACTGCCGTGGTGTACTCGCCGGTGGAGAGTGCCCGCTCGCCGGTGCGCGCCACCTGGGCGGTGTCCTGCGCCGGAAGGGCGGCCGGCAGGAGCGACAGGGCGAATATTAGGGCGCAACGCATAGTCACTCCTCCGCGACAACGGGATTGCGCAGATCACCGAGGCCTTCCACGCGGATGACGACTTCGTCGCCGGGTTTGAGCCAGCGCGGCGGAGTGCGCGCCATGCCTACTCCCGACGGTGTGCCGGTGGCGATCACGTCGCCCGGTTCCAGCGTGAAGACGCTGGACAGATAGGCGATCAGCTCGGGGATCTTGAAGATCAGGTCGTTGGTGTTGCTGTGCTGCAGCACTTCGCCGTTGATGGTGGTACTTATGGCGAGCGCGTGCGGGTCGGGGACTTCGTCGGCGGTGACGATGGCGGGTCCCATGGGGGCGAAGGTGTCGAAGGTTTTGCCGATGGTCCACTGCGAGGTGCGCAATTGGAAATCGCGCGCGCTGACGTCGTTGAAATTGGTGTAGCCGAAGACGTAATCGCGCCAATGTTCGGCAGGAATGTGGCGGCCGTGCCTGCCGATGACGAAGGCCATCTCGGCTTCGTAATCGGGCTTGGTGGAGTTGCGGGGCAGCACGATGGCTTCGTGGCATCCGACGACCGCGGTGGGGAACTTGGAAAAGACGGTGGGGACTTCGGGGATCTCCATTTTGGATTCGAGGGCGTGGGCGCGGTAGTTCAGGCCGATACAAATGATTTTGGGCGGGCGCAGCAGAGGGGCGCGCAGTTTGACATCCGCGGCTTTGCAGATCTCGCCCCAAGGCGGATCGTAGAGCCAGCGCTGGACGCGGTCGAGGGCGTCGGCGCCTCCGGCGATCACCGACAGCAGGTCTGGGAAGCCGGCGCGGCGGAGGCTGACGATATCGCCGGCCAGGAGGACGCCGGGTTCGGGGTGGGCGTCGCGCTGGAAGGTTAGGAGTCGCATGTGGGTGATTGTAGCGCAGCAGGAAGCCGCGCTTCGCGCGGTGTGCCGGCAAGAGTGCCGACACGGCAGGCAACGAGTGCCTGCGCCACGGGGTAAACTTGAGCCATGCGGTGGGTCTTTGCGGTAGTGGTGTGTCTTTGGCCTGGCCTTGCGCGCGGGGCGGTGAGCGCGGCGGATGTGGCGCGCGAGGTGCGGGAAATTTCGCTCGATGCGGGCGAGTGCTATCGCGTGCGCGACCTGGCGCTGCCGAAGGATGAAGCGCGTTTTTTCTTCACCGATGGGTATCTGATTTTTGCGAAGCCCGTCGCAGGCGTGCGCATGTCCGCCGTGTTCACCGCGGACGTGGATGGCGGCGACGCGGAAGTATTGGTACTGCCGCCTAATCGCGGCGAGCGGCGTTCGCTGGCATCCTATACGGGATCGCCGAATCTGGACGAGCACTTGCGGGCCGCGGTGCTGATCTTCTCCGACGATACTTACGCGAAGCTGACCGAACAGATCCGGCAAAACGAGGCCAACAAGAAAGTGCCCGAAATGGGCGCCATGATGGCCGAGCACTGGAACCAGGTGCTGCGCAATATCGCCGGCAGCTTTCAAGCGCGGCTGGTTTGGGACGTGCTGCTGGGCGAACCGCAAGGCCACGGTTTCCTGGCCATCAGCATGAGCGGCAAGAAGCTGGGCAATTTCGATTTTTACTTCGACCGCAGCGCGCGCGAGCAGATCGTGATGGGCAAGATGAACACGCGCGACAACGTGCTGTTTTTCGATGTTTGGACCAGCTTCGTGGCGAAGTCGTTCCGCAACCAGGCAGCGGAACCCAGCCTGACGCTGGACGACTTTCGCATTGAGGCCACGTTGCAGCCGGACCTGAGCTTGAGCGTGGTGACGCGGGTAAAGGCCAAGCCCAGCCGCGGGTTTCTGCCGGTGCTGGCTTTCGACATCGCCCAGCCCATGAACATTTCCGCGGCGCTGATCGACGGGCGCCCGGCCGAGGTGCTGCAGCGCGAATCGCTGCGTTCGGAACTGCTGCGCAACGTAGGCAACGAAATGTTCCTGGTGGTGCCGCCCGCGCCGCTCGAAGCGGGCAAGGAATACGAACTGGAATTCCGGCACGCAGGCAAAGTGATTTTCGACGCCGGTAACCATGTGTATTACGTGGGGGCGCGCGCCAACTGGTTCCCGAATATCGGGCTGCAATTCGCGAAGTACGATCTGACCTTCCGGTATCCCAAGGACCTGGACCTGGTGACGGCGGGCGAACTGGTGGAGGAGCACGAAGAAGGCGATTGGCGCATCACGCGGCGCAAGACCGGCGTGCCGATCCGCATCGCGGGCTTCAACCTGGGGCAATACGAGCGGGTGCGGCTGAAGCGCAACGGGTACACGCTGGAAGTCTGCGCGAACCGGTCGATCGAGCCGTCGCTTTCGGGCAAGTCGCCGGTGACAGATACAGGAACACCGTCCACACCGCCGCTGCGGGAGCCGGAGATCCTGATCCTGCCGCCGGAACTGCCCGCGGATCCCGAGGCGCGGTTGCAGGAAATCGCGTCGGAGATCGCTTCCGCGCTGGAGTTCTATGCGGCGCGTTTCGGTCCGCCGGCGCTGCCCACTTTGACGGTGGCGCCGGTACCGGGGCGGTTCGGGCAAGGCTTTCCGGGGCTGATTTATCTTTCCACGATGTCGTACCTGGCGCCGCAGAATAAAGCGATCCGGTCGCTGGACGCGCACGGGCGGCTGTTCTTCACCGATATTCTGCAGGCGCACGAGACCGCGCACCAGTGGTGGGGCAATGTGGTGACTTCGGCGGGGTATCACGACGAATGGCTGATGGAGGCGCTGGCGGACTACTCGGCGCTGCTGTATCTGGAGAACAAGAATGGCGCGCAGCCGGTGGCGATGGCGCTGGACTCTTACAAGACCAACCTGCTGCAGACGGTGGGCGGGAAGACGGTGGAATCGACGGGGCCGATCGTGCTGGGGACGCGGCTGGAGACTTCGCAGACACCCACGGCTTACTACAACATCACGTATGGCAAGGGGTCCTGGATCATGCACATGCTGCGGCGGCGGATGGGCGACGAGCGATTTCTGGCGATGCTGGCGGATCTGCGAAAGGAGTATGAGCGGAAGCCGCTTTCGACGGAGGATTTCCGGTCGCTGGCGGCGCGATTTCTGCCGGCGAAATCGGAGGACCCGCAGTTGGAAGGGTTTTTCGACCAATGGGTTTACGGGACGGGGATTCCGTCGCTGAAGCTGAGTTACACGGTGAAGGGCAAGGGGGCGGCGATGCGGCTGAACGGGACAGTGACGCAGAGCGACGTGGCGAGCGACTTCAGCGTGCTGGCGCCGGTGGAGATTCAGTTGGGGCATGGGAAGGCGGTGACGAAGTGGGTGCAGACGGGGGAGGGTGGGGTGACGTTTAGCATGCCGGTGGGGCAGGCTCCGGTGAAAGTGCAGCTTGATCCTAATTCGAGTGTTTTGCGGCGATAGCGGCTGAGCGGGCGAGCGGGCGAGGGGGCGAGTCCGGAGGGGAGCAGCGGTGTGTGGGGGCTGAGCGGGGGAGCGGGCGGGTCGGAGGGGAGCGCTGTGGGGCGGATCGGTTCTTCCGATTTCAGGTTAGCATTGGGGTGGGCGACGGGCGGTATTTGCCGGTGGCCGGGAGTCTGCAGGTGGCTGAAAATGGGGAGGGTGGGGATATTTCGCCGGCTTGTCACCGGCCCAAGACCTCGCGTGGCGGGCGTACGTCGTGTCCGGCCGCTCATCCCTTTACATAGGGCACGATCACTGCAACGCCGACAGCCTGGCTGCCCAGCGATGCCCACCCCTGGAGCGCCGCGCCGCCTACGCCACCATAGTAGTTCACGTGGAGCAATCCCGTGGCTGTTTGTTGCCAGACCAAGTCCGGCACGCCATTGCCGTCGAAGTCGGCGGCTCCCACAAGTTGCCAGCCGGACGTCCCCGCGCCGCTGTTCAGGACGGCGTAGCCCGTTAAGGTGACTCCCGACGTGCCGCTGTTGACGTAGGTGTAGTAGTTTACGTTCACTTGGCCGGTGCTGGTGTTTTGCCAGACCAGGTCCGGCGTGCCGTTGCCGTCGAAATCGGCGGCGCTCACCACGTGCCAGCCAGACGTGCCGGACCCGGAGTTCAGTTCGGCCCACCCGATCATGGTCGCTCCGCCGGAACCGCCGTAGTAGTTCACGTTCACCTGACCGGTGCTGTGATCCTGCCAGATCAGGTCCGGCGTGCCGTTGCCGTCCACATCGGCCACCGCCACCACGGACCACCCGGACGTTCCCGAGCCGCTGTTCAGCACGGCATAGCCGGTGAGGGTGTTGCCCGCGTTGTAGTAATTCACGTTCACCTGTCCCGTGCTGGTGTTCTGCCAGACAAGGTCGAGCACGCCATCCCCATTGAAATCCGCCATGCCTACCACGTTCCAGCCATTCAGTTGCGAGCCGGAGTTGAGCGTGGCCGAACCATCCGAGGTGGCGCGGCCGGCGCCGTTGAAGTAATCCGCGGTGGCGTAGTCGGTGCTGCTGTTCCAGATCATAAGCTGCTGGGTGGCCGCGGGCGGCTGGTCGACGGCTATTACGCGGCCATTCACGCGGATGTATTCCTTGGCAAGGTACATCGTCTGCGCGCGGGCGGGGACGATCCCGGCGAGAACGCACAGCGCGGCTGCGCAGGCGATGGTGGATTTGCGGAAGGTAGTCGAGGTGCGTTTGGCGTTCATCTGTCGGATCTCCGGCGGGGGACGTTCTTGCCGACCCGCTGTTTTGTTCCTTGCCGACCGTCCATGCGTGATAGGTCACTTGTTCGCCCCGGTGGCCGGCGCGGCGGACGGCTTAACGCCAAGCTTCCGCATGAGGCTGACGAAGCCGGGATCACGCACGTACCTATGAAAGGACGGGTCGGCCGTTGGGTCGGGCATTAGTTCCCCTTTCAGAACGTTGGCTTTTCGCTGAAATGCAAGGTCGAGGTTCGCGAGCATCTTGTCTTCGTCGCCTTGCTCCGCGAACGTGCATGCGAGATTGTAGTAGTTCAGCGGATACCCAGGGTCCTGCCTAATTGCCGCGTCCAACAGATCGCGGGCCTTCCCCAGGCGCCCGCTGATGCCGTATGCCATTGCAAGTTGGTCCGTTACGATGCGGTGTTGATCAGTCGAAAGATGCCGCCCGCCCTTTTCAAGCGCCAAAGCCTTCTCGTACGCGGGAACGGAGTCGACGTATTTCTCCTGCCTGAACAGTGCAAACCCGAGCAGAATCTGTGCGGAGATGTTGGCGGGATTGCGCTCTGTGATTGCCCGGAGGTCCCGCGCAGCGGCTCCGTACTCCCCTGAATCGAATTCGCGCTCGGCCTGGCGATCGAGTCCTTCGTCGGCGCTTGCAGGTTGTGCTCCAAGGATGCCGGCCCAGCAGCAACAGCCTAGGATCGCCGGTAGAAATGTGGTGATCTGCACTCTAGTTTGTCCCTCCCGATCCTGTCGCTTCGTCAGCCCGACGCGCGCGGCGGGCCCGCCTGCTCCGGATTATGAAAACCGCTGCTAGGTAGAAAACTACATTCATGGCCAAGCCCGCAGGTACGCAGGCGCTGTCGTGGAAACCTAGCACCACCATGCACGCCAACGAGCCGGGAAGAAGTGGCGCACCAAACAGGAAAAGCAGAGCCATTGCGGGTTTGGAGGCGCCTGCGCGGAGCACGTATGCGAGGCCTATGACCACCCCGTAGCACGCAAGCACTGAGGCTACCGTGAATGCGGCGACACCAGCGCTACTTCCCGGCCTCAGCATCTCTTCGCCCCGCAGCGAGAACCTCCGGGAATACGCACGACAATTGAGCATCGCGGCCGACCTCCCCGGCGAAATGAGACTTCGCAAGCTACAGGCCGAATCTTCATTGCGGCGGCTCCTTCGGATCACTCGGCTTGACGTCAAAGGTGATCGTGGGCGTCACATCCTCGATTGGCCCGAATGTTATGGTGGACGTTACAACTGGTGTGTTTAGCACGGAGATCAGAGGCGCTGTCACCTCGACCGCCTGTTGTACGTCGCCCGCAAGAAACCAATGAAAGTTGTAAAGGTTCTCGAACGCTCCATGGATCCAATCGGTCGGCGCCACCCCCCCGTACCAGCGGGGTAAATTCTGGTGGAACCAGGAAGTGCGGTCTTGAAGCAGGTGCGCAGCCTGGCCGACGCGGAACAGCGACCCAGGATTGTAGCCGGCGTTTCCGGCGTCGTGCCACTGCTTCTGGAGATTCGCCGCCTCCTTGAGGAGTCGGTCCACTAACTCGTCGCCGCGCTCCTTCTCGTGCATGCCGTACGTAAATCCGTCCTCCTGACCGTGTGTGTACGCCTGATCCGGAGCTTGACCGGCCCAGCGGTCCTGGTAGTCGCTGCCCTGCATTACGATGGCCAGATCGTCGGAGGAAAGCGAAGGGAAGGCGAGTTTGTCTATTTCGTGATGCACGGACGTGGGGTACAGCCCGTTCTTATCGACAAGTTTATATGGATTGCTCCTGACGTAGGCGTATTTATTCCAGGACTGGGGGTTCGTGACGGCGGCCCCAAGCCCGCTAGGGTCCGGGCTGGTGAACCTGCCCTGCGCGCCCGAGAAGTACCTGGCGCCGAAGAAGTCCAGGCCCGTCTCCGTGTCCCGCTCTTTGCTGGTGTACTTGTGCGTCACCCCGTCCGCCGCGTCATACAGGCTCCCCCGGCCTCCGGTGCCGCTGGGGATCTCCTCGCCGAACGGCAGGTAGTCGTGATACCCCACCACCGCCCCAGTCGCGTTGCTCACCACCCGCGTGCTCCCCAGATGGTCCGTCGTCAAGTACAGGGTGTCCGTTTCCGTCGGCGGAGCAGTCGAGTACTCCGCTTCAAGGTCGCCCTTGGCGTCGTACACATACACCGTGGTGCTGCCGCCAATTATCGTCTTCGTCACCCTGCGTCCGTCTCCGTCGTATGCGTATGTCGCCGTGGTGCCGCCGTCGATTGCGACGTTGGTTTGCCGGTTCTCCGCATCGTAGGTGATGGCGTACGGGCTTACTTTGGTTTGGTTGCCGTTGCTGTCGTACAAGAAATTCGTGTCCGAAGACAGGAACCGGTTCGTGGCGGGGTTGTACGAGTTGCCCATAGGCGTCAAGCCCGACAGCGTAATGCCGCTGTAGGCTGGCACCCAACGGTTTCCGAAGTTATCGTAGTTGAACGTCTCCGACCAGGTCGCTGCGCTGCCCGAAGCTTCCGCGGAGGTGTACAGCCGGTTCAGGTTGTCGTACGTGTAGGTCTGCGTCGCCCCCAACGGCCCGATCGCCTGGCTCTGCAGGTTGCCGTTGTTGTTGGTGCAGGGAGAACCGCTCACGCAATAGGAAAAGCTAAGCCCCAGCCTGCTGGAATCCGTGGCACTGGTTCCCAACGTGACGCCAATGGGCTGCTGGCGCCATTGGTCATAGCTGCGCGCCTCCACCAGGCCGTTGCCGAGGGTGAACTGGCTGATGTCTCCTTGCGAAGCATACTGCACCGCGGATGCGTACGGCTCGGTTGAGCCGCCCGGCGGGGTCCATCCCGCGCTGGTGGTGCGGTTGGCGATGTCGTACGTCCAGGAGACGGCACGGCCGGAGGGAAGGGTCATGCCGGTCATGGCGTTGGCAAGGTTGTAACCGTAACCGAAGGTGTAGGTGTTGCCGCCGGTGGTTTGGCTGCTCTGCGCGATGTCGCCCAGCTTGTCGTATTGGCCGTAGGTTGTGGTGGATGCGGTAGACCCTACTAATGTGAGATGCCCAACCAGGTTGTAGGCGCCGGACGGCGCGCCGGTGCAGGGGCTCAGGGTATTGCCGTCGTAGCAATAGGTCACGCTGGGCGTGGGGACCGTGGGCGCCTGGACGCTGTAGGTTTTGGATATGACACGATTCAGTTGGTCATAGGCGGTGGTCACGGTGTTTCCGTTGGCGTCCGTCTTCGTTGTGAGATTGCCGTCCTTGTCGTACACATACGCCGTGGCCGAAACGCTCTCGGGGTTCATCGCACTGGTCAGGCGCGCCAGGGAGTCGTAGGCGAAAGTACGGGGCTGGCCGCCGGAGGAGCAGACCGCGCCCGAAAACGTGGCTCCCTGGCAGACGTTGGTCAGGTCGTTCAGGGCGTCGTAGAGGTAGCTGGTGAGGAGGGTTCCGGCTTCGGTGACGCTGGTGATGCGGCCGGCGGCGTCGGTGAGGGTGGAGCGGGTTTTGCCCGCGGGGTCCGTAATGGTGGTTTTGTTTCCCAAGTAGCTCATGCTGGTCGGCGAGCCGTCGGCGGTGGTGACGGTCAGGGGACGGTTCAGGGCGTCGTACAGGGTGGTGGTGTTCTCGAGTGGCTCGTAGTTGCAGGGGCGGTACGGGTTGGACACCTGGTAGGGGCGGCCCATGGCGTCGTAGGTCTGCTGCACGAGGATGTATCCGCAGTCGGCGTACTGCCAGGTCACTTCTTTACGCGCCAGCCCGTCGTAGAAAACCTCGCTTTTGATGATGTTGTCGTTCAGGCTTGCCTGGTCGCTGGTTGTGGTTACCGATACATTGTTGGGCGTGTCCACGTATGCGTATGTGGTCTG
>Ga0302326_10019169_pt1 | contig 14143 bp, 11 predicted proteins | sample Palsa_T0_3_FD_202264 | JGI IMG/M metagenome (GOLD analysis project Ga0302326, IMG submission 202264) | Peat permafrost microbial communities from Stordalen Mire near Abisko, Sweden - Palsa_T0_3 | ecosystem: Environmental > Terrestrial > Soil > Palsa > Peat permafrost | place: Sweden: Abisko... | reverse complement strand
TCCGAGCAGCGATAGCACAATGCCTATCTGCAGCGGAGTCAGCACGCGGGCGACGGCGTTAGGAACGCGCTGCTGCGGCTCGAAGTCGATGGGGATTGGCGCGGCCTCAAGGAAGCGTTTGCCAGCCTCGGTACCCATGTACGTAAGCAATTCCTGGTTGACGCTGAACCTGTCGATCAGCTTGCCGTGCACCTCAGTTTGCAGCCTGAAGATTCGGCCCCAGCGGCGATTCTCCACAAACAGCCGGGTGAGCCACACCAGGAGACCCATAACGCAAAGAAAAACCAGAACTGGCGCCAGGTCGCCCGCGATCTCGTCAGAGAAGCGAGGCCCGCGCCGCGCATCTGCCAGATCCGGCCAGACTTCGCGTTCCAGCGCCTCATACCGCTGGCCGCCTTCCACGTTCAGGTGCGTGAAGAGATAAAAGTCGGGGTTGAGCTGCACTTCCGGGTGATTCTCAAGAAACTGCGCCAACTGTGGATTGTTGCGCCGCACGTAGTCCTGGTTCGAGAGCAGCGACGGATCACGCGCAACCACGGCAGTCAACGTCGGGCTCTGCTTCAAGAGCCGGATCAACTCCTCCTGCGTTGCCGCCACATCTTTGTCCGAGGCAACAGCGCCGGTCATCGCCGGGGCGGCGTGAACTGGACCCGTGGCTGTCGGCACCGCGGGCCGAGGTTGCGCCGCGGCCACGCCGGCGAATAGAGCAAATGGCAACACTATGCTGCGGCATATCCGCAGTGTTGCAATCCAGAATCTGGCCCGGCTCAGGCTATGCATTTGGTTGACCCCTCGGAGAAGCTAAGTTTTCAGCATCTTCTGCCAATACAACGAGCCGGGCGGGGTTTGGTTAACAGACTTTTTATAGGACAGCGGCCGGAAGGACGGGGCTACAGAAGTGATCGTGACAGACGGAATCGTGCGCCAGCGCTACGAGGCGCTTCATCCAACCCTTACCTCGGTCCATCCTGCGGTTGATAACGCTCTTCTGTTCTCAATCACAGGCAGGAGCCGTGTTGTAGTTCACGCAGCCGGAGGTCTGATTGCCGATCGTCCAGACAGCGGAAACATTGGGTGTATCGGCGCGATGGATGAAGTAGTAGGTGTAACTAAACCCTCCACCTATAGTCATAGTCGAACCAATGTCATTCAACTGGTCGGTCCACTGGACAGGATCGCAGTTCGAGTTCCAGAACATCTCCGACTGCAGCACACCGGTCACCGGCTGGGACGCTGAAATCTTCATCGCCTGATATTGCTGGCCTCCGGTTGTGTACATGCAGGCATTCCAATTCACTGTCTTGCCCGATGAAGTGGAAACCAGCGGAATGGTTGCGGTTGAGGGCTTATAGGAATCGTCATAGGCCGAGACCTGAATTTTGTGCGAGCCAGAGGATAGAGCCAGGCTCACGTTGATGGAGGCATCCGGATTGACGTCGTACCACAACAGGTTGCCCGAGTCGAAGACGCCCCAGAACGCGACACTGCCGTCGGTGTTGCTGGTCTGCTTTTCTGTGGCTGTGATGGTCACAGAGCCCTTCACTGATTGCCCGGAAGAGGGAGAGGTCACCTTGACTAACAAATCTGATCCAGCGGGACTGGTAGTCGATCCGCCGGAAGAACCGGAACCTGAACCGGAGCCTGAACCGGAGCCTGAACCGGAGCCTGAACCGGAGCCAGAGCCCGAACCGGAACCGCCTCCCGAAGAGCCTGGAGCGCACATATAGCAACCGGAAGAGCCGCCGGAACCAGAGCCCGACCCGGAACCTGAGCCCGAACCGGAACCTGAGCCCGACCCTGAACCTGAGCCCGACCCCGAACCTGAGCCTGAACCCGAACCTGAGCCTGAACCCGAACCCGCAGCAAGCACGTAAAGATCGGCCGGAGCTGAATTGGATTGCGTCGAATCGTTGGCGACGTCAACGTGGATGGTCCCTGGATTAAGGACGTCGCTGGAATACACTCCGGCCATGAGGAGGTTGGCGTTGACGAAGTAGGTCGGCAAAGGCTGAGTTCCAGTGGACGTGATGATTCTTACTTTCGACTCGGAATTGAAGTTCGATCCGCCAACCGTCAATACGAATCCGTCTCTTCCAGCCTGAACACTGGAGGGTGAAAGCGCTGTGATTGTCTGACCAATAGCTTGATCTGCGCAAAGAATACCGAGGAAGAGGCACACAAGGAGATGTGCGCGCGGGGGATACCACATAAATGCTCCTCCATTTGAGAATTAGCAGCAGTTGAATTCATGAATTATAGATCTCCGAACGTAGAGCCGCGTATCGCAGATTGCAAAAAGAAATGCCCATTCGCGGGAGATCCCTGGAATCACTTTGATCCCCCTTAGTGCATTGGCAACTATCCCTGAGAGATTTCCCTTGTTCAGGCGGCGAAATGCGGCGCTCGACCGAGCTCGCGAGGCCGATCACGCAAAGGACAAGCGTTCCGCGGAACTGGCCCGGTCACTGGCGCAGGGTTAGCCTGATCAGCGACAATCTTTTGCAATATGTCTAACTCAACTCGCAATGCTCCAGCCTCATCCGCCCCAGCCGGTTCGCAGATCAACCGCAGGACTTTCGTCGCCGGAGCCGCCGTTCTCCTCGGTGCCGCCTGCGGTGGGCTCTATGGAACAGAACTGCTCGCTGCCCCGGAGCCGAAACTGACCTCGAAGCGCATCCTGGTCGGCAGCGGAACCCCCGACGGTATTCTCTCGTTCGCCTGGGATGCGACCACCGGCACGCTGGCGCCCGAAGGCATTGCGACAGTGATCTCGCACTCCACCTGGCTGCATATTTCGCCAGACCGTCGCTTCCTTTACGTAGCCTGTGAACTCGACGAATTTCAAGGCAAACCTACCGGCTCAGTCGCCAGCTTTCATCTATCCAACGGCAAGCTCACGCCGATTTCGAACGTCGCCTCGCACGGCACTGGCACCTGCCACCTGACGACCGACCACACCGGGCATGTCGTAATAGCGGCCAACTATGCCGGCGGCAGCGCGGCCAGCTTCGTCTCCAATGACGGCAAGCTCGGCGAAGCCGCCTGGACCGAGCACTACATCGGCTATCCCGGCAAGGATGGAAAATCAGGCCCCGGTCCCGTCGCCGATCGCCAGGAGGCGGCGCACGCGCATTTTGCCTCGCTCTCGCCCGACAATCGTTTCGCCTATATCAACGACCTGGGCAGCGACAAGATCCACATCTACAAGCTGGACGCAGCCACCGGGGTACTGTCCCCCGCAGGAACCTACCACGGAAAATCAGGCGACGGGCCGAGGACGCTCCACTTCCACCGCAACGGCAAAATCGCCTATTGCGTCAACGAACTGAACTCCACCGTAACCGTAGTCCAATGGAACTCCGCCGACGGCAACCTGATCCCGATCCAGACCGTATCCCTGCTGCCCGCGGGAACATCCACCAAACACGGCAACATCACCAACACCGGCTGCGACGCCGTCCTCACCCGCGACGGCCGATTCGCCTACTTCGCCAATCGCGGCGACGACTTCCTGATGAGCTTCCACATCGATCCCGCGACCGGCAAGCTGACGCCCTTCGAAAAGGCGACCCGCACCAGCTGCGGCGGCACGACTCCGCGCAACTTCACCCTCGACCCAACTGAACGCTGGATGCTCGTCGCCAATCAGACCTCCAGCAACCTGAGCGTCTTCGCCCGCGATCCCAAAACGGGCGAACTCTCCAACGAGGGCAAGAACATCGCCGCCGCTACGCCCATGTGTATCGTTTTCGTATAGACTAGTCCCAGGGCGAACAAGTGGCGAAGACGATACTCCCTGTGGATATTTCCCATGGATACGCGCATACTATCTCTGAAACCACCTCCATCCGCATCACTTAGCGCGGCAGGTGGTTTCATGAGGGATACATGGTCGTCGATCTCAAAAAATTATCCGACGCGTTGCGCCGAAGCTCTCCGGAAGAAGACCTGCGCCGCGATCTCCAGCGCATCATTCGCGCCCGCAAACAGGAGATTGAAGAGACCCTCGCCAGCGGAAAGAGCTATTGGCTTCGAGTTCCCGACGGCCGCCAGATTCGGATCTCGCGCCGCGAACCGGCTGCGGAGGCTGCTCAGTAAAAACGCGGGTAATCCCCGATGATTGCCCTTCTTACAACTTACTTCCTCGTCTTCTATATCCTCATCCCGGGAATCCTCTTCCGCTTCCTCACGTCATGGTTCGTCCCGCTCAAGCTATTCGAGCGCACCCGGACCCAGGAAGCAACTTTCTCTGTCGCAGTAGCCTTTCTCCCGTTCGCCATGGCTCTCTTCGGCGTATGGTATCTGCCCGTGATCAAGCACTATCCTTTCGCTGTCGTCGAGGGAACCTTTTCGGAGCGAAGACAGGACTATCACCGGATCGCCAGCCTCCTCACCTCGTCCGATGCCTCCAGGCTGCTCGTTTCGAATCCATCTTCCGCGCCGTCTTCGGCGAACGCAGCAAACTGGCAGGCTTTAAATCGCGTACTGAGGCGGCAAGCCCGATTTCTCTTCTGGTATTTCGTAGCTATCGCCATCGAGGCGTGGGTCTTCGGAACTTCCGCCAGAAAGTACGGAGACTGGCAGAGCAAGGCAGCCCGATATCGTCTCAGGCTCTGGCTCATGCGTACCTTTGTCCTGCCTAACATCTCCGAGTGGCACCTGTTGCTGACGGACTTCAACTGGCCCAGACGCGAAGAGATCTTCGTCAGCGTGGACATCCTTATGAGCAATGGATATCTCTATCAGGGCCGTGTCGCCGACTATTTCGTCGATTCCGCGGGCAAGCTAACCGGCATCCTGCTGGAACATGTCAGCCGCTTCGATCGACAAGCTTATCTCGACGCAAAAAGCAATTCGAAAAGCGAAAATGCAATCGCATCCAGCGACTTCTGGAAGAACATTCCCAGCCGCCATTTCTATATTGGGGAAGGCTCCATCGCAAACCTCAACGTCCGATTCGTCCCCAAAGACGAAACGCTGATTAGTCTCGCGGAAAATATACTCGATGAAAAGAGAACCAGGGCCTATGACGTAGTGGTGGGCTCACAGGATGACCCCGGATACCCTCGATACCCTGGATACACCAACCCGCAAGAACCCGACCTGTATTCCTGAACGCACCGGGTTATGTTTTTAAGCCCCAACCAGCGCCGGATTCCCCATCCCAGCCGGTACAGATGTCTCCGCCGCAGCCTTAGCGGCAACCGGCCCGCAGCAAAGCTCCCACGCGGAACGATCCTTGATCAGCCGCGAAACCAGCGCCGTGTGCATCGCGTGCCCTGCACGCACCGCCAGCACCTTGCCCTGAATCCGCTTTCCCGCCAGCGCCAGGTCGCCGATCAGATCCAGCACCTTGTGGCGCACATACTCATCCGCAAAGCGCAGCGGGCCGTTTTCCGGGCCTTTCGGGGTGAGAATGATGGCATTCTCCGGCCCAGCACCGCGAATCAGCCCCATATTGCGCAGCTTCTGCTCATCGGCCTTGTAGCCGAAGGTGCGAGCGGCGGCAATCTCCGCTCCATAGGTTTCGGTTTCAAGATCGACAGAAAAGCTGTCATAGCCGATCGGCTGCGGAAAATCGATCTCATAGGTGATGCTGTACCCGTCGCCGGGATAAACGCCGATGAACTTGTCCCCTTCGCGTACTTCCACCGGGCGCAGCACGCGAATATATTCGCGGCGGCGGCGCTGCAGCCGAATCCCGGCAGCAAGAAATGCCTCGACATACGGCTTCGCGCTGCCATCCAGAATCGGCAACTCGAGATTGTCGATTTCCACGATGACGTTATCGACGCCCATGCCGATAAGCGCAGAGAGCAGATGTTCAGTGGTGGAGATCAGCACGCCCTGGCGCATGAGGCTCGTAGCGTAACTGACCTTGGCGACATTGCGGCCAGTTGCGGGAATTTCGAAGTTGTCCAGGTCCGTGCGCCGAAAGACAATTCCCGACCCCGCCGGTGCCGGCAACAGACGCATCGTGACTGGTGCCCCGGAATGCAGCCCGACCCCCGAAAACTCGAGAGGCGACTCGATGGTCTGTTCCTGATGCGTCGGATTATGACTAATATTCGCCAAATAATACCTGTAAGCGCGGCGCTATATCCCGCAATCTGTAGACTAGACGACAACGCCGCAATTTAAGTTGTGGTATTTTTACCACACTCTGTCGCCGTATGCGCCTTGTAAACAAGGCCTTTGTAAAGAATTTGTAAGCGACGGCGAGAAGATTATGCGAAAGTAACTGGATGGCCGTGCCCGTTCAGAACTCAATTTCCGTCCCCGTTCGCGCCCTGCTCGCAGGAGCCCGCCGCAAGCAATCTCAACTCCTCGACCTCACCCAGCGCCTTGTCCTTTCCGAGTCTCCATCCGACAACAAAGCCGCCGTAGACGCCTGCATGGATCTTGCCGCCGCTCATACCAATTCCCTCGACGGTCGAGTCAAGCGTCACCGCCAGCGAAACTTCGGCGATGTCCTCGAACTCCGATTTGGCCCGCGCAAACCAGCATCCGGAAACCGCATCCTCGTCCTCGGCCACCTCGACACCGTCTGGCCGCTCGGTACGCTCAAGACCATGCCCTGCCGCATCAAGCCCGACCCCGAAGGAAACTCCCGCCTCTGGGGCCCCGGCACCCTCGACATGAAGGCAGGCGTAGCCATGGCCTTCACCGCCATCGAAATGCTGCTCGAAACCAGCCGACTCAACAGCGAAATCATCCTTCAGCTCAACAGCGAGGAAGAAATCGGCAGCCCGGTTTCCCGCCCGATCACCGAAAAACTGGCCCAGGAATCGAGCGCCGTCTACGTTCTCGAACCAGCGCAAGGCGTCGCATACAAAACCAGCCGCAAAGGCACCGGCAACTGGCGTCTCACCGCGCACGGCCTCGCCGCGCATGCCGGGGTCGACTTCACCCGCGGCCGTTCCGCGATTCTCGAATTAGCCCGCCAGATCGAGAAGGTCAGCGCCTGGACCGATCTCGACCGCGGAACCACAGTCAATGTCGGCGTAATCGGCGGCGGCACAAAAACCAACGTCATTCCAGCCGAGGCATGGGCCGAGGTGGACGTCCGCGTCGCCAAACGCGCCGACGGCCCGCGCATGGAAAAGCGCTTCGCCGCCCTCAAATCCACACCCAAGTCCGGCGTCAGCCTCACTGTCGAAGGCGGCATCAACCGCCCGCCCATGGAGCGAACCCTTGGCACCGTGAAGCTCTTCCGTCTCGCCCAGACACTCGCAGCAGAGATCGACTGGGAATTGACGGAAGCCGGCACCGGCGGCGCCTCCGACGGCAACTTCACCTCCGCCCTCGGCATTCCCACGCTCGACGGCATGGGCGCAGTCGGCGAAGGCGCTCACGCAACCCACGAATCCATCCTGATCGAGCATCTCGCCCCGCGCACAGCCCTGCTAGCCGCCATGCTGGGAAGTCAGCCGCACTGAGCGGCCTCATCCTAGTCGCTTTCGGATCACTTGCCCACCACCCGCGCAGCGTATGATCTCTTGAATTCGATTCAAAGAGATCTTCGAAAAGGGCGTGAACGCTATGACTCAGGAAGTGAAAATCGACCGGCGCCGCTTTCTCGTCTGCACCGCAAAGGGGGCAGCCGCGTACACCGTCCTGAACTCGCCACTCGTCGAATACCTTGGCCGCGCCGAATCCGGCCATGCCCTCAATCTCGCATCCGACCCGCGCCGCCCGCAGTTCCACCTGCTGCCAGCCGCCAACTGGATGAACGACCCCAACGGTCCCATTTACTGGAAGGGCCGCTATCACATGTTCTTCCAGTACAACCCCAACGCCGCCGTCTGGGGAGACATGCACTGGGCTCACGCAATCAGTCCCGACATGGTCCACTGGAAACATCTGCCCGTAGCTCTTGCGCCCACGCCCGGAGGCCCAGACGCCGACGGCTGCTTCTCAGGAACCGCCGTCGTCCGCAACGGCGTCGTCACCTTCCTCTACACCGGCGTAGCCAAGGCGTCCTCCGAAGAAGCCACCCTCCGCGACGGCCACAACAACTTCAAAGAGACCCAGTGCTACGCAACCTCCACCGATCCAGAACTGCGCACCTGGACCAAGCGCCCGACGCCAGTCATCGCCACTCCGCCGCATGGAATGCAAGTCACCGGCTTCCGCGATCCCGCTCCCTGGCGCGAACCCGCGCTCTACCCCGACGGCTGGCTCATGGCCGTAGGCTCAGGCGAACAGAAGAAAGGCGGAGCCGTCCTGCTGTATAAGTCCGCAGACTTACAAAACTGGGAGTATCTCCACATCGTCGCCGCAGGCTCAGCCAAAGACGGCGATGCCACAAACCCAGTCGACTCGGGAGATATGTGGGAGTGCCCCGACTTATTCCCCCTCGGAAACAAGCACGTGCTCATCTACTCCACGCAGGGCAAGGTATTCTGGAAAGTCGGCGAACTCGACCCGAAGGAATTGCTCTTCCATGAGCAGCAAAACGGGCTGCTCGACTACGGCTCCTTCTACGCGCCCAAAACCCAGCTCGACAAGCACGGCAATCGCATCCTATGGGGCTGGATTCCCGAAACTCGCCCGGTCGCCGAATACAGCGCCTCCGGCTGGGCCGGTCTCATGTCCCTGCCGCGCGTACTGACTGTGGGCAACGATGGCCGCCTGAGAATCGCAGTCTCCCCGGAAGTCGAAAAACTGCGCAAACACGAGCAGAAACTGCATCTCGCGCCCATCAAACCCGGCGACAAACAGATGCTTTCCGACCAGCGCCTGAAAGATGCCTGTGGCGAGCTGCTCTGCATAGTCAAGCCAGGGGCCGAACCCTTCACCCTGGACCTGCTCGACACCACCCCTCAGAACGACGCACCCAAAGACGCGACCACCGCGGTCACATCGCAAGTCAGCTTTCTTTCGATCCGCTACAGCCAGGCCAATCCCGGAGAGTTAGTAGTCGATCAGCAGAGAATGCCAATCCATCTCGCATCAGGCGAGCCTCTCGAACTTCGCCTCTATGTGGACGGCTCCGTAATCGAGCTATTCGTCAACAATCAGTCGACCTGCACCAAACGCTTTTACTATCCCGGACGAACCGCCCCGGAAATCACCGTAAACATCACCGGCAAACCAGCGGACATAACTCGCCTGTCGCTCTGGCAGCTATCTCCCATATCCGGCGACCGGCTAACAAGCTAAAGCCGCGCCTTCGCCTCCAACACCCGCGCCAGCGCCTCTTCCGCAGTAGCCCCAGTCGCGGAGAGATGCCCCATCTTCCGCCCCACGCGCGCCGCATGCTTCTCGTATAAGTGCAACCGCACCCCAGACACCGCGAGCGCAGCCGCAAAATCCGGTCTCCCGCCAGCAGCATTCAGCCACACATCCCCCAGAAGGTTCACAATCGCCGCCGGAGTCAGTATCTCGGTCTCTCCTAGCGGCAAATTGCACGAAGTCCGCACCAACTGCTCAAACTGGCTCGTAGCGCAGGCCCGCTCACTCTGGTGATAGCTGTTATGCGGCCGCGGAGCCAGCTCATTCACCAGCAGCTCACCGTCGCGAGTCACAAACATCTCAACGCACAACAGTCCTTCCAGATCCAGCCCAGCGATAATCCCCCGCGCTATCTCCTGCGCCCGCGATTCCAACTCCGCCGGAATCCCCGCCGGCAACACACTCCACGCCAGAATCTGCTGCTCATGATGATTCCGCGCCGCCGGATAACTCCGCACCTCGCCATTCGGCGAACGCGCCGCCATCACGCTGATCTCAAAATCCAGATCCAAAGCCTTTTCCGCAACAGCAGGCCGGCTGCCGATGCTGGCCCAGCCTTCGAGAACCGCCGCATCCCTCGCTTCGCCATCGAACCCAATCCGCGCCTGCCCGCGCCCGTCATACCCACCCCGCGCCGTCTTCAAAAAGACGCGCCCACCCAGCGCCGATATCGCCTCCAGCAACTCCGACTCACACCGCACAACACGAAATGCGCCCACCGGAAAGCCGTTCTCCGCCAGCCAGCTCTTCTGCAGAATCTTGTCCTGAATGATCCGTATCGGTTCAACCCCAGGCCTCAGCGGAGCCAGCGCGGCCACCTCGCGCAGCGCATCCACGCCGATCTGCTCAATCTCCAGCGTCACCGCATCCGCGCCCGCCGCCAGCCTTCGTGCAGCATCAACGTCGTCCCAGTTGCCGACCACCACATGATCGACAACAAAGCTCGCCGGACACGCCGCTTCCGGGTCCATCACCCGCACGCGATAGCCCATCGTCCGAGCCGCCATCGCCGTCATTCGCCCAAGCTGCCCGCCACCCAGAATAGCCAGCAACCCACCCGGCTCAACCACCCCAGTCTTTGAAGAACTCACCGCGGCAACTCCGTTTCCAGCGATTGCCCCAACACTTCCGCCGTCCGCGCAGCCCGCCACGCCGCCAGCTTCTCGCGCAGCGCCTCATCCGTCCAAGCCAGCATCTGCACTGCAAACAACCCGGCATTTGCCGCCCCAGGCCTGCCAATCGCAAACGTCGCCACCGGCACGCCCTTCGGCATCTGCACAATCGACAGCAGTGAATCCATCCCCTGCAAGCTCGTCGCAGGCACCGGCACTCCCAGCACAGGAACCAGCGTCTTCGCCGCCAGCATCCCCGGCAGATGCGCCGCCCCACCCGCTCCAGCCACAATCGCCCGTAGCCCGCGCGCCCCGGCCGTCTCCGCATACTCAAACAGCAGATCCGGCGTCCGATGCGCGCTCACCACCCGCACCTCATGCGCCACGCCGAACTCCCGCAGCATCTCAACCGCCGCGGCCAGCACCTCATAATCGCTCTTGCTCCCCATCACCACGCCAACCAACGGCGCACCTGCATTCGTCTCACTCATTCCGCGATTATAAGTTGCGTCAATTCCCGGAATCGACCCGGCATTCCCTGTTCCCTGGTCCCTGATCCCTGTTTTCAGTGCCTGCGCAAAGCCTCCATCGCGACCTGAATCACCGCCATCACCAGACCCGTAGCCGCCATAAACCCCTTGGCCCGCTGCAAATTCAGCTCATGCCTCTCCACCCGCCGCTCCAGCTCATAAATCCGTCCCGTATTCCCATCCCCCACCAGCCCCGCCATCTGCGTCTTCAACACGCTCAGGTCGCTCAGCACCTGCGCCTCAAACTCATTCATCATCCGCATCACGGCCTTCCAATCTCCAATGATCGGGGTGCCCCATCCTTGGTCACAGCTTCATCGTGACAAGGGTGGGATACCACAACAGCTGCGTCCCCAGCGATCACACCGACAACGGCAGATTCACAAACAGCCCCACCGAAAACTCCGAATAATTTGGCGGTGTAGCGCCGTCATACATGCGGATATAGAACCGATCCGCCTCCGTCGCCCGCGGAATATCAAAATTCCCCACCGCCGACCGCATCACCAGATCAACATCCTGACCTGGCCCGAAGGCAAAATCCCTTCGCCGCACCTCAAATCCCCCATCCGTAGGTGGAGTCACATTCGTCGCCACGCTCACCGCCGTCGTACTGATCCCCGTCACCGTCAACTGATTCAGATTGGCCAGATACGTCGGCGACACCGACGCCGGCAGCCACGCATTCACCGGCACCGTGCGGCTCGTCTTGATCGCAAGATCGTTCGCCCAGTCATTGGAGAAAGCAATCGCATACTGCACAAGATCCGGATCGCTCGCGCCATACTGCAAAGTCACAGCCCGTACCACCACCTCAGCACTTAGACCACCACCCCCGGAAGCCGGAAACGACGGCGCCGTCAACAGCAGCTCATCCCCAGGCCATACATCTCCACCTGAGCCCGCATTCAGGGCCACATTGCTGGTCTTGTACGTTCCACTCCACGCCGCGCTCACACTGCTCGCCGCCGTCACCAGCGCCGTCGCCGCATTCCGGCAATCCGCACTGCTGCGCCCCACTGGTTCCGTCACCGTCCCGATCCACGCCGCCGTCGGAGGAGCCCCCAAAGCAGCCAGCGCCGCCTGGCTGGCCGCATTCACAGCCCGCCCCACAGCGCGTCCAATCGTCCGGTAATTGACCGCGACAATCTCGCCCAGAACCGGCGTATTTCCCGTGTAAAACGTAAGGTTACCGGTTGTCGTCAAATGGCATTCCGAGGCATCCGCCAGCGTTCCCACCCGCCGCGTCTGCCAGGATGAAAAGGCCGCCCCAGGCGCAAGACTCGAAACCCACCCAGTCCCCAATCCCTTCAGATAGAAGCTGCTGATTGTCCCGATCAGGTTCACACTGCTCGCCGCCGCCACCGTGTAGGCCGCCGGCAAAAATCCGGCCGCACCGTCATACAGCACGTACGGAGTCCCGGCCACCCCATCCACAAACTGCTCCACTTCAATCTGGACACGACCCGGCGCGATCACCCCACCACCCCCGTACGCCACCACTCCCGAGTCTCCAGCCGACCTGTACCACTGCCGAACCCGCTCTACCTCCGGGCAAAACAGCCGCATTCGCAGCGTGTACTGGTAACCAGCCGTGAGCACATACGACGGACCCGCCACCACCCCCTGCACCAGCGGAGCAACGCTCACCACCCCCGTCCCCTGAGCGGAGGTCACCGCAAAGCCGGCAATACAGTTCGAGCTCTCAATCATTCCGCTGTAAACCGCCGCCACCGTGCCCGTCGATCCCGGCGAAAGCACCACCCCGACCGCCTCAAGCAGTAGCGTCCCACCCGCTTCTACCTGATCGATCCAGACCAGCGCCGCCTGCCCGTCCACACCGGTTCCACCGTTGATCGTCAGCCCGGCTCCGGTAATGGAGAAGTACTCCTCGCTTGCCGAGTAAGTCCAGTAGCGCATGTCGATCTCCGCTTCCTGAAACAACTCCCAGATGATCTTCTCGTTTGCAGCAGGCCCAAAATACGGAATCTCCGACAGCGGAAAGGTCGCCGTCGTCCCATCCCCCAAAAAATACTCGGTAACATACGCCACCGGCTCGTCAGCCCCGCACACCGTGACATCGTTCGCCAGCGCCCTAGCCAGCGCCGCATTCCCGGTCGTCGTAAAGGTCAGAGTCGACAGCTCCAGCGATCCACTCGCCTCATTCAGCGCGTGCACCGTCGCACCCACCTCAGCGACCGATAGCGCCCCATTCACCGCCCGATACGCCGCCCGGCCCTGACTCGCCGCCTGCCCCGCCGACTTGCTCCACGAAGCCCCAGGCTGAGGAACAAACTGACTGATCGGCACCGCCAGATTCAGTCCACTAATTCGTAACGCATTGGAACTTGCAGCCGTCAGGCCCGTCCCCATCACCAGCGCTTGCAGAACCGTTCCAACCGACGTCCCAGTCGTTCCCACGCTAGGCGGAATAAGCTGCGTATCGAGCAATATCTCATCACTCACCGCCTCCAGCGCGATCCGGTAGAGTGGCCCCGTCAATCCCAGCCCCGCATACTCCGGCAGCGGTGAAATCGCCAGGTACCCCGTGAAATACACCGTCCCATCGTCGCCCGTCACCACCAGCGCCTGGTTCCGCTGCGGAACGGGTAGAGTCCCATTCGTCGGCAAACTCACCCACAACCGGCAAGTCGAAGGCTCATTCAGCTTCCGCTCAATCTCCAGCGGACGCACCGCATCCAGCGCCTCCGTGTAATCCGAACTGTTGATCGTAATCTGCATGCGCCGTTACTCCCTGTTCCCAGTGCCCTGTTCCCTAAACAAGCGCGGGTGCCCCATCCTTGACGCAGTTCCATCGCGACAAGGGTGGGAAACCACAAAGGCCCGAAGCCTAAGCACCTAAATCAGCGCATTCGCCGCTGGCAAATAACTGCGGTAACAAACCACCCGCTCCCCATCAAGAGGATCCGTCACCGGCAGCGCCCGGAACTCCCCAGCCAGCATCACCCGCTCCAGCGTCCCGTTCTGTTTCCCCGCCAGCAAACTCACCGCCTCCGCCGCGCTCCCCAGCGACTGCAACCGCGGATAGTGAAAAAAGATCCGCTCGCCCTGCGCACCCTCCATCACAAACAGCGCCGACCACTCCTGAAAGAAGCTCCCACCCTCGCGATCCACAACACCAGCCAGCGCCTGCACCTTCATCCCCGTCGCTGGAATTCCACCCGGCAGAGCGTCAGCCAGTGTCAACCCCGCCGGCGCAGCCGTGGCAACCGACGCCACCGTCGCCACATTGAACGTCACCCG
>Ga0302326_10019167_pt1 | contig 14145 bp, 15 predicted proteins | sample Palsa_T0_3_FD_202264 | JGI IMG/M metagenome (GOLD analysis project Ga0302326, IMG submission 202264) | Peat permafrost microbial communities from Stordalen Mire near Abisko, Sweden - Palsa_T0_3 | ecosystem: Environmental > Terrestrial > Soil > Palsa > Peat permafrost | place: Sweden: Abisko... | reverse complement strand
CGTCCACAGCACGTGCGCCAGCGGCGCCAGGGCCATGGCCGTGCCCGAGTGACCGGAATTGGCCTGCTCCGGCGCATCCATGGCGAGGCCGCGGATCACGTTGATGCCCAACTCCACCAGGGCAGGATCCTGCACGACCAGCGGGCGCGCGACCCTTGGTAACGACGGTGAAAGGGCCATAGCCAACCCTACCCACTCCTCGCCTAGCTTTACGCCCAGTGTCACCCGACCGTCACCGCATGCAAGTGCCGCCCAATAGTGACCTCACGCTGGGGATGGTCTGCACCGACAAGGCCACGCCGGGACGCTGCACGTGGCGCATGACCGCAGATGAGCGCTTCGCCAACCCGGCCGGCATCATGCAGGGCGGGTTCCTCGGAGCCTTCGCCGATTCGGCCATGGGAGCCGCCGCCGTGACGTTCGTCCAAGGGCGCAAGGTCTTCGCCGCCAACGCCGAAATGAAGATCAGCTTTCTGGCGCCGGTTCCCCCGGGCGCCACGCTTTGGTGTACGGCCGAGGTGGTCTCGGGGGGTAGGACGGTGGCGTTCGTGGAGGCCAGCATTTTGGCCGGCTCTGGTACCGGATCTGGTACCGAGGAGCCCGATCGCCTGGTGGCCCGAGCCAATTCCACCTACATCTTCCGGGAGCGCACCTGATCGTTGGCCTGCGGTGCTTGCACCGCCCGGGTCCACCGACCAGGATGACGGGCCTCATGGCACCACTGGGTTTGACCTCGGACAACGGCAATCGGGGGCTCCGTCGCTCCGGTGACGACGCCCTCAAGCTCACGATTGACTACCTCAAACAAGAAACGCTGGAGCCCCTCAAGGGCCTGGGCCGCTTCATCGCCGCCGGAGTGGCCGGTTCACTCCTCATCGCCATCGGGATTTTGTTGCTCCTCATCGGTGTGCTCCGACTCCTCCAAGAGGAGACCGGCAGTGCCCTGACCGGAGACTGGTCGTGGGTGCCCTACATGGTGGTCGTGCTGCTCGGATTAGCTGTCATGGGTGTGGCTGCCTGGCGCATCACGGCTGGGCCGGGGGAGCGCAAACTGCCCAAGGTGGCGGCCGTTGCCAAGAGTGCTGGGTTGGAGTCGCAGAACACAGGGTCGGAGATCACGGAAGGAAGTAGCTGATGGCAAGGCCAGGGACCAACGGACGGCGCATTACCAGAGAGGATCTCCAGGCGGCCTACTCCCAGGTGGTGGGGCAGGGTGAGGCTTCAGCGCGGGCCGCCGCGCCCAAGGGGTTCGCCGTAGCCGGCGCCATTGCCCTGACCTTGGTCACCCTGGCCTTTTTGGCCGGCCGGCGCCGGGGTCGCAGCCGCTCGGCCGTGGTCGAGATCCGGCGGCTCTAGCTCCCTTCATGGATACGCTCCTCCGCCGCCTCCTCCGCACCGGCCTCCGCCGTGGTCTGGCCGGTAATTGGGCCTGGTTCGTGGCCGCCGCGTGCGCTTTCGTCTTGCGCCGCACGCTCAACGACAAAGGCAACCTGGTCACGTCCCTGAAAATTCGTCCCGGCGAGCAGGTGCTGATTTCGGTGCGGGACCGCACGACGCCGGCCTTGCCCTCGGTTTCGGTGGCGACGGCTGGCGACAGCCCTGGCGGCGGTGCCGGTGCCGCTGACGGCCCTGAATCCTGAGCTGAGCCCCGTGCCCACCGCCAGCCTCCTCGCGGGGGAGCGGGTCCTCCTGATCGACCCCAAAGAGCGCCGCTACCTGCTGACATTGGTGGCGGGCGCCACATTTCACACCCACGCCGGTGTCATCGTCCACGACGACATCATCGGCGGGGACGAAGGGCGCACCATCACCGGGTCGACCGGGCGCCAATTCCTGGTGCTGCGGCCCACCATGAGCGATCTCATTTTGAAGATGCCCCGCGGGGCCCAGGTGATCTACCCCAAGGATCTCGGTGCAATTCTCATTGCGGCCGATATCGGGCCGGGCCAACGGGTGCTGGAAGCCGGGGTCGGCTCGGGAGCTCTGTCCATGACCATTCTGCGGGCCGGGGCATCGGTGGTGGGCTACGAATTGCGCGAGGACTTCGCGGAGCGGGCCAAGGCGAATGTGGTGGCCGCTCTCGGGCCCGACATGCCCTACCGAGTGGAGATTCGGGACGTCACCGAGGGGATTGACGAGACGGGCCTTGACCGGATCCTGCTCGATATGCCCGAGCCTCACAACGTGATCGCCGCCGCCGCCACCGCCCTGCGCCCTGGTGGGATTCTGCTGTCCTATCTCCCGACCATCAACCAGACGGCCCTGCTGCGCCAGGCCCTGGATGACGAAAGAGTCCCCTTCGGCATGTCCGAGACACAAGAGATCATCCGGCGTACCTGGCACGTGGAGGCCAGGTCAGTGCGTCCAGATCACCGCATGGTGGGCCACACCGGGTTCTTGACCACGGCCCGCCGGCTCAGCGACTCCTGACGCGCTGAACGGGTCGTTCAGTCGTTCTCGATGAATCAGTCGTTCTCGATGAATCAGTCGTTCTCGATGAATCAGTCGTTCTCGATGAATCAGTCGTTCTCAATGAAGATGCACTCGCCGGGGCACTCCTCGGAGGCCTCCTGGACGGCTTCTTCAAGGTCGGTGGGAACGGCAGCCATGCCGGCCGATCCACCGGGGTCGCTCTTTATGGAGTCGGCTTCCTTGACGTAGGCCAGGCCATCGTCGAGAAGGGTGAACACGGCCGGTGCGATCTCTTCGCACAGGCCATCGCCCGTACACAGATCTTGGTCGATCCAGACCTTCATGTCGTTGTCCCAACTCCTCTGTCGTGCCACCCTCAGCGTGACCACCCAACGGCCGCCGTGACCGTACTGAGACTGCCTGCGCGCCGTCAACACGACAGCACAAGCCCCAATATTGTAGTCGCCGCACCGGACTGAGCTGTTCCACCGTTGGGAGGAACACCCGGGGGAGCCAATCGGCCCATCGGCAGGGCTAGGGTGGCGAGCAGTGAGCACCCCTCCCGACGCCCTGGATCCCGAGGCCCAGACCGACGCGTTACGCGCCGAGCTGGCCGACGCCGAAGATGAGATCCACGCGCTCCGCCGGCGCCTCCAAGAATCCCCGGGACGGGTCCAGGCCCTCGAAGAGCGCCTGCTCGAAAGCAAGGGGCAACTGGCCCACGCCACCTCGCAGAATGAGAAACTGACCTTCACCCTGCAACAGGCCAAGGAGCAATTGGCCGCTTTGCGTGAAGAGGTCGAGAAGCTCACCCAGCCCCCGGCCGCCTACGGCACCTTTCTCGGCGTCAATGAGGACGGCACGGTGGACGTGTTTTCCTCCGGCCGCAAAATGCGCGTGGCTCTGCACCCCGACATCGACCCCGGCCAGGTGCGCAAGGGCAATGAGGTTGTGCTCAACGAATCACTGAACGTGGTCCTCGTCAGGGATGGGGAGCTCTCGGGGGAGGTGGTCACCCTCAAGGAGCAACTGGAAGACAAGCGGCGCTGTGTCGTCTTCGCCCGGGCCGACGAGGAGCGGGTGGCCGAACTCTCCGAAGAGATGCTCGACGTCAAGCTGCGCTCCGGTGACTCGCTGTTGATGGACCTGCGCACACAGCTGCTCATTGAGAAGCTGCCGAAGCTGGAGAGCGAGTCGCTCGTCCTCGAAGAGGTGCCCGACATCACCTACGCCGACGTCGGCGGCCTCGACAGCCAGATTGAGGCCATCACCGACGCCGTCGAGTTGCCGTACCTGCACCGCGAACTGTTCGCCCAGTACTCGCTGCCGGCGCCCAAGGGGATACTGCTCTACGGCCCGCCCGGATGCGGCAAGACGCTCATCGCCAAGGCCGTGGCCAACTCGCTGGCCAAGAAGGTGGCCGAGACGACAGGAAACGCCAACGTGCGGAGCTATTTCCTCAACATAAAGGGCCCGGAGCTCTTGAACAAGTACGTCGGAGAAACTGAACGCCAGATCAGGCAGGTCTTCCAACGGGCCCGGGAGAAGGCCGACGAAGGCATGCCGGTCATTGTCTTCTTCGACGAGATGGAGTCGCTCTTCCGCACGCGTGGCACCGGCATCAGTAGCGACATGGAGTCGACGATTGTGCCGCAACTGCTGGCCGAGATCGACGGAGTGGAGTCACTGCGCGACGTCATCGTCATCGGCGCCTCCAACCGCGAGGACCTGATCGACCCGGCCATCCTGCGCCCCGGCCGGCTCGACGTGAAGATAAAGATCGAACGGCCCAACGAGGAGGCCGCCGCCCAGATCTTCAGCCGCTACCTCACGGCCACCCTCCCTTTGGACGAGGAGGAAGTGACCCGGCTCGGCGGGGGCGATGTCCACAAGGCCGTGCTGGCCATCATCGAGCAGACCGTGACCGAGATGTATCGAGAGGACGACGAGAATCGCTTCCTCGAAGTGACCTACCAGAACGGCGACAAGGAGATCCTCTACTACCGGGACTTCGCCTCGGGGGCCATGATCGAGAACATTGTGCGCCGGGCCAAGAAGTTGGCCATCAAGCGGGTCATCGCCGGCGAGTCCGGCGGCATCAAGACGAGCGATTTGCTGGAGTCGATCCGCCAGGAGTACAAAGAGAACGAGGACCTGCCCAACACCACCAACCCGGACGATTGGGCCCGTATTTCAGGCAAAAAGGGCGAGCGCATCGTCTATGTCAGGACCCTGCTCACCGAGGACCGCGAGGTGCACGGTGGCCGGTCAATTGAGCGGGTGGGTACCGGGCAGTACCTCTAAGGGCCTAGGGTCGGTAAGTGGCCATCACCAAGGTCTGCGGTATAGAGACCGAGTACGGAATCCACTCGCCCGGACCCGAGCAGAATCCCATTGCCGCCTCGTCGGTCTTGGTCAACGCTTACGCGGCCGACGTCGAGCAGAAGATCGGCTGGGACTTCGAGGACGAGACACCCGGCAATGACGCCCGCGGCTTCGCCCGCGAAGGGTCGCTCGCCCCGATGGTCGAGACCCACCTGGCCAACACCGTGCTGACCAACGGCGCCCGGTTCTACGTCGACCACGCGCATCCCGAATACTCGACGCCCGAGTGCCTGACGCCGCTGGAGTGCGTGGTCTACGACAAGGCCGGCGAGGAGATTTTGCGCCGGGCCATGACGGCGGCGGCGCTGCGGATGCCCGACCAGGGTTCGCCCATCGTCTACAAGAACAACTCCGACGGCAAGGGCAACTCCTACGGTTGCCATGAGAACTACATGATGGACAGGGCGGTCCCCTTCGCCAAGGTCATTGAGGGTGTGGTGCCCCACTTTGTCTCCCGCACCATTTATGTGGGGGCCGGCAAGGTCGGCGTCGAGACGCCCGCCCTGAACTCGTCCACCGTCGAGTACCAGATCTCACAGCGGGCCGAGTTCTTCGAAGAGGTCGTCGGGTTGGAGACGACACTCAAGCGCCCCATCGTCAACACCCGCGATGAGCCGCACGCCGACCCCAAGCGGTTCCGGCGGCTGCACGTCATTGTCGGCGACGCCAACCTGTCCGAAATCGCCACCCTGCTCAAGGTGGGCACCACGGCCATTGTCCTGGCCATGGTCGAAGACGAGGCCGGCCCGACCCGGGACCTGGCCCTGGCCGACCCCGTGCGGGCTTTGCACCAGGTCTCCGCCGACCTCTCCCTGTCGTCTCCCTTGACCCTTTCCGACGGTTCGACCGCCACCGCCCTCGAAATGCAGTGGGAGATCTTCGGGGCGGCCCGCAAGTATGCCGCCGAGCAAGGGCTGGCGGCGCTGGGCGACGACGGGGGAGACGACGGCGTGGGGGCCCTCATCCTCAACCACTGGGAGACCGTCCTCGAGGGGCTCGAGTCCGACCCCACCACCTTGAGCGACACCTTGGACTGGGTGGCTAAACAGCAGTTGCTCCTGGCGTATCAGGACCGCCACTCCTGCGGGTGGGGCGACCCGCGCGTGGCCGCCTTGGCCCTTCAGTACCACGACCTGCGGCCCGACCGGTCGATCTATCAGCGTCTGGGCATGCGGCGCCTGGTCACCGTGGCCGAATCCACCGAAGCGGTGGGCGAACCGCCGCCGGGCACCCGGGCCTGGTTCCGGGGCAAGTGTCTGGCCCGCTGGCCTGATGCGGTCGTCACCGCCAACTGGGATTCACTGGTCTTCGACATAGGAACTGACCCCCTCCGGCGCGTCCCTATGATGGATCCATTGAAGGGAACGGCCGAACACACAGGCGCGCTTTTGGCTCAGAGCACCGGGCCGGCGGATCTGTTGAACCGGCTGAATTCCTGATTGCTTGAGGACGATCGCACCAACGAGGACGGGAACAACGAAGATGGCAGAACAAGAGCAGAAGAGAAAGAGCCCGGCGGCGGACCGCACCTCTACTACCGAGTCCGACGCCGAGTCGGCCGCGGCGGCCGCCCCGGCGACATCGGAGCGCGGCGAGAAGCTGAAGGCTGAACTGGACGACCTGCTGGACGAGATCGATGAGGTGCTGGAGGACAACGCCGAAGAGTTCGTCCGCAATTATGTGCAAAAGGGCGGGCAGTAGTCACCAGTGGCGCTCCCTCTCTTCCCCCCGCAAAGCGATCCGGGCCCAGACTTCGTCGGCTTACTGCGAATGACAGCGGGCGGTGACCTGCGCTCCGGGCCACGCTCCAGCGGTGCCAGCAACGACGGGCAGCCGCCGTTCCCGGTGACCCACGCCACCACCGTGGTCGCCCTGCGCTATGCCGATGGCGTGATCATGGCGGGCGACCGTCGGGCCACTGCCGGCAATATCATCGCCCACAACGCCATGGAGAAGGTCTTCCCGGCCGACCGCTATTCCGCCGTGGCCATCGCCGGCACGGCCGGTATGGCCGTCGAGATGGTCCGCCTCTTCCAGGTGCAACTCGAGCATTACGAGAAGGTCGAGGGCGCCACACTTTCGCTGGAGGGCAAGGCCAACCAGCTGGCACAGATGGTGCGCCAGCACCTGCCGATGGCCATGCAGGGCCTTGCCGTGGTCCCGCTCTTCGCCGGCTTCGACACCGCCCGCGGCATCGGCCGCATCTTCAATTACGATGTGACCGGCGGTCACTACGAGGACGCCGACTTCCAGGCCACCGGATCGGGCGGTCGGGATGCCCGGACCACCATCAAACTGGGATTCCGCGAGGGGCTGACCCAGAACGAGGCGGTTGACCTCGCCATTCTCTCCCTGTACGAGGCAGCCGATGAGGACTCCGCCACTGGCGGCCCGGACCTGGTGCGCGGCATCTACCCGCTCATCGCGGTGGTCGACGCCGACGGGTACCGCCAGGTGGCCGAGACCGAGGTGGCCGAACGCTTCGGCGCCCTCATCGCCCGCAAAGTGGCGGAGCGTGCCCAATGAGCATGCCGTACTACGTGGCCCCCGAACAGGTCATGAAGGACCGGGCCGAGTATGCGCAAAAGGGCATCGCCCGTGGCCGCTCGCTGGTGGCCACCACGTATGACGAGGGGATCGCGGTGGTGGCCGAGAACCCCTCTCGCTCACTGCACAAGATCAGTGAGATTTACGATCGCATCGCCTTCGGCGGCGTGGGCAAGTACAACGAGTACGACCAGCTGCGCGTGGCCGGCGTCCGTCACGCCGATACGAAGGGGTACGCCTACAGCCGGGAGGACGTCGACGCCCGGTCGCTGGCCAATCTCTATGCGCAGTATCTGGGCAACGTCTTCACCCATGAGATGAAACCCCTCGAGGTGGAAGTTCTGGTGGCCGAGCTCGGGGCCGACAACAAGCCGGATCAGCTGTACCACATCGCCTACGAGGGCACCATCACCGACGAGGAGCGCTTCGCTGTGCTCGGTGGCGATGCCGAGACGATTGCCGAGCGCGTCGGAGCAGCCTGGCGGGCCGGATGGGATCTCAGCTCCGCCCTCAAGGCGGCCACCGCTTCCCTCGCCGGACCCGACCGCACCCTGGCGGCCGGTGATCTTGAGGTGGCCACTTTGAGCCGTGGCAACGGCCGCCGCACCTTCCGGCGCATCACCGAAGAGGACGTGGCACAGCTTCTGGCATAGCCCGCTGTACGGTGGCCGGGTGGAGCGTCGCATCTTCGGGATCGAAAATGAGTACGGGGTGACATTCACCCTGCGCGGCCAGCGCCGTCTCAGTCCCGACGAGGTGGCCCGGTACCTCTTCCGCCGGGTGGTCAGTTGGGGCCGCTCTTCCAACGTCTTCTTGGAGAACGGGGCCCGCCTCTACCTCGATGTGGGGAGCCATCCCGAATACGCCACGCCCGAGTGCGACAAGATCAGCGACGTCGTGACCCACGACAAGGCGGGGGAGTGGATACTGGCCCAACTGGTGACAGGCGCCCAGGCCCGGCTGCGGGAGGAGGGCATCCGCGGCGAGGTCTACCTCTTCAAGAACAACACCGACTCGGTGGGCAACTCCTATGGCTGCCATGAGAATTATCTGACCGAGCGCAACGACGAATTCAATCGCTACACCGAGGTGCTGATCCCGTTCCTGGTGTCCCGCCAGATCTATTCCGGCGCCGGCAAGGTGCTGCAGACCGCCCGGGGCGCCGTGTTCTGCCTGTCGCAGCGGGCCGAACACATTTGGGAGGGCGTGTCCTCGGCCACCACCCGGAGCCGGCCGATCATCAACACGCGGGACGAGCCCCACGCCGACGCCGAGCGGTTCCGCCGCTTGCATGTGATTGTGGGCGACTCCAACATGAGCGAATACGCCACGTTCTTGAAGATCGGCACCACGTCCATCCTTTTGGCCATGTTGGAGGATTCTTCGACCGTGCTGCGTGACCTCACACTGGAGAACCCCATCCGGGCCATCCGCGAGATCAGCCACGACATCACCTGCCAGCGCCGGGTCCGCTTGGCCAACGGCCGGGAGATGCGCGCGCTCGATATTCAGGCCGAGTACCTCGAACGGGCCATCAAGTTCCGTGACCGTAAAGGGCTCTCCCCCGAAGAGGATCTGGCTCTTGAGATGTGGCAGCACTGCCTCAAGGGTCTCGAAGCCGACCCGCTCTCCTTGTGGCGCGAGTGTGACTGGGTGGCCAAGCACCGCCTGGTCGAGCAGATGCGGGCCCGCCACGACGTACCGTTGTCCCACCCCAAGGTGGCCATGATCGACCTGATGTACCACGACGTCGATCGGACCCGGGGGCTGTATTACAAGCTCCAGGCCCGCGACCAGATGGAGCGGACCTGCACCGACGAGGCCATTTCCGAGGCCATGACCGTGCCGCCCGAGACAACCCGGGCCAGGCTGCGGGGAGCCTTCGTCAAACGGGCCAAGGAACGCCGGCGAGACTTCACCGTCGACTGGGTGCACCTGAAGCTGAACGACCAGGCCCAGCGCACCGTTTTGCTCAAGGACCCCTTCAAATCACACGACGAGAGGGTCGAGCGCCTCATCCAATCGCTCTAGCGCACCGTAGAGTGAAGAGACATGTTGAATTTGGATCCCGCCAAGCTCCTGATCATCGGGGTGGTGGCCATTATCCTGCTGGGGCCCGACAAGTTGCCGCAGGTGGCCCGCCAGGTCGGTGGCGCCTGGCGCTCCTTCAACGAGTTCCGCCACCGCATGGAAACCGAGGTGCGCAGCTCCATCCCCGACCTGCCGTCGAGCCATGACATCGCCCGTTTGGCCCGTTCCCCCTCGGCCCTGCTCAACCACCTCTCCAACATGTCCCCTGACGGTTCGGCCGGATCGACCACGCCGGGCGATCCCGCGGTGAGCGAGACCGATGCGCCCCCTGCCACACCGCCGCCCGTGCCCCCGACCACCGTGCACGCCTCCGTGACATCACCCGAGCCCGCCATTCCGGGCGACCCCAGCCTCAACTGAGCCAACCCGGTGACCCCCTCCCTCATGGCTCTGCGCAACAAGGACAAGCCGCATCCCGACAGCATGACCCTCGGCGAGCACTTGGGGGAGTTGCGCAAGCGCCTGGTCATCTGTGTGATTGCATTTGCGGTCACGGGGACGGTGTGCGCCACAATCGGCTACGCGCCGATCCTGCACTTCTTGGTCAAGCCGCTGTGCACGACCGACCACGCGGCGGGACGGAGTTGCAAGCTGTACGTGACATCGCCACTCGATGGGCTTTCCCTCCGGGTCAAGATCACGGCCTTCGGCGGGCTGGTGGCCGCTTCGCCGGTGATCCTCTACCAGCTCTGGCGGTTCATCACGCCGGGTCTTCAGGCCCGGGAGCGCAAATACGCCATCCCATTCGTGTCGTCGGCCTTCGTGCTGTTCCTCCTCGGCGCGGCGACGGCGTATTTCACCCTTCCCCACGCCCTGGGCTTTTTGCGCGAGATCGGGGGCTCCGACCTGCAGGAGATCTACGACCCGATCCCGTACCTCGGGCTGATCCTTTTGATGATGTCGCTCTTCGGGCTGACCTTCCAGTTCCCGGTGGTGCTGGTGTCGTTGGAACTGGCCGGCGTGGTGACGCCGGCGCGGTTGCTGCGGGCCTGGCGCTGGGCGGTGATCCTGATTGTGATTGTGGCCGGGGTCTTCACCCCGAGCTCGGACCCCTTCTCCATGCTGGCCCTGGCCTTACCCCTCGTCTTCTTCTTCTTCGTTTCCATCGGCATCGGGAAGCTGTTCGGCCGTTGACGGTCTTCCCGTGGCCTGTCATGTCGACGGGTGGGGAAGCCGACTTCGAAGCCCGCCTCCCGTTCCCGCCCGACGATTTCCAGAGTGAAGCCTTCCGGGCTCTCCGGGCCGACCATTCCGTCCTCGTCTCCGCCCCGACCGGATCCGGCAAGACGCTGGTGGCCGCCTACGCCGTCCATCGGGCCCTGGCCGCCCAGGGGAAGGCCTTCTACACGACACCCCTCAAGGCACTCTCCAATCAGAAGTACGGGGAGTTGGTCGCCACCTATGGCGAGGATCATGTGGGTCTCCTCACCGGTGATACCGCCGTCAAGCCGGAGGCGCCCGTCGTCGTCATGACGACCGAAGTCCTGCGCAACATGCTGCTGGCCGGTTCGGACCTCCTGGCGGGATTGCACACCGTGGTGCTGGACGAGGTGCATTTCATTCAGGATCCCTACCGGGGCGGCGTCTGGGAGGAGGTGCTCGTCCTCTCACCCCCCGACGTGCGCTTTGTCTGCCTCTCGGCCACCGTCAACAACGCGGCCGAACTCGGTGGCTGGCTGCGTTCGGTACGCGGCGCCACTGACGTCATCATTGAACGGCATCGGCCCATTGTCCTGCGCCACCACTTCGCCGCCTTTCGTCGCGAGGACGACGAGACGCTTCTCCTCCCGCTCCTGACGAACGGCAAGCCGGGCAGCGAGGGAGTGAAGGTGGAACAGGCGGTCCGCCGGGCCATGCAAGGACGTTCCTCGGCGCGCGACTGGCAGACACATCGCAAAGGCGGACCCCGCCTGCCCTATCGGACGCCGTTGCGCACTGAGCTCATCACCGCCCTCAACGCGGCCGAGATGCTCCCGGCCATCGTCTTCATCTTCAGCCGAGCCGCCTGCGACGACGCCGTCCGCCAGGTCGTGCGCGACGGGGTCCGCCTGACCGATCGCAGTGAGCGCAGTGCCATCCGCGGGATCGCCGAGCGCCGGGTCGAGGCGCTGAGCGACGAGGACCTGGGAGTGCTGTCGTACGACGAGTGGGTCGAGGGATTGCAGTGCGGGGTGGCCGCCCATCACGCCGGGCTGGTGCCCGTCTTCCGCGAGACGGTCGAAGAGTGCTTCGCCGCCGGCCTGTTGCGGGTCGTGTTCGCCACCGAGACGCTGTCGCTTGGCATCAACATGCCGGCCCGATCGGTGGTCATTGAACGCTTCACCAAATACGGCGGGTCGGGCCGGGCCACCCTGACTTCGGGCGAGTACCTCCAGCTGACCGGTCGGGCCGGGCGGAGAGGGCTGGACGAAGAGGGGCATGCCATCGTCCTGTGGTCGAGCGAGACCACCTTCACCGAAGCGGCCCGGGTGGCCTCCGCCCCTCCTCCCGACCTGCGCTCGGCCTTTCGCCCGACCTACAACCTGGCCGTCAACCTGGTCTCGCGCTTTGACCATGACACCGCCCACGCGGTGCTGCATCGCTCGTTCGCCCAGTGGCAGGCGCAGCGGCCGGACCTGCTCTCCTTGCAGCTGGACCACCGCGTGGCGGTGCTGGAGGAGCTGGGCTACCTGTCGGGCTGGGCCCTCACCCCATCAGGCCACCGCCTGTCCCGCATCTACCACGAGTCCGATCTCCTGGTGGCCGAGGCGCTGGCGGCGGAGGTCCTGACCGGCGCCGAACCGGCCGTGCTGGCCGGCGTGGTCTCCGCCGTGGTCTTCGAGCCCCGGCGGGCCCGCCGCGCCCCCGGTGGGAGGGGCGGCGGCCCGGTGACAGGCGGGCGCCGCGGTGGGCCACCCGGGAAACCCGGACGGCGCAAAGGGCCAATTGCCGATCGTCTGGGGGACAAGCGTGCCCTCGACCTCCATTGGCGTTGCGACGAGTTGCTGGAAGCAGCGGAAAGGATCCGCATGGTGGAGGAGGCGTATCTTGTGCCGCGCACGCGGCAGCCCTCGGCCGGGCTGGCCACTGCGGTCACCTCATGGGCCCGTGGGGCATCCTTCGGGACCGCGTTGGCCGTAGCCGCCCGCGATGTGGGGGAACTGGCTCCCGGGGACTTCGTGCGCACCATGAAGTCGGTGGCCGATCTGGTCCAACAGGTGGCCTACGCCGCGGTCGATCCGGAAACGAGCAATGCCGCCCGCACCGCGGTGGATCTGCTGCTCCGCGGCGTGGTCGCCGGGGGCCTGCCGGGCCTGTGACCCATCCAACATCGGCGTGTCGCGCCAGTCCTATGGTGGGACGCCCATGTTCCCGTATTTAGAAGAGCAGTTCACGGCGGACGAGGAGGTCATCCTCCGGCGCTATGTGACGAACCTGCACCTGCCGGTGTTTGCCCTGGTCAACCTGCCCGAAGTGGTCAAGGGAGCCTTGTTCGCCCGCTACTCGCGCTCGCCGAAGAGCCTGCGCCGGCTCTTCCTCGACGAGTTTGTGGGTGACCTCGACATTTCCGGCGACGCCTCCGTCGATGCCACCGTCGGACTCGAGCGGGCCGAACAGCTCTACGAGAAAGTCTTCGTCGAGTACGGCGACGACTCGGTGGCGCAGTTGGGCGGCGTGCACCTGGCCTGCGAGCAGTCGTCCAATGTGCTGTCCAAGGTGCTGGAGTGGGGCCGGCTCATGTCGTACCTGGAGCAATCCACCCGCTACATCGCCTACAACCAGCGTCTGGAAAACGGCCAATACCGTTACTTCCGACCGACGGAGATTCTCGACTCGTCCCTCGGTGCCCGCTATGTCGGCGACATGGACCGGGTCTTCGACACCTACGGGGAGCTGCTGCCGACCATGCAGGCCTGGGTGGCCGAACGCTTCCCCAAGCAGGCCGGCGACAGCGATTTCGTCTACCGCCAGGCCACCCGGGCCAAGTCGCTCGACACGCTGCGCGGGCTCCTCCCGGCCGCTTCCCTCTCCAATATCGGCCTGTACGGCAGCGGCCAGTCCTACGAACAGCTCCTGCTCCGCATGCGGGCCCACCCGTTGCCCGAGGCGCGGTCCTACGCCGACATGATGCTGAGCGAATTGCGCAAGGTCATCCCGTCCTTCCTCCAGCGGGTCGACGTGGCCGAGCGGGGCGGGGAGTGGACCAGGTATCTGGCCGCCAGTCGCGACGAGACGGCCCGCATGATCGCCCGGCTCTGGCCCGACGATGGCGATGCCGAAGCTCCCCAGTCGCACCCCGAGGTGACCCTCCTCGACTTCGATCCCGATGGAGAGGAGAAGGTGCTGACCGCGGCGTGCTTCTCCCAGTTGCACTGTTCTGAACAACAGGCGGCCGCACGAGTGCGTCGCCTCAATTACGACGAGCGGGTGGCGCTTCTGCGGACCTACGTCGGGGATCGGCGCAATCGTCGCCACCGCCCCGGCCGGGCTTTTGAGCGCACCGACTACCGCTTCGAGCTTGTCACGGACTACGGGGCGTTCCGTGATCTGCAGCGGCACCGCATGTTGACCATCGAGTGGCAACGGCTCGGCGTCGGGCTGGGTTACGACATGCCCGACCTGGTGGGGGAGGCCGGACTGGCCGGTGGCTACGCCGACGCCATTGCCCGGGCCGAAGAGCTCTACCACGCCCTGCGTCCCCAATTTCCCGAGCAGGCCACCTATGCCGTC
>Ga0302326_10019166_pt1 | contig 14145 bp, 14 predicted proteins | sample Palsa_T0_3_FD_202264 | JGI IMG/M metagenome (GOLD analysis project Ga0302326, IMG submission 202264) | Peat permafrost microbial communities from Stordalen Mire near Abisko, Sweden - Palsa_T0_3 | ecosystem: Environmental > Terrestrial > Soil > Palsa > Peat permafrost | place: Sweden: Abisko... | reverse complement strand
TTTACTTCCCGCAGCGCAGCATGAACAAAGCAGGGCTGCTCGGCTACGCGGGCGCGGCCAACGAAAACATCATCGTCGCATTGCAAGTGGAGACGGCGGACTGCATAAAGAATATCGACGAGATCGCGGCCGTCCCCGGCGTCGACATGCTGTTCCTCGGACAAAATGACCTGTGCATGTCCATGGGCCTGTTCGAAAAATACAAGTTCCCCGACATGTACACATCGCCTGAGCTGCAGGCGGCCACCGATAAACTGCGCGCCGCGGCGACCAAGAACAACGTAATCCTGGGATTGTTCCTCTTCGGAACTTCGCGCGTCGGCGAGTTCTTGGAAAAGGGTTTCCCATTCATCAGCGTCGGAAACGATCTGCATCACGTGCTCACGCAAGCCGGCGCCTACGTCAGGGATGTCGAAGCGGTCTCGAAAGAGAAGGGGAAGGCCTGGACCCGGCGTCCGTCCGCATTAATTTAATCAGCTGCCGAATGCGCCGCCGCTTGCGCGCGTGCTTCCATATACAGCCGTACCGCGGTCTCGAGCGGCGGAAAGGGTTCAATCCCGTAGCGTTCCATCTTCGCGTTCGAGAGAGCGGAATACTTCGGCCGCCGCGCCGCCGTGCGGAATTCGCGTTCGCTGGTGGGCTTCACTTCCGGCTGCACTTCGGCGATTCGAAAAATCATGCAGGCATAATCGAACCACGAGATAGGTTGCCCGCCACCGATGTGGTAGACGCCGGTCAGTCGCCGATCCACCAGATCGGCCGCGCGCGCAGCCAGCAGCGGCGCATACGTGGGCGACGCTACATGATCGTCCACCACACGTATCGGTTTGGCATCGGCCGCTAGCCGAAGCATCAGCTCGATGAAATTACCGCGCGCCGTTCGCAACCCGCCCGGTCCAAAAACCCCCGATGTTCGAATGATCAGTGGATCGTCCAAGTAAGCCCGCGCATACAACTCGCCGGCCAGCTTGGAGACGGCGTATGCTCCCAATGGATGCGTGGCATCTTCTTCGCTATAAGGGCGGCCGGCGCTACCGTCGAACACATAGTCGGTGGAAAAATGCACCAGCCGCGCGTCATACTGACGGCAACACATCGCCAGATTCCGCACCGCCAGCCCATTGGCGATCATCGCCGGCGCCGGTTCCTTTTCGGCAACGTCCACCTGATTGTATGCGGCCGCGTTAACTACGATGGCGGGATCTTCCTGTGCAAACGTCCGCTCCACTTGCGCACCGTCGCTGATGTCTACTTGGCTGCGGTCGAACCCAGCTACCTGATAGCCGCGCTCCGTGAGCACCTTTACCAGTTCGATGCCGAGCTGACCGCGGCATCCAAACACTACCGTTTTTTTGGCTTCCATGCTACATCTGCCAGCGCCATAGGTTCGCGCCAACAGTGTAGCCCGCGCCCACCGCGGCGAACAGCACCAGATCCCCCTTCTTGAGCTTTCCGCCGCTCAAAGCGTCGCGTGTGGCCAAGGGGATGGTTGCGCCAGTGGTGTTTCCATACTGATCGATGTTGATCACCACTCGGTCGCAACTGATACCAAGGCGCTCCGCCGTCGCCGTGATAATGCGCCTATTCGCCTGATGCGGAATCATCACGGCCACGTCGTTGACCGTCAGATGATTGCGTTCCAGCAAAGCGCGCGAGCACTCTTCCATCTTGCGTACCGCATATTTGAAAACCTGCTGGCCGTCCTGCTTTACGTAATGCAAGCGATTCGCCACGGTCTCCGCGCTGGCGGGCATGCGGCTGCCGCCGGCGGGCTGCTTGAGATAATCACCGCCCGAACCATCGATCTGATTGACGAAATCGATAAACCCGAATTCGCCGTCTTCGGTGGGCTCAATCAGCATCGCACCGGCGCCATCGCCGAATAAGATGCATGTAGACCGGTCCGTGTAATCGATGATGCGCGACATTGTGTCGGAGCCGATCACAAGCACTTTTTTATGGGAGCCCGCCGACACAAGATGCGCAGCCGTGGTGAGTCCGTAGATAAATCCCGAGCAGGCAGCCACCAGGTCGAACCCCCAGGCGTGTTTTGCGCCCAGCCGGTCCTGCACCAGGCAGGCGGTGGATGGAAACAGCATGTCGGGCGTCACGGTGCACACCAGGATCGCATCCAACTCGTCGGCGTCGATCCCACGCTGCTCCAGCGCAATTCGGGCCGCTTCGACGGCCATGTCGGAAGTCGCTATCTCCGGCGGCGCGATGTGTCGCTGCAGGATGCCCACGCGTTGGACAATCCACTCGTTATTGGTGTCCACCATCCGTTCTAAATCTTGATTGGTCAAAACTCCCGGCGGGGTATAGCAGCCGAGCGCAGTAATTTTCGCTTTATACAATTAGTCTCCGTCTTCTAGGTCGGAAGTTCAGTCTTTATCGTGATCAGATACAGAATACACCACTACCAACGCTCGTCCAGGCCTGTGTACGGCCGCGTGAACGTTGGGCGTCGCCGCGCCAGCTCTTCCTACTTATCCGGTTTGAACCGCAGGGCCATTTTGCCCGTCGGGCCCTTGTAGTGCAGCTCCAGGTCCTTCGCCTTCACCTTGCCCACCAACTGGAAAAACAGAAGTCCTGAGGTTGGCTCCGTGATTTCCTTTTCGGGCAGGATCTTGGCGTTGAGCGCCGCCAACAGCGGATTCTCTTTGTCATCGCGCGTCTCTTGCACTTTCACATTCGGGGTCGCAGGGGCGCCGGAATTCCCGCTGCCGACTCCGATGCCGCCGATACCGAAAGTGGGCCTGTGAGAATGGTCTCCCAGCCCGCTTCTGCTCACTCCGTTTGGCGTAACAGTCAGGCTGTCCGATCCGGCCAGTTGCCCCGGCGCGAAAGGCTCCGAGCGCTGTCCGTCCTTCGATGAAACCAGCAGGAAATCGTCTAGGCTGAGCTGAACCGGCTTATCGCTCACCGGCCGCGCAGTCAGCCGGACGGCGACGATGTCGTCGCCCAGGTCGGACCCCAGCTCCTGCTTGATCTGATCCTTATCAAGGGGCGCGGAAACCGAGATGTCGAGCAGATCGTTGGAGGTCTCATCAATGGGGAGCTTTTTGTCGGCGGCGCCAAGCATCGCCACGGAAAGGCACAACAGGACTGCAGACTTCATGACATACTCACCTTTTCGAATTATACAAGCGGCAGACCGACATAGTTCTCTGCCAATGTCGTCATCCCGGCGCGCGAGCTGGTGATGTAGTCCAGCTCGGCGAGCTGCCGGCGATGATCGAAGCCGTCGGCACCAGGGAACAGATGCAGCATGGAGGTCATCCACCAGGAAAAACGCTGCACTTTCCAGATGCGCCGGAGACATTTCGCGGAGTATCCATCCAGCAGATCGCGCCGTCCCGATTTATAGAAGGCATCCAGAGCTTGCGAGAGTACGCGCACGTCCGAAATTGCAAGATTCAATCCCTTGGCGCCCGTGGGCGGCACGATATGCGCCGCATCGCCCGCCAGAAACAACTGGCCGAACTGCATCGGCTCGATCACGAAGCTGCGCATCCCGGTAATGCCTTTCTGAATCACGGGACCGATGGCGGGCGCCCAGCCATCCTGAGTTCGCATGCGCGCACAAAGCTCCTCCCACACGCGATCGTCGGGCCATTTCGTGAGATCTTCGTCGGGTGTGCATTGCAGATACAGCCGCGTAATCTGTGGCGACCGCATGCTGAAGAGTGCGAATCCGCGGTCTGTATAGGTGTAGACCAGCTCTTCGGATGTGGGCGCCGCCTCCGCCAGAATGCCCAGCCACGCGAACGGATAAACGCGCTCATACAAACTGATGACACCCTCCGGTACAGAAGGCCGGCAGATTCCGTGAAAGCCATCGCACCCGGCGATGAAGTCGCAAACGACTTCGTGTGCCACACCGTACTTGCGATAGCGAATCTTTGGAAGCGCTGAATCCAGATCGTGAACCGAAAGATCGTCCACCTCAAACACAATCTGTCCGCCGCTGCTGAGACGCGCCTGGACAAGATCCTTCACCACTTCCTGCTGCGCGTAGACCGTGATGGCGCTCCCACCTGTCAGTTCCGCAAGATTGATACGGTGACGGCGGCCGCCGAAGCTGAACCAAACTCCATCGTGCCGCAATCCATCCCGCTGCAATCGCTCACCCACGCCGGTCTCGACCATCAGGTCCACCGTGCCTTGTTCCAGCACCCCCGCGCGCACGCGATCTTCGATGTACTGGCGGCTGCGACACTCCAGAATCACCGACTCGATGCCGTTCAAATGTAGAAGATGAGAGAGCATCAGGCCCGCCGGCCCGGCTCCGACAATACCGACTTGGGTTCGCATGGTTGCTTTTATAACTTACCAGTCGATCGGCGCGTAGAATTGAAAGTGATGAACCCGCACCTCGACGCGTGGCCGGAACTTCCGCTGGCCGCTTGGCAGGATACTTACGACACGTTGCACATGTGGACGCAGATTGTCGGCAAGATCCGCATGACCCTGACCCCGCTGATCAACCATTATTGGAATGCGACTTTATATGTGAGCGCGCGCGGGCTCACCACGTCGGCCATTCCTTATCCGCGCGGAGTGTTTGAAATCGAATTCGATTTTATCGGACACAAACTTGTGATTGAGACTAGCGAAGGTGACGTTCGGACGCTGGAACTGGGGCCTCGCACCGTAGCCGACTTCTACGCGGAAGTAATGAGTACGCTTGCGGCCCTCAAAATAGATGCGCGTATTACGGCGCGCCCGGATGAAGTGGCGAATCCGATTCCTTTCGCTGAGGACCGCACGCACAAATCCTACGATCGCGAATACGTTGATCGCTTCCGCCGGCTGCTCATTTCGGTCGACAAGGTGCTCAAGAACTTTCGCGCGCGATTCATCGGCAAATGCAGCCCCGTGCATTTCTTTTGGGGCAGTTTCGATATTGCAGTGACGCGATTCTCAGGGCGGCTGGCTCCGCCGAAACCCGACCCCACGACGCAAGGAGTGTTGCAAAAAGTGATGCAGGAAGCGTACTCGCATGAAGTGAGCAGCGCTGGATTTTGGCCGGGCGGGGGTGAAATCAAATGGCCGGCATTCTATTCCTACACCACGCCCGAGCCGGCGGGCTTCAAAACCTATGGGGTTGCTCCGAAGCCAGCCTTCTATCACCAGGGCATCGGCGAGTTCCTTTTGATGTACGATGACATCCGGACGTCGGCAGCGCCCGCCGTGGAACTAACAGACTTCCTCGAAACCACTTACGAGGCCGGTGCAATCCTGGGCAAATGGGATCGAGCCGCGCTCGAAAGGCCGGGCGAGAATCGAGCGACAATCGGAGGCTAATATGGCGAAACAATGCACGCATTTAAATCAAATTAAATTGACACACCCCTCGAAGCATGTTTGCGAGGACTGCGTAAAGATTGGGGATTCATGGGTGCACCTGCGCATGTGCCTGGAGTGCGGCCATGTGGCTTGTTGCGATTCCTCGAAGAACAAGCACGCCACCAAGCATTTTCACTCCTCGCATCATCCGCTGATGCGGTCCATAGAGCCCGGCGAGCGCTGGATCTGGTGCTATGTGGATGAGATTGCGGCGGGCGAGTTGGAAAGCTGACAGTGCCTGCATCGGAGGTGGTGGTGCGCGGAAGCGTAGCTGGGTTTGCTCAGGAGGTTACTTCCGGATCCCACCGGTTCCTGTCCGACGAACCCAAAGACGCTGGCGGCGAGAACATCGGACCTTCGCCGTATGAGTTGCTCGCCGCCGCGCTGGGCGCCTGTACTTCGATGACGCTTGGCATGTATGCACGGCGCAAACAGTGGCCGCTCGCAAGCGTAGTCGTACGGCTGCGGCATTCCAAAATCCATGCGACAGATTGCGCCGATTGCGACACCAAAGAGGAAATGCTGGATCGCATCGAACGCGACATTGAACTCATCGGAAGCCTGACTGAGGAGCAGCGGATGATTCTATTAGAAATCGCCGACAAATGTCCGGTGCATCGAACCCTCACGCGGGGGATGAAGATCCTCACCCGGATCGTTTGATTTTGGCTCCAATCCCGACAGCCTGCGAAATTTGGACGGGCTCAGTCCCATATAGCGCTTGAAGAGCAGCGATAAGTGGCTCTGATCCGCAAAGCCGCACGTGAGCGCGATTTCGGCCAAAGGCGTCCGCGAATGCGCCAACAAGTGCGACGCGTGCCGAACCCTTAGACGCCGGATCAGCTCGCCGATAGTACAGCGGTTGTAGTTGTGGAACTGGCGCGCCAAGTGTACGTGGTGTACACCCACCTCCGCCGCAATCTCGGCCAAGCTCAAACGCTCCAGGAATCGGGACTCCACGATCTCGATCGCCTGCTTCAGCCAAGGCGGAGGCTGCGGCGAACTGTCGACCGCCTCTGTCCGCGCGATCCCCGCCAGAAGCTCCAGGACCATTCCCTCAATGGCCGTCGCGGACGCGCTTCCCTCGCGGGAGAACTCGGCATAGAGGCAGTTGGCAAGGCGCGTGGTAGTGAGTCTACTCATTCCTACCGGCCGTCTGGGAACCGCGGGCCGCTGGCGCAGCTCTTCGAATGAAAACGGATGACTGGTGATGTGGAGGCATCGCGACGGCGATAAAATCTCGTTCTCGTGAAATTCCGCAGGGGGCAGGTAACGAATCGTCCCGCTACGGCATACCAGCGAGTGCGTCCCGTAGCTCTCGCGAAAGGCGCCCTCGGTGACGAAGGTGATGTACGCGTGGGGATGCGAATGACGGAGCAGCGCCATTCCGCCAGCATAAGCATTTTCTCTGAGGGTAAATGGCCCGATGGTCCGAAGGCGCAGTGTTTCTCCTGAGACGTCCACACAGGCTCCTGATTGATAGAGCTCGCCCCCGAACACGCGCGGCTGTCAGCTCTTTCCTTGCATCCCATCATGAGTACGACAGCGCGCGCCGGTCGTTGCCGACATGTAAACGTTTTGTAAAAACCCTGCATTGGCCGGTTACTGTATGCTGGCTTTCGCGGTGCCCCGCGATAGGATTTAATAGAGCCCCGTATTCATGACCACGATTCTTGTCATTGACGACGATGAAAGCCTGCGCGACACCATAGGCATCATGCTGGAACAGGAGGGATTTTCGCCCATCCTCGTGGCGGATGGGAAGACCGGTTTCGAGCGCGCCCTGGCGGTAAAGCCCGATCTCATGCTGGTGGATCTCCGTTTGCCGGGTATGAGCGGTACCGAGATTTGTAAGCAGGTGCGGGCGGCCAATCTCAAGACACCCATGATTGTTTTGAGCGCCATCGGCGAAGAGGTGGATAAGGTGCTGCTGCTCGAGATTGGCGCCGACGACTACATTGTGAAACCCTTCGGCGCGCGCGAGCTGCTGGCCAGGATTCGCGCGGTGCTGCGGAGGACGTCGCCGGACGTGCGCAAGGTGGCGCAGTTCGGAACGGTTGCCGTGGATTTTGAGCGCCGCGTTGTCACCAAGCGTGGCGACCCGTTGCGAATGACGCCTGCGGAGTACAACCTGCTCATGTATTTTCTCCAGAACCCGGACCGGGCGCTCACGCGCGACATGATACTGAATTCGGTCTGGGGCTACGAATCGTTTCCGAATACGCGCACGGTGGACGCCCACGTGGTACGCTTGCGCCAAAAGCTGGAGCCCGACGCGAACGCGCCACGCCATTTCTTGACGGTACACGGCGTGGGATACCGTTTTCTGCCGTGAAGAATGGAACCCGTTCGGGAGCCGTGCTGATTGTGGAAGACGCCGAGACCTGCGCTTCTACGCTCGAAATCATATTCAGCTCCATCCCCGGCCTGAAAATATTAGTCGCCGATACAGCCGAGCGTGCCTGGGAGTTGCTGGAAACTCAGCCTGCGGAAATTCGCGTGTTGGTTACGGACCTGCATATGCCCGGTATGGACGGCTTCGAATTGATCGAACGCGTGCGCGCCAACCAACTGTACGCCGGACTGCCGATCGTCGTGATCACCGGCTCCACCGACCCCCATATTTCCGATCGCATGCGCCAGCGCGGCGTCAACGCGGTCTTTGCGAAACCCTATTCACCCGCCGTGGTGCGGGAGAAATTGGAGCAGCTTCTCGGTGATGAAATGCAACTTGAGTAATTTTCGCTTCGCAGGGAACATCGCGTTGCTAATGCTGGGAATCGGCATGGCTGCTTATGGCCAGAGTGCGCCGCGAGTGCAGGAAATTCTGGACAGGCTGGATCGACTAGAAAAAGACAACCAGGCTTTACTCGAGGAAGTGCGCGCGTTGCGGCAAGAAGTCTCGGGTCTGCGTACGCCGTCCGGCTCGCAATCTCAAACTAGTGACGAGCGCCAGGCCGTAGACGAAAACCGAATCGATGAACTGGCTCAAACCAAGGTGGAAGCTTCGCAAAAGTTTCCCATCCGTATCACGGGCATGGCGCTGTTCAACGCTTCCGTGAACGGCCAATACAACGGAAACATGGAGAATCCCCTGGTGGCTTCGTTGTCTCAAGCCGACTTCACCGGCGGCGGCACTCTGCGGCAAACCACGCTGGGCTTTTTGTTCAATGGTCCGCAAACATTCCTCAATGGAAAAATAAGCGGATCTATTTACATGGATTTCTTTGGCGGCAGTACCACTTCGCTCGATCATATATTGCGCCTGCGCACAGCCGCGATCGATATCGATTGGAAAAATACCAGCGTGATGTTTGGACAGGACAAGCCGATCATTTCGCCGCGTGATCCCGATTCGCTCGCCCAGGTGGGTTACTCGCCGCTCACCGGAGCGGGAAATTTGTGGCTGTGGCAACCACAGGCCCGTCTGGAACAGCGCTTCCCGTTAGGCGAAAACACCGGACTGCGCGCGCAAACGGCGGTTTTTGTCACCAGCTCCCTGGACTACCCTTCCAATTCGAATGCCTATGTGCAAACTTCGTCGCAGCAGGAATACTCCACCCCTGGTGCCGAAGAACGGCTAGAGCTGTGGCATCGCTGGGGAGATACGGAACGCGTCGAAATCGCTGGCGGTTATCACTTCAACAGAAACCGTATCATCGAAACGCTGCTTCCTTCCGAGGTCTATTCGCTCGATTGGTTTCTGCGGCCAATCGCCAAGCTGGAGTTTTCGGGAATGTTTTTCCACGGCCAGAACGTTGGAACTCTGGGAGGGCTGCCGCAAGGATTCATGCTGGAACCATACGGCGAAGTCATCGCCGTACACAGTACCGGCGGTTGGGCCCAGATCCGCGTGCCGGTGACGTCGCGGCTGGCCTGGGACGTGTATGGCGGCCAGGAAGCCGATCGCAATTCCGACCTTGCGTATGGATATATTGGGAAGAATCAAGGCTATTTCAGCAACTTGATGTATCGGATCGCGCCCAATGTGATTGTGAGCCTGGAGGGTGGGCAAGTGCGGACCACCTATCTGGGCTTAGGAAACCGTTTGAATGACCATTATGATCTGGCGGTCGGATATTTGTTTTAATCGCTGCGTTATCGGCGTGCTCCTGCTATTTGCGTTACTGAAAATAGCGGGCGCCGCGACGGTCAGTGGGCGTGTGGAGCTGGTTTTGTCGCACGACCCGAAGGTGCGTAAGCACACCGATTACTCGGGCGTTGTAGTTTGGCTGGAGCCTGCGTCGGGCCTGCCCGTGCTTCCGGCCGCCGTGGCGCGAGCGCAAATGGTGCAGAAGAACAAGACTTTCCTTCCGCACGTTCTTGCGATTTCTGTGGGAACCGTAGTGGACTTCCCCAACTTCGATCCCATCTTCCACAATGCCTTTTCCAACTACAACGGCCAGATCTTTGATATTGGCCTGTACGCGCCCGGGACCACCAAAGCGATCGCTTTCCACCGCGAGGGCGCGGTGCGCGTGTTCTGCAATATTCATCCGGCGATGAGCGCGGTCATCGTAGTATTGAAATCGCCGTACTTTGCCACGTCAGAAAAGAATGGCGGCTTCCAAATCGCCAACGTTCGCGCGGGATCGTATAGCATCCATGTATTTCACGAGCGGTCCGCGGAGGAAACTCTGGCGGCGCTCACGCACACGATCGAAGTGGGGGAAGGCCCGCTCGAACTCCCGCCGATTCAGGTGTCCGAAAGCGGTTATCTCGAATTGCCGCACAAGAACAAGTATGGGAAGGAGTATCCGCCGGTCACCGATTCCGGTGCCTACGCGGGTGCAAAGCCATGACATTCTCCAGGCTTTCCTTGCTGTGGAAAATTCTGATTCCTATTTCGCTGGTGATGACGCTGTCGTTCGCCACCGTCGGCTGGTTGGTACAGCGCGATGTCATCCGCTCCAGCTACGCCAGCGTGGAAGAGGAAGCTAAGGCCAGCTTTCAGGCTTATGAATCCTTGTGGAAAGCGCGGGCCAGCCGCCTGGCGGCGGTGAGTGAAATCCTGAGCACCATGTCCGACGTGCGCGCCGCCTTCGGAACAAAAGATCCAGCCACCATTCGCGATACGGCTGGCGAGCTATGGTCCAGCGTTTCGAGGGAAGATGCCTTTTTCCTGGTTGCGGACGGGCAGGGCCGCGTGATTGCAAGCCTCGCGCAGCCCGCTTCCTTTGCTCCCAACGACGATCTGCCGATGGTTCGCGCTGCGCAGTCGCAGTTTCCCAAACAGGCTTCGGGCTTTGTACAAAAGGGCGATGAATTGTTCCAGGTGGTGGTCACGCCCGTCTATGTGCAGTCGCCCCCGGGCCCGGTGCTGCTGAACGCGCTGGTCGCTGGATATCGCGTGGATGCCGCCGTCGCTCAGACACTCAAGAACTCCACCGGAGGTAGCGAGTACATCTTCGTCTCACGGAATCGCGTGGTCACTTCCACTCTTGCGCCCAGCATTACTGCGGCGATCGTCCCGCATTTGTTGGAAAATTCCACCGAGATTGCGGACTACCTGGCGGTTCCCACCCCTCTGCGTGACATTAGCGGCGATCAAGTGGGACAGCTTTTCATTTTGCGCTCGCTGGCTGGCGCTCGCGAGCGGCTGTCTGAGTTGCGCCGCGAAATCGTTGCTCTCTGGCTGCTGGCGCTGGTGGCCGCGCTACTGACCACCTATTTTGTGGCGCGCAAGATTATGCAGCCGGTGGCGGAGCTGGACCGTGCCGCGGCCGAAATCGCGAAACAGAATTACGATTACCGGATCGATGTCCGCAGCCAGGATGAACTCGGGCGGCTGGCTGGCACCTTCCAGAGTATGTGCGAATCCATTCGCCAGGCGCGCCAGGAACTCATCCGGCGGGAGCGCATCTCCACCATCGGGCAGCTTGCCACCTCCATCGTGCACGATCTTCGCAATCCCCTGGCGGCAATCTATGCGGGCGCGGAGATGATGATGGACGGCGATATGCCGGTTGAGATGACGCGCCGTCTGGCCCGAAACATTTATCGGGCTTCGCGTGGCATTCAGGACATGCTGCAGGAGCTGCTGGACGTGGTGCGCGGTGCATCCAGCGGCAGCGAATTATGCAGTTTACGCGAAGTAATATCGGCCGCCTGGAACACTGTTGCGCCCTCCGCCGATGGCCGCGGCATTGCTCTGGATGTAAGTGTCGAGGACGACCTCGGGTGCCCCATGGAGCGGGCGCGCATGGAGCGGGTGTTCGCGAACCTTTTTGAGAATGCGATCGAGGCCATGCGATCCGACGGCAGCATCTCGATCCGCGCCCAGAGTGAGGGCGACAACATCATGGTTCGCGTGGAGGATACCGGTCCGGGCATCAGTGCAGCGCTCCAGGGACGCTTGTTTCAGCCTTTTGTGACCGTGGGCAAGAAGAACGGGCTCGGCCTCGGCCTGGCGCTCTCCCGCCAGACGCTGCTTGATCACGGCGGCGACATCTGGGCGGACGATGCTCCCGGCCGCGACAATGCCGGTGCGCTGTTTTGGTTGCGATTGCCGAAGAACCACTCAACCGCTACGCAGGAAGCGGCGGTGCTCCAAAGGTAGACGCGGCTTTAGTCGCGTAACGCTAGCGCTGGCGAGCAGCCACCAGGCGCTGGCACTCGCGGGCGATCTCGGAATCCTCATCCGCTCGAATTACCAGCACCTGGACCGCTGAGCCGGCAGCCGCGATATTTTGGTCCAAGTCCGGACGCGCATTTTTTGCCAAGTCCAATTTCAGGCCGAGGAATCGAAGCTGCTCGCAAACCTCTTGGCGCAACGGCGGGCAATTCTCTCCGATGCCGCCGGTGAAAACGATGGCGTCCACGCCGCCCAGCACGGCCAACATCGCTCCGATTTCGCGCGTCAAGCGATGTGCATAGATTTGATAGGCCAGTCGCGCCCGCTCGTTGCCCTTGTCGACAGCGTCCAGAATCTCGCGCATATCGCCTGATATGCCCGAAACTCCCAGCAAACCGGACTTTCGATTCAGGATTTCATCAATTTGATCCGCCGTACAACCTTCGTGCCGGATCAAATACACCAGGATGCTAGGATCGATGGATCCCGAACGCGTGCCCATCATCAGGCCCTCTAGCGGCGTAAAACCCATGCTGGTGTCCACGCTCTTGCTATTTGCGACAGCGGTGACCGACGCCCCGTTCCCGAGATGGCAGACGATGAGCCGCGACGAATTCGGAGCAACTTTAAGCAGCTCGGGTGCGCGCCGCGTGGAGTATTGAACGCTGATCCCGTGGAATCCGTAGCGCCGGATGCCTTGCTCCAGCCACGCGTAGGGGCCGGGATAAACGTAAGCGGCGGGCGCCAGCGTGGCGTGAAATCCGGTGTCGAAAACCGCCACTTGAGGCACCATGGTTCCAATGACGCGATCCACGGTTTCGATGGCTGCAAGCTCCAAATGGTTGTGCGCGGGCGCGAATTCGGCCTGTTCCGCGATTCCTGCGCGAACCTCGGGAGTCACCAGAACGCTTTCACGATATTTGGGTCCGCCGTGTACGATGCGATGGCCAACCACATCGATTTCAGCGGGCGAATCGATCGCTTTCTTCTCGCCCTGCCAGAGCGATTGAATCAGGGGGCCGAAAAGCCGCTCCGGTTGCTGCTCTCCGCTTTTCCACTCCGTGCGCGCCGTCCAACTTCGTCCATTGGGAACGTCCTGAAACCAGCATTTTAAAGTGCTGGACCCGCCATTCAGGACCAGGATCTTCATGCGCCGGGCCATCTCCAATTCCGGATTTCTGGCATGTCATCTCCGCAGCGCGACACATAAAGTTTGTGTTCGATTAGATGATCTCGCAACACCTGCTTAGGATAGCCGGCGATGCTGCCCAGGCGTGGAACGCGGTCTATCGCATCGCCCGCCAGATGGAACCGATCCAGGTCGTTCCTCACGGTCATGTCGAAAGGCGTGGTAGTAGTGCCTTCCTCTTTATAGCCGCGTACGTGCAGGTTGTTGTGATTGAACCGCCGGTAGGTAAGCCGATGGATGAGCCACGGGTAGCCGTGAAAAGCGAAGACCACGGGTTTGTCGCAAGTAAAGATGGCGTCGAAATCGCGATCGGATAATCCGTGCGGATGCTCGCTCGCAGGCTGCAGTGTCATTAAGTCGACGACGTTGACCACACGAATCTTGAGATCGGGCACCAGCTTGTGTAACAGATCCACGGCCGCCAGAGTTTCGAGCGTCGGGACATCGCCGCAGCAGGCCATTACGACGTCTGGTTCCGAGCCTTGATCGTTACTGGCCCAATCCCAGATGCCGACGCCGGCGGTGCAGTGCTTGATGGCGGCGTCCATGTCGAGATACTGCAGAGCCGGCTGCTTTCCGGCGACGATCACGTTGACGTAATTGCGGCTGCGCAGGCAATGATCGGCCACTGAGAGCAGGCAATTGGTATCGGGCGGAAGATAGACGCGCACCACGTCCGCCTTCTTGTTTATTACGTGGTCGATGAAGCCCGGATCCTGATGACTGAATCCGTTGTGGTCCTGCCGCCAGACGTGGGAGGTGAGCAGATAATTCAGCGAAGCAATCGGCCGGCGCCAGGGGATGGCATGCGTGACCTTCAGCCATTTGGCGTGCTGGTTGAACATCGAATCCACAATGTGGATGAAAGCTTCGTAGCAAGAGAAAAAGCCGTGCCGTCCGGTGAGCAGATAACCTTCCAGCCATCCCTGGCACATGTGTTCGCTGAGCACTTCCATCACGCGGCCATCGGTAGAAACATGATCGTCGGTGGGAAGAATCTTGGCCGTGGAAACACGGTCTGTCACTTCGAAGA
>Ga0302326_10019162_pt1 | contig 14147 bp, 11 predicted proteins | sample Palsa_T0_3_FD_202264 | JGI IMG/M metagenome (GOLD analysis project Ga0302326, IMG submission 202264) | Peat permafrost microbial communities from Stordalen Mire near Abisko, Sweden - Palsa_T0_3 | ecosystem: Environmental > Terrestrial > Soil > Palsa > Peat permafrost | place: Sweden: Abisko... | reverse complement strand
TGACGGGCGAGCTCAATCAGGAACAGCGCGAATATCTAGAGCTGGCGAAATCTTCGGCCGGCCTGCTCCTGACTCTGGTTAACGACGTCCTCGATTACTCCCAATACGAAACCGGCCGGCTGACGCTTAATTCGAGCGAATTCTCGCTGCGCGGCCTCCTGCAACAGGTGATCTCGCCCTGGACGGCTCCGGCTGCGGTGAAACGCCTGCCTCTGGAATGGTCGGCGCAATCGAATGTCGCCGATGCATGGATCGGAGACCCGGAACGGCTCGCTCGGATTCTCAACAATCTGGTCAGCAACGCCATCAAGTTCACCGAGTCCGGCGAAGTTACTGTCCACGTCGAGACCGCGTCGGTGCACGGATTGCGGGTGGAGCTGCATTTCATCGTGGCCGACACCGGAATCGGCGTCCCTCCGCGAAAGCAGCGCCTGATCTTCGAACCGTTCGCGCAGGCCGACGGTTCCACAACTCGGAAGTACGGCGGCGCCGGCTTGGGATTGCCGATCGCCTCGGCGCTGGTCGAACTGATGGGCGGACGGATCTGGGTGGAAAGCAAGCCTGGAAGCGGCAGCAAGTTCCATTTCACGGTCTTGTTATCGGAGGCCACGCGCGTCTCGGCGCCGGACCAAACGCCGAACGAAGAGCGCCGGACTCACATCCTGGTCGCCGAGGATAACATCGTGAACCAGCGCTTGGCCACGCGCCTCCTTCAGCAGGAAGGCTATGCGGTCCAAGTAGCGGCCACCGGTAAGCAGGCGTTGGAGATGCTAGATCTCGGCCACTTCGACCTGGTACTGATGGACATACAAATGCCGGAGCTCGACGGCTTACAGGCCACCACGCAAATCCGGCGGAACGAACGCGGCTCCGGTAAGCGCCTGCCCATTGTCGCCGTCACGGCCCAGGTGGCCGATTCGGACCGGCAGCGCTGTTTCGAGGCCGGTATGGACGCTTACCTAACCAAACCGATGCGAATCCCGGAGCTGATCCGCATCATTGAGTCTGTAGTCCCAGGAGGTTGTTCGATGAATGGCAATCGCCCTTCGCAGGGCGCTTCGGTGGAAGAGCAGATCCGCCAGTTGGATGAATCCGTCGCGTTGAGTCGCGTGGGAGGAGACTTCGACCTGTTACGCGAAGTGGTGGGCCTTTTCCTCGACGATTACCCGCAGGCGATCGAGAAAATGCGCGCCGCCGTCGGTGCTCATGACCCTTCGGGCGTCGAGCATCACGCGCACAGCTTGAAGGGCTCGGTGTCGACGTTCGGCGCCCAGCAGGCTTTCGACGCGGCTTTGACGCTGGAAAGAAAGGGCCGCAGCGGCGACTTGACCGGCGCCGAAGAAAGCCTCCGCAACCTGGAGAGCGTCCTCGAAGCGCTGCGCCCCGAGCTGATCGCCCTCCAAAACAAGTAACCGGAGCGGTCGATCACGCGCTCGCCCGCTTGGCGGCTTCCGCCCGTTTGCTATAGTGTAGTCTGCTTTCTATGGCACGCACCGCGATCACAGACGTCGTCTGCGCGCACAGTCCCGACTCCGATGATGCCTTCATGTTCTATGGTTTAGCCACCAAGAAGGTTCGTTCGAGCCTGGTGCGCTTTCGCCACGTCCTTGAAGATATCGAGACTTTGAACCGTAAGGCGATGCAAGGCGCCTACGAGCTTTCGGCCGTTTCCTATCACGCTTATCCCTACATCGCCGACAAGTACGTCCTCATGGCCAGCGGCTCCAGCGTTGGCGACGGGTATGGTCCTATCCTGGTTAGTACTCGCCCCATGGCCCCGGAGGAGATCAAGGGTAAAAAGATCGCGATCCCAGGCCGGATGACCACCGCTTATCTCGCTCTGAAGCTCTTCGAGCCGGATTTCGAAGAGGTCGCCATCCCGTTCGACAAGATCCTGGACGCGGTTCAGGAACATACCGTGGATGCCGGGCTGATTATCCACGAGGGGCAGTTAACTTACGGGAAGAGCGGCTTCCAGAGCGTCGTGGATCTGGGCCGCTGGTGGAAATCCGCGTACGACCTTCCGCTGCCGCTTGGAGGAAACGTGCTGCTCAGGTCCATTCCCGAGGAACTGAAAACCGAATGTTGCCGGCTGATGCGCGAGAGCATCCAATACGCGCTCGATCACAACGAAGAGTCTCTGAATTATGCCATGCAGTTCGCGCGCGATCTGGAGCCTCGCTTGGCCGAGAAGTTCGTCGGTATGTATGTGAATCACTTTACGGTGGACTGCGGCGACCTGGTGCCCGTGGCCGCTCAAAAGCTGCTGGACATGGGTTTCGAAGCCGGAATCATTTCCAAAAAGGTCTGCGTCGAGTTCGTTCGTTGAGTTAGCGGTTTATGCGCGGAAGCCGGTATTTGTGCCTGTTGGTCGGAATGCTGGCCGGTTTAAGCGTTCTAGCCCAAGACGATCCCAAGCAACGCATGAAGGCGGTTCGCGAACTGGGTCAGGGCGCTTCGGAGTCGATCCCAAAGCTAGACCTCTATCTTTCCGATCCGGACCTGAGCGTGCGCCGGGAAGCGGTGAAGGCCATCGTCGATATCGGCACGCAGCGCAGCCTCGATCCGTTGATAAAGGCCGCCGCCGATAACGACCCCGAGATTCAGATTCGCGCCACGGACGGTCTGGTGAATTTCTATTTGCCCGGATATGTCAAGAGCGGCCTCACGGGTTCGCTAATCCGCGGCGTGAGTTCGATCAAGGGCAAGTTCACCGACACCAACGACCAAGTGGTGGATGCCTACATTCAGCCGCGCCCCGAAGTGGTGCTCGCGCTCGGCCGGATCGCGCGCGGAGGCGCTGGCATGGATGCGCGCGCTAATGCCGCTCGGGCTGTCGGCATACTGCGGGGACGCCAGGCGATTCCGGATTTGGAGGAAGCGCTGAAATCGAAAGACACCCAGCTCATTTATGAATCGCTGGTGGCGCTTCAGAAAATTCGCGATCCGAGCGCCGGCCCTGCCACCGTTTTCCTGCTGCACGATCTCAACAAGAAGGTGCAAATCGCGGCCATTGAAACCACGGGATTGCTGGCTAATCGCGCGGCTCTGAACGATCTGCGCGACGTTCTGGATCGTTCCCGCAACATGGACGTGAAGCGGGCCGCGCTCACCGCCATCGCCCAGATGCCCGACCCGCAGCTACACGGCGTATTCGCGGCTTATCTGGACAACAAAGACGAAGGCTTGCGCGAAGGAGCGGCCGAAGGCACAGCGCGGTTGAAGAACCCGGCCGACCTCGCCGCTGTGGAAAGCGCGTTCGCAAACGAGAAGAAGACCGGAGCGCGGCTGGCGCTCGCTTTCGCGCTGACGGCGCTCGGGAAGCGCGATATGGGAGAATTCGATCCCCTCCGTTACCTAGTGGACAACCTCAACTCCGCCGCCTACCACGGAATCGCGCGGCCGTATCTGGCCGAGCTGGCGCGCGATTCCGACATCCGCCGCGCGCTCTATCCGGTCCTCCAGCAGCCCGCCACCACTAAGGACGAGAAGATCGGATTAGCGTGGGTGTTGTCGCAAAGCGGCGCCGAGGATTCGATCGCTCCCCTGCAGAGCTTGTCCGAGGACAGCGACCACGAGGTTTCGCAAGAAGCGCTGCGGGCTCTGAAAAATCTTCGCGCGCGTGTGCCCTAGATCGTGGCGGCCTGAAAAGGCCTCCGGTGCGGCGTTGGATCCTCGCGCCATCGTGCAAGTTTTCCAGCTAGGGATCGATCCCTATCCTTTTCTCAAGTGCGACGAACCGGGCTTCAGAACGGATCGGCTCGAAGAGGGGCTCGTATTTCATGGTGAGCACGTTGGAAACTCTCGCGTCGGCCGCTTTTTCCAGGAACGCTAATGCGGAAGCTTTATCGCCGGATAGCAGCGAAAGCTGAGCGGTATCCCAGGGCGCCCGGAGCTTGGCCTCCGTCGGCGTGCTCGCCAGGTACCGCCGGACCGGCTGCACATCACCGCGGCAGGCGCTAAGTAAAGCGCGATCCACTTCGCCGTCAGCCTGTGGAACATTCCGCTCGCGCCACGTGACCTGGGCTTCCACGGTGGAGCAATCCTTCGGCGCCAGCGAGAACCATTCGAGCCGCGTGTGCGCCGAGGACATGGCGGGATGCGCCTCAAGGACGCTATTCAGCAGGTGTGTAGCGTCCGAGTATCGCCTCTGCAAGTAATAGATTGCAGCTTCGTTCAGCCGCTGGCCGGTGCCAAGCGGATCCTCATCCTGCGCGATACGCAATTGCTCTTTCGCCTCTTCAAAACGTCCCACGGTCATCAGGCTCCAGCCGTACAGCGACCGGACGCGCGCGCCGCCTCCTTCGTCGATTGCCAGTTTGAACTCGCTTTCGGCGCGAGGCCAATCCCAATCGAGGCTGTGCGTCAACCCAGCGAGCATTCCGCGTGCCTCGGAGTCGTCCGGATCGGCCTCGAGAGCCTTCCGCAGAGCGGTCTTCACCCGTTCATGACCTTCCTCAACTGGAACGATCTGGCTACTCAAAAGCGAGAACATCAAATCGGCAATCTGAACCCACGCCTTTGCGTACTTCGGATCTATCTTTACAGCTTGCTCCAGCAGAGCAAGCGCCTGTTTCCCTGACTCAGGATCCCTTTTCGATAGCAGGAAAGAAGCGCGCAGATACAGGTCGTGTGCTTCCGGGCTGTTGGTGCTGGACGGGGTGGGAGGCGCCGGAACGTTCTGGTCCAGCTTTCGGACTGCTTCGGCGATGGCATGTCCGATTTCATCCTCGGCGCCCAGCATGTCTTTCGAACGTGCGTCGTAGGCTTTTGACCAGAGCTGATACCCATCCGAAGTTCGGTTCATTCGAGCCGTAACACGAATATGGTCGCCCTCTTTCTCAAAGCTGCCTTCAATGGCCGCGTTAACATTGAGCTTTCGCCCGATTTCGCGGATGTCGACGCCCTGTCCCTTAAACTGGGTGGCGGAAGTGCGCGCAACCACGCGCACCTCTTTCCATTGGGCCAGAAGATTCGTCAGGTCCTCAGTGAAGCCGTCGGCCAGGTATTCATCCTGTTTGTCGCGCGAGAGGCTCTGGAACGGCAGCACGACTAGAGAATGAACTGGTTTCTCCGTCGACGCACGCGCTTTCCAGATAGCGAGTGCGCCCACCAGAACGACCAGCGTGACCAGGGAAGTTACGACCAGCGCACGGACCGGAAGCCTGGATGCCCGTTCGGGCATGGTGACCGTTTCGGAAGGTGTCGGCGGTTCCACCACCGGTTCAGGGTCGCGGAGCGTGAACGACGGACTATAGCTTCGCAGTGGAATATCGATAACGATCGGATCCTGCCGGCCCTCGTTTAAGTAGTAATCCTTGAGCTTTTCCCGAAGGCGGCCCACCTGCGTCCGTACGATGGAGTCAATGCGTGGATCAAACGACGCCGGCCGGCCCAGAACGTCCACCGCTATGGCATATTCATTGACTTGACCGGCCTCGCCGGCCAAACCGTGCTCGACCAGGTATCGGAGAAGTTCGACACGCTTGGCGGAGCCCCCAAACGTGGAAGAAGACAGCACCCGGTCGAGCTGAGCCCGGACCTTCCGCGCGTATTCAGGGTCAAGCGAAACTCCGCGATCGCTGCCCAACGTGCTCATGGCTGAACGCTAACGTATCAGTATAACAGGCTGGAAATAAAAGGCTGTAACGTCACAGTGCCCGTTGTGACTTGCGCATCCCTCCGGCCGAACCGCAAACTGCGATGGTCGGAGAGAAGTAATCATGCCCCAAAGTCCACCTCTATGGAACCATGCAATCAGATTATTAACGGCGTTTGCGCTACTCGTCTGTGTATCCGCCCTGCTGGCCAAGGCCGATTCACTTCCTGGGACCACCAACGTCAACGTTGACGTGATAATGGGAACGCTCACGGTGCAAACGGCCGGCGGCGATGTGCTGGATACGTTCAACGATCTATACATCAACGAAACCATTCCCGCCGACCTTGCCACGCAAATTGGGGCCGATCCGATTGTGCCGACGTACATTCAGAACAACATCGGTCGCTTCGCCGTAGAGGACGACTACAGCTTCCTGGACGGCTCCTCCTTCTCGCAAGAGTTACTGGGCGTCTCCGGCGCTCTCAGCTCACTGGGTCTAGCGGTGCCCGCCGATGAATTTTTGATCGTGCCGAACGATTTGGCGAGCATTTCGCTGGGTCCCATCACAAGCAACACCGGCGTTGTCGCTGTTGCGAACGATCAATACGAAGTCATCGGCGCTAATTCGATGGCCGACCCGTCCGAAATCTACGGCTTCATCAACGTGAACTACTACGCCGATTCCGTGGTGGAGACGGTCGCAGCCGCACCCGAGCCGAATCCACTCACGTTGTTGGGAGCAGCGCTGGTGACGCTTATAGTCTGTGCGCAACGGGCAGTCGTTGGAGGAGATACACGATGAAACGCGGATCTTCGCTCGCGCGTGCCTTGAGAGTTATTGCCCCGCGCCCTTCAAAAACTCGCTCGCCACTTCTCGCACTGGACGGTGCTCCACATCCACCGCGTAGTTCATGTTCCGCATTGCGTCGTTCGGGATCTTGCCGGATAATGCGGAGAGAACCTGGCGAAGCTCGGGGTAGGCCGCCAGCGTGTCCTCTCGAATCACGATGCAGGCCTGATAGGGCGGGAACGCGTGCTGGTCGTCCTCCAGGACTTTCGCGTCGAGCTTGTTCAATACTCCATCGGTGGTGTTGCCGGCCACCATGCTGACCTGCTTGTCCATCAGCGCGCGATAGAGCAGACCCAGATCCATGGTGCGAGTGGGCGCGGTCCATTTGATGGAATATTTCGCGTTCAGAGCCGGAAATCCATCCGGATGCGTTAGGAATTCGTAGCCGGCGCCGAGCGCGAATCCGGCGGGATCGTGGGCGGCGTCGCTCAAGGTGGCCAGGTGGCGGGCGCGCGCGTCGTCGCCGCGAACCGCGAGCGCGAACGAACTGTTGAAGCCCAGCGGCGCCAGCCAATCGAGATGCAGGCTGGTGGCGTAGTAGCCGCGCACGCGATCGAGAACCACCTCCGGATCCGTCACGCCTCCGCTTTTGAGAATGTTCGCGAACGCTGTGCCGGTGTATTCCGGATACAAGTCAATGTCTTTGTTGAGCAGCGCCGAGTGAGCCAGCAGCATCCCGCCCAGATTCAGCTTTCGTTCCACCGGTTGATGCAGGCGGTTTTCGATTTGCTGCGCGATGATCTCGCCCAGGATCACTTGTTCGGTAAAGTTTTTCGAGCCGACTGTGAGGCGGTGCTTCGAGCAACCGGAGCACACCAGCAACGCCGTCAGACAGCCGAGAAACGTTTTTCGATCCAACCCAATCCTCCATCTGAAATCAGCGCGAGCAGCGCGGCGGGTATCGCGCCGGCCAGGATCTGCGTGGTGTCCACCGATGCGATGCCGCGAAAAATGAAGACCCCCAAGCCTCCGCCTCCTATGGCCGCGGCGATGGTCGCCGCGCCGATGGTGGCAACGGTGGCGACGCGAACGCCGGCCAAAATCGTTGGCGCGGCGAGCGGCAGTTCCACCTGCCACAACAATTGCGTCCCGGTCATGCCCATAGCCACGGCGGATTCTCGAACCGCCGGATCGACGCCTAGAATTCCAACTAATGTATTGCGAAGCAACGGAAGCAGCGCGTAGAGAACCAGGGCGACGATCGCGGTCCGCTTGCCGATGCCGCCGATGAACGGAATCGGGATCAGAAATCCGAATAGCGCGAGACTGGGGATGGTTTGCATGACGTTCGCAAAACCCAGCACCCAGGGCCGCCAGGCCGCGTGCCGCGTAAGCAGGATGCCGAACGGAATGCCGATTCCGGCGGCGATCGCCATGGACGCCAGCACCAGCACGAAGTGCTCGTAGGTGAGCTGCAGGATGTCTTCAAACAGGTCCGGCCTATTCATCGGCTCTTATCGCGGATGCATCCTCGGCCTGATTTCCGAGCACCGCCAGGAAGGCGCAGGTCTGCGGGCCCGGCGCTTTGAGAAATTCGTCGGGCGTCGCCAAAGTTTCCAGTCTGCCACGATCGAATAGAGCGATGCGAGAGCCGAGGCGCAGCGCCTCGCGCACGTCGTGGGTGACGAAGATGGAAGTCTTGTGAAGCCGGTCGCGCAAGGCCAGGAATTGGTTTTGCAGATCCAGCCGGGTCACCGGATCGAGAGCGCCGAAAGGCTCGTCGAAGAGCAGCAGCCGTGGATCGGCAGCCAAAGCGCGAGCGACGCCGACGCGCTGGCGCTGCCCGCCCGAGAGTTGCCTGGGATAGCGCGTCAGGAATTCGGCGGGCGCGAGCCCCACTTGCTCCAGCAGCTCGTTAGTTCGAGCCGCGATGCGCTCGGGCGGCCATCCTTCCAGACGCGGCACCAGGCCCACGTTTTCGGCCACGGTGCGATGCGGAAACAAGCCGACATCCTGGATCACATAGCCGATGCCGCGCCGCAGCCGAATGAGGTCCCAGGCAGTGGTGGGCCGGCCTTCCACCAGCACTTCGCCCGAAGTGGGAAACAGGAGGCCGTTCACCATTTTTAGGGCCGTGGTCTTGCCGGCGCCGCTGAGGCCCAGCAGCACCAGCGTTTCTCCCGGCTCGATGCGGAAGCTCACCTCTTCCAGGATCACCCGGCCGTCGACGCAGAACCCGGCGTTGCAAAATTCGACAGCGGCGGCCGACGTCTCCGCGGGCTCGCCCATCAGCGAACGGTCCACAGACTTTCGGCGAAAGGCCACTTCTGATCCACCCATTGCGCGGTCACATGGAAACCGGTGGCTTCGGCCATCGCAGACAAATCCGCCGGATGGAATTTGTGCGACGATTCCGTCCAGATGGTTTCGCCCGTCCGCAAAGCGACGGCCAGCCCGCACTCGCGGATCTCCACCGTTTGATCGACGCGCGAGCGCAGGTGCATCTCGATGCGGTGCTGCTGCTCGTTCCAACGCGCCTGATGCTCGAATTTGGGAAGCTCGAAAGTCCCGCCGAGTTCGCGATTGATGCGGCCCAGCAGGTTCAGGTTGAAGGCTCCGGTTACGCCGGTGGGATCGTCGTAGGCCGGCAACATTCGTTTGGGTTCCTTGATCAGATCGGCGCCCACCAGCAACGCATCCCCGGGTTCCAGAGCGCGGCGCAAATCGCGCAGGAATTCGAGCGCGCAGGGCGGCTCGAAGTTGCCTATGGTGCTGCCGAGGAACAAGATCAACAGGCCTTCGCCGGCCACGCGCGCGGCTACGGCGCTGGCCAGCCCATCCAGATACGAAGAGGGGAGCGGGCGCACGTCGGCGACGTCGTCCAGCTCGCGCCGGCAGCGCTCCAAGGCTTCCGCGGATACGTCGATCGGAAAATAGCGCAAGCCGGGATTGGAGGGCCGGAGCGCGGTGAGAATCGGTCGCGTCTTGCGCCCGGCGCCGCTGCCCAATTCGATCACCGTAACGGGCGGCGCGATCAGCTCCGCGATGTCGGCCGCGTGCTCCGCCAGCAAGCGCTCGTCGGCGCGCGTCAGCCCATATTCGGGAAGATAAGTGATGGCTTCGAACAGCGCGCTGCCCAGCTCGTCATAGAGATATTTCGAGTGCAGCTCCTTCTGAGGTTTGCGCAGGCCGGCGCACACATCGGCGGCGAATTCCCGGATGCCGCGCGCCAAATCGATTCTACTTTTCGACGGTGCGGAAGCCGGCGTAGACATAGGGGTAGTCGGGTCGAAACCAATTCCGGAAGGAGCAGCGCAGAAAGCAGGAATCCGTGCGAGGCGAAGCGCCTTTCATCACATAGTGCGCTTCGTCGAAGAAATTTTTGGAGTAGCCGGGATAAAACGAAAAGGGTTGAAAGCCCGGGAACGGACCAAACTGTGTCGCGGTCCACTCCCATCCGTTTCCAACCAATTGAGAAACGCCGAAGGCGCTGTCGCCGGCGGGATTCGCGTCGACGTCGACGGGATCCCAATCGTGGAAGTCGAAATTCCCGCGGTTCGAATCCGGAGATTCTTCGCCCCACGGGTAGGAGCGTTCCTGGCCGGACGGAGTACCAAATGCGGCTCGATGAAACTGCGCCTCGGTGGGCAGAGCCTGGCCCGACCAGCGCGCGTATGCGGACGCCTCGGCGTGCGTCACATACACCGGCGCGTTGAGCGGCAGCGGCGCCTCCGCGAACATGCCACGATAGTACCATTCGCCGTCGCGCTGCCTCCAGAAGTGCGGCGGCGCGGCGCCCTGGCGGACGAAAGCGAGATACTCGCCATTCGTCACTTTGTACTTGCGTATCTCGAACGCGGGAACTCGAACGCTGTGCCGGTCGAACTCGTTATCCCAACCGAATTCGTCAGCCTTCTGGCCGAGGGTTGCCTCACCGGCGGGGATTTCGATCCAACTCGATACCAGCGTCCGGCTCGGCAGCCTCGGGATCGGCTGCTCGGCAATTTTCTCCTGGTATGGCAAACTGTGCAGCAGGTAAGCCAGCGTTTCGGCGTGCATCAGCCGGTGCTCGAGAACCACGTGGATCATTTGCTCGGGCGCTTGCGCGAGAACTTCGTCGAGGATTTTACGGACATTGTCGTTGTAAGACCGCACCTCGCGCGGCATCGGCCAGTCGGACGGCTGATCGGAGGGAGCTTGGCCAACGGGCGGATCGATGCCGAACTCGAACAGCCGGTCGAAGTCTGGCTGGAAGGATTGAATTCCCAAGGTTTGGCGGCAGATCTGGTTCCAGTCGAACGCTTCCAGATGCCCCAGATAAAAGATCAGCCGATGACGTTCCGGAACCGGTCTGGAATAGAGCGCGTCGGGTTGCAGGAGTTGGAACAGATCGTCGGTACGCGCCCGCGCCCGCCGCATCCGTTCCGCAAGCACACCAGCCTGCAAGGGTGCCGCCGAGATGGTGCCTCCCGCCATCGCAACTTTAGACTAGCATTCGGCGGGCCGGTAACGGAAGTTGGATGTCCACCTGGGTGCCCGGCAATAAAAAGGCGGCACGGGAATGAACCCGTGCCGGTTGAAGACCAAGTTCGTGGCTAGGAGGTTACTTTGTCGCGGAAGGAGTGTTGGCCGCCGATTGAGAATTCGCGGGATTCCCAGCTTCCCAGGCGCCCTTGTTGCGGTTGGTTTTCCAATACTTATCGCCCCACCAATCGTTAGACGATTGGCTGGAGAGGACGTTCTGCGGACCGGCCTTCATGATGGCGATCATGTTGCGGACATGGTCGGCTTCCTCGGCAGCGAGTTCGAAGTTCAAGGTTCCGGTCGCGCCGGCTTCGTCCTTGAAGTGGACGCTCAGCGTTTCCTTCTTCTTATTGGGATTGAACACCGGCACTGGTATCTTGTGCAGAATATGGTGTCCGTCCGCCTTGCTGATATCGGTTCCGGTGATCTGGTCGTATTCGAGCTCATAGGCCGCGATGCCGCCATAGTTGAATCGCATCTGCTTGCCGTTATTGAAATCGAAGCTGCCGATCGTATTGGCCGGTATGGACTTAACCGTTCCACCGACATACTCGACGGTATTCGAGGAGCCGCCCATAAGGGCCGGTGGGATGATCGCAAAGACCAGCGTGGAAAGCAGGACCAGCGCGGAAAGCAGGAATTGACGGGTTCGATTCATGTAGTACCTCTCCTGATAGGTACCATCGGCTCGGACTCCCAAAGACTTTAGGGGCGTCGGAGCCACCGCGAAATCCTACAATATGGACAGCATGTCCATCTACGACGAGCGCCGGGAAGAACTGGAAAAGCACGAATTTATGATGGGAGCCGAACGAGGGCGCTTGGCGGTGACGCTCGATCTGCTCACAGACGCGCTGGTCCTGGTGGGCCAACACGGGGTGTACTGTCAGAGCGCTCGGCAGGCCGGCAAGCCCGCCATGGACATCCAGATGATCTCGAAATGCCTGATCGACGCCAAGGAACTCGTATCGGATGTCATGGGCCAGCTCAAACGCAAGCCGTGAGGTTCTTCAAAAGATGAACTTCACGCCCGCCTGAGCCAATCGGGGCGCCGTCGCGTTCACCACCTGGCCGAACGTCGCGCTGCTGATGTTGCCCTCAACGGCCTGCGGTCCAAAGAACTGCGCGTGATTGAATACGTTGAACGCCTCGATCCGGAACTGCATCGATTTCGATTCGGTGAGCCGCACATTCTTGAGCAGCGCCATGTCGAAGTTCTCCATTCCGGGCCCGTGGAAGTAGCGTCGCGACGCGTTGCCGGGAGTGCCTAGCGCGTTCTCGCTAAATAGTCCGGCGTTAAAATACGGCCGGCCGTTTCGCGGATCGTGATTCAGATTGAGAGGGCCGCGAGCGACGTCCGGTTCATCGACGCCATAATTATTGATCCCGTTCGGCTCCGCGCCCAGCAGCGAGTTATCGCCGTAATTGATCAGCGTCACAGGCAGGCCGCTGCTGAAGCGCGCGATTCCGGAGATTTCCCATCCCTGCGTCCAGCGGTTCGTGGCATGGAGAAAACGTTCGAGCGGGATCTGGTAGTTGTAGCTCACGACGAAGTTGTGCGTGATATCGAACGCGGACAGCGCCCTGCTGAGCGAGGGATTGAGCGGGTTCACTTGTTCGCCCAGATTGGACGATTGATCCAGAGACTTGCTGAACGTGTATGCCGCCAGCATCTGCAACGGCCCGCTGGTGTGCCGCAGGGTCACTTGCAGCGAGTTGTAAGTGGAGTTGCCGATGGTGGTCTCAATGGTGTCGCTTCCGAAATTCGGCCCCAGAGGTCCTCGAGTGCCATTGATCACCTGACCCGACGCCGTGGTGAAGACACCGCTCTCGTTGAACGGTCCACAAGGAGTTTGGCCGGGCGCGAGGTTGGCCGGGTTGCTGAGTTGAAGACACAGCGCCGGATTGCCCGGGTTGGATTCCTCCAGCACCAGAAGATGATGCGCCTGCGTCCCCACATAGCTGGCGCTGAGCACGGTGTTACTTCCGAAACCGTGCTCGATCGATAGCATGTACTCCTCGGTGTAGGGAATTTTGTTGTTGGTCGCGTAGTTTGGGATTCCGCTGATCGGCTCGAACTGCGACCAGTCGATCCCCGCGTCCGGGTGGTTCGCCGAGATGTTCAAAGGCGCAAGCTGGACTGGAAAATACTGGCCTACATTTTGACCATTGGCCGCGGTTATGAATGGCGTGGCGAACAACGGAGGAGCGGGGCTGGTGTAGGTGGTTCCATAGGGCGCGTTCGCGCTGCTGATTCCTATAGTCAGCGCTTCGATGGCGGTGTAAAACATTCCGTAGCTGGCTCTGATGCTGGTCTTGCCGGAAGCGGGCGACCAGGCTAATCCAATACGCGGCGCGAAATCGAGATTTCCGGCCGGCGCGATCGTGCGCGGGACGCCGGGATCGCCAGGAAACAAAATGCCGGCGGGCGCGCCCGGAAAAACGACGGACTGCCGGCCCGGCGCGAACGTCGCGAGTTGATTGTACTTCTCGTACCAGGGCTCGATGCGATCCCAGCGCAGACCATAGTTGAGCGTCAGATTCTTCCTCAAGCGCCAACTATCCTGTGCGAACAGGCCGGCATATTTATTGCGGCCGTAAAAAGCTTGCAGCTGGCTTTGGTTGTATTGGCTGGGAATCCCGAGCAAGAAGTCCGCGAAATCGACGCCGGTCTCGCTGCCGAAGAAGATGAAGTTGCCGTTCAACTGCGCGATCGGATTGGTATTCACCTGGTCGTAGTGGAACTCGCCGCCCACTTTGATGCTGTGCGTGCCCACGATTTTTGAGAAATTGTCGCGCCATTGAAAGGTGTTGTTGACCTGCCTCAGCTCGTTCGTATTGGTACCGATCGAGAAGTTGTTGAAATCGACGCTTTCCACGCCTTCGGTCTTGGGCGACAGCGGAACGATGCCGGGCGTGTTCTGGCCGACGACGAATCCCTGCGACGCCAGGCTCGTCCCGACGCCGCCGATCGGCTGGCCCAGGTCCGTGGCGTCGCGCAGGAAGCTAAAGTGTAATTCGTTGACGGCGGTGGAATCGAGCGTCTTGGTGTCGCCCAGGGCAAACAGTTGCGCGCGGGCCGAATTGAGCGCGTTGAACCCCGGCAAATTCGCGCCGCCCTGAGCAACCGGGTAGGGATTGTTCTGCGACCAGCCGTCCAGAAAATAGTAAGCGGACAGCATGCCCCAACGCGTCGCGCCGTCCAGCCGGTAGGCGCCTTTGTCGTCTTGC
>Ga0302326_10019161_pt1 | contig 14148 bp, 9 predicted proteins | sample Palsa_T0_3_FD_202264 | JGI IMG/M metagenome (GOLD analysis project Ga0302326, IMG submission 202264) | Peat permafrost microbial communities from Stordalen Mire near Abisko, Sweden - Palsa_T0_3 | ecosystem: Environmental > Terrestrial > Soil > Palsa > Peat permafrost | place: Sweden: Abisko... | reverse complement strand
CGTTTGTTATCGCCGATCGCCGATGCCACGATCTCTGCGGCGCCCGACGTGCTGTCGGAAATCAGAACGTCCATGGGGCTGCTCCACACGACCTTGTCCGGCGCGGCACTGAACTCCTGGCGCGCCACGGTTTGTCCGCTGAGCACGGTGACCGTGCCGGCGGGAAGGAACAATTGCGCGGCGGCGACTCCGTCGGCGTCCGCCCCGCTGGCGCAATCGCGCAAGTCGAGGACCAGTTTGTGGACGCCCTGGCGGTCAAATTCCTGCAGTTTGTCGCGCAGTTCAGAAACCGTTTGCGGATCGATCGTCGCCAGGTGAATGTAGGCGGCATCGTCCACCTTGGTGGCGATGATATGAGAAGTGGACGGAGCGACCCGCTGGACGTCCAGCATCTGGGGTTCGACGCGTCCGGGGCGAACCACGGCCACCTTCACGGATGTGCCGGGAGCTCCATCGACAAACAGATTGGCCTGGCTGACGGACATTTCGCGGGTGTTGAAATTGCCGAGGGCTTCGAGAATATCACCGTCGCGCAATCCAGCTTTGGCCGCGGGACCGTCAGGCAGCACGGAAACCACCACGACGTAACCAAAGCGCTTGGCCAACGTGGCGCCTATTTCCCCATGAACGGCACGCTTGAGCTTGTCTTTGTAGTCCGCGTATTCGCGAGGGCTGAAGTAGCCGGAATAGGCGTCCAGAGACTCCAGGAGTCCATGCAAGGAGCCGGCGGTCACCAAACCGAGGTCGGGCTCATCGACATAATCTTCCTGGATGCGCTGCATCACCTCGCCGTAGACGGTCAGCGACTGGTAGGTTTTGCTATCGTCGGATTTGCCCAACACATAACCCAGGCCAACATAGGAGAACGCCAGAAGGGACAGGGATACAATGGAAATTTTAGCAATGCGACCCATGGGGTTCTCCCGGGACTGGTCTACAGCTGATAACGCCGGACCTTGAAGTCCCTATATGCGCCTATCGGCCTACAAGAATGCCCCCATATTATAGCACGCAGTGCAAAACGATCCCCAAGACGTAAAAAGGCGAGGATTTCGATTGGCCGTCCCGGCTGAGTGCCGGCGCGCAAAGGAGTGCGGCCGGCGCTAACTTTGCGGTATGCCGGAAGGGGTTATGCAGGTTTTGGAGATACGGTCATGCCACGAAAGGTGGTCGTCATCCCAAAACGCCCACAAAAATCCGAGCATTAACGTCGCACCGGAAGCGAAATAACCTATGCTGCGCCAAAGCAACTGCGTCAGAGTGGGCTGGCCACCCTCGAAAGTCACAACGCGCAGTCCGCGAAGGCGCATGCCGGGGGTGGCGCCCCCAAAAAGCATGAACAGTGCAAAATATTGCGCGTAAAAGATCGCGACAGCGCCCAGCGTTACGCCAACGTCAAATGTGGATAAGGTCCAACGGCCGCCGAGCGCGGAAAAGATCGCCAGAAAGCCGCCATAAGCAAATAGCAACAGGGCGAAATCCAGAAACGCCGCGCGGCGCCGCTCTACCACGGACGCCACGGGGGCGACAAGCGCGGGCGCCTCGCGACGGGCGGATGGATTTTGGCTATCTTCGAAATCAAGTACGGGCTGGGAGAGGTCAATCTCCATGCGTTCGATCCGCGGACGCTGACGGCGCGGTTCCATGGCCGGCGTGGGCGGAGCCTGGAAGGAAATTGGCGGAGTCGCCCGAGGTTCAGCACGCGGAGCTTCCTCGAACGGCAAATCCGATTGCGCGGAGTCCGGGCAGAGCTTTTGACGCCGGGCGCGATGCGCCGCCAGTCGTTGCGATACCTCACCCCGCCAGTCTGGGGCAATCGCCAAATTGCCTTCGGTCCTCTGCGCGACTGGCTCAGCGGTGGAATGGTTTTGACCGCATTGAGCTAGAGGCGCGTCACAGAAACTGCAGGCGTTGGCTTCGGCGATAGCGGCGCCACAGTGGGCACAAATATAGATCACGGTTGTTTTTGCGCTGCGGACCAGTCCACGACTGCGGATCGCGGAACGACCGATTCTACTTTGGGCGCGGCAAATTGCCAAGGAACGCCGGCGATTCCCTGTAGCTACCTGTGGCTAATCGTACAAGGCCGGATTATGGCGGAAGCACCGGCCGCAGCACATTGTCAGCGTTGCGGGTTGAGTGCTAGGCTTACGCCCCGGTTCGCTCCGGTTTCCCAAAAATGGCCGCGCATGCCCTTCAATTCGCGACGATCGAGCAACTGCAGCCGCTGCTGGCCAAGAAGAAAGTATCGCCGGTGGAACTGGCGAAGCTGTATCTTTCGCGAATCGAGCGGTTCGACGGGCGGCTCAATGCCTTCCGCACGGTGACACCGGAGCGCGCGCTGGCGGACGCGCGCGGGGCCGAAAACGAATTGTTTCATGGCCGGTGCCGCGGGCCGGTTCATGGCATCCCCATCGCCTTGAAAGACAATATCCGGACGCGCGGCATTCGAACGACGGCGGGATCCGCGATTCTGCGCGATTTTATTCCCGACGAGGATGCCACTGTTGTGCGGCGGCTGCGCCGGGCCGGCGCCGTGCTGCTGGGGAAGACCAACCTGCACGAGTTCGCCTACGGCATCACCTCCGAAAACCCTCACTATGGAGCGACGCACAATCCGTGGAGCGAGGAACGGATCTCCGGCGGCTCCAGCGGTGGGTCCGCCGCGGCAACCGCTGCAGGGCTGTGCGTGGCGGCCCTGGGGACGGACACGGGCGGTTCCATCCGCATTCCCGCGGCCCTGTGCGGCATCGTGGGATTGAAACCGACGTTTGGGCGCGTCAGCGTCCAGGGAGTTTTTCCGCTGGCACCCAGCTTCGATCACGTGGGAACGCTGGCTCGAAGCGTGGCCGACGCCGCGACTCTGCTTGCGGCAATCGCGGGACGCGATCCGCAAGATCCCGCCAGCGTTGCGGCCCCCCGCGAAGATTTGTTGCGGACCTTGACGCGGAGAACCAGGAAGATTCGCCTGGGTCTGCCCAAGGAACATTTTTGGACCAGGCTCGATCCCGAGGTACGGCGGCGCGCGGAGGCGGCGGTCAAAGACATGGTGAGGCAAGGCGCAATCGTGCGGGAAATCTCCCTGCCCACGATCACGAGCGCAGTGGATGCGGCAGCCACGGTGGCCTTGGTGGAGGCGCGCCGCGTTCACGAACGCGCGGGCTATTTTCCCGCCCGGGCATCCGAATACGCGGCCGACGGACGCGAGCGTCTGGAACAAGGGGGACACGTGAGTGCGGTGGAATTTCTTCAGGCGCGGGAAGTGCTGGAGGTTTCGAAAGCGGAATTTGAGGCGGCTCTCCGGCACGTGGATGCGATTGTGACGCCAACCACGCCCGTGTCTGCGCCGCTCATCGGGGCTCAGAGCGTGTGGGTCGGAGACGCCGAGGAGTCCGTGCGCAGCGCGCTGGTACGCCTGAATCGCCCGGGAAACTTCACGGGACTGCCTGCTATTTCCGTGCCCTGCGGCTTTACCAGCGAAGGGCTGCCCGTCGGGCTTCAGTTGATTGGGCCGGCATTTGGCGAAGCGGGGATTGTAGCGATTGCCCATCGCTACGAGCAGGCGCACGGCTGGAGCAGTTCGCATCCGAAACTCGAATGAATATGGGACAATGGTGGGTATGGTTTGGGCGCATCGTTTTGCGCAGATGCGGCCGATGCCCGGGGAATAAGAAATTATGCAGATCTCGATCTTTGCGGCGTTCGTGGCGGGATTGATCTCGTTCCTATCGCCGTGTGTTTTGCCCCTGGTTCCGGGATACATCTCCATGCTTTCGGGAATTGGCGTGGAACAGTTGCGGCAGGGGGAACAGCCAAGAGGCAGCTTGCTTACGTCGTCATTTTCGTTCGTGATCGGGTTCTCGGTGGTGTTCATCGCCTTTGGTGCTTCGGCCAGCGCCGTGGGTCAGTTTCTGGTACACAACAGGGACCTGCTGGCGCCCTTTGCCGGGGCCGTCATTGTGCTTTTCGGGCTGCACCTGATCGGCTGGCTTGGACGAATCCCGGCACGCGCGGGAATTGCGGTGGGCGTGGTATTGATTGCCGCCGGCGTGGCCGTGTGGATCCGCACGGGGCAGGTGGACCCGGATGCGGTCGGGCCGTGGGGATTATTCGGGCCGGCGCAACTGATCTCCGTCTCGCTGATTTTCCTGGCAGGACCGCCGCTGAGCCGGTTGCTCAACCGCGATGTTCACTTTCGCAATCTTGGAGGACAGAACGCAGAGGGCGCCCGCAAGGGACCCTTTGCCGGAATCCTGAGCGGTTTTCTTTTGGGGTTCGCCTTTGCGTTCGGCTGGACGCCTTGCATCGGCCCCATCCTCGCGGGCGTGCTGGCCATGGCAGCCACCAGCGAGACGATCTCGCGCGGGGTTTTTTTGCTGGCTATTTATTCCGCCGGCCTGGCCATTCCTTTTTTATTGACCGCGCTGGGCATCAATCAATTTCTGCGCTTTTACCAGCGTTTCCGGCGGTATCTGCATGCCGTGGAAGTGTCCAGCGGGGCGCTGCTGCTGGGCATTGGGGGACTGATTTTCGTCAATCGGCTGACATGGCTTTCGGGTAAACTGACTTTCTTGAACTATTTTGTGAAATGAATGGAAGTGAAGGAAGTGAATAGAGGTGCGGCAATGGCGAAGAGGTTTTTGACCCTGGCGTTACTATCCGGTTTGGCCGCGGCGCTCTTGGCGGCGGGGTGCAAGTCGGGAAGTGGAACCCCGCCGGCGGGCACTGCCGCCGGGCCACTGCCGGAGGCCAGTATGGCCCTTCCCGGTCTGGATGGAAACACCGAGACGCTGGATCAATACAAGGGCAAAGTGGTGTTGGTGAATTTCTGGGCGACGTGGTGCCAGCCGTGCCGCATCGAAATTCCCTGGCTGATCGAATTCAACGACAAATATGGACCGAAGGGCCTGGTGATTCTTGGAGTGGCGATGGACGACGACGGCAAGAAAGTTGTCGAGCCGTGGGTGAACAACCAGCACTTCGACGTGAATGGCCGGTCGGAAACCATGAGTTACAAAATCGTGCTCGGCAGCGACAAAATTGCCGATAAGTTTGGCGGCTTGATCGGCCTGCCGACCAGCATCCTCTATTCTCGCGACGGCAAGAAGATCAAGACGATTATTGGATTGATCAACCACGACGATCTCTCGAAGGCTCTCGAGAGCCAGCTCTGACCTTCGATCTTTCGATTTATCCCGCGACGGGTCCCGCGGAAACCACCGGAATGGCGCGCCGCAAACGGCTAATTACGCGCTCGCGGCCCAGCACCACCATGGTGTCAAACAGCGGCGGCGCCACGGCCTGTCCCACCAGCGCCACGCGCGTGGCATTAATCAAAAGACCGGCCTTGACTCCGGCGGCTTCCGCGATGCCGCGAAGAGCATGATCGCAAGGATCGTGAGCCCACTCGGGAAGAGCCGCGAGGGCGTCGGCGAGTTTCACGAGCAGTTCGGGGATGCGCTCGTCTTTCCAGAATTTCGCGCGCGCGGCTTCATCGTAGTCAAATTCATCGGTGAAAAATGCGCGCGCCCAGGTTGAAAAATCCGGCAGCAGGCGCGTACGAGGGCGCAGAAGGTCCACGGTGCGCGCAAACCATTGGCTCTCCGCGCCCGCCCACTCCGGTTGCCAGAGGCCGCTGCGCTGGAGTTCGCCCTGAATCGCAGGCACCAGTTCGTCGATGGGAAGTTTTTGCAGGTATTGCTGGTTGAACCATTCCAGCTTGGGGCGGTCGAAAACGCCGTTGGTGCGGCTGACTCCGGAAAGCGAGAAGCGCGCCACCAACTCGGGAGTACGAAGGAATTCAGAATCGTCGCCAGGGGACCAGCCCAGCAGGGCCAGGAAATTGCGGAAGGCCTCGGGCAGGAATCCCTCGTCACGATACAGGCTGACGCTGGTCGCGCCATGGCGTTTGGAGAGGCGTGTGCGGTCGGGTCCGAGAATCAGAGGCAGGTGCGCGAAAATGGGAGGCGCCGCGCCCAGCGCGCGATACAGCAGGACCTGCTTGGGGGTGTTGGAAATGTGGTCGGCGCCGCGAATCACATGGGAGATCCTCATCTCCATATCGTCCACCACGGCCGCGAGTTGATAGGTTGGCAAGGCGGGGTCGGGGTTCCCGGTTCGCGACGAGCGCAGCAGGACAAAGTCCTCGATTTCATCGTTGCTGACTTCTCGCGGGCCAAAGACGGCGTCGTCAAATCGCGTAGTTCCACCCAGCGGTACGCGAAAACGGACCGCGGGATTCTGGTCGGGATTGGAGGACTTTCCTTCCCGGCAACCGCAGCGCACGATACGCCGCGGTTCCGCTTTGTCCGCGACGCCCTCCTCGGCGGCATCGCCACCGGCATATTTCTCAGGCGCGCAGGTGCAGAGAAATGCGGCGCCGCTGGCGAGGAGTTTCCCGGCCGCGGCCCGGTAACCGGCCAGGCGCTCGGATTGGTGGAAGGGTCCCTCGTCCCAGTCCAGGCCAAGCCATCGCAACCCATCGAGAATCCCCTGCACAAGCTCGGGGCGATTGCGCTCGACGTCAGTGTCCTCAATGCGGAGAATGAATGTGCCATTCTGGGCGCGCGCGAAGAGCCAATTAAACAGGGCGGTTCGCGCTCCGCCCACATGCAAGTAGCCGGTGGGCGATGGGGCAAACCGCACGCGGACGGTTTTTCCGTCCCGTGGTGAACCCTCCGGTAGGGAGAAAGATGTGGAGTCTGCTGGCACAGTCATATATGAATGAATCTCTCTGGGCGAAAACTGGAACCACGCATCTTAGCCGATGCGATTGTTAAAGGCGAGCCGCAGAGTCCGGTGCAGTTTGCGCGTCGTCAAACTCGCCGGGACATTCACGGCATTTCGCACTCGCCTTTGCTCGCCAAATCACAGCGATGCGCCGCTGTTCCCATTCTGGTACCCCGGTACCGTTGACCATGGTAAAAGCCGTACTCTATATTCAGATTGGCGCCTACTTTAGCGAGAGCGAAGTAATTCTTGGGGACAACAATCTTTCTAAATTGGGGTTGAAGACTTCGATTTTCCTGCCATGATGAAAAACACCGTGGCTTGTAGACCTGTATCTGTAGGCGTCCGAGGACGGCTTGCTCATTCTTGCTAACATGACCGCGATCAGCCTTGTGGGCATAACTGCGCTGGCAGCGGGATTTTTCGCCTATCTTTACAGGGCCAAGCGGCAACAATATCTGCACGCGTCGCAGAATGTGCTCGCGCTTGCAAACCTGGACCTGGCGGCCATGGGTTCGCCCGGCAACGAAACCGACAAGGCACTCGGACGGGCGCTCGAGTGCGCGCTGGGAGCGGTCCGCTTTCCCTGCGGCGCGATCTTTCTGCAAGAGACTGCTTTGGGCGCGCGGGGGGAGATCCAGGACCCTGCGGCTGCCGTTTCGGCGGGTCTTGAACCTTCCTTTTGCGGCACGGCGCAATCGCAAAAAGCCGACGAATCTTTCAGCCGACTGGTGACGCGGCTTGGCGGGGTCGCCGTCTTCCGCGATTTGGAGCGCGATTCGTCCTGGGAGTCTCTCCAAGGCGATGTGGACTTCGCGCAATTGCGGCAACTAGCAACGGGCCAAAGGCTGCGGACCGTTGTGGGCATCACTCTGTCCGCGAAAGAGCAGCCGTGCGGCGTTCTCCTTTTGGGCGCGCCCGACAGCCGCAAGCTCCCGCCGGACGAGTTGCGCCTGCTGATTGCCCTCTGCAAGAAAATCGGGAATGCCGTCGAAAATTGCCGTTCGATGCAACAGACCTCGCGCCGCTCCGAGGAGATGCATGCACTGAATGAGGTCGGCCGGGCGCTTAGCGCGACGCTGGACCCCGACGCGCTGTTCGAAAAAATATTCACGGAAATTCAGCGGCTGTTCCAGGTCACCAACTTTTACATCGCCTTGTACGATGCCCCGGAAAATCAGATTCGCTTCGAGCTGGAGGTGGCCGATGGCGTGCGCTTGCCCAAGCGCGCCCGGCCGATGGGAAACTATCTTACGGAGGTCATTCTTCGCACCCGCCAACCGGTTCTCATCCGCGAAAAGTTCCAGGAGGAAGTCCGGAAACTCGGGGCCGTGCCCGTGCAGCAGGGAGGGTCGTTTTGCGGAGTTCCGCTGATTGCCTACGAGCGGGTGATCGGGGTCATGGTGGTGCGCAGCACCGAAGAGAACCGTTTTGACGAAGGGCATTTGGAGGTGATGCGCGTCCTGGGCAGCGAGGTGAGCATCGCCATCGAGAACGCCCGATTGTTCCACGAAGAGCAAACCAAATCGCGCCATCTGGTGCTGCTCAACAGTATTTCGCGCTGTGCGATCACCACGCTCAATCCCCTCGAAATGCTGTCGAATATTGCCGAGCAGCTTGAGCGAGGCCTCGCTTTCGACCATATCGGGATCGGTCTGCTGGATTATGCCCGCAAAGAAGTGGTGATCCAGGCGGAGGCCGGCAACCGCCGCGGAGCTTTAGGCCGGCGCCTGGAACTTGGCGAGAGTCTTGTCGGCCGCGTGGCCAGGACCGGGCAGATGCTGGCGGCGCGCGACCTTGCCAAGGACGCCTGCGGTGAGGCCGTACTGGCAGACTCCATCTCGTCCATCGCGATGCCGATCCTGTATGCCGAACAGCTTCACGGAGTCCTGTACGTCGAAACCGTTCAACCGAGGGAGTTTTCTGAAACGGAGCGCCTGTTGCTTCTTACGCTGGCGGACTTGATCTCCGGAGCCCTGCATAACGCGCTCACATTTCAACGAGCGCAGGAACAGGCCATTACGGACGGCCTTACCGGCGTCAAGACGCACCGGTTTCTCATGGAAGCTCTTTCGGCGGAGTGGAAGCGCTCCACACGCGCAAACCGCAAGTTCTCCGTACTATTGATCGATCTGGACCGCTTCAAGTTTGTGAACGATTTTTACGGGCACCTGGAAGGGGATCTGGTGCTCAAACGCGTGGGCCATGTTCTGGAGGAGCACTGCCGGCGGTCGGACGTGGTGGCTCGCTATGGCGGCGACGAGTTCGTCATCCTGATGCCCGAAACGAGCATGGAGCAAAGCAGCCTGATCGCTGAAAACCTGCGTTCACGGATCTCCACGGATTCGCTGTTGCGCGAGAAACGTATCACCGCCAGCCTGGGAATCGCCTGTTTTCCCGTTAACGGGGCCACTCCGCAGGAGCTGATACAGGTGGCGGACGCCTCCATGTATCTTTCCAAGCATCAAGGGGGCAACGCCGTTTCCACCGCGGAGAATTACGACGCCACGGAGACCAAGGAATGGAAGCGCAACGTGCTGGAAGCTTACCTTGGCGTCACGCTCAAGCGCCTGTTTTCGACAGGCCCCGAGGCCTTGGAAGAAATCTGCGCGCGCATCAGGCAGTTTGCGCAGTCTTTGGATCCGGCGCAGGCGGGGCAGCAAGCCCCCAACGCCGCGCAGCCCTTGCGGAGCGCGGCGCCCGATGTGCCGGTCATCGAGACTGTCACTTCGCTGGCTTTGGCGATTGATGCCAAGGACCACTTTACGCAGGGGCATTCGCAAAAAGTGTCCGTCTATGCCGCCCTCATTGCCGCGAGACTCGGCCTGAGTACCGAGGAAATCGAAGAGATCCGCATCGGAGGGATGCTGCATGACATCGGCAAGGTCGGCATTCCCGAAGAAATCCTGAACAAGAACGGTCCCCTCAATCCCGAAGAGTGGGAAATCATGAAGGCGCATGCCCGGTACGGCGACGAAATCCTTGCTCCCTTGTCTACTCTGGCCCGAATTCGCCGGATGGTGCGTCATCATCATGAGATGTTCGACGGCTCCGGCTATCCGGAGGGCCTAAGCGAAGAAAGGATTCCGCTCGGCGCGAGAATCATCGCCATTGCCGACGCCTATGACACGATTACCTCCGACCGTGTCTATAAGAAGGCCCGCAGGTTCAGCGAGGCTTGCGCCGAAATCGAGCGCTGCGCGGGCGCGCAGTTCGATCCGGTACTGGTCCGGACCTTTGTGGAAGCCGTAAAGGAGGCGCCGCAAGAGCGCGAGGCCGGCGAAGTGCCCTTCCGAGAAGCCGCGCTCTGATCCAAAGCAATGGCCGTTTCTTTTCCGTAGCGCACAATCGATTCTCTCGCATAACAATCTCTTTATCCTGAGCACGGCTTGCCTTGTCACCTCGCCGACGATTGCGTAGAATCGCGTTCTCATTGGCGGCTTAACTGAAGAGGAAAAAAACGGAATGGGAAAACGGATTGCGGCAAAAATTACCGGTGTCGCCGGGTACGTGCCCCCGCGCGTGCTCACCAATAGCGACCTGGAAAAGATGGTCGACACCAACGACGATTGGATTCGTGAAAGGACCGGCATCCGCGAGCGTCATGTCGCCGACGAGGGTGTGGCGACGTCCCATCTGGCAACCGCGGCGGCCCAGGAACTCCTGGAGCAGACGCACACCAGGCCGGAAGAGATTGACGCCATCATCGTCGCGACAGTAACGCCGGACATGCAATTTCCGGCCACGGCATGCCTGGTGCAGAATCGACTGGGGGCTTCGCACGCGTGGGGATTTGATCTTTCCGCGGCGTGTTCCGGATTTGTTTTCGCGCTCACCGTGGGGGCCCAATTTGTGGGCGCGGGCACGCACCGGAAAGTGCTGGTCATCGGAAGCGACAAGATGACGTCCATTCTCGATTATCAGGATCGCAACACCTGCGTTCTATTTGGCGATGGCGCCGGCGCGGTGCTGTTGGAGCCAGCGGAATCGGATGATGAAGGTATCCTCGATTTTCAAAACGACATCGATGGGTCAGGAGGCGAATATCTTTTCATGCCGGGTGGCGGATCACTCCATCCGCCGTCGCACGAGACGGTGGACCAAAAGATGCATTACGTCCATCAAACGGGATCGCAGGTGTTCAAGTATGCCGTGCGGCGGATGGCCGAAGTCTCCTGCCATCTTCTGGAGCGCAATGGCTATTCGAGCCGGGATCTGGCCCTGGTGATTCCGCACCAGGCGAATTTGCGAATCATTCGCGCCATGCAAGAGCGGCTGGGAATTGAGGATTCCAAGGTCATGGTGAATATCGACCGCTTCGCGAATACGACCAGCGGGACCATACCTCTGGGGTTGCGCGATGCGGTCGCCCTGGGCCGCCTTCACAAGGGCGACCTTGTGTTGCTGGTGGCCGTCGGAGCCGGCTACACCTGCGGCGGAATACTCCTTCGCTGGGCCTATTGATGCTGTGGGCCGGCCGCTGGCGGTGTCGCATTCTGCGAGCAGTCGTACTGGTGAATCTCGATCCTCCAGGCCAGAGTTCCCAGTTCGGGGAAGTAGCGTTGTTTTAATTCGTAGCCCGGATCCCGCGCCATAAAACGGAAGTTGCGGTCGCCGCAATGATGGTCGAGCCAGTCGACGGCATCTGCCATGGGCGTGCCGGTATCGGGTCCGGGCATGCCGCGAATCCAAATCATCTGCGGCCTTGTTGGGTGACCAGCGGCGATCCAATCCTCGGCTCCCCAAACATTCTTGGCTTGCGTGTCGTAGGGCAAGGCTCCCCTGAAGCGCCAGCCTTCTGGGGATGGAGGAACCTTCAGGGCATAGGTCAAATAGAAGAAAAACGAAGGGTTGTTGCCGATTATGCCCGCGCCCGTGGCCAAATTCCCTGCCTCTTCATCGGCCAACTGGGCCCACGGCTCAAAAAAGCGCGGCGCCGCATAGTATCGGCGGCTGTAAACGCCGAACCAACCAAGCCCGGCCGCCACCAGCAGCGAAACCGCGAGCGCGCGGCGTAAGAGTGGCCGGGAAGTCGAGCTAATTGCGGTCGAAAACGGCAGCAAGACCCATGGCCCGATTAGCAACAGGCGCTTGGTATCCAAAATTCCCACGCCGGCCATTACGATGAAAAGAATCGCGGCGAAGATGAGAAATCTTCGCGATGCGTCTTTGGCGCCGAAGAAAGCCAGAACAAAACAAGACGCAACGGCGATCGTTGCCGGGACGCCAAATCGCCAGAACCAGGGCGCGAGAGATTCGCTGACGATCAGGACGTAAGCGTTGTAGCCGGCGTTCAGTATCAGCCCCCGCCAGGAGTGGCTCACGTGAGCGGCCTGGGAGACCTCGCTGAAAAAAACCCTCCAGAGTGGTGCATAGGCGACGGCCAGGATGGCGGCGGATGCAGCCAGCCGGCGAATTGTGCCGGGCTGGGCGCGGTGACGCCACCAATCGTCGGCGGCAAGCAGCGCGATCATCGCCCAGCCGAAATAGCTCGTGTAGACCAGCAAAAGGGCAAATAGGCAAACCAGCGCCCAGGCAGACCCGCATTGCCCGTCGCAATAGCGCAGATAGGCCCAAGTCAATGCCGAAACCAACAAGAACGCGAACGAATACCATGCGGCCAGACGGCCAAAATGAAAGCCATAGGGCCAAAGAACCGCGAGGAGGATTAGCGCGGTAGCGCCGGACTGGCCGGCCAGCCGCTTGGCCGCAAGGGAAAGCACCCAGATGCCGGCAACAAAAAACACGATGGCAGGAACGCGCAACCAATCGAAGGCTCCGCCCGTGGCGAGAAGCCAAAAGTGCAACAACAAATCGTATAAGGGCGGGTGATGGTGTTGGCCCAGGCCGGAGCGGAATAACGCGATGGTTGTGCGGATGGGCTGGGCCGCGGCGCTCAAGATCAGCGTTTCGTCGTCAATAATGGTGAACCAATGGTTGGAATAGATAAGAGCCATTCCAAACGCGATCACAATGAAGAGGTCGCGCAGCGGCTCGCGCGCACTACGCACGGGCGGAACATCGATCGTTTTCTTCTGGGGAGTCTTGGGCATTCTCAGTGTGGTACCGGCCGAGCTGGAAATCCGAGCAGGGCATTCGCGATGCCCAGCCATTCGCGCACGACGTCGAGCGCATCGGCGCTAATTCTCCACCAGTGCGCGGCATCGAAGGAATCGTCGCTCGCATACCGCACAATCAGCCGCGGATCATTGCCGACGCGGCGGCTCCAGATCAGGCGCACGCGGCGCGTGTGTGGCTTCGAAGTGACGATGATAACGCTATGAGCCTGGTCGCGGCGGCAGTCTCTGGCGATTTCGTCGACCTCCTCCTCGGTATTGGCAACCGGCATTTCGAAAACGCGAATCGCGTCGGCAGGCACGCCGCTGGCCATAAGCACTTTCTGATTGTAGAAGTCTTCGCCCACAAAGAAGATGTTCATCCGCGCAAGCGCGGCCGCCGGGCTGATGGGCTGGGAGACCCATACCTGGGCCGCGTAATCCTGCCGGTAAAGTCGAGCCGCTTCCAGGGCCCGGTCGGGCAATTTGCCGCTGAGGACCACGATGGCATGCGCGACAGAAAGGGGATCTTCCACCACCAGCCACTCGCCCAGATGAAGGAAGCCCCAAATCAATAATCCGGCGAACGCCGCCAGGATCGAAAGGCCGACAATCCACCGGCGGCGTTTGTTCACCGTAGCCCTTGGCGAATCGAAGAACCAGCGGGCTCAAGGGACTTCCTGATCCGGGCACAACCAGCCAAGTGGCGGAAAATGAATCTCATCGATGAGGGCAAAATGCTACTCTGGCACGGGCCATCGGTCAATCGCTCAAGAGCGTCAACCGGATGCTTCACGGGTGGGGCGCGAGGTGCGTATAACTATTTCGAGGTGGAGCGCCCAGGAACGCGGTGACTAAATACCTGGGGCGAGATACCATAGGTTCTTCGGACGAAATAATTTCGGGAGGGTTGCTTGCGTGCAATTGTTACCGGCGGTGCGGGATTTCTGGGCTCTCACCTGTGCGACTATTTAATCGGCCAGGGCTGGGAAGTGCTGGCCATCGACAACCTGGTGACCGGGTCGGAAGGAAATCTCGGCCATCTGCAGGGAAATCCGCGGTTCCGGGTAATGCGACACGATGTATCGCGTTATATCGACGTGCCCGGGCCAGTCGATTACGTCCTGCATTTTGCATCCCCCGCAAGCCCCGTGGACTATTTGAAACTGCCCATCCAGACCCTTAAAGTCGGAGCCCTGGGGACCCATAACACGTTGGGGCTGGCCCTTGCCAAGAAGGCCAAGTATTTCCTCGCTTCCACTTCGGAGTGCTACGGCGATCCAAACATCACGCCGCAGCCGGAAACGTATTGGGGCAATGTAAACCCGATCGGCCCGCGGGGCGTTTACGACGAGGCGAAGCG
>Ga0302326_10019160_pt1 | contig 14148 bp, 15 predicted proteins | sample Palsa_T0_3_FD_202264 | JGI IMG/M metagenome (GOLD analysis project Ga0302326, IMG submission 202264) | Peat permafrost microbial communities from Stordalen Mire near Abisko, Sweden - Palsa_T0_3 | ecosystem: Environmental > Terrestrial > Soil > Palsa > Peat permafrost | place: Sweden: Abisko... | reverse complement strand
CCAGCCTGACTCGCGCCAGCGGGAGCGGCGCAAGGTCCATGAACTTGCCGAAGCGCCATGCGCCCCAGTTGATGACCTGCGTGGGAACGACCGTCCAGATGGCGACGTAGAACCAGGCGCGCTCAGCGCCTTCGCCGAGGGTGTCGCGGCGCGCGCGCGGCGTCCAGTCAAGGGCGGTCGCCAGCACCACGGCCAGCGCCAGCGGATAGTAGCCGTAGCGATAGAGGTCCTTCAGCATCCAGCGGCCATTGATGGACGCGACGATCAAGCCGATGAGGTTGAGCGCGTAGGGAACGATGATGTCGACCCAGGCCGCCGTGTAGCAGACCACGCGATAGGCCAGGTTCGGCTGATGCACGCCATAGTAGGTGATGTAAGGCCGAGGCTCGCATCCCGGCAGCCGTCCTTTGAGGCCGCGCCACACCACGAAGGCGAGGATGATCGCCAGCCAGATCCAATGACGACGGTCGGGACCATGGGTGTAGAGGTCGTAGGTGAGCGGCCAGCCAGGCAGCACCCAGAAGACCCATATCCAGATTGGAGTGTGCAGAACGCGGTAGTAACGCTTGTTGCGTTCGCGGAAGACGGCCTGTTTCATCGATGGTAGATGGTAGCAGAAGGGCCGCTGTTCGCTATTCGCTTTTGGCTTCGAGCTTGTGGCGTTAGCTTTTATTAGCCCGCAACTCCGTCTATCGGTAAAGATATTTATGATACATAACGCTAGCCCTTTGGAAGTCGCGGGCAGAATTGTCCTCATTGCAGCGCCGTGCCGAATCGTCCCCCGCGATATACCTTTTCCAGCAGGAATGGTAGAAGTTGATAAGCGAAGAGCGAACAGCGAACTATGATTGTCGGCACGGGCATAGATATCGCGGAGGTCCAGCGCATCGCCAACTCCATCGAGCGCTTCGGGCGGCGCTTCCTGGAGCGGGTCTTCACGCCCGATGAGATCCGCTATTGCGAGTCGAAGGCGAATAGGGCAGAGCGCTACGCCGGGCGCTTCGCCGCCAAGGAGGCCGCCATGAAGGCCATCGGCACCGGCTGGAACCGGGGCGTCACCTGGCAGGACGTCGAGGTGAAGCGATCTCCCGGCAGTCGTCCCACCATCGCCTTCCACAACAAAGCGGCAGAGTTCTTTCACGACTTGGGAGCGGTCCGCGCCCACCTGTCGATCACCCACACTGCGGACTCCGCCATGGCACAAGTGATTTTGGAGTCCGACACTGCCAGCTAGCCAGGCCGGCTGTTCGCCTCCAGACCGGTGTCGTGTTACAACAAAAGCTAATGTCCTTATCTTCCTTGTACTCGCGCATTGCTGCGCCGCAGTTGATCGCGCTGGTCCTGCTTCTGATTTTTGCATTGCAATGTGTTTGGTTCATTGGCCACGAGCCGCTGTCGGCGATGGAAGGCATCTACATCGAAGCCGGGTTGCTTCACCTTGAGGGCTATGCGAACGCCAACACCACCCAACATAGCGCGCTGGTCCCGCTGCTGGCCGGTGCCGCCGCCAGACTGAGCGGCGCGGAACGACACGTCGACGATTTCAATCGATACCGCATGGCGATCCGCTTGCCATTCTTAGTTGTCGGAATGCTGCTGGGGGCCTCGCTTTGGTACGTCGCCCGCCGCCTCTATGGAAACATTGGTGGATATGTGGCGCTGGCGCTCTACTGTTTCTCGCCCTTGGCCATCGGCTGCGCCAGCGAGGTGGGGCCGGCCGTGGTAGGAGCCTGGGGAGGCTTCGGCCTGATCTTTACCAGCATTGCCGTGGCCCACACGCTCTATGCTCCGCGCGAGGTCGTGCTGTGGAACTGGCGGCGCATTCTGCTTCTGGGGCTGTCCATCGCCATCTGTGTGGGGGCGCAGTTTTCTTTCTGGATACTGTTGCTGCCGGCGCTGCTCTTCATGCTTTGGGTAGGACATGTCAGACGGGGCGCTGCGCTGGTGATTTTCGCCGCCGCCTGTTTCACCGGATTGATCTTCGTATGGCCGCTCTACGGCTTTCGGCCGGCCGTCTTCGCGAGGGCCCTTGCCCATGCCGACTGGCTTGAAATCGCCTCGCGCGATTTCGTCTCGTCCGGCATGTCGTGGCTGCTGTCGAGGTACTTCCTGGAAAATGGCTTGGGCCTGTTGATCCTGGTCGCCGTCACGCTGGGAACGTTTATCGTTTGGAAGCGGACGCGGTTTTTCGGAACAGCAGCGCCTTTGATCGTGAGCCTCTTGCTATTCAGCCTGGGTTTGCGCATGCATTTTTCCGCGTTCACGTTTTTCCTGCTGGCGCTTCCGTTCCTGATCCTGTTTATGGCGGGGGTTTCCGCCGATCTGCTGGAGGGCCGTTACGCGGTAGTCGCCAATGCCGTGGTCGTTGGCGTTCTGATCGCGAACGTCATGATCGACGTTTATGGTCTGCTAAATCTGAACTCCCGAAGCCACTAAGAACTTTCCCGCATCCAATGGGTTGGATTACACTGAGGGAACATGGGAACGGGAGGCCATTCTGTGAGGCCCGCGCTGAGTACAACAGCAATCCGTCGGTCGATCGCGATTTCTCTTCTTAGCATTAGTGTTGCGGTTGCGCTCCCTGCCGCCGCGCAAATGTATGGCGGTCCACGAACCACCACAACGGCTGGCGGGCACTTCCTGGCTCCTGCGCCTAGCGCTACTTCCACAGCCGCGCGCCATACGCCGAATGCCTTGCCCAGCGTCACCTCCATCCCCAATTACGGTTACCACTACGGCTACGGTCCGTACTACAACGGATATCACGGTGGTCATAGCTATCGCAGCGGAGGCTGGGTATACGCCGTTCCCTACTATTACCCGGTGGATAATTCCGCTTATGGCTACGACTACGCCGGCGGTGGCAGTCCCGATTTGTACTCCGGTCCTCCTGCCGGGCCCACCGATCCAAGCCTTCAAAGGGTGGTGGAACAGCCGCCGGCAAGACCTTACAGTGAAGATGCGCCTTATCCGCAGGCTTACGCTCCAGCAGGCCCGCCTCCAGAACCGCCTGCTTTTCCACCGGCGGATGTAAAGCCGGGCGATCCGACCGTCCTGGTCTTCCGCAACGGCCATCAGCAGGAAGTGACCAATTACGCCATCATGGGCGATTCGTTGTACGTCTTCGATCAGGCCCGGAAAAAAATCGCGCTCGCCGATCTGGACATTCCCGCAACCGTGAAGGCCAACGATGACCGGGGCGTGGAGTTCAACTTGCCGCCGTCGCCGGCGAAGAAGAAGAGTGCGACCGTCCCACCAAGCTCGTCGCCCAATTCGCCGCCAAAGCCCGATTCCACTCCCGATACCACGACAAGCGCACCACCCAATGTTGCTGCGGTGATGCCGTAAGGTTTCTGGCAACAGTTCTCCAAGAATCGCTGTCAAATGGGGTACAGTTTTATCTGCGCTGTAGCACGCCCCTAATTTCATGCCTCGAATGGTGGTGTAATCGATGCTCAAATCCATCGCCGTCGTGCTCGGCAGCTACCTGCTCTCGGTGCTTCTTGTCCTGGCAACGGACCCGCTGCTCTCGCGCTTGTTCCCGGGCGATTTCGTCAGAGGCCGTCTCCCCTCCGGCAGCGCACTCATCGCGAGCACAGCGTTCTTCTTCGTCATCTCTATCCTTTGTGCCTGGCTCTGCGCCCGCTTTGCTCCGGGCCGTTCTGCGCGGCATGTGCTCTGGTTCTTTATCTTGGGCGAAGTGATGGGCGTCGCCTCGATTATTCCCAACTGGAGTAAGGGCTGGCCGCACTGGTACTGGTTGTCCTGGCTGCTTACCTGGCCGCTAAGCTGCTGGATCGGCCTGCTGCTTGCCGGACGCCGGGCTGATTCGCCCTCCGCCTGAGTTCTCACCCAAGTCGAATGTACTCTTAACGGGTTCTCCCGTTCCTCTGCTGTCACCATTTACAATCAAGCTGTGCACAAGTTCTACGACAACCCGGCCGAGCGGATTGCGCCCGCTGGCGTGCGCGTGCCGGCGTCGGTTTCGATCGGCAACGTCGAAATCCGCCCTGCAACTGTGCTCGCTCCCATGGCCGGCATTACCGACACGGTTTTTCGCCGCTTCATTCGCAACCTCGACGGCTGCGGGCTGATGATGACGGAGTTTACCTCCGCCGACGGCATCGTCCGCCATAAAAACAAGAAGGCGAAACAGTACCTGACGTTTTACGGCAACGAACATCCCATCTCGGCCCAACTGTTCGGCAGCGATCCGTCGACGCTGGCTGACGCGGCGCGCGTGGTCCAGGACCTGGGCTTCGATGTGGTCGACCTGAACCTGGGCTGCCCAGCAAAGAAGGTGGTGAAGTGCAATGGCGGCTCGGGACTATTGCGCGACCTGCCGCTCATCCGCAACATCTTCGAGTCGGTCCGCTCGGCTGTGACGATTCCGTTCACGGTGAAATTCCGCGCCGGATGGAGCGACAAGGAAGTGGTGCACATCAACCTGGCGAAGATGGCCGAGGATTGCGGACTGGCTGCGGTCGCTTTGCACGCCCGCACCCGCGAGCAAGGCTACAGCGGGCAGGCGAACTGGGAGTGGATTGCCGCGGTGAAGGATGCGCTGACGATTCCCGTGATCGGCAACGGCGATGTGCGCTCTCCCGAAGATGCCGCCGCCATGGTTGCGCAGACCGGCTGCGACGCGGTGATGATTGGCCGCAGCGCTGCCTCGAACCCGTGGATCTTTCGCCAGATTGAGCAGTACACCGCGACCGGGGCGTACGATTTGCCCAGCGATGCCGATCGCTACGACATGATTCGCACCTACTTCGCCATGCTGGTCGAGGAGCGTGTAGGCGGTGCTGAAGGCAAGATGAAGCAGTTCGCCTCGTGGTTCACCCACGGCGTGCCGCACGGCGCGCAGTTGCGCAAAGCGGTTTATGATGCGAAGACGAGCACGGAAATCCTCGACGCAGTGGATCGCTTCTTCGCAGCTCTGCTAAGCGGCGAGCCCGCGAATGGATCGCTAGCATCGCGCGAACACACGCCCGCCGAAGCCCTTCCCGCATAAATAATCGCAACGTCTTTGCCTCCAGGCGCGCCGATGGGCGACAATCGCAGAATGTCTCCTGGCAGCGACGCCTTGCGCGTCGGAGTTGTCGGCTGTGGCGCCTTCGGACGCAACCACGCGCGCGTGTATCGCGACCTGCAAGCCGACCCTTCGCAGAACGTCCAATTTGCCGGCGTCGCGGACCTCGACTTCGACCGCGCACAGGCTGTCGCCAAAGAATTCGGCACGCAAGCCTTTCGTTCGTTCGATGAGTTCATCGCAGCCGGTATCAACGCTGCCTCGGTCGCGGTTCCCACTGTCAGCCATCTCGCAGTCGCCCGCAGATTGATCGAGAGCGGCGTTGATGTCCTGATTGAGAAACCGCTCGCCACGACCGTCGCCGAAGCTGACGAGTTGATCGAACTCGCCCGGCGGCATAGCCGCGTCGCCCAGGCCGGACACCTGGAGCGCTTCAACCCGGCGGTGCGGGCGACAGTTCCACTGCTTACCCAGCCTATGTTTTTCGAGGTCCACCGGCTCAGCGTGTTCACGCCACGCTCACTCGACGTGGACGTGATTCTCGACCTGATGATCCACGACTTGGACGTCGTGCTGTCATTCGTCAAGTCGCCAGTGAAGGAAATCCGCGCCGTCGGTTTGCCGATTCTGTCGCAAAAAATCGACATCGCCAATGTGCGCATGGAATTCGAATCGGGCTGCGTCGCCAACTTCACCGCCAGCCGGGTCAGCACCGAGCGCGTTCGCAAGTTGCGCTTCTTCCAGCCACACCAGTATGTCTCGCTCGACTATTCGCGGCAGGACGTGCTGGTGCTGTCAGTGGAGGAGCCGCACCCCGATGCTGCCTCTTTCGATCCCTTCAATCCGGCGAGTGTGGCCGCCAGCGCATTCCCCGGCATCACACCGTTTAAGCCGAAGGTAGAGCAGCAGGAGCCCCTGCGCGCGGAGTTGAGCAGCTTCCTCCGCGCAGTGCGCGAGCGCTCCACGCCGGAGGTGACGCTGGAGGATGGCAGGCAGGCCCTGGCAGTCGCGGTGCAAATCGTCGACGCCATCGCCGAGCACAGCCGGCGCGCCAAATTAATGGAATTGACTCGGGAGTGAAAGCTGGCCTACGCTTGCGGAAACAGCCATGCTGGAAGAACTGGTGACCATCACAAAGTTCCTGAGCCTGGGCGAAGCCAAACTCGCGCAAGGCAAGCTGGTTTCCGTCGGCATCTGCGCCTTCGTGTGCGACGAGAACATGCACGCCATGAACTGGCACATGGGCATGGCGCTGGGCGGCATCCGACTGCAAGTGCCCGACAGCCAGGTAGTGCGCGCGTTGGAGGTGCTGGAGGACTTCGATCCGGAAGACTCCGAGGCGGCGCAAGCGGAAGATGAAGATGACGGCGAGATGGAAGAGGTCGCGTGCTGCCCGGAGTGCGAGTCGCTGGAGATACGCGAAGTAGCCAGCTCCAACCCGCGCCAGATTACGCTGTGGTCCTCGGCCATTCCACTCCCCGAACCGCCAACCCAGGTGAGCCGCCGCTGGAAATGCCTGATGTGCGGATACCAGTGGCGGGACGCGGACGAATAGCGCGCTCCACCCTATACATCAGGGAGAAATTTGTTCTAGTTTGCCGTGAAGGCCAGATGTTTCTCTTCAGAAACTGTTGGCTCCTCGCGGAACGCAGCGCCTTCCAGCCGCAAAAGGAACGCCTTTACCGGCAGGCCGCCTCCGTAGCCGCCCAAGTAACACCCCGCGGCGAGCACGCGATGGCAGGGAACGATAATGGCGATGGGATTGTAGTGATTCGCCTGTCCAACGGCGCGAAAGCCGTTGGGGTTGCCGACGGCGCGGGCAATCTGAGCGTAGGAGCGCGTTTCGCCGTACGGAATCCTCAGCAATTCGTGCCAGCAGCGCGTGCGGAACTCGGTGCCGCGAAGGTCGAGCTCGAGATCGAAGTCGCGGCGCTTGCTGGCAAAGTATTCATCCAGTTGTTTGCGGACATGACGCGTGCGCGCGTCCGACTCCTGCCACGCGACTTGCTGGCCACTGATTACTCTCGGCAACTCGCGACCGAACTCGAGGATCACCAGCGCCGACGCCGATACTCCAATCAGCAGCGGCCCGACGGGCGAGGGCATTCGCGAGTAGTACAGCGTTTCCATGTGCGTCTCCGCAAGGTAAGACTATCACCACGGCCGTCCGGTTCGGACTGCCTCAGGGGGCTTTACAGATTGCTGAAAAACGGGGAAAAGCAGATCCCTCGCGGGCTGAAGCCCGCTCGTGACGACAAAAATAAAGGACTGCAACGGCGCAGCTAAAGCTGCGCCCCTTCAAAACCAACTTACTCAGAGTGCTGAACTGCCATCATTGCGGCTGAACGTAAACCGGATTATTCGGCGAAGGCGGTTCGTAGTCCTGGCCGTACTTGTTCTTATGGGGAATCGAAGCAGCCCTGGTTACTTCTACGCGGATCGTGCCCAGGGAGTGAGCGCTGTCGCTGAGCTGCACTTCGCGCGACAACGCTTGCAGCGTCGCCGGCAAGGTGCTCTCGTTCCACACATGGAGCATGTAGCGGCCGGCAGGGACCTGGGGAATCGTGAAGTCCCCTTGCTTATTCGTAGTGGCGAAGTACGGGCTGCCGAGCACGACGACCACCGCGCTCATCTCGGGATGAATGTTGCAGAAGATGAACGAAACTCCTTCGCGGTCGAAGTGCACGGTGCGCGAGGTGCCTGCCTCGTAGAGTCCCAGGTCGAAGCGCTTGCCGTTGAACAGCGAAAACACATTGTGGAACCAGGGATCGTGATTGGGAAAATCGACGGTTGAGCCTCGCGTCACCACCAGCAGATGGGGCTCGAAGGTCTTGTTCTTCTGGGTCAGCACGGCATGCATCGGTGCAACCGGCGTGGAGTCGGCCATGGGCGCCAGCCAGACGACGGTCACGAGGGCCGACGATGGGTTTGCGGCTCCTTCAAGCGCCACCTTGCCCGTAACCGTCAGCTCCTGCGCGCAGCAGATTCCCACGGCGGCGAAGCAACACGCGATCGCCAGCAGCCGGGCCCATGGTCTTCCGATCCCCAGCAGATTTCTCAGAATAATACCCCCACCGACATATTGACCTGATCAGCCTGATAGCTGTTGTCGTAAATGGTAAAGGTACGCAGGCGGCGATATTCCATCGACAACAGCAAGTCAGAACGCGGCCGGTAGATTACATTGCCGAAGGCCCCGCGGTTCGCAGTAAAGAAGGGTGCAGCGTAGCTGTTGGCCTGCTCGCCGAAATAGCGAACGTCGGCGGCGAATGGGCTGTCCTGCCCGAAGGCGGCGTTGAACTCCAGCTTCGGGGTCGCGCGAAACTTCAGTTGCCCCCAACCGCCGACGACATTCAACGGATTAACTTCGGTGCTCGGACTGGAGAGCATCCCGTTGAAGAGAACACTGCGTCCGAGGGCAGCGCCCAATCCGCCAATAGCCGCTCCCCGATAAAATTCGCTGCTCAGGGCGAAGCGCCGGCCCAGCGGCAGATTGAGATCCAGCGTGGCCGCCCAGCCATCGACCATTCGGCCATAGCCCCAGTTTTGCCGGCTGTAGTATGCACCCGTGCCGATGGTGAAAGTCTGGCCGAACACTGGATGGGAGTAAGCCGCCCTGGCCGCGTACGCCGGCTGTCGCGACTGCTCACCGGCGGTCGGAGTGCGATACCAGGTGTAATAACCACCGCCAGGGATCTCTCCGGTCAAGGGATCGAGAAATCCGCCCTGGAGTGTCACCGCGGAATCGCCGCTTAGGGCGAAACGATGCTCAACGCGCAGTTGCGGCGTCCATGCCCAGAGATTGCCCGCATATGAGAGCGGCGGAACGATGACCGAGGCAAACGAAGTGGGGCTAAGCGGCGAGAGGAACAACTGGTCCTGGCCGGCGATGACCGACGTGGTCTTCCAATCAAGCCGAACCGCAGCGGTGCGGAGCTGAACTAGACTATCATTCACGCCATTGTCGGTGGCCGGGAATCCGCCGCCGAAATCGAAGTTGATGCTGGCGCTCGTGTGTGCGCCCCAGACGTCGGGGCCGAAAGTCTCAAGGCCGATGATCGATTGCCGCAGCGTCCCGCCGACCGACCCCGACGAGCTGCCCGGACTAGATGGCTCGGCCCAGGTGGGAACGTCCTGGTTGTCCACCGTACCGCTGTTGCCAAAGAGATTGAACAGAACGATGCCCGACAGCCGAACGCGGTATTTGGAAGCGCTTTCGACTTTGGTTTGATACTGGTCGTCGACCTTTCCGGCGAGCAGTTGCTGGTCTTCCGCAACGTGGTCAAGCCGCTGGTCTAATTGGGCGGTAGTAGGAGCACCGTAGGCCGGCGATTGCTCATCGAGAGTTCGGTTCTCGGCGGCGGGGTGGCGCGTTTCCAGTTCTTCGCGCAGACGCGTGATCTCAGCGCGGCTGGCAACCGTCTGCTGTTGCAGTTGCAACACCATGTCTTTCAGCTCATGGACCTGGCTCTGCAATTCCTGGAGAGCAGCGGTGTCGCCGGTCTGCGGCTGAGCCTGCGCGGCGCACGAGGACGCCAATATTACCCCAAGCCAGAACACGCGCAGCGCAACTGTCAACACGGCCGAAGAGTCTGCCCGCGAACTACGAAAAGATCCCTCGGCGGCTGAAGCCGCCACGTGATGACAACAATAAAGGACTCCCAATGGCGCAGCTAAAACTGCGCCCCTTCCGATCCCATTGCGGTCGAGTTTTCCATTGCGGCGGAAGAGTCGGGCACCGCAGAAATCGTTCATGTCGCACCTCTCTGCAACCAAGTTACCTGGGCCCTCAGAAGTGGCGAACAAATACCGTCAGGCGGTGAATGGTTGCGAAGCGTCGGCTAACCGGCCATTTCCCACAGCCGTCTTCTTGTTGCAAAGCCGCGGCAATACGATTTCCATCACCGTGCGCCCTGGCATGGAGCTTTCCAGGTACAGGCTGCCATTGTGGTCCTGCACGATCTTCTGCGCGATCGTGAGGCCCAGTCCCGTGCCATTCTCCTTGCCGTGGCTGACGAAGGGGTCGAACAGTTTGTCGCGGATAGAGAATTCTACTCCCGGACCGTCATCGGTCACTTGAATTTTCAAGTCGCCGTTCTGGTCTGCGACCGTGACGCCCACATGAGCGCCGCAGACTTGCGCGGCCTGGCAACCGTTGAGCAGCAGGTTGTAGAAGACGCGTTCCATCTTGCGCGGGTCGAACTGCGCGTTGTGCATGCCGAGAGAATCGATAGCGACGGTGATCCTTTGAAATTGGCGATGCGACCGCACCAGCTCGATGGCCCGGCTGATGGTCCGTTCCACCGGCGTTTCTATTACGCTGAGAGACTCGGCGGGACGCGACAGCTCCAGCAGAGAGTCCACCAGATCGGTCAGCCGATTTACGGCGACGCGAATCTCCAGGTACAGCTCCTCCCGCTGCAGCGGGCTTAAGTCAGCGTCCGCCAGAAATTCGGCATTTGCCAGCACCGCCGTGAGGGGATGCCGCAAGTCATGGGAAATGGAGCTGGCCATTCTGCCGATCGTGGCCAGGCGCTCGGAGTCGAGCAATCGCTGTTGCGCCTGGCGAAGGCTGTCGCGCATCCGGGAAAAGGATTCGGTGAGCTCGGCTACCTCGCTCACCGCCGGCGCCTGCAATGGATAAACGAAATCTCCGCCGCCCAGCGCCCGTACGCCGTCCACCAGCTTCTCCAAGGGCCGTGTGAAGGTGCCGGCGATGAGATACACCAACAGGCTGCCGCCCAGGACCGCTCCCAGCCCGACCGCCAGCAGCAGATGCCGAAGATGGTTCAGAAAGGCGGTTGCCTGATCATAAGATTTCATCACGATGATGGTTACTTGCGGCGATTCGTCAGGATTTAATGTCAAAGCTGAAACCACAAAACTTTCCTTCCCGAGTTTCCAATTCGCCTTTCCATCTGGGGCTGGAGTAGCCGCGAGTTGCGACTTCAATTCACCGCTCTGTTCAGGATTCAGCGTGCTCACAACCACCGTATCGCCACTCAGGATTGCCACCTGACTTGCGGCTACCTGGCTCACTTGGCGAGCCACGGCTGCGTTCATTTCATGACCTACGGCCACCACGCCAAGAAGCGCATTGTCCGAGCGGGGGCCAAAGTAGATTGGCGCCAGAACGACTTCGTAAAGATGTCCACCGGCAAACCACCATTGCAGCGGTTCGTCCAGAGAGCCGCGACCGTTCAACAGCCGCTGCGCCTGTTCGCGCGAAATGCCTGGAGACTTGGTGTGAAAGCCAACGAACTGGTTGGCAGGATCCAGCAGCGCAAAGAGATCGCCGCCAGAGAGATAAAACATTTCTCGCGAACCGTCCTGAATGGTGGGAGCGTGGCGCGATGTCATGAGCGCCTTCAGGCTGGGAAGATCGGCCATCAATTCGGCCAGGCGCGCCAACTCTGCTTCCCGCTCCCGCTGAAGATTGCGAAAGCTCTCCACCGAATCGGCCAGATCGCTGCTCAGCCCGCCGCGGACATGATTGGCGACGGTGTGCTGGACAATCAGGAGCGATACGGCGGTCAGCCCGGCCGAGGTCAGCAACATGGCGATGAGGAACTTGGTGCGCAGCCGTAATCTACCCATCGCCGTTTCCTTCCTTGGCTCGATCAGCGGACAAACTTATACCCCGTCCCGTGGACGGTACGGAAATGCACCGGATCGGTTGGGTCCTGTTCCAGCTTCTGCCGCAACCGCAGGATATGAGTATCGACGGTGCGCGTGGTGGGATAGTTGTGGTATCCCCAAACTTCATTGAGCAGCTCGGTACGGGAGATGGCACGCTCCTGATTGTTCAGGAAGAAGCGCAGCATCTTGAATTCCTGGGGCGTAAGCGCGATAAGCTGTCCGCTACGGTGCAATTCCATCCTGGAGAAGTTCACCTCCACATCGTCAAAGCTGAAGGCCTCCACCTTGTCGGAGGCCTGGTTCAGACGGCGCAGGGCCGCCCGCACGCGCGCCAGGAGTTCACGCGGGCTGAAAGGCTTGGTGACGTAGTCGTCGGCCCCAAGCTCCAGCAACAGTACCTTGTCCAGGACATCGCTGGCCGCGCTCAAAACGAGTATTGGAACATTGGAACTTTCGTGCTTAATTTCGCGACACAGGTCCTGGCCTGACTTGCCGGGCAACCGCAAGTCGAGAATCACCAGCCGAGGCATGGTGGCGCGGAAGGTTTCCATCGCCATCATGCCATCGGAAGCGATTGACACATCGAATCCCGCAGACTCAAAGGTCCGCCGCAAGGCGCGTTGGACCGCCGCATCGTCCTCGATGACTAGTATTTTCTCCATAGTTGCCATCCGTTGGTGCCGTATCTACAGCTAATAACAGTTCAAAGTGCCAGTCAACGGCCTGTTAACAAATCTGTGACAAAAACGCGCAGAAGTTACATTTGCCCAGCGAAATGGCGGCTTCGTAGAACCCCTACAATATTCCCACCCCCTCATTCGTCTACACCGGTAGATGAACGACGCGGCGAGCGTACAGCGGATGGCACTCGAACAGGACCAGCGGATCTCCGAGGTGGTCAAGCGGGAGCGGTCCCGGCTGGGCAACTTCATTCGCCGCCGTGTGCCTGACCCGCGCGACGCCGAAGACATCCTCCAGGAAGTGTTCTACGAACTGGTGGAGGCGAACCGGCTGCTGATGCCGATTGAGCATGTGACCGGCTGGCTGTTTCGCGTGGCGCGCAACCGCATCACCGACCTCTTGCGCAAGAAGCAGCCGGAGAGCTTTAGCGACGCGGCGGTGGAGGGCGACGACGGCGAGTTGCTGCGGTTGGAGGACTTGCTGCCTTCGCCCGACGCCGGGCCGGAGGGGCTTTACGCCCGCAGCGTGCTGCTCGACGAACTGGAAATTGCGCTGGACGAGCTGCCCGACGAGCAGTGCGAGGTGTTTGTCGCGCATGAGTTGGAAGGGCGCAGCTTCAAGGAGATCGCCGCCGAGACCGGCGTCAGCGTGAATACACTGCTGTCGCGCAAACGGTATGCGGTGCTTCATCTGCGCGAACGGTTGCAAAGCATTTACGACGAATTTAAGAAAGCGTGAGGAACTGACGATGAGAAAAAAGTGGATTTTCATTGTTCCGGCGGCGATTGTGGGGATGCTGCTGTTCATATTCATCGGTGGCGAGTTGGTGTTGCATCTGTGGAATTGGCTGCTGCCGCCGCTTTTCGGCTGGCGCCTGATTACGTTCTGGCAGGCAGTGGGGATTCTGGCGCTGTGCCGGATACTCTTCGGCGGCTTTGGCGGCCGCGGCTTTCATCGCTCAAACTGGCGGCGGCGTATGGACGAGCGCTGGCAGCACATGACTCCCGAGGAGCGCGAGAAATTTCGCCAGGGTACGCGCGGCCGCTGCGGGAGTTTCGGAACGACTGCCAGCGAAACCAAGGCGTAGTGCCGGCGCTAAAAGCCCCGCCCTAGCCAAAAGAGGGCTAGAACGGGGCACCCTGGCCTGACGGAGTCCGTCAGGCTTTCCGAAGAATGGTTGCCGCCAGGGCCTTGGCGCGAGCGAGGGCGGTTGCTTCATCCTGAATGCCGCTAATGATGATAGTCAGGATGAGGTTCTTGCCTTTGCGGACGGTAAGTTCGCCCATGGGGCGGCCCATCATGGAGTTAGTACCCCAGACTGCGGCATCTCCCACTCCGGAGATTTGCTGAACGTTCTTGTATCCCGCGGCCTTGAGACTGTCAGCCATCCCACCTTCATTCCCGCTGACGTCCGTGTCGCTGTAGTGCGCGGTCAGCGTCACCGTCTTGGCAGAGAGAGCGCTGCCTTGCGTGGAACGGAATCTACAGGCGCTGCCTTCCGGACGGGGTTCGTTTCTGGGTGGCGAAACCGGCTCACCCAGCGCGGCTTGCGCGTCAGCGGAGGTGATAAGGCTGCAGGCATCCTTGGCTGCAGCCCGTGCGGAGACGGGCGCGAGGACGACGACAGTGAACACGCAGGACAGAAGGGCGATTGAGACCGCAAACCGGAGATTCATGGGATAAAAAACATATCACAGAGATGAGTTGGGGCGCGGGCTGCGCTCCGCCCGGGATGACAGGAACGCGCCACCGCTATGGTCTAATGAGAGCAAGAATATAGTTGACAAAGTGGCAGT
>Ga0302326_10019159_pt1 | contig 14148 bp, 18 predicted proteins | sample Palsa_T0_3_FD_202264 | JGI IMG/M metagenome (GOLD analysis project Ga0302326, IMG submission 202264) | Peat permafrost microbial communities from Stordalen Mire near Abisko, Sweden - Palsa_T0_3 | ecosystem: Environmental > Terrestrial > Soil > Palsa > Peat permafrost | place: Sweden: Abisko... | reverse complement strand
GAGACGTGGCGGGACACGGCCCCGCGGCCGGCGTCTATGCCTTGCAACTGAAGTATCTCATCGCCAATGCCCTGCGCCGTGGCCTCGAACCGGGCGCCGGACTGTGTGCCGCACTCGAGGAGGCCAACGCGGCCAGTGACGAGCTGTTCGCCACGGCCTTCGTAGCCGTCATTGATCCGGTGCGATCCCAGCTGCACTATGCCAACGCGGGCCATCCCGAAGGACTCCTCTTGCTCAGCGAGAGGCCGGTCAGCAAGGTCGCACCCCCCGAAAGCCGTCGTGTTGCCAGCAATGGCTCGACCACGCTGTCTCTGGCCCAGACCGGACCCCTGCTCGCCCCGATCGTGGTTGGCTGGTCCTGGGCCACGAGAACCCAGGACCTCGATTCCGGCGACACGCTCATTGCCATGACCGACGGCGTGACCGAAGCCCGCAACGGCGCGGGCGAACAGTTTGGCAGGGACCGGATCGCCGACGTCGCGGCGGCCATGCACCACGCCGACCCCGCCGATGTGGCCGACGCCATCATTGATGCCGCGAACCGCTTCAGCGCCACCGGTCGTTCGGTCGATGACCGCACCATCGTCGTCATCCGACTCCTGGAATCATAACGATTGGTATGCCACGTCCCCGCCGTGAGACGACGTTGCTTCCGAGGCTGCCTTATTGGGTAAGTACTGAAACAATGACGGCAGGCGGGTATGACACCAACGGCGCCTGGGTCGAGGCGCTCACCCTCCACCACTCGCTGACGGCCCCTCGGGAGGCTCGACGCTTCGTGCGACGCCTGGCCGAGAAAGTGCCCGAACTCGACGACCTTGAACTCCTGCTCTCCGAGTTGGTCACCAACGCCGTCATCCACGCCGGTGGCGACGTCCAGGTGACCATCAGCATCGATACCCATCGAGTACATGTCGAGGTCGGCGATACAAATCGGACTCCACCTGCACTCCGCACACCCGATGGGACCGGCGGTCGGGGCCTGCGGCTGGTCGACGCTGTCGCCACGCGCTGGGGGATCATCTTCGACCACAGCGGCAAGTCAGTCTGGTTCGAGGTCGACGCCGCCTACCGAGGGCAGTGGGGCCAGAGCGAGGACGGCGAGGTCGTCGCGCAGCTGCGGGCTTGACCAATCAAGGGCCAATTCGAATCAGGGAGTTTCCGATCTCATCGACGCCGCCGGTGAGGGCGCCGAGGTGTCTGTGGACCCGGTCCTCGCAGAACGTTCCGAGAACCAAGCCCGCGCCGTCTCGGATAGGGAACCCGGCCCAGGCGCGCACACCTATCAAATCGATCGCCGGATTGTCCCAACAGCGGTCGTCAAGGGTTGCGTCGTCGATGATGACCGCCGCGCCGGCTACCGGTCGGGTCGTCCGTTGTAGCGGTGTCTACTCTGCTGCAGCAGGCAGCGGGCGGTGTAGTCGCCCCGTGGCTCCACAGCGAGCGTTAGTCAGGTCCAAATCGACTCCAGCTGACGCAATCGCGTCAGATGAATGACCGGAGGTCGGCCTATGATTTGTTCGGTGGTGGAGGCCAGTTCGGATCGAAGCAAGGCGAGTTCCTGACCGAGGCGTTCGGCGTCGGCGTTGCGGTGTTGGACTGTCGCCCGAGCTTGCTGCTCGACCAGTTCCACGATTTGTAACTCGACACCCATCGCATGGTCACCGGCGCAAATCAGGTCTGGGCACTCTCTCGCTGCCTTGGCGGTCACGAGTTGTTGTGTACCCATCGAGTGGTCGGCGCACACCTCTGCCTTGGAAGATGGTTGACCTGGGATTGGTCGGTTGCCGTCGCCTCCATCGGGGAATGATGGACCCAACCACCACGAGAGGAACCCGAGATGCCCTCGCACACCTCCCAACCCGAGATGCCCAGCGAGATCGATGGGGTCATCGGATTTTTCGATCGTTTCGCCGGCGCCGCCTCCACCTTCGCCAGTCGCGCCCCATTTTTCGCCTTCTGCGTTGCCCTCATCGTGGTGTGGGTCCCGAGTATCGCGTTCTTGACGCTCGACACGTGGCAGCTGATCATCAACACGGCGACGACCATCATCACCTTCTTGATGGTCGCACTCCTTCAAAATTCTCAGACCCGCACCGATCAAGCGACGCAGCACAAGCTGAACGCAATCGCCGACGGGCTGGCCGACCTGATGACCGAGATGGCCGACCGGTTCGAGAACGACAGTCTGCACCATGAGGTGCACGAGCTAAAACTGGCCGTTGGCCTCGAGACTCGGGAAAGCACCGCACGAGCATCATGACCGCAACTATGCCGCCCATCCCACAAGTGCAGAGATTGCCGCGATCGACCTGCGCCGGGTCTACGCGCGTGACTGGTGGGAGCGGGCACCCGGTAGGGTTCGCGTAATGTCCTCCGTCGTCTGGTTGATCCTGGTGCTTGTCGTGCTTGTCGTCGTCGTAGGCCTGTTCGTAGTCGTCCGGCTCCGTCGCCGCACCGGCGGCGTCATCGCGACACGCAAGACGAAGCTGTGACGCTGTTGATGGTGGCATCGGCCATCAACGGTCTCCCGGTGGTGACCGTGCTCGGCGGCGAGGACGTGGCCGAGGTCCGAGACGTGATCTATGACCCCGAAGCGGGCCGACTGGTGGGCCTGACGCTCAACAAACGGGGGTTCCTGTCGGGACGACACCGCGAGGTGCTCCCTTCCGAGACCATCCTCGCCATAGGTCGCGACGCCGTCATGGTGATCGACGAGTCCAGCCTCATGGAACCCGACGCAGCCCCCGAACAGGTGGGGAAGCCGGCGACGGAACGCAACGTGATCGGCAACGACGTCCTGACCGACGGTGGCAACAGCCTGGGGACAGTGCGGGACCTGGTCCTGGTCGTCGGGACCGTGGGTGAAGTGGTCGGGTACGAGATCGACAAGCCGGGAGGGGGCCACGGGTACATCCCGCTGCCCGCGCAGCTGGCGGTCTCGGGCGCGGTCTTGGTGGTACCGGAGGTGACCACGGACTTCGTGCGTGATGACCTGGTCGGATTGGGTGCCGCGGTCGACGACTTCCGCGCCCGGCTCGGGTTGTCGTGAGCGATTCGTTCCGCAACGCCCGGGGACGCAGGGTGGTGAGCCGGGCCACCGCACACGAGCTGGGTGTGGTGGCCCACCTCCTTGTGGCCGTCGACTGCCAGCGTGTCAGCGGCGTGATCATCGGTCGGGGCAAGAAGGCGCAACTCGTCGACTGGGACCAGTTGAGCGGTTTCGGCGCCGATGCTGTCATGGTGGTCGACGAATCGGCGCTGCGTTCCCCCCTCGACGATCGCGAACAGCGGGCGGCGAACGGCAAACTCGAGCTGCTGGGCGCCCGCACGTTGACCGACGCGGGAAACGAGATGGGCGTCATCGACGACATCACGTTTGACTCCGCCAGCGGCGCGCTTGAGACGTTGGCGATCGGTGATCGCCAGATTCCCGCAGGGGCGATTCGGGGTGCGGGATCCTACGCCGTCGTGATCGCGGCCAGCCTTGATCCGGCCTAGCCAGCCTCGACGTCGAGGGTGCGCCGGGGGAAGGCGCTCAATCGATTGACAGACGACGCAGGACCCGACGAGGTTCGCCTCGAATTTCCGGCCCTATCCGAGTACTTCCGCCTGGCTCGCTTGACAGCCGCGGGGCTCGGGAGCCGCCTCGGATTCACGGTCGATCAGGTCGAAGACTTGAAGCTGGCGATCGACGATGCTGTGCTTCGGTCTCACCGGGCCTGACCTGCGTTCGGGCACCCTGACGGTTCGGTACCGGCTTGGTCGCGATTTGATCGAGGTGTCAGGCGAAAGCAGCTTCGACGATGATCAGTCCACGCCGGCTCAGTCGGAGTTGTCGAGGATCATCCTCGACGCCTTGGTCGACGAGCACGAGTTCCACCGTGAGTCGCCGTCATCGCGCTTTTGGATTCTCAAGCGGCGAGTGCCAGGGTGACCGCGTCTCGTCGGCGATGACGGTCGATCCGGTAGCCCGGGACGCGCTGCACGCGAAGTTCGTTGCGTTCGCCGAATCGCGGGATCCGGCGCTGCGCGACCAGCTGGTGGAGGCCCACATCGGCCTGGCGAAGTATCTGGCCCGACGTTTCGCCAACCGGGGCGAGCCGGTCGACGATCTGGTGCAAGTCGCGTCGATGGCCCTGGTGAAGGCGGTCGATCGTTTCGACCCCGACCGGGGTTTTGGGTTCGCCACCTATGCCACGCACACCATCGTGGGCGAGCTGAAACGCCACTTTCGGGACAAGGGCTGGGCGGTGCGGGCCCCGCGACGGATGCAGGAGCTCTACCTCCGCCTCACCAAGGTGATTGACTCGCTGAGCCAGACGCTGGGTCACCCGCCGACGATCGCCGATCTGGCAGCGGCCACCGATTCGTCCGAGGAAGCGGTCCTGGAGGCAATGGAAGCCGGCCAGGCGTACCGGTTCACTTCACTCGATGCCCCCATCGGCGGCGGGGATACGCAAACCTTTGCCGCCAACACGGGAGATGTTGACCCCGGCATGGCTGACGCCGAACGTCGGGCCGTTCTGGCCCCGCTCCTGGCCCGACTGACGCCGCGCGACCAGCGAATTGTCAATCTTCGCTTTTTCAAGGAGATGACGCAGGGCGAGATCGCGGCAGAACTTGGAATCAGCCAAATGCATGTGTCCCGGCTGCTGGCCAAAAGCCTGGCCCAACTGCGAAACGCGGGCGACGATACCTAATAGGAGATCCTCGGCCTGCTCCCGGCCTTTGTGTCCCGATGATTTCGGTGCTGTGTTCGACGTGAGGATGGCCCGTTCGTGCTCTGTCGATGATGTCGTCCAGCTCGTGTTCCAAGCGCTGTGGCGGGCGCCGGATCATCCTGTGCCTGTCTTCTCCATTTCTTGCCGTCCTTATCGATGAAGGTTCGCGTTGCCGCCACATGAACATCTCGTGCTGGGCGCAGCCGGGGCGTGGCGGATCGGTTTGGCGTGTACTGTGAAAGGCGACACGACGGGGAAACCCGACGCCGTGTTGGATTCTGCCGAGCGACTGGGCAGCGTCGAGGACGCGTTGCCCCGGACCCGGTAGCGCACGCTTTTCAGACGATGGACGCTTGGTTCAGGTCTGCAAGCCGCGCCACGGACCGCCGCCCGAGCTTGAGCTCCCGGCAGCCAGAGGAGACACGCCATGACAACGATTCTCAACGGGCCGTCGGCCCACCACGCCGTCCGAGTCGGGGCTGCGCCGGACAACACAGACGGGACCGACGAGGAGTTCCGCCTCCTCGATGCCTGGTGGCGAGCTGCCAACTACCTCTCAGTAGGACAGATCTATCTGCTCGCCAACCCGTTGCTGGCCGCGCCGCTGCGGGCGGAGCACGTAAAGCCCCGCCTGCTCGGCCATTGGGGGACGACGCCCGGCCTGAACTTCGTCTACGCCCACCTGAATCGGGTCATCCGCCGGCGCGACCTGAACACCATCTTCATCTGCGGCCCCGGTCACGGCGGTCCGGGCATGGTGGCCAACACCTACCTCGAGGGCAGCTATACCGAGCTCTTCCCTGACATCACCCGGGACGGCACCGGGATGGCCCGACTCTTCAGGCAATTCTCCTTCCCCGGTGGAATCCCCAGCCACGCCGCTCCACAGACGCCCGGGTCGATCCACGAGGGGGGCGAGCTTGGCTACTCACTGTCGCACGCCTATGGCGCGGCGTTCGACAACCCGGATCTGGTGGTGTGTTGCGTCGTTGGCGACGGCGAGGCTGAGAGCGGCCCGTTGGCGGGGAGCTGGCATTCCAACAAGTTCCTCAACCCGGTCACTGACGGCGCGGTACTGCCGATCCTGCACCTCAACGGGTACAAGATCGCCAATCCCACCATCCTGGCTCGCATCGGCGACGACGAGTTGTGCCGTCTGTTGGAAGGCTACGGATATCATCCGATTGTCGTGTCGGGCGATGACCCGGCCACGATGCACCGGCTCATGGCACGAGCCATGGACATGGCGCTCGATGAGATAGCAGTCGCGCAGCAGGCCTGGCGTGGCGCCGGTTCGCGTGAACGGCCCCGTTGGCCGGCGATCGTCTTGCGCACCCCAAAGGGTTGGACCGGTCCGAAGATCGTCGATGGCCTGCCCATGGAGGGCACGTACCGTGCTCACCAGGTGCCGCTGGCCAACGTACGCGAGCGGCCCGAACACCTCCGTCAGCTGGAAGCGTGGATGCGCAGCTACCGGCCGGAAGAGTTGTGGGATGGCGACGGGTGTCTCGAACCGTCGGTGGCGGCGCTGGCGCCCACGGGAGACCGGCGTATGGGCTCCAACCCGCACGCCAACGGTGGCCGCCTGCTGCGCGACCTCGACCTCCCCGATTTCCGGGACTACGGCGTGGCCATTGCCACGCCGGGGACGGTGATCAGCGAGGCAACTCGCGTGGCTGGTGAGTACCTCCGCGACGTCGTGGCCGCCAATCAGGACAACTTCCGGGTGATGGGACCCGACGAGACGGCATCGAATCGCCTCAGTGCCCTGTTCGAGGTCACGGACCGCGCCTGGGTGGCTGAAACGGTGCCCGGCGATGACCACCTGGCGGTTGATGGCCGGGTCATGGAGGTCCTCTCCGAGCATCTGTGCGAAGGCTGGCTGGAGGGCTACCTCTTGACCGGGCGCCACGGGCTTTTCAACTGCTACGAGGCCTTCACCCACATCGTCGACTCGATGTTCAACCAGCACGCCAAGTGGCTGAAGGTCAGTGCAACAATTCCCTGGCGGCGTCCAATCGGGTCGCTCAACTATCTGCTGTCGAGCCACGTCTGGCGCCAAGACCACAATGGCCTGTCCCACCAGGATCCCGGGTTCATGGACCACGTCGTCAACAAGCGGGCGGAAGTGGTGCGCGTGTACCTGCCGCCCGACGCCAACACGTTGCTGTCCACCGTCGATCACTGCCTGCGCAGCCGCCACTACGTCAATGTCATCGTGGCGGGAAAGCAGCCGGAGCTCACGTACCTGTCGATCGAGGATGCGGCCGCGCATTGTGCCCGCGGGATCGGGGTGTGGGATTGGGCCTCGACCGACTCGGGACGCGATCCCGATGTTGTCCTTGCGTGCGCCGGGGACGTGCCGACCCTGGAAACCCTGGCGGCCGCCGACCTGCTGCGCCAACATTTTCCCGACCTGTTGGTCCGAGTGATCAACGTCGTCGACCTCATGCGCCTCGAATCTGACTCCGAGCATCCCCATGGATTGTCAGACCGGGACTTCGACGCCTTGTTCACCACCGACCGTCCGGTCATCTTCGCTTTCCACGGGTACCCCAAGCTGATCCACCGCCTCACGTACCGGCGCACCAACCACCGCAACATCCACGTCCGCGGCTTCAAGGACGAGGGCACGACGACGACCCCCTTCGACATGGTGATGATGAACGACCTCGATCGTTACCACCTCGTCATGGATGTGATCGACCACACCTCGGCACTGGGCGGCAAGGCGGTGGTCGTCCGCCAGGAGATGGCGGACCTGCGATTGGCCGCCCGCCGCCACACTCGACTGAACGGGGAGGACTCGCCAGAGGTCAGCGACTGGACCTGGCCATACTGATGCTTGCCCGATCTGGCTGACGATCGCCCGTCATGCGGATCCTGGTCGTCAATGTCGGCTCCACCGGCATCAAGCTGCGCGTCATCGACGACGATGACGCCGTCGCGGGCAGCGTCGATCTGCCATCACCGCCTGATCTGGGAGGAGGCGTCCTGAGCTCGGCTCTCGCCGAACTGCCACCATTCGACGCCGTGGGGCATCGAGTCGTACACGGCGGATCAGAGTTCCGATCGCCGACCTTGCTCGATGAGGGTGTCATGGCGAAGCTGCGCGGCCTCACCGGGCTGGCCCCACTGCACCAGCCGCTCGCGCTCGACGCCATCGATATCGTCACCAAGGCCGTGCCCCACCTCGCCGCTGTGGCGTGCTTCGACACGGCGTTTCACGCCACGCTTCCGGCCGAGGCATACACCTACGCCATCCCCTCGCGGTGGCGCGAGTTGGGGGCCCGCCGCTACGGCTTCCACGGCTTATCCCACTCGTGGGCCTCCAAGCGCGCGGCCGAGATGTGCGCCCTCCCGCCACCCCACGCCCGCATTGTCACCTGCCACCTGGGCGGGGGAGCCTCGCTGGCCGCCGTGGCCGACGGCCGTTGTGTCGACACCACGATGGGCTTCACGCCCCTCGAGGGCCTGGTCATGACCACACGGTCAGGGTCAGTGGACCCTGGCCTCGTTCTGTGGCTCCAGACCCAACATGGTTTCTCCGCCGGTCAGGTGGCCGACAATCTCGAAACCAGCAGCGGCCTGGTCGGCCTGTGCGGCAGCGCCGACATGCGGGTCGTTGCCGCCCGCGCCGTGGGCGGGGAACCGTCGGCCGCGTTAGCGTTCGGCGTCTACATCCACCGACTCCGGGCGGGCATCGCGGCGATGACCGCCGCCCTCGGTGGGCTCGACGTCCTGGTCTTCACCGGCGGGATCGGTGAGGGGTCTTCGTCCGTGCGAGCCTCGGCGTGTGCCGGGCTCAGATTCCTCGGCGTGGAGCTCGACGACGACGCCAACACGGCGGGCGGAGGCGACCGGCTCATTTCTCCCCCCGAACCCGGCGCGCACGTTCTGGTGGTGAAGGCACGCGAGGACCTCGAGATCGCCGCCGGCGTCCGAGCGGCCCTCGCCCGCAGCCCGCTTTGACTGCGCCACCGACCCAGTGACGACAGTGACCAACCGACGAAAGGCGCCCCGCTGGTGCGTGTCCCGCTTCGCGCGGCTACGGGCCGAGTTGGTCGAGGGAGGCGGTCAGGGCGTCGCCGCTTATCGTCTTCGCCAGCTCGGTGACGACCACCGCGTCGAGGCCCTCTCTGTGCCAGCGGCGGATCGCGGATGCGAAGCCCCGGACACAGGTGGCGGTGTCGTCGCTGTCGGCGTCGCTGTCCGCGTCGCCCTGCGGTTCGAGATCAGGCAATCCGGGCCACCATTGGGTCAGGCCGTGAGTTCCCACCACGACCATCGGTCCTGCGCCGTCTCCGTTTTGAAACGAGTCGCTGCTTGCCCTTACAACATATCAGCGCTCCCGAGAATTTCGAGCGAATCGACCAGTTCTTTGCGGTGGCCGGTTGTCATCGGTACAAGTCACTTGAACGCTCACCGTGCCGCGTTTCGCCAATCCGGTCAATTCGATATATTGGTGACGGATCGCTCGATTCCGTTCAGTGGACATACCTGCAACGCGTTAACGGGAAATTCATCGACTCGATACATGACCTCCTTCTTCCGGATACTAAAAGTTGCAGGAGGCACCTTGATGGCGACCTACTGATCGCCATCACCCACTTCGTCGCCCTGGACCCCGGCGACTCCAAGCCGCTCAGCAGCGAGCGGAGGAGGTTATCGATGGCGTCACATGTCGCACGTCGGGATCCAGAGTTCTGCTCTGAAGCCTTGGAAGCAGTGTCTCCATGACCGACCCCTTCGCCCTCCCCGAGCGGCGCCCCACCGGCGCCGGGCACACCGAGGTTTGGGTGGCGGTGGCCGAGTTCACCCCCGCCGAGTTCACCCCCGCGGGGACGCCGAACTCGTTTCGATTGTCCGATCTCGACGCCTTGATTGGCGAATTGGCGTTGTGGCAGCCGGCCGGCTTGTGGAGCGATGACCGTTACGCGGTGCAGCTGCGTATCGCCGCCCACCGCCCTGATGAGGCCGTGCGGGTGGCGTTGGACTGCCACCGCCGGGCGCTGCGCGCCCTCGGTCTCGCCCCGTCGGGCCTGGTTCGCGTCGAGGTGCTCGCGGCCGAGGAGATGGAACGCGGCTGGGCGCTGTTCGATGAGGAGACGACCAGCGCGGCTGGGTCCGGGGTGCACTGCCTTCAGGTGTTTGTCGCCACCCGCGCCCTGGTTGCGTCGGCCACGGCGGCCGAGGTCGTCCAAGCGGTGGACGCGTTCGTGGTCGCGATTGGCGCTCGGGTCCAGCGTGGTCCGTCGCGCCATCTTGACGGTACGACTGACGTAGATCTGGTGGGCGTGGACGGTCAAGTCCGCCATGCCACCGCCGAGGCCATGAGCGTGGCCGGCCTGCTGTTGGAACACGCTTTGCCCGGCTTGGTCGTCGACGCCGGAAGGGCGCTGGCCCGGCTCCGAACTCTGCCAGTCCTGCCCCGAGCGGGCGCCGCGGTGCCAGGCGCGTTCCCGATGGGCCGGACACGGTGAACATCGACCTCAGTCAACCAGCGGCAGTCGACCCCGGTCGGGCGGACGATGTCAACGTAGGACTCCCGGTGAGGGCGTGCAGCCGCCGATCCGGCCCGCCGCGGTTGGGGGCCGGAGTCGGCGGCCCCGCGCCGCTCCGAGGGGGGTTCGGTCGGCACGAGAGGGTGGATGTTGCGCAGCGCAGATAGCGAAATCCGCTCGTAGCGCGACACCCGCGTGTTGGGCAGCATGCATTCACTTGGGGGGGCGGGAAGCGAGCCATGCGCGCCGGAGTTTGCGACGCTCGTCTTCAGAGGTGCCACCCCAGATACCGGCCTCTTGGTTTGTCTGCAGGGCGAACTGGAGGCAAGCCGCCTTGGCCCGGCATGTTCGGCAGACATCTTTGGCTGCCTGGACCTTTGCCACGTTGTCCGTGGCTGCCGGGAAGAACAGGGCCGGGTCGGCGAATTGGCATTTCGCATGTTCGCGCCATGCACTGTCAACTCGAGCCTTGGGCCGGACCCCGACCTGGTTGCCATTCATCTCCCGGCGACCTCCGTCTCAACGCCAATGATCACTGACGCTGCCGGGGTCCGGGGCAGAAGGCACGACCGGTGTAACACCCAATCAGCCTATTGCCCATCCAAAATAGGCCTCAGGCCCGAGATTGTCAAATGTGTCTTGCCTCGCCCACGTTGCCGCAGGCGATTCGGAGAGGAACGGCTATCAAAGTTGTTCCACATTATTCGAGGACTACACCGGATGTCAGAGACGGCGACGCCGACGGTATCCGTAGCCGCCACCGGAGACGAGAAGGACCAGAAGGACGATATGCAGGATCAAGAGCTTGCATTGCACCTACCCGCCTGGCCACCGCCGCGACCAGACCTTTATCGATCGAAGTTCTCGACGTGGCCAGGGCGGTCAATTGTCGCCTTGGGCGGACTCTGCTGCCTGGGCGTCGCCGCCCGCTCCTCGCAAGACGAACGCCACGCCGACTGCGGCCACGGCGCCCGCGAACGGCCCGACGATGTACAGCCACAGATGGCTGAAGTCGCCTGACACCAGGGCGGGGCCGATTGATCGGGCCGGGTTCATCGACGCGCCGCTGACCGGCGACGACCACAGCCCGGCGAGACCGACGTAGGCGGCCACGGCCAATGCCGAGAGGGGACCGACGTTTTGCGCGCCCGAGGCGCAGCCGAGGATGGTGCTCACCAAGCCGAGGGTCAACACGGCCTCTATGACCATGGCTTGGAGGTCGCTGACACCGTGCCCGGGGACAGTCGCACCGAGATGCCCGACGTTGCCGAAGGTGGCCCACAACACGATGCAGGCGCCTGCCGCGCCGACGATCTGGACTGCGATGTAGGCGGGCACCCGGCGCCACGGGAACTCGTGGCGCAGTGCGAACGCCACCGAGACGGCGGGGTTGAGGTGGGCGCCCGACACCTTCCCCATGAACAAGATGACCGCCAGCACGGTGAGCGCTGGAGCCGCTACGGCCGCCGTCGCGCTGATCGGCTGGTGGGTGGCAGCGGCCACCACCGACGACCCTGCCCCGGCCAGGACCAGCAGGAACGTCCCGAACGCTTCGCTGAACAGCCGCCGCCATTCATGCTTGGGGTCGGCGAAGTCCGGCGTCCATCGCGGACCGGTTTGCGGGTCGTTCACACCACGATGTCGCCGACGCAGCAGGGGATGTCGCTGTCGGGGTTGAGGTGGTAGCTGGCGCAGATTCGGTGATACCCGTCGGCCACCGTCAATGCGGCGTCCCCCAGTTCCCCGCGGATGAGAAGGATCGGAGACAGTCTCTTGCCCTGTTTCACCTTCTTCAGGTTCTTGGCTACCTCAGGGTCGGCGGTGCTCAACAGCACCAGGCCGCTGGCGCGAAGCAGATCGTTGGCCCGGTGTTGCACCAGCGCCTTACCCTTTAGCGAACCGGCCAGCTTCGCCGCTTGGGCTGGGGGCATCAGCAGGCTCAGGTAGCGGGCGGCAGCCGCGAAATCGTCGTCGTCAGGAACACGCTCCCAGCGTGGCGTCTTGGGCATCCGCAGACCTCCAGGTCACGAAAGGGGATAATTGACGGTACCCCAAAGGCCGGGTCCGGCCACCAAGAATCCTCTTGCGTCGGTAGCGTCCCGACCCGCGTATGGTGGGCTGCCGAAGCCCCTTCCGGTCAGGGCTGACCCCTCGGGTCTCGCCTTGATCACGGCGGACTGGGCATTCACCGCTATACGGTCGTGCGCCCCAATCCCGGATCGCCGTCCCGAACGACTCGACAGGAGCTAACAGCCATGCGTGCATTCGCTTGCCCCCGGTGCGGGCACATGGTGTATTTCGAGAACGATCGATGCCTGCGCTGCGGGGCCGGCCTGGGATTCGACCCAAGGAGTCACGAGATGGTGCTCATGGCCGACGGGGTAGAAGCCCCTCTCGACCCGGGAGTAGCCGACAGCATCGGCTCAGATGCACGACCCGAGCCGGTGTCGGCTGGCTATCGGTGCGCCAATCAGCTTTTGGCCGGCTGCAACTGGGTCCTCGCCGACCGCGACCCTGCCGGGTTGTGCTTGTCGTGTCGGATCACCCGGACTCGACCGAACGACGCCGACCTGGGCGGCGACCCGCATGTGGCGCAGCGCTTCACCGAGACCGAGGCGGCCAAGCGTCGCCTGGTGTTCCAACTCCTCGAGCTCAACCTGCCGCTCGACACCTATCACGACACCGAAGGTGGTCTGGCGTTCGACTTTCTGATCCGAAAGGACGAACCCGTGTTGATCGGCCACGAAGACGGGGTGATCACCATCGACCTGGCCGAGTCCGACGACGCCTACCGGGAACGCATGCGGGCGCAGCTCTCCGAGGCCTACCGCACGATGCTCGGCCACCTGCGTCACGAAGTTGGCCACTACTACTGGGATGCCCTCGTCGAGCCCCATACCGCCGTGCTCGACGCCTTCCGGGCCCTGTTCGGCGACGACCGCGTCGACTACACCGAATCCCTGGAACGTCACTATGGCGGGCCCCAGAAAGCCTGGGACCAGCACTATGTCAGCGCCTATGCATCGGCTCACCCGTGGGAGGACTGGGCCGAAACGTGGGCCCACTACCTCCACATCCGCGACACCCTTCAGACCGCGGCCTCCTACGGCGTGATCGTGACCGGACCGCGCTTCCAGCCGGCTTCACCGGCGCCGCCAGGACGAGCGACCGCGGCGGCTGAAGCGTCGCTCATGGCCGCTCCCTCCATCGACTCAGGAGCCAGCCTCGACGAGATTCTCGCCGACTGGTTGCCGCTCACCTACGCCCTCAATGCCATCAACCGCAGTATGGGCGACAACGACCTCTATCCCTTTGTGCTCAGCCCCAACGTTATCGAAAAGCTACGGTTCGTCCACCAACGGGTCCTGCGGTCCGCGGGCGAGGCAGATGACGGAGGGTGAGAGCGGTTCGCTCACGTCGCCTACCGCGGTAGCCGTGGCCCGCGCTGTCCGATCTGGAGCCAAGCGCCGTTTGCGCTGTCGCGGCCAGGGTAGATACGACCCGGGTTCCGTCGCGTACAAGGCCTGACTGAGGTCCTGGCCCGCGGCGGCGGCGGCACACCCCATACGCGATCGGAGGAGGAATAATGCCGCAGAAGGCGTGGAGCGCCAAACGGGAACGCCAATACGAACACATCAAGGACGGACTACGTGAGCGGGGCGAAACTGAGGACACGGCCGAGGAAATCGCGGCCCGCACCGTCAACAAGGAGCGGGCCCGAACGGGCGAAGCGACAACCTCAAGCCGCACGTCGACCGACGACATTTCCTCCGGACGGCGCGGCGGGTTGCGTTCCCACAGTGGACCGGGCGGGCGGACCCGTGACCAGTTGTACAACGAGGCTCGCGCCAAGAACATCAAAGGCCGTTCGAAGATGAACAAGGCCCAACTCGAGCGAGCAGTCGCGGGCCCGAAGCGGC
>Ga0302326_10019158_pt1 | contig 14148 bp, 11 predicted proteins | sample Palsa_T0_3_FD_202264 | JGI IMG/M metagenome (GOLD analysis project Ga0302326, IMG submission 202264) | Peat permafrost microbial communities from Stordalen Mire near Abisko, Sweden - Palsa_T0_3 | ecosystem: Environmental > Terrestrial > Soil > Palsa > Peat permafrost | place: Sweden: Abisko... | reverse complement strand
TCGTACAGGGTCTGCGGGGTGTCACACTGCTGCAGGATGCCCGCTCGCAGCACCGCGACCCGGTCCCCCATCGTCATGGCCTCGATCTGGTCGTGCGTCACGTAGATGGTGGCCACCCCGATCCGCCGCTGGATCCGCTGCACCTCCGCCCGCATCTGCACTCGCAGCTTGGCGTCCAGGTTGGACAGCGGCTCGTCCATCAGGAACACCGACGGCTCGCGCACGATCGCGCGGCCCATGGCGACCCGCTGGCGCTGGCCGCCGGACAGCTGGCCGGGCTTGCGGTCCAGCCACTCGGTGAGCCCGAGGATCTCGCCGGTCTCCTTGACCTTCGCGTCGATCTCGGCCTTCGGCAGCTTGCGCAGCTTGAGGGCGAAGCCGATGTTCTCGGCCACCGTCATGTGTGGGTAGAGCGCGTAGTTCTGGAAGACCATCGCGATGTCACGGTCTTTGGGGGTGACGTCGTTGACCTCCTTCCCGGCGATCTTCAGGCTGCCGCTGGTGATGTCCTCCAGCCCGGCGACCATCCGCAGCGCGGTGGTCTTGCCGCAGCCGGACGGGCCCACCAGGACCATGAACTCGCCCTCGGCCACGTCCAGATTCAGGTCCTTCACGGCGTGGAAGCCGTTGGGGTACACCTTGTTCACTTGCTCCAAGTCGACGGTAGCCATCATGCCTCCTTACCGGGCGCGTCCCCCGGGTCTTTTGCTTGGCGTCGCTCGGCCGGGGAGCCGGCGGGCGGCTGAACTAGGGCAGTGGTGTGAAATAGGGCAGTCCTGCCACCATACGGGGCAGCCAGGCTCCGGCGCCTCATCCCTTCACCGCACCCGAGGTCAGCCCGGAGATCACAAACTTCCGGAAGATGAACACCAGGATGCCGATCGGCACCGTAGCGACCACGGCGGCTGAGAAGATCGTCGCATACGGTGTTATATCGGGCGTGCCGAACTGGGAGATCCCCACCGGAATGGTGCGGAAGTTGTTGGAGATGTTGAAGGTGAGCGCCATCAGGAACTCGGTCCAGCAGGCAGTGAAGCAGAAGATGCCTGCGGTGAAGATCCCCGGCAGCGCCTGCGGCAGGATGATCGACCATACCGTCCGCAGCGGCGAGGCGCCGTCGATCCGGCCGGTCTCCTCCATCTCCTTGGGGATGCCGAGCATGTAGTTGCGCAGGATCCAGATGGCGAACGGCAGGTTGAAGGCCGCGTAGGGGATGATCAGCGCCTGGTAGCTGTTGAGCCAGTCCAGATGACGCAGCAGCAGGTAGAGCGGCGCGATCAGGGCGATCTCCGGGAACACCGAGATCATCAGCAGGACGACCAGCAGGGTGAACTTCCCCCGCATCGGCAGCCGGCCGAGCGCATAGCCGGCCAGCGTCCCCATGACCAGTACCAGACCGGTGGCGATCACGGTGATGATCAGGGAGTTGCGGAAGTAGATGCCGAAGTCGTAGGTGACGAACGCGTACTTGTAGTTGCTGACGCTCAGCGGGTGCGGGAAGTACTGCGGCGGGTCGACAGTGAGGTTCACCGGCGACTTGAAGCTGGAGATGATCATCCAGTACAGCGGCAGCCCGATGAAGAGCACGACGAGGAACGTAGACAGGCTGACGCCGTTGAAGTACCGGTGCCACCCAGTCCGCTTGCGGTTACGCATCAGTTTTCCTTCCCGACCTGGACCCGGAACGTCCGCAGCGAGAGCAGGCAGCCCAGCAGCACCAGAAGCGCGGTGCTGGTGGCCACGGCAGCGCCCCCGCCGAAGTCGAGGTTCTTGAACATGGCGTCATAACCGAGCACCGCCAGCGAGGTCGTCGCCGTGCCCGGGCCGCCGCCGGTGAGCACATAGGGCAGGTCGAACAGCCCGAATGCCTGCAGCACGCGGAACATGACCGCCAGGGCGAGGGTCGGCCGCAGCAGCGGGACGGTGATCCGCCAGAACGTCGACCAGCCCGACGAGCCGTCCATCTCCGCGGCCTCGTAGACATCGCCGGGGAGCATCACCAGTCCGGCCAGCACGATGATGGCCACGAACGGGGTTGTCTTCCAGATATCGGCCACCATCATCGAGGCGATGGCGGGGGTCGAGGTGCCCAGGACGTTCGGGTGGCCGAGCCCGACAGCCTGGAACATGGCCTGCAGCACTCCGTAGGTCGCCTCGTAGATATAGCCCCACAGCTCGGCGTTGATGACGGTGATCATCGACCAGGGCAGCAGCAGCAGGGCCATCATCCACCCGCGCCCGGCGGTCAGCCGCTCCAGCACCAGCGCGATCAAGGTGCCGAGCACCAGTTCCACGAACACGGTGATGACGGTGTAGATGACCGTGAAGGCGAGCGCGTATCGCCAGGTCGAGTTGCCGAGCACCGCCGAGTAGTTGCTGCCGGTAATGCCCGTCATGGTGAAGCCGCTGCCGGAGACCGTGACGTTGCGCAGGCTCATCAAGATCGAGTACAGGATGGGGAAGACAGTGACGCCCGCCACGAAGATCAGGGCGGGCGCCGCGAAGGCCCACCCCATCCGGGCGAGCCTCTTGCGGTTGACATCGTGGCGGCCGACCAGTGGCGCGGACGCCGGAGCTTGTTGGGTGACGGTTGAGACGCTGGCCATAGGTCACACTCCTTGTCGCCTCGGCCCCCCACGCTGCGGCCGCAATCGGAGTGGGGGGCCGTGCGGGGGCGGGTCGCTAGCCAAAGCGTCCCGGCCCCGGACGGGTGCCGGTGGGTTAGAGCCCGCCGGATGCGGTGGTCAGGGCCGTCCCAGCCTGCGACTGGGCGGTGGAGAGCCCGGCCGCCGGTGTGACCGAGCCGGCCAGGATGGCGTTCACGTTGGTGTAGATGGCCGTGCTGAGCGCCGGGTAGTTCGGCGTGCCGGCCGGACGCGGGACCAGCCTGGTCTTCGACACGATGGCCAGCACCGGGTTGAGGCTGACGACCGACGGCGAGGTCCGGATCGACTCCACGGTCGGGATCTCGGAGTACTTCTCCGCCAGGATGTCCTGCGCCGTGGTGCCGGACAGCCACTTGATGAACGTCAGGTCAGCGGCGACGTGCTTGCTGTGCGGGTTGATGTACATGTTCCAGCCGCCGATGTTGGAGTAGCCGGGGTAGGACATTCCCGAGAAGGTCGGCAGCGGCGCGACACCCACCTGGCTGGCGGTGAGCTTGGACGTGGCCGGGGTGGTGGCGTAGGAGTAGGCGTAGTCCCAGTTGCGCAGGAAGACCGACTGGCCGGCCGCGAAGATGTTCATCGCCTGCGGCTCCTGGAACGTGGTGACCGCGTTCGGGGTAACGCCGCTGGTGATCAGGCTGCGCATGAAGGTGACGGCCTTGAGCGCGGCCGGGCTGTCGAGCGTGGCCTTGGTGTAGGTGCTGTTGGTGGCGGTGCCGCCGGCGTCGGTCAGGTACTCCATGAAGTTACAGGTGAGACCCTCGTAGGAGTCGCCTTCCCAGACGAAGCCGTACTTGACGCTGTCCTTCTTCTGGATGGTCTTGGCGTCGGTCTCCAGCTGCTCCCAGGTCGTGGGCACCGACAGGCCGGCCTTCTTCAGCAGGTCCTTGCGGTAGTACAGGAAGCCCTGGTCCTCGAACAGCGGCGAGCCGTAGACCTTGCCCTTGTAGGAGGCACCCTGGATCAGGCCGGGAGCGAACTTGGCGAAGTAACTGGACGGCAGCAGGCCGGTCAGCGGCAGCGCCAGCTGATGCGCGCCGAACTGGGCCGGCCAGATTACGTCGCCCATGAACACATCCGGGGTGGCCGAGCCGCCCGAGATCGTGGTGGCCAGCGTGGCCCGGTTGGTGTCGGTGTCGGTGGACGCCGAGACCAGGGTGACGTGGATCTTCGGGTAGGCCTGCTCGAACGCCTTGATCAGCACCGTCCGGGTGTCGGTGGCCCCGGCCCCGGCGATGGGGCTGGCCGACCAGACGATGTTGGCGGAGGTGGCCGAGCCCTTCGAGCTCCCCCCCGACGAGCCGCCGCTGCTGCTGCTACTGCCGCCGCAGGCGGCCAGGATCAGCGATCCGGCGCCGACGAGGGCCGCCAGCCGCCAGCCGCTGCTGACCCATCTCCCCGTGTGTCTGAGTGATTTTCCTCTGGACATTTCCGTTCCCTCATTCCGCGTTGTGATGGACCCCTGTGTAGGAAATCTCTGGTTCAGGCGTTGGCTTGTTCCCGTCATATGCTGAGCGGGCTGTATTCGGTTACCAGTGGCCTTGCGTTCACATTCACTCCTCGTGGTGCCATTTATCGCTTAATGCCGGAAAGCTCAACCGACACCAGCGAGATCTCGGTCCGCGGCCTGGTCGTCCGGCGGCGGATGCTGCGGTCGCCCCTTGAGCCGCGCGGAGGTGGACCGGGCCACGACAACCAGCGGCAGTTCCTCGCGCAGCGGCCGGACAGCCTGCCCGCTGATGACCGCGCACAGCCGCCGCGCCGCCCGCTCGCCGCTCTCGGCCAGCGGCTGGTGCACCGTGGAGAGCCCGAACTGAGCGGCCGAGTCGATGTCGTCGTAACCGATCACCGACAGGTCGCCCGGGACAAGGTGACCCGACTTCCTGGCCGCTGTCAAGATCCCCAGCGCCTGCGTGTCGGACGCCGCGAAGATCGCGGTGGGCGGGACCGGCAGGCCGAGCAGGTCCAGGGTCAGCGAGGCGGCCGCCGCCGCCGCGTGCTTGCCGAAGCGGACCAGGGCCGGGTCGTAGCGCAGGCCGCTGCCGGCCAGCGCGCGCCGGTAGCCGAGCAGGCGGCGGCGGGTGGACAGGAAGCCCAGGTCGCCTTCGCGCTCGTCGCCGATGAACCCGATCCGGCGATGGCCGAGGCTGATCAGGTGCTGGGCGGCCAGGAAGCCGCCCCGGATGTCGTCGACGACAGTGCAGGGGACACCGGGCGCCTCGGCGTCCACCATCACCATCGGCAGGTGGGTGTCCTGCAGCGCGGCCAGGTGGCGGCGGCTCAGCCGCAGGGACATGACCACCGCGCCGTCAGCCCCGTGCCGCGCCGTCAGCGCCAGCACGTGCCGGTCCAGCTGCCCGGCCGTCTCCACGTTGCGCAGGACGGTGTCAAATCCCTCCTCGTCCAGCACGCCGATGGCGCCGGCCAGGCGCACGACCACCGAGGGGCGGGTGAGGAACGGCACCAGGATGACCACGGTCCGCGGGCTGCCGCGGGACAGCCGCGTGGCCAGCCGGCTCGGCCGGTAGTTCAGACGCTGCATGACCTCAAGGACCCGCTCGCGGGTGGCGTCGCGGACGTGCGGGCTCTGGTTGAGCACGCGGGAAACAGTGCCGACGCTGACGCCCGCGGCCGTGGCTACCTCTGCGATGTTCACCCGGTGCGCCGATCTCAGCCGACTCACCTCCTGGGCCGGCTCGGCCGGCACGGTTGCGTCTATGGAACCGATTCAAGTGCAGTGGTACTCCACACCAGCAGGCACGTCAACACCACAATTTGATAACGGCCAGCCGGACTGGCACAGTCGCGCAGGTCGGGCTACCGTGGCGGCGTGCAGATTCTGCTGGCACAGGCCGCGCAGGCCAGCGACGTGCCGGAGCTGCTCGGCCTGCCCTGGGAGCTGCCGCTAGCGCAGTGGCCAGGCGATCTTCTGGTGCGAGTGCGCGACCTTGGCCAGGCCCGGCACGTGGTCCGCTTCGTCGAGGCCTCAGGGACGCTGGTAGCGCTCAAGGAAATGCCGGAGGATCTGGTCGCCAGGGAGCACCGGCTGCTGACCTACCTGGCCGAGGAGTCGGTGCCCGCCGTGGAGTTCCTCGGCACGGTGACCGGGCGCGGCGGCGACGGCAACGGCATCCTGCTGACCCGCTACCTGGAGTTCTCGCTGCCCTACCGGGCGGTCTTCCAGGGTCATCTGAGCCAGCCGATGACCGAGCGGATGATCGACGCCCTCGCTGAGCTTCTGGTCCGGCTGCACCTGACCGGATTCTTCTGGGGCGACTGCTCGCTGTCCAACGCCCTGTTCCGGCGCGACGCCGGCGCCTTCTCCGCCTACCTGGTCGATGCCGAGACCGGCGAGCTGGAGGAAGCACTCACCGACGGCCAGCGGACGTGGGACCTGGAGCTGGCGACCGAGCGGGTGGCCGGCGGGATCGCCGACCTGCTGAGCGAGCGGGACGAGCTCGGCTGGAGCACCGGGGCCGAGCCGGATCCGGCCTGGGTCAGCGAGCAGCTGGCGACCCGCTACCAGCTGCTCTGGACGGAGCTGACCCGCGAGGAGGTCTTCGACGTCGGCGAGCGGTACCGCGCCGAAGACCGGATCCGCCGCCTCAACGAGCTGGGCTTCGACGTGCGCGAGCTGGTGGTGACCACCACCGAGGGCGGCAGCAAGCTCCGGCTCGCCACCAGGGTCGTCGAGCCCGGTTTCCACCATCGTGAGCTCGCCGCGCTCACCGGTCTGGACGTGGGCGAGAACCAGGCCCGGCGGCTGCTCAACGACATGTCGGGGTACCGCGCGTGGCTCGCCCGCACCGCGGGCAAGGAGGTGCCCCTCGCCGTGGCGGCCAGCCGGTGGCTCGCCGAGGTCTACGAGCCGGTCATCAACGCCGTCCCGGACGGGCTACGGCACAAGCTCGAGCCTGCCGAGCTGTTCCACCAGGTGCTGGACCACCGGTGGTTCCTCTCCGAGGCAAGCGGGCGGGACGTGGGGACCGCAGAGGCGGCCCGCTCCTTCACCCAGACGGTTCTGCCCTTCATCCCCGACGAGCGCCAGGTGCTGGAGAAGGAACTCGGCTAAGCCGGAATGGAACACCCGGAGGTCGTGGTGATAATGTCGTCGTGATAATAACGTGATCGGCAGGAATTTGCCGCGAAGCCTTACTCGACAATCTTGGAGATCGGTATCTCCAAGATGTCCCGCCCGCCGGCCGCCTTCAGCGCGGGGATCAGCGTGTTGACGCCGCGCTTGGGCACCACCGCCTCGACGGCGTGCATGTCCCCGCGGGCCAGCGAGGTGATCGTCGGCGAGGACATCGCCGGGAGCATCGCGGCCACCGCCGCCAGCTGCCCGGCGTCGACATTGAGCTTGAGCAGCACGCTGCCGCGGGCCCGGATCGCGCCGCGCAGCAGCAGCGCGATGTCGTCCATCGCGGCGCGCTTGGCGGTATTGGCGTGCGCGGCCGGATTGGCGATCAGCTCGGTGTAGCTGGTCAGCAGCGTGTCCAGGATCCGCAGCCCGTTGCGGCGCAGCGACGAGCCGGTCTCGGTCAGATCGACGATCGCGTCGACGATGTCGGGCACCTTGGCCTCGGTCGCGCCGTAGGACGGGATCACCACGGCCTTGACGCCGTGGGCGTCCAGGTAGCGGCGGGTCAGCGAGGGAAACTCGGTCGAGATCCGCACGCCCTCGGGCAGGTCGGCGGCCGACTTCCAGCCGGCGCTGGCCGGCACCGCGAGGACCACGCGGACCGGATCCGAGGTCGCCTTGGAGTACTGCAGCTCCCCGAGCGAGGCGACATCCGCGCCGGTCTCGGTGATCCAGTCGCGGCCGGTGATGCCGAAGTCGAACAGGCCCTGCTCGACATAGGAGGGAATCTCCTGCGGCCGCAGGAACCTGACCCGGTCGATCCGCGGGTCGTCGATGGTGGCATGGTAATCGCGGTCCGACGAGCGCCGGACGGTGAGGTCAGCGGCGTCGAACAGCTCCAGCGTGGCGCGCTCAAGCGAGCCCTTCGGCAGGACCAGGGACAGCAAAGATCAACACCTTCATTCCAAACGAGATTCGACCCTGACTCTAGCCGCCCGCCGGGTCGCCCCCGGCCCAGCCCGATCCGCGCGGACTGGGCCAGCTGGCGGCGCTCAGCCGCAGCGGGCACTCAGCCGCCGCGGGCACTCAGCCGCCGCGGGCACTCAGCCGACATCCAGCCGGAGCAGGTCGTCGGCGGTCTCCCGGCGCAGCACGACCCGGGCGGTGCCGTCGCGGACCGCGACCACCGGCGGCCGCGGAACGTGGTTGTAGTTGCTGGCCATCGACCGGCAGTAGGCCCCCGTCGCGGCCACCGCGACCAGATCGCCGGGCACCAGGTCGCCGGGCAGGTAGGCGTCGCGGACCACGATGTCCCCGCTCTCGCAGTGCCGGCCGACCAGCCTGCTGAGCATGACCGGCGCGGCCGATTCCCGGGAGGCCAGCACGCAGGTGTACTCCGCGTCGTACAGCGCGGTCCTGATGTTGTCACTCATCCCGCCGTCCACGCTGACGTAGGTGCGCAGCCCGTCCACGTTCTTGACGGTGCCGACCTGGTAGAGGGTGATCGTGCCGGGCCCGGCGATCGCCCGGCCCGGCTCGACGGTCAGCCGCGGCAGGGGCAGGCCCGCCTGACGGCACTGGGTCTGCAGGATGTCGCGCAGCCCGCGGGCGATGACCTGGACGTCGCCGGGATCGTCGGCCGCGGTGTAGGCGATCCCGAACCCGCCGCCGAGGTTGAGCTCGGAGATGCTGATCCCGTGCTGGTCGCGGATCCGGACCGCGAGCTCCAGTACCCGGTGCGCGGCGACGTCGAAGCCCGCGGTGTCGTAGATCTGCGAGCCGATGTGCGAGTGCAGGCCAGCGAGCTCCAGCGCCGGGCTGGCCAGTACCCGGCGGACCGCCTCGTCGGCCGCTCCGGAGGCGAGCGAGAAGCCGAACTTCTGGTCGTCATGCGCGGTGGCGACGTACTCGTGCGCGGCGGCCTCCACCCCGGTGGTGACCCGGACCAGCACCCGCGGCCGCCCGCCCCGCTGCCGGACCCCCGTCGCCCCCGTCGCCCGCTCCCCTGGCTGGCCCTCCCCCGTCGCCCCCGTCGCCCGCTCCCCTGGCTGCCCCTCCCCCGTCGTCCGCTCGGCGATGGCGGCGAGCCGGCCGATCTCCTCCAGCGAGTCCACCACGATGTGGCCGACGCCGACTGCTACCGCCCGCTCCAGCTCGGCGACGAGCTTGTTGCTGCCGTGCAGCGTGATCAGCTCCGGCGCCGCGCCCGCCTGCAGCGCCACCTCAAGCTCGCCGCCGGTGCAGACATCGACGCCCAGCCCCTCCTGGCTGACCCACCGCAGCACGGCCCGGCAGCAGAACGCCTTGGCCGCGTAGAACACCCCGGCATCCGCGCCGAACGCCTGGTGGAAGTCCCTGCACCGGCTGCGGAAATCTTCCTCGTCGAGCGCGAGCAGCGGCGTGCCGAACTCGTGCGCGAGCTCGCGCACGTCGATGCCGCCCAGCTCCAGCGCGCCGCCGACCCGCCGGACGGTGCGCGGCCAGATGGCCGGGTCCAGCGCGTTGGCGTCGGCCGGCGGCGCCGGCGGATGATCAGGCGGCAGCACGTCAGCGTGCCACGGGCCCGCCGGGTGGGCGATTCGGCTCATCACGCTCCCTGCTTGGTTGCCGGGAAGATCCTATCCGCGCCGCGCCGCGCGCTGCCGCGCCAGCCAGTGGGCTGCCGCCGGAGTACTCGCCCAGCTCGCGTAGCCTGCCGGAACACCATCCCGGGTCAGGAAGGCATGAGCGAACAACCCGCCCCGAACTTCAGCTACTCCAACCTCAACGGCAGGCGCACCGGGGTCTTCTACCGCACCGCCGCGCTGCTGCTGCCGGGTGTCCGCAAGGTCCAGGCGCAGATCATCCCCTACGCGCAGGCCTGGCAGCGGGCGAACCTGGCCGCGCTCAGCGCGCCCGGGCCGCTGTGGGTGGCGCTGGGTGACTCCATGTCCCAGGGCATCGGCGCGTCGGCCTACGACCAGGGCTGGGTCGGCCAGCTCGGCCGCCAGCTGACCCGTGACGGCGAGCCGTACCGGATCGTCAACCTCTCGGTCAGCGGCGCGCGGGTAGCCGACGTCACCGACCGGCAGCTGCCGGCGATGGAGCAGCTCGGCGTCCGGCCGGACCTGGTGACGGTCCTGATCGGCTCGAACGACATGGTGCGCAGGAAGTACCGGGACGCGCTGCCCGGTGCCGTGGGCGACCTGCTGCGGCGGCTGCCACCCGGCACCTACATCGCCAGTCTCCCCAATGGCCAGCAGGTCGCGGCGGCCGTCAACGCGCTGATCGATCAGTCAGTTGCCCAGCGGCAGCTCGTGGCCGTCGACATGCGGTCGCGGGGTCCCGTTTCGTGGAAAGGAAGACTGGCCGAAGATCACTTTCACCCTAACGACCTGGGTTATGCCGCGATGGCGAAGGCCTTCGCCAGCGCGATCACTGATCGCTAGCTGCGCGGGCCGGCTGGGCAGCGACGGCCGGCTGCGGCCGCCGGAGCAGGACCGCGGCCACCGCGCCGGCCAGCGCGATCGCGGCGATGACGATCCAGCCGTGCCGGAAGCCGGCGAGCCGGCCGGCCGCTGTGTGCGGCGTGCCGAGCACGGCGACGAACACCGCGACGCCGATCGCGAAGCCGACCTGCCGGAGCATGTTGACCACGCCGGAGCCGGTCGCGAACGACGGCGGCGGGAGCGACCCGGCCGCCGTGGACATCAGCGTGGGCAGGGTCAGCCCGACGCCGATCCCGGTGAGCAGCATGCCGCCGACCATGCCGGCGTAGTCAGGCGTCAGCCCGATGGCCAGCACCCACCACAGGATGCCGGCCGCGAAACAGGTCGAGCCGAGCGCGATCACCGGGCCGGGGCCGAAGCGGCCGATCAGCCGCCCGGTCACCAGGAACGAGAACACCGGCACCATGATGGGGCCCGGCGCGATGGCCAGGCCCGACTTCAGCGCCGACCAGCCCCAGTCGTCCTGCATCCACAGCACGATCGACAGCAGCATGGCGCCGAAGGCCACCGAGAAGAACAGCGTGACCACCGAGGCGCCGGTGAAGGTGCGCACCCGGAACAGGGCGGGGTCGATCAGCGGGTTGTGGTGCCGGGCGCAGCGCGCCGCGAACAGGGCGATCAGCAGCGCCGAGGCGGCGAGCACCGCGACCGTGCGCCCCGAGCTCCAGCCCCAGTCGCCGCCCTTGACCAGGCCGAGGGTCAGCCCGCCGACCCCGGCGGTGACCAGCAGCGCCGCCAGGGTGTCCGGCCGGGGACCGGGATGGCCGGGCGCGTCGGGCAGCCGGAGCCAGCCCACCACCAGCGCAGCCAGCCCGATCGGGACGTTGACGAAGAACACCCAGCGCCAGCTGAGCGTCACCAGCAGGCCGCCGGCCACCGGGCCGAGCGCCGCGGCCATGCCGCCGGTGGCGGTCCAGGCGCGGACCGCTCCGCCGCGGCGCTCCGGCGGGTAAGCGGCGAGCACCAGCCCGAGCGAGGTGGGCGTGAGCAGCGCCGCGCCGGCCGCCTGGACCAGCCGGAACGCCACCAGCATCGGCACGCTGGTCGCGGCGCCGCAGGCGGCCGAGGCGGCCGTGAACACCGCCACCCCCAGCAGGAAGCCGTACTTGCGCGGGTGCCGGTCAGCCAGCCGGCCCGCCAGCACCAGCAGGGCGGCGTAGACGATCGCGTAGCCGTTCAGCACCCAGGACAGATTGCCGAGGTTGGGCTCGTGCAGCTGGCGGGCGATCTGCGGCAGGGCCACGTTGACGATGAACAGGTCCAGGCTGGCCATGACCACCCCGGCGCAGACGATCAGCAGGACCTGACGCGACTGGACGGCCCTGCCGGCCCGGGCCGGCGATTGCTGGCTTAGTGAGGTCATAGTCAGACCCTAACTAGTTGACTAAAGAATGCACAAGTCAGGTACAGTGCGGAGCGTGATGGAGACAACCGTGCAGCTGACCGGACGACTGGCGCCACGGGAGAACTGGTCGGCGGACCGCTGCTCGATCAGGCGGGCCCTGGCGGTCGCCGGGAACACCTCGGCGCTGCTGATCCTGCGCGAGGCGTTCTACGGCACCAGCCGCTTCGACGATTTCGCCGCGCGGGTGGGGATCAGCGAGCCGGTCGCCGCGGCCCGGCTGCGGGACCTGGTCGAGCACGGACTGCTGGCGCGCCTGCCGTATCGCGAGCCCGGTCAGCGCACCCGGCTGGGCTACCGGCTGACCCGCAAGGGCGCCGAGCTGCTGCCGGTTCTGGTAGCACTGATGCAGTGGGGCGACAACTGGCTGGCGCCGGGCGGCCCGCCGGTGGTGCTGCGCCACCACGGCTGCGGTGAGCCGGTCCGGGCCGAGCTGCGCTGCGCCGCCGGGCACCAGCCGGCCGCCGGGGAACTGGACCTGACCGCTGGTCCCGGCGCCAGTGAGCGGGGCGCTTGACGAGGAGCAACGTGTGACGGACGCTTTGCCGGGTACTGCTGCCGCAACATGAACATCGTCAAAAGGCTGCTGCGCTCGGCCGACCGGATCCAGCAGGACCGGCCCTGGCTGGGGTTCCCCGTCGCCGCCTGGAAGAAGTTCGGCGACGACCACGCCGGTAACCTGGCCGCGCTGATCTCCTACTACGCCTTCGCCTCGCTCTTCCCGCTGCTGCTGGTCCTGGTCACCGTCCTGGACATCGTCCTGCGGCATGATGCCGCGCTGCGGCACCGGGTGCTGACCTCGGCCCTCAAGCAGTACCCGGGCATCGGAAATCAGCTGAGCTTGCATTCCCTGCCCGGGGCGGGTTTGGCGCTGGTCATCGGGCTGGTCGGCACGTTCCTTGGCGCGCGGGGAGTGGCCAGCGCGGTGCAGAACGCGCTCAACGCCGCGTGGGAGGTGCCGTTCTTCCGCCGCTCCAGCTTCCCCTGGTCGCTGCTGCGCAACCTCGGCCTGATCGGGCTCGTCGGCCCCGCGGCGATCGCCACCATCTTCCTGTCGGGAATCGCGGGCGGCACCGGGCATCTGCTCACCGGCACTGGCGCGCACCTCGCGGCGCTGGCTGTCTCCCTGGTGCTGAACGTGGGGGTGTTCTGGCTCGCCTTCCGGCTGGGCACCGCACGGGAGATCGCCACCCGCGATCTGCGCCTCGGCGCGATCATCGCCGCCGTCGCCTGGCAGGCCCTGCAGTACCTGGCCGGCTACCTCATCGGGCACAAGCTGGCGACTGATTCCTCGCTGTACGGCGCGTTCGGCGTCGTGCTCGGCTTGCTTGCGTGGTTCTACCTGCAGGCGCAGATCACCCTGTACGCGGTGGAGATCAACGTCGTGCAGGTGCGCGGGCTCTGGCCGCGCAGCCTGGCCCCGCCGCCGCTGACCCCGCAGGACGTGCGCGCCCACGAGCTCTATGCGCTCGCCGGGCAGCGGCGAGCCGACCTGCTGATTACCCTGCACCCGGTTAACCCGCACCCGGCAGCCGGCAGCCCGCCGGACCCGAGCCTCCCGGCCGACAGCCCGGCTGGCGATCCCTCGCTCGAGCCGGCCGACGAGTCCCCTGAGGGCAGCGGGCAACGATCCCGCGGGTAGGCTTCAGGTGCCAGCGCAGCGTCCCGCCGCGTCCGCATCGGGAGAGGTCCCATGCCACTGTTCGCAAACAAGCCGGCCGGCGACACCTCTACCTGGGAGCCGCAGGCGGCGGACAGCAGGCTGGCCCAGACCGCGGGCGCTGACCCGGCCGGTGTCTTCACCTCCGACCTGTCAGTCTCGGAGTACGTGCTTCTGGGCGAGGCAGGTTTCGAGCCGCTGGGCTTTGTCGTCGGCTCCTCCATCTATCACGTGGGGCTGCAGGTGGGCCGCTGGTCCCAGAACCAGGAACTGCAGGTCCTGACCCAGGCGATGTACAGCGCCAGGGAGCTGGCAATGGCCAGGATGCGGGCCGAGGCCGATCATCTGGGGGCTGACGGCATCGTGGGCGTTCAGCTGCGGATGCAGATGTACGTATGGGGGCAGGACGTCCTGGAGTTCATCGCCACCGGGACGGCGGTCCGCGCGCTTGGCGGCGGCACCGCAGGCGCCCATCGAGCCCCCGACGGCAGGGCGTTCACCTCGGACCTGTCCGCGCAGGACTTCTTCCGGCTGCTGGCAGCCGGCGCGGTGCCGGTGGCCTTCGTGCTCGGGACCTGCGTCTACCACATAGCGCACCAGTCGCTGATGCAGACGCTGCGCCAGACCGGCCAGAACCAGGAGATGGTCCAGTTCACCCAGGGCATCTACGAGGCGCGCGAGCTTGCCCTCATGCGGATGCAGGCGGAGGCCGCGCAGGCACGCTCGTCGGGCATCGTCGGGGTCAACATAGCGGTCTCCAACCATGTCTGGGGCGAGCACGCGACGGAGTTCCTGGCTACCGGGACCGCTATCCGGCGGCTGTCGCAAGAGCACCGGCTGCCGGCGACGTC
>Ga0302326_10019157_pt1 | contig 14149 bp, 12 predicted proteins | sample Palsa_T0_3_FD_202264 | JGI IMG/M metagenome (GOLD analysis project Ga0302326, IMG submission 202264) | Peat permafrost microbial communities from Stordalen Mire near Abisko, Sweden - Palsa_T0_3 | ecosystem: Environmental > Terrestrial > Soil > Palsa > Peat permafrost | place: Sweden: Abisko... | reverse complement strand
CAGATGATCGAGCAAGCGACCCGGAGTGGCGATCACCAGCGGCGCTCCGGCGCGCAAGGCCTGAAGCTGAAGGGTGAAGCTTTCGCCTCCCACCAGGAGCGCGGCGCGGATATGGGTAAAGCGTCCGACTTCTTTGGCGACCTGGGCGACCTGCGCCGCCAGCTCGCGCGTGGGCAGAAGAATGAGAGCCGTAATTCCGGACGGCGGTTTCTCCAGCATGCGGTGGAGCACCGGAAGCATGAAAGCCAGAGTTTTCCCGGTTCCGGTCTGAGCGGCCACCAGAACGTCCTGCTCCTTGAGCACGGCGGGAATAGCCGCGCTTTGGACGGGGGTGGGTTCGCTGAAGTTTAAAGCTTCGATCGCTTTTATGAGTTCAGGGCGCAGTGAAAAATTCATGAATGACATGGTCCCTATAATAGCACTTTGCAAATCAGATTGCCAATTCAAGCCAAAATAATGCCCCTGTTGCTACAATCACTTTATGAAAGAAGCTCGATTTCTCATTCGGTTGTCCAACCTTGCAGGTTTCCAGCCTCGCGACCAAGAGTCTCTCCTTGTTAAGGCGCGATCCCTGGCCGCTTCGCGGCAAGGCCAAGTCATCAATCTGCGCGTGACGCCCCGCGCGCTTGAATTTGATCTTTTTTGCGCTCCGGAAACTCCGATGGATCCGTTCTTCGAGGCATGGGCGGCGCCTCTAGGCCTGAGGCTAACCTGCAAGCGACTGGATATTCCGCCTCCACCCGTTGACGCTCAGTCCATTGTGACGGAGGCCCGCCAGCTTTTTAATGACTACCGTTTCTGGGAAGTCCATGAAGTGCTCGAAGGGCTTTGGAAAGAACGTCAGGGTCCGGAGAAGCAATTAATCCAGGGACTCATCTTGACCGCGGCGGCGCTGGTGCACTGGCAGAAAAACGAAGTGAAGGTCGTGTGGCCGATGCTGCAGGATGCGATGCGGCGTTTGGAAAATCAGCCGGCGAACTATTTTGGATGGGACGTCGCGGCGCTGCGAAAACATTTTTCAGAGGCTATTTATCGTCGAGAAATTACCGATTTAGACGTCTAGCCAATTTCTCTTATTGCTTCCGGGTGTTTCAAGTATAATAAAGCCGCCATGCGATGGATCTCCGCTCTATCCGACGCCGCCAGCCTGCCGAAAGCCCTGGAAGAAACAATCGCCACCGTGCAAAAAAGCTTGCAGGGCGAAAAACCCGACCTTTGTCTGGTGTTTATTTCCAGCGATTTTCTCGCGGGTTATGAAACCGTAGCCGCCAAGCTCCAGGCGGCGCTGGGACCCCGAGTCATTCTGGGTTGCTCCGGGGGCGGAGTCGTCGGCGATAGCCGCGAGGTGGAACATCGGCCGGCAGTCGCGCTGACGGTGGCCGTTCTACCGGATGTCACGTTGACGCCTTTTCGGGCGGCGGATAGCTCTCTTCCCGGTCTGGATGTCAGCCCGCGCGCCTGGCATAGTCTGGTAGGCGTGCCTCCTTCGGATCAACCCCATTTTATCGTGCTGGCCGATCCCTTTTCGATACGCATTGAAAATTTTATCAGCGGCTTGGACTATGCCTACCCTAAGGCGGTGAAAGTCGGCGGTCTGGCCAGCGGCGCTTCTCAGCCGGGTGAAAATGCCCTGTTTTTAAATTCCGTCTGCTATCGATCGGGAGCGGTGGGACTGGCCCTTTCAGGGAATATCGCGCTCGACGCGTTGGTCGCTCAGGGATGCCGCCCGATCGGTAAACCGCTGCGCGTCACGAAATGCGACCGGAATATCCTCATGGAGCTGGACAGTCAATCCCCGCTCACCGTGCTGCGCGATTTGTTTTCCACGCTCGATGCTCGTGACCAGGGGTTGCTTCAGAACGCTTTATTCCTGGGCCTGGTCATGGATCCGCTCAAGTCGCATTTCACTCAGGGAGACTTTTTGATCCGCAACATCGTCGGTTTGGATACCGAACGCGGCCTTCTGGCGGTGGGAGCTCTTCTGCGGCAGGGCCAGCTGGTGCAATTCCATCTGCGGGACGCGAAGACGTCCGCCGACGATCTAAGCCAGATTTTATCAACGTATGGATCCCGGTCGGGCCGCGATCAGCTCAGCGGAGCGCTGCTTTTTTCCTGTCTCGGGCGCGGCGAGTATCTCTATGGAAAAGCCAGCCACGACACCGTGATGTTTCATGAGAAGCTGGGATCGGTTCCGGTAGGAGGGTTTTTCTGCAACGGTGAAATTGGCCCCGTCGGCGGAACGACCTATCTGCACGGCTATACCAGTTGTTTTGCGCTTTTCCGGCCTCTGTATGTGACCAGTTCCAGGGCGATCGGCATTGACCCCGCCGCCGTTCGTCCGGCGCCTCAGCCTCCCGCCTTTTAAGCTCCGCCATTGCTCCGTTGCTTTTTTTATTTAGGTGATATAAGCTCACATCAAAGGGAATCCAATGGCTAAAAGCGATCTTCGGGAAGCAAAGATTTTTTCTCTGGCTCAGGTGGTGGACCGCTGTATTGTGGTCATCGAAGAGGTGGGCGGCCCGCGACTCGTCCCCATCTGGATTGGTATCTTTGAGGGCGGAGCCATCGCGGCGGAGTTGACCGGACAGGAGCCCCCCCGGCCCATGACGCATGACCTTATCAATAATATTTTTAAGAGCGCCAAAATCAACATGGATAGAGTCGTCATCACGGATCTGCGGGAAAATACTTACTTTGCTGAAATCCATCTGAAGTTCAATGGCACCTCCATGGTTATCGATGCTCGCCCCAGCGACGCTCTGGCGCTGGCGGTGCGCAGCCATTGCCCGATGTTCGTGTCGGAGAACGTTTTCAAGAAGTGCCCCGAGCTGCTCAAGCCCATCTCCGAAGACGAGGTCAAGAAGTTCAAAGAAGAATTGAAGAATATGAAGCCGGAAGATTTCTTCAAGGACCTCAAAAAAGGCAAGAGCGGCGAAGACCCCCCCAAATAATTCAATCGAATAAATTCCCGCCATCTCCCTCTAAATAGTGACCCGCCAAAGCAGCAGCGGCGGGACATTAACCTTAGGAGGCTTCACATGCAACAGAATTATTGGCCCTACGCCATCCTCACCCTGGTTCTTCTCGGCGGACCTCATACGCTGGGATTTGCCGACGACACCGCATCCGAGACCAAGGCTCCCGCCAGCGTTTCCGCGACCGGCGGCCATAGCCGCTCCGGCGGAGCTCGCGGCGGTTTCGGTTTTGCCGCCGCCCTGGACCGGAAGGTGGGACTGACCCCCGAGCAAAAGGACGCCGTGCGCGGCATCCTGGCGCAGCAGCACCAGCAGTCCGTGGCGCTGCGGGAACAGACCGACCAGAAAATCCGGGCGCTGCTCAACAGCGAACAGCAAAAGAAGTTTGACTCCATGCTGGCCGAACAAAAGGCGAGCCGGGGTTATTCCCGACAGTCCTGACGGTCGCCGCGCCGCGCAGACGCGGCGTATGTCCGGGGTTGTTCGGACAGGGCCCTGCCACCAGACCTCTGGTGACAGGGCTCCTGCTTTTTATGTACCCCCCGGCTGATTTGGTAAAATCCCTGCATGGACGACCTATTTGATTTGACCATTGTGGGAGGCGGCCCCGCCGGTTTATATGCCGCATATTATTCCGGCTTCCGGGCCATGAAAGTCAAAATCATCGACAGCCTTGAAGAACTCGGCGGCCAGGTCACCGCGCTCTACCCGGAAAAATTCATTTTCGACGTAGCGGGTTTTCCGAAGGTTTACGGCAAAGATCTGGTCAAAAACATGGTGGAGCAGGCGCTTCAATTCCATCCCACGGTTTGTCTGGGCGAACGCGTGGACATGGTCCAGGCGGCCGCCGATAAGGTGTATACGGTCACGACGTCTAAAGGGACTCACCGGAGCCGCGCCATTCTCGTCACGATCGGCATCGGCGCTTTTAATCCCAAACGCATCCCCGCCCCCGACACGGAAAAGTATGAAGGCAAAGGCCTTTCGTATTTTGTCCCCGACATTTCGAAATACGACGGCAAGCGCGTGGTCATTGTCGGCGGCGGCGACTCCGCCGTGGACTGGGCGCTCAATTTGAAGCCGCGAGCCGCGTCCATTACGCTGGTTCATCGCCGGGATGGATTTCGCGCTCACGAAGAGAGCGTTCGCCAGCTGAAAGAATCCACCGTGGCGCTTAAACTATTTTATGAAGTGAAGCAAATCAGCGGTAACGGTCATGTCCAGCAGGTGGTGCTCCTCAATAATAAGACCCAGGCCGAGGAAACGTTGCCGACGGATGAAGTGCTGGCCTGTTTGGGTTTTGAAGCCAGCGTGGGGCCTCTGGCGAAATGGGGTCTCAAAATGGAGGGCAACGACATCCCGGTTACGACGCGCATGGAAACGAATCTGCCGGGCATCTATGCCGCCGGGGACGTGGCCGCCTATCCCGGTAAAGTAAAACTGATCGCAACAGGCTTTGGAGAAGCGGCCACCGCCGTCAATAACGCCGCCGCCTATCTGAAGCCCGGGTCGAGCGTCTTCCCAGGTCATTCCAGTAACGCATCCCATTAAAGATCGGGACGATTCAGCCGGAGGTTTTACGACTTCATCGCTTTCTGATCGCATCCGTCCTTTTCTGAAATCCGTTCTTCCCGCCCGCGCCCGTCTTCTCGTGGCGATCTCGGGAGGACCCGACTCGGTCGCTCTGGCGCATGCCGCCAAGGCACTTCCCTATCCGGTTATTTTGGGGCATGTGGATCACCAGCTCAGAAAGAGCTCTGCTGTGGATGCCCGGTTCGTGGGCCGTCTGGCTCTCAAATGGGATCTGGCTTTTCGGATTGAGAAAGTAAATGTTCCGGCCCAGGTACGAAGGGAAAATCTCGGTATTGAAGAAGCGGCGCGCAATCTGCGCTATAAGGCATTGGTTAAAATGGCTTTGCGGGAGCGGTGTCACGCCATTTTGACCGCCCACACGGCCGATGACCAGGCGGAAACCGTATTGTTTAATTTTTTCAGGGGCGCGGGAGCTACCGGCCTGGCGGGCATCCCTCCGGTGCGTTCGGCGGGAGACACCCGGATCTTGCGGCCGCTCCTTCAGGTGACCCGCAGGGAAATTCTGCAGTATTTGAACGGACATCGGCTTTCCTATAGAGAAGATCCCACGAACCGCCTGCTGCGATTTTCGCGGAACCGTATCCGGCATGAAACGTTACCCTACTTGTCGCGCATTTTTCCCGGTTTATCGGGGCGTCTGGTCCAAAGCGCTGAAATCCTGCGGGAAGAAGAAGGCTTCTGGCGTCAGATTGTGTCCGAGGAATTATCTAAAACGGTGCGTAACAACAACAAAAGAATCACGATTGATTTGGGGCACCTTTTAGGCTATCATAAAGCTCTTGGCCGTCGTATTTTACGCCATTTACTTCCGGGCCTGTCCTTCCAGGAAATCGAGCGCGTCTTCTCCCTGGCCCAGTCGGCGCAGGGAATTCGTCGCCTGCAATTAAGCGGCGGGTTGCTGGTGGCCCGGCAAGCAGATAAACTGGTCATTTCCGCCCCCTAGTCGGCGGACACTTATGAGGAACTTATGAACAATCGCAATTGGCGTGGTTTGCTCGCATGGGTCGTCTTTTTCGGGATTATTCTTTTCATTTATCAATCCATGCGTACGGTCAATTTAGAGCACGATATCAGCTATTCCGAATTTAAGCATCGGCTTGCGGCGGGCGAGATCACCAACGTCACCGTCAGGCCCGACTTGATTCACGGAACCTCGCATATGCCCGACGGCAAGGATCAAAGTTTCCGGACCATTCCCTTAAACGATCCGAATCTGGTGGATGATCTGGAGCGCTATCACGTTAAAGATTATGCGGGCGAGGTGGACCGGAGCTGGTTCAGCATGGTGGTCATGAATTTCGGTCCGGCGCTGGTCTTTTTATTTTTCTGGTTCTTAATGATCCGGCAGATGCAGGGGGGCGGCAAGCAGGCCATGGCGTTTGGCCGCAGTAAGGCCAAGCTGCAGTCCGGCAAGAAGTCCAAAATCACGTTTGCCGATGTGGCCGGCTGCGATGAGGCCAAGGAAGAGCTGCGCGAGATTATTGAATTTCTGAAAGACCCCGCCAAATTCCAGAAACTCGGCGGCAAGATTCCCAAGGGAGTGCTGCTTTACGGCGCTCCCGGCACGGGAAAAACGCTCCTGGCCAAGGCCGTGGCCGGAGAAGCGGGCGTTCCTTTCTTTTCGTCGTCCGGAAGCGAATTCGTCGAAATGTTCGTTGGCGTCGGCGCGAGCCGCGTCCGGGATCTTTTTGACCAGGGCCGCAAAAATGCGCCCTGCCTCTTGTTCGTCGATGAAATTGATGCCGTGGGACGCCACCGCTTCGCGGGCATCGGCGGCGGCCATGACGAGCGCGAGCAAACGCTCAATCAGCTGCTCGTGGAAATGGACGGTTTCGATACGAAGGAAGGCGTCATCCTGATTGCGGCGACGAACCGCCCGGATGTGCTTGATCCCGCCTTGCTGCGCCCCGGTCGCTTTGATCGCCATGTCACGGTGCCCATGCCGGACCTGCGCGGCCGCGAAGAAATTCTCAAAGTGCATTCGAAAATTGTGAAACTGGGGCCGCTGGTCGACTTCACGGTCATTGCCCGCCGCACTCCCGGTTTTGTCGGCGCCGATCTGGCGAACCTCATCAACGAAGCCGCGCTTCTGGCGGCGCGGCGCAATAAGCCCTATGTAGAACTGCCCGAACTCGAAGAGGCCATTGAACGCGTGGTGGCCGGCCCCGAGCGCAAGACGCGCATGATTTCGGAACGGGAGAAGAAAATCGTTGCCTACCATGAATCCGGGCACGCTCTCGTAGCGAAGCTGACTCCCGGGACCGATCCCGTGCATAAAATCTCGATTATCTCTCGAGGCCAGGCGCTGGGCTATACCCTGCAGCTGCCGACGGAAGACCGTTATCTCACCAGCAAAACAGAAATTAAGAACCGGCTTTCCGTTCTCCTGGGCGGGCGCGTGGCCGAAGAGCTGGTGTTCTCCGAAATTACGACCGGGGCTTCCGACGACTTGTCCAAGGCCACGGAAATGGCGACGAAGATGGTCTGCGAATTTGGAATGTCGGAAAAAGTAGGCCCCTTGACCTTCCGCAAAAAAGAAGAAGAAGTTTTTCTCGGACGCGACCTTAATCGGGAACGGCCCTATTCGGACGATACGGCCCGGCTCATTGATTCCGAGGTCAAACAACTGGTTCTTGACGCCATGAATTATGTTCGAAAACTTCTGGCCGACAACCGCGCCAAACTGGACCGGCTGGCTGAGCGATTGATTGAAAAGGAAATGCTTGATAGCGAAGAAGTCGAAGCCCTCATCCAGGACAATGCCGGAACCGGAGCTGTCGCGGCCGGCTAAGCTCCGTTTTCTTTTTGAACGAAACGGCGGGTGGATCATGGGGGTGCTTAACGTCACCCCCGATTCATTTTATGCCGGGACTCGCTCTACGTCGGGGTTCGAAGCGCTTAGCCAGGCCGAGCGCATGATTCAGGAAAAGGCCGATATTCTCGATATCGGCGGCGAATCCACCCGGCCGGGCGCGCAGGAGGTTCCTGCGAACGAAGAGCTCAACCGAGTTCTTCCCGTTATCGAAGAGTTGCGCGAGCGGTGGCCCCGAATGCCGCTTTCAATCGATACGCAAAAAGCGGTTGTAGCCCGTGAAGCCCTGCACCGCGGAGCGGCCGTCATTAATGATGTCTCCGCGCTGCGCCATGATGCGCGCATGGCGTCGGTGGTCGCGGAGGCGGGTTGCCCGGTGGTGCTCATGCATATGCAGAAGGATCCGCGGACCATGCAGGACGCCCCGCACTACGACGATGTGGTGGATGATATTAAGTCGTTCTTCGAGGAACGCATGACTTACGCGGCGCATGAAGGCATTCCTGAGGACCGTGTCATTCTGGATCCCGGGATCGGGTTTGGAAAGACGCTCGACCATAACCTCGAAATTCTGCGCCGGCTGTCGGAGTTCCTATCGCTCGGCCGTCCTCTCCTGATTGGTCTTTCCCGAAAATCTTTTTTGGGGAAAATTTTGTCGCAGGCCTCACCCCCAGCCCTTCTCCCGGGGGGAGAGGGTGGCCGACGCCACTACGACGATAGCGTCCGCCGGGGCCTCCGTGGCGGAAGGCCGGGGGAGGCTCCCGAGGACCGTCTCCAGGCGTCCGTGGCCGCCAACCTGTGGGCGGTGCAGCAAGGCGCTTCGGGGGTTCGCGTGCATGATGTCGGGCCTACCCGCGAGGCGTTGTCGGTCTGGACTCGGCTGACTCAGAGCGCATGATTCTTCTGTCGACGTTGTGGTCCGGCTTCATTCTTCCGGCCGTTGATATTCTCCTGATCGCTTTCGTTTTTTACCGCATCCTTCTGCTCATCAAAGGAACGGCTTCGGTGCAGGTGGTGATGGGGCTTGCCGTGCTGATGGGAATGACGCTGGTCGTGCACCATCTCCTCCATTTGCCCGCCTCGACCTGGTTGCTTGAAAATTTCTGGTCCGGGGCGGTGGTTCTTCTGGCGGTGGTGTTCCAGCCTGAATTAAGAACAGCGTTGGCGCATCTGGGAAGCCACCCGCTCGGGGGTCTTTTAATGACCCGGAGCCTGACGTTTATTGATGAAATCGTCGGCGCCGTTCAAGAGGCGATGCAGCGCCAGATGGGAATGCTGCTCGTCCTGGAACAGGATGTGGGCCTGCGCAACTACGCCGAAACCGGCACGATCATCAACGGCGAAATCTCCAAAGAGCTGCTGCTCTCCATCTTCCACTACCGGTCGCCGCTGCACGACGGCGCCGCGATCATCCAGAATGACCGCCTCATTGCCGTCGGATGTTTGCTTCCCTTATCGAACGATCCGGGTTTGGCCAAGATTCTGGGAACCCGTCACCGCGCCGCCGTGGGACTTTCCGAATTCACGGACGCCTGGGTGATCGTGGTTTCCGAAGAAACCGGGGCGCTCTCGGTGGCGCGAAACGGCCGTCTGGAGCGGGAGATTACGCCCGAGGATCTTCGAAAACGATTGCTCGAATGGTATCAAAGCCGCGCCCAGAAAAATGCGGGCGGCCCTCCGCAACCCCCGGTCACCGTGGCGGGCCGGGAGAGAAGCTCGGAAAAGGCCTCTTCATGAACGATTGGAAAAATAACTGGGAGCTCCGGGTTTTGGCCCTGGTCATGGCCGTTCTCGTCTGGCTCTTCGTCAAGCTCAGGACGTCCTGATGGGCCTCTTTGGTACCGACGGGATCCGCGGCATTGCGGGACACTTTCCTCTGGAAAAATCCCTGATCCGCAAACTGGGCGCCGCGGCGGCGGCGGTCTACCGGCAGCACGTGCCGGACCGCAAGCCGGTTTTCCTTCTCGGGCGCGACACGCGCGGCTCGGGGCCCTGGATCGCAAAAGCATTCGCCGAGGGGGCGGCTTCCCAGGGCGTTGAAATCCGGGATGCCGGAATCATCTCCACGCCCTCGCTTGCCTTTTTAGTTCCCCGGCGCAAAGCGCTGGGAGGCGCGATGATTTCGGCCTCGCATAATCCCGCGGAGTTCAACGGCATCAAGCTGTTCAATCCTCGGGGCCGCAAATGTCCGGATGCGTGGGAGCAGCTCATCGAGAAGCGGATCGCCGACATGCCGCCGCCCCCTGCGGTTAAAGCTCGATTGCGGAAAGATCCGACCGCGGTCAAAGAGTATCTTTCATTTCTGCGCCGCACGCTGCCGCCGCGCACGTCTTTCAAGGGCCTTACGCTCGTCGTCGATTGCTCGCATGGGTCCTTATCCAGGATCGCCCCCGCGTTTCTCAGGAGTCTCGGCGCGAAAGTCTTTGCCATTGGCGCCGCTCCCACGGGGCGAAATATCAACGCGGGCTGGGGCTCTCAGCAGCCGGAAAAGATGCAGCGCATGGTGCTCTCCCGTAAGGCCGACGGCGGCATGGCGTTTGACGGCGATGCGGACCGCATCGTTCTCTGCGACGAGCTGGGGCGGCTGCTGGACGGTGATTTTATTCTGGCCTGCATCGCCCATTCGCTGAAAGAAGACAAACGTCTGACGGGCAATACGGTGGTCGTCACCGTGATGGCGAATCTCGGCCTTATGAAAGCGCTCGCGTCCTGGCAGGTGCAGACGCTGGCCACGCCCGTCGGCGATCGGTACGTGTCGGACATGTTAGAGGAGCGCGGCTGCGTGATCGGCGGCGAACAATCCGGCCATATTATTTTTCACGAGCATCTGCCCACCGGCGACGGTCTTCTGACGGGTCTTCAGGTGTTGAGCATGCTTCGCAAACGCAAACGTCCGCTGTCCTGGGTCTACTCGCTTTTTAAGCGCTATCCTCAAGTATTATTGAATGTGCACGTCAAAGAAAAAAAACCGCTGGAGGATTGTCCCGCGATTCAGCGCGAAATCGAAAATGCGCGCATAGAATTGGCCGATCAGGGCCGCGTTCTGGTGCGTTATTCCGGAACGGAACCTTTGCTTCGCATCATGATGGAAGGGCCCGATGAGGCGCGTTTGAAAACTCTGGCGGGTGGCATTGCCGTATGCGCGCGGGAAGCGCTGGGGGCCGCATGACCCTTCGACTGCCATGAAGCTGGGCGTCAACATCGACCATGTCGCGACGCTCCGGCAGCAGCGGAAGGGAAAATTTCCCGATCCCGTCTACGCCGGCTTGATCGCTCAGGCCCACGGGGCCGACAGCATCGTGGCGCATCTGCGTGAGGATCGGCGCCATATTCAGGAACAGGACGTTCGAATCCTGCGCCAGGCCCTGGCCATTCCGCTGAGCCTCGAGATGGCGGCGACGGACATCATGGAACGTTTTGCCTTGGAACTCGCGCCCGCTCGCGTATGTCTGGTCCCGGAAAAAAGACAGGAGTTGACCACCGAAGGAGGGCTCGACGTGATCGCTCATCGGACCGCGCTGAAAAAAACGATCAGCCGCCTTTCGGCGAAAAAGATCGAAGTCAGTTTATTCATCGACCCGGATCCCGACCAGATTAAATGCGCGCGTTCGCTGGGCGCCGACACGGTGGAGCTTCACACGGGTCGTTATGCCGACGCGCCAGTGGGCCCGGCGCAGAATAAAGAACTGGCGCAGCTCGTCAAAGCGGGAGAACTGGCCGTTCGTTTGAAATTGAAGCTGCACGCCGGGCACGGTCTGGATTATCGCAATGTGGCGTCGGTGGCTCAGATTCATGGGATGGAAGAATTAAATATCGGATTTTCGATTATCAGCCAGGCGGTCTTCACCGGCCTGGGCCCGGCCGTGAAAGAAATGAAACAATTGATAAGTCGTTATCCCGGCGGATCGTAAGCCGGGATCCATGGATCCCCCGCTAACTTCCGCGGGGGATGACAGAGGAGAATTTTTATGTGCGGCATCGTCGGATATATCGGTCAAAAGAGCGCGGCGGCTATTCTTGTGGAAGGGCTTCGCCGCCTGGAATATCGCGGGTATGACTCCGCCGGCGTCGCGGTCTTAAACGGCCACGGTATTCAACTCCGCCGCAGCCCGGGGAAGCTGACCAATCTGGAGGAGCTGCTCAAAAAGCAGCCCGTCGAGGGAACCGTCGGGGTGGGGCACACGCGCTGGGCGACGCATGGCCGTCCCTCCGAGGAAAATGCCCACCCGCATACCTGCTGCAAAGACAATATCGTCGTGGTTCACAACGGCATCATCGAGAACTACGTGGAGTTGAAAAAGGCGCTCACCGAAAAAGGCCACGTTTTTAAATCTCAGACCGATACCGAGGTCCTCGCCCATCTGATTGAAGAAGCCTATCAGAGCGATCTGCTTGCCGCCGTACGGCAAGCCCTCACGCAGGTGCAGGGTTCTTATGCCATCGGCGTACTGGCGGCCAAAGATCACAGTCATTTCATCGCCGCCCGCAAAGACTCGCCGTTGGTTCTCGGGATCGGCGACAATGAAATGTTTCTCGCTTCGGATGTCCCGGCCCTCCTGCCGCATACCCGCAAGGTCATTTTCATGGAAGATGGCGATATCGCGGAAATCAGTCAGGGCCAGATTAAAATAACGGACCTCCAGGGAAAGTCCATCGACCGGAAGCCGCAAATTATCATCTGGGATTCGGTCATGGCTGAAAAAGCCGGCTATAAACATTTCATGCTCAAGGAAATCTTCGAGCAGATCGTCACCGTGCGCGACACCTTCCGCAGCCGTATCTCGCTCGAAGAGGGCCGCGTTCTCCTGGACGATCTGCTCCCGCTCGAGCTGGTCAAGAAAATTCCCAAGATCTGTCTGGTGGGCTGCGGCACGTCCTACCATGCGGCGCTTGTCAGCCGTTTCTGGTTTGAAGAGCTCGCGGGAATTTCCTGCGACGTCGAAATCGCCAGCGAGTATCGCTATCGCCGCTTCACCAAAGAACCGGGAACGCTGATTGTGGCCATCACGCAATCCGGAGAAACGGCGGATACGCTGGCCGCGATGAAAGAGTCCAAAGCGAAAGGTTTCCCCACCTTGGCGCTTTGCAATGCCGTGGGATCGACCGCTACGCGGGAGGCCGCCTACATGCTCATGACGCACTGCGGGCCGGAAATCGGAGTCGCTTCGACCAAAGCTTTTACGGGGCAACTGACAGCTCTCTTTTTGCTCGCGCTTTACATCGGCCAATCGAAAGGCGCGATTTCCCGGGAGAAAATGCGGCCGCTGCTTCAAGCCTTATCGCATCTGCCGCTGGCGATCAGCGCCACTCTGGACCAGGCGCCGCAGGTGGAAAAAGTCGCCAAGAAGCTCTTTCGTTATAAAGATTTTCTGTACCTGGGCCGCCATCTGAATTATCCCATCGCCCTGGAGGGCGCCTTGAAGCTCAAGGAAATTTCCTACATCCATGCGGAAGGCTATCCCGCGGGTGAGATGAAACATGGCCCGATTGCCTTGATCGACGAGAACCTGCCGGTCGTGGCCATTGCGACGGCCTCTTACGTTCGCGACAAAATGCTTTCCAACATTCAGGAAATCAAAGCGCGCGGCGGCGTCGTGATCGCGGTCGTCAACGAAGAAGATAAAGAAATCCCAAAGCAGGCGGATTATTTTCTTTCCGTTCCCACCGTCACTGAAACCCTGGCGCCGATCATCAACATCATCCCGCTCCAACTGCTGGCCTACCACATCGCCGTCCTGCGCGGCTGCGACGTCGACCAACCCAGAAATCTCGCCAAAAGCGTCACCGTCGAATAAGAGCGCCCCGACAACGTATTTACTCAATGGGTTGAGTAAAATTACTCAATGGGTTGAGTAAAAGGATTGACAGCCAAAGCGCCTCCGTGTAGGATCTTGGCATGACTATGTTAGAACGACCTCTGGTTCGAATACTTCTCTCCCGACTCCAAGGATCCATTCCGACCCTCCAGATCGTGGTCGGTCCGCGGCAGGTCGGCAAAACAACCGCGATGGGTCAGGTCCAGCAGCGTTGGAAAGGCCCCTCTCATTATGCGTCCGCCGATCTCCCTTCACCTCCCGATGCCCAGTGGATAGAGACGCAATGGAGGATCGCCCGTCAGGCCGCGGCCGGCCGGCGAAAGAGTCTGCTCGTACTCGATGAAGTGCAAAAAATCTTCCGCTGGGGAGAAGTCGTGAAAGCCTTGTATGACGAAGACCGAAGGGCTCGCATCCCCGTGCGCGCGATTCTTTCAGGATCGTCTTCCTTGCATGTACAGCGCGGGGCTCACGAAAGTTTGGCCGGACGCTTTGAGCGTCATTTCTGCTCCCACTGGACGTGGCCCGAATGCCGCCGGGCGTTCCGATGGGATCTGGATCACTGGCTCTTCTACGGGGGGTATCCGGGCGCGGCCCCCCTGGTTCGCGCGCCGCAGCGGTGGTCTCAATACATTTCGGATTCCTTGATCGAAGCTGTGCTCTCGCGCGATATCCTTCAGATGACGCCGGTCCAGAAACCGGCGCTTTTGCGTCAATTGTTTATGCTGGCCGTGAGAGCGCCCGCGCGGATTCTGGCCTACAACAAAATGCTGGGACAACTGCAGGATGCCGGTAATACGACTACGCTGGCGCACTATCTGAATCTTTTAGACTCCGCTTTTCTGGTGAGCGGGCTGAATCAATGGACCGGGGGCGTCCTGCGGGCGAGAGCCTCCACGCCAAAACTTGTGGTCTGGAACAATGCATTGGTGACCGCTCTCGGCGGCGTGGATTTT
>Ga0302326_10019155_pt1 | contig 14149 bp, 16 predicted proteins | sample Palsa_T0_3_FD_202264 | JGI IMG/M metagenome (GOLD analysis project Ga0302326, IMG submission 202264) | Peat permafrost microbial communities from Stordalen Mire near Abisko, Sweden - Palsa_T0_3 | ecosystem: Environmental > Terrestrial > Soil > Palsa > Peat permafrost | place: Sweden: Abisko... | reverse complement strand
TACGCGACCTGCTCAGGCCCCTTATCGGTAAGTCCGGGCAGATTTCCATGCTCGTGAGCAGGGTTGGCCCCATTGCTTTCCCTACGGCTGAGAACAAGAAGCTCACCGGCGTGGAGGTGCGACCGGATGGCCTGGTCCACCTGGAACGCGAGACCGGGTGGGCGGTAATCGACCCGGGTGAGGTCGTGGCCGTGGTGTGGAACGGGGATCCGGACAACTCGCCAGGCCAATTCCTCTGAGCGAGACACGCCCGCAGTTCCCGGCCCGGGCGGCCGGGGAGCTGTGGCTCCGCTTTCTGTCCGGTCCGGACATAGACTCGCTCGGCCTGTCCTCTGCGGAGATCGTCGCCGCGGTGGCCGACGCCGTGCGTGCGCACGGCGACGGCCGCGCCATCGTGGAGCCGCGGGTGCATCTCGTCCCTGACAACGACGGCGCCGGCCATTTCAACGTGCTCCGCGGCCATCTCAGCGGGCCCGGCCTGCCCACGCCCGGAGCGTCCGCGGCCGGTGTGGCGGTAACGCGCGGTGTGAGCGGCGTCAAGGTGGTCGGTGACTTCGTGGCCAACTATGCCGCCGGGCTGCCCAGCGAACTCGGGCTGCTGACCCTGTACGATCCGCAAACCGGCGTCCCGCTGTCGATCATGGACGCCACCTTGATCACGGCCTGCCGGACCGGCGCCATGACCGCCGTGGGCGCCCGCTACCTGGCGCGCCCGGACTCGCGGGTACTCGGCCACATCGGAGCGCGCGGTACGGCATTGTGGAACATCGTGCTGCTCGACGAGATGTTCGACCTGGACGAGATCCGGATAACCAGCCGCCGTCCCGAGTCCCGCGAGGCCTTCGCGCAGCAGCTCGCCACCGTCACCGGCACCCGCATCCGGGTCGCCGCCACCGCAGAAGAAACCTTCGACGGGGCCGACATCCTGGTCGAGGCGTCGCGGCTCACCGAGCCCGAGCCGCTGCTGCGCACCGCGTCGGTCAAGCCCGGTGCCTTCGTCGTCCCTTACGGCACGATCAGCGCCGTGGAGCTTGACCTGCTCGACGTGATGGACAAGGTGGTGGTGGACGACTGGCGGGAGGCGCAGTCCGGACGGTTCGGCGCGCTGCGCCGTCACGTGGACACCGGCCGGTTGTCGGCGGCGTCGCTGCACGCCGAGCTGGGTCAGATCGTCGCCGGCCACCGGCCCGGCCGGGAACGAAACGACGAGAGGATCCTGCTCTGGCACCGCGGACTCGCCATTCTCGACATCGCCGTGGGCGTGGCCATCCTGCGCCGGGCCGAGCAGCAGGGCATCGGAACGATGCTGCGGTACCGCTAGTGATGCCCGCTCTGGCGATCACCGAAGCCGGTGACGCGGATCTGGGCCTGATCCGGGCCGTTGCCGCCGGCCAGGCGGTCAGCATCGGGACGGGTCTGCTCGCGGCGGTGCAGCGGCGCTGCGAGCAGGCCAGGCAGGCGCTTCGCGACGGGCGGCCGGTTTATGGCGTGAACACCGGCCTGGGAGCGCTGTCCTCGGTTCGCCTGACCGAGCCGCAGCAGGTTTCCCACCAGCGCAACCTGCTGCTGGCGCGGGCCACCGGCGGTCCGCCCTGGCTGAGTCCGCCCGAGGTCCGGGCGCTCATCACCGTCAGGCTGCTGACCTTCCTTTCCGGCGACGCCGCCGTGTCGGCCGGGCTCTGCCTGCGGCTCGCTGATTTCCTCAACTACGGCATCGTGCCGGCCGTCCCCCGCGCGGGCACGGCGGCCGCGGGCGAGATCATCCAGCTCGCTCACGCGTTCGGCCCCCTGGCCGGTATCGGCCAGGTGCTCGGGCCCGGCGGGGACCTGATGCCCGCCCGCGAGGTGCTGAGCAGCTACGGGCTGACCGAGTTCAGTCTCGGCCCCAAAGAGGGCATCGCCTTGATCCAGGGCGTGCCCGGGGTCACCGGCCTGTCCGTCCTCTGCCTCGACGAGGCCGCCGCCCTCACCTCGCTGATGGAAAGGGCCGCGGCGCTGTCCATCGTCGTGGCCCGGGCGCCGCGCGATCCCTACCTGGCCGCGTGCGGGCGCGGTGACGACCTCCTGGCCGCGGTGCTCGGACGGCTCCGTGCGGCCGCCGGCGAGGAACCGTCACCGCGCTGCCTGCAGGCGCCGGTGTCGTTCCGGGTGGCCGGACCGGTGCTCGCCCAGGTCCATCGGGCCGCCGCCCAGCTCGAGGCGGCCATCCGCCGCGCCCTGACCGGGGTCACCGACTCCCCCGCCTACCTCGACGGGCGGTTCACCAGCACGGCAGGGTTTTACGGAATCGATCTGTCCGCGCGCTGCGACCAGCTCACGGCGGCGTTGTGTCACGCGGCGGAGGTGGCAGCCGCACGCTTGCACCGGCTGATGGACCCCGCCGTCACCGGGCTGCCCGCGCAGCTGGCCCGCGAGCCGGGGCCGGAGGCTGGCCTGACGCCCGTCCACAAGCGTGCCGCCGGAGAGGCCCATGCCGCCAGGCGGCTGGCCACCGCGACCGCGGTCGGCCTGATCGAGACATCAGGCGGCCAGGAGGACGTGCAGTCGTTCGCCTGGGAGGCCGCCGACAAACTCCGGATCGCGCTGCGTCATGCCCGCGCGGTCACCGCGTGCGAGCTGCTTGGCGGCTACCAGGCGGCGGCCCTGTCCGGACGCCCGGCGCCGCCCGGGTGCCGGGCCCTGCTGGACTGGCTGGCGGTGATCGTCGGTCCGATCGATGGCGACCGCCCGTTCGGAACCGACATCGAGCGCCTGATCCAGGCGCCCACCCCGGGCCATTAGACGGACATCTGTCCGACTTGTATTCTCTGTGATGCCACTGTCCTTCGGCACGCTCAGAAGGCCCGCCCGCTGGGGACAGCCGTAACAGGCGGCTTGACAGCCGTAGTCCGTGTCGGCATCCTGACCCCAACGCCGCTATGCGTACAGTTGTCCGCGATACCGCTTGTCCGCGATACCCGCTAGGGGAGTACACCATGAGCAACGACGAACCTGCGGTGGACATCGACGTCCTCGTCGTCGGGTCCGGGCCCGGCGGCGCGGGGGCCGCGCTCTTCCTGGCCACCTACGGCACCCAGACCCTGGTCGTCACCAAGTACGGGCAGCTGTCGGACACGCCACGTGCGCACATCACCAACCAGCGCACCATGGAGACGCTCCGGGACATGGGCCTGGAACAGCGGCTGATGCGCGAGGCCACGCCGTGGGAGTACATGGGCAATACGACCTTCTGCACCAGCCTGGCCGGTGACGAGCTCGGCCGGATCCCGTCGTGGGGCACCGACACCCGGCGGCACGCCGACTACGAGCTGCAGAGCCCGTGCACGATGCTGGACGCGCCGCAGACCATCACCGAGCCGGTGATGATGCAGGCGGCCCAGGCCCGCGGGGCCAAGGTGCGCTTCGACACCGAGTACCTCTCGCATGTGCAGGACGAATCCGGAGTGACGACCCAGGTCAGGGACCGGCTGACCGGGGCGCTCTACGCCATCAGGTCGAGATACCTCGTCGGCGCTGACGGGGCGCGCAGCATCGTGGCGACCGATCTCGGCCTGCCCTTCGAGGGGCCCGGCGCCGTCGGCGGCGCCCTGCACATCATCTTCGAGGCCGATCTGAGCCGCTTCGTCGCGCACCGCCCGTCGGTCCTGTACTGGATGGTTCAGCCGGGCGCCGAGAAGGAAGGCGTCGGGCTCGGCGTGCTGCGGATGATCAAGCCGTGGCATGAGTGGATGCTGATGTGGGGCTACGAGGCGGCGGCCGGCCCGCCCGAGATCACCGAGGAGTTCGCCCGCGAACTGGCCGTGAAGCTGGTCGGAACCGACGACTTCGAGATGCGGGTCACCTCCCGGCTGCCCTGGACGGTGAACCACCACTTCGCCACGACCGTTGCCCGTGGCCGTGTTTTCTGCGTCGGCGACGCCGTACACCGGCACCCGCCGACCAACGGCCTAGGCTCCAACACCTCGATTCAGGACTCCTACAACCTGGCCTGGAAGCTGCACGCCGTCGTCCAGGGCTGGGCGGGACCGTCGCTGCTCGAGTCCTACGACGCCGAGCGGGCCCCGGTCGCCCGCCAGATCGTCGAGCGGGCCAACCAGAGCATCATCGACACCGGGCGCATCGTCGCGGCGCTGGACGTCGACGACACCTCAGACGTCGACCAGCTCAACCGGCAACTCGCGCTGCGCGTCGCCCCGGGCCCGGAGGGCGAGAAGATCCGGGAGAACCTCCGCGAGGCCATCGCCTACAAGGCCTACGAGTTCGACGCGCACGGCGTGGAGCACAACCACCGCTACGCCTCGTCGGCCGTCATCTCAGACGGCACCGCCATGCCCGCCTTCACCCGCGATCCAGAGCTCTACGCCCAGCCCACGACGTGGCCCGGGGCCAAGCTCCCGCACACCTGGGTCACCCGCGCCGGGCACCGCGTCTCGACGCTGGACCTGGCCGGTCACGGCGCCTTCAGCGTCTGGACCGGCATCGGCGGCCGGGCCTGGCTCGACGCCGCGGCGGCCTTCACCGACCGGACCGGCCTGCCGGTCACCGGAGTCTCCGTCGGTCCCCGCGAGCCCATCGAGGATCCTTACGGCACCTGGGCCGAGCTGCGCGAGATCTCCGACGGCGGCGTGCTGCTTGTCCGCCCCGACCTCTACATCGCCGCTCGCCACGCCAGTGCCCCCGACTCCCCCGAGGCCGCCGCTGCCTGGCTCACCCGCACCCTGCACTCCGTCCTAGGCACTTCTGGCGCCGCCTGACCGATCATCTCCATGCGCGGCTACGACCTGCTCGCCGATGCCATCGACATCGGCGACCAGGTCATACCGCTCGTCCGCGAGGGCGTGGCCAAGCGGGATGCGGCCAGGGCAGCGGCCAGCAAATGATCCGGGTCACTGGCGCACGGCCAGGTACCGCGTGAGGTGATCGATCACCTCACGCGCGTCGTCCTCGATACCGTAGATGAAGCTGGACTTGCGCCGCCGCAGCACGGGCAGCCCCAGCGCGTACAGTCCCGGGCTGTCGACCACGCCGCCCTCATGACGCAGGTGGCCCTTCGCGTCCACCACGGGTACGTCGAGCCATCCGTAGTCAGGCCGGAAACCCGTCGCCCACACGACCGTGCGGATCTCGCCACTTCGCAGGTCGAGCTGCAACCGCGTCGAGGAGGGCACGGGCGTCGGCGCGAAACGCTCGGGCGGCCCGACCTCAGCGTCAGCCCCTGACGTCTTGGCCCACTCGTCGAACGTGTCAAGCAGCCGCACCATCTTGAGGTCCGCGAGCGACAACACGTTGCGCAGGCCACCGGAAAGCAGCGCGCGGCCGTCACGTACCGCCGACCAGCGGCCCACCAGCTCGACGCCCATCAAGGCAAGCGCGTTGAGATCCAGCGTCGCCCGTTCAGGGGTCCCGACGAGCTGGGGCGACGGCAGCCGCCGGGCCCGCGTCAGATCCTCGACCTCGTCGTACCGCTGGTTCCATACGCCCGAGGCGTCCATCCACCACAGCACATCGCGTCCGCGATACGTGCGCGGCAACCGCACGTGCTCCCCCACGGAAAGAGTCACCGGCCGGCCCGATCGCCTCAGCTCGGCGGCCAGCTGCACGCCGGTCGCCGAGGCTCCCACGACAAGCACGCCGCCCTCGGCGAGCTGGGCGGGGTCGCGGTAGCCGAACGGCGTCAGTTGCTCGACCGACGCCGGTACGGCATCGCTCAACGGCGGCACCGCGGGTTGATTGCAGGCGCCGCTCGCGATGACCACGGTCCGGGAGTGAATCTCGCCGTGGCTTGTCGTCACGTGATATCCATCGTCGGCCGGTCGCACCGACGTGACGGTCACGCCAGTCCGGACGGGAGCGCGCGAGACCTTGGCGAAGTGCTCGATGAACTCGGTCACTTCGCCCATGGTCATGTAGCCGTCTGGATCCGGGCCTTCATAGCGAAGGCCCGGCAGACGGCTTTGCCAGTTGGGAGTGAGCAGCCGCAGGGAGTCCCAGCGTTCGCGGCGCCATGAGTTCGCCACCTCACCGCGTTCAAGAACGACGTGGTCAATCGACTGGTCGCTAAGGAAGTAGCTCGCGGCGAGGCCCGCATGCCCCGCGCCGATGACGACCGTGGGGATGCGCTCGATGGCTTGGATCCCCTCAACCCCTCTGTGTTTACGCAGCGCGCGTCGGGCTAGCCGCCGCGCGGCCGCTTAGGCGACTTCGACGATAACGTTCGTCGGGTTCGTGAGGGCGTCGTACACGGCGGACCGCTTCTGGGACTGGGCGACCAGCGCCTCGATCTCCTCCCGCGAGGCGTCCGCGTCGATGGTGAACGTCACCTTGATGTCGTTGAAGCCGTTGCGGACGTCGCTGTCGGCGCCGAGGATCCCGCGGATGTCGTGCCCGCCTTCGACCGTGGACTCGACCGAGCGCAGCTGGATGCCGCGGTTCTCCGCGACGGACGCGATGCCCCCGGTCAGGCAGCTGGCCAGGCCGACGATGAGGTATTCGATCGGCGTGATGCCGTTGTCCTCCGCCGCGAAGACCTCGGGGTGGTCGGCTTCGAACGTCCACTCTTCCTTGTGGCTCTGCTCTTCCCCGAGACCGAAGAAGCTCTGGACCTTGATCGTGCTGTGGACGCCGCTCTGCCACTTGGCGGACGCGCGCCAGGTGAACTGGGCGGCCTCGGGCGCACCCTTCAGCACTTCGCGCGCGTCGAGCAGCGCCTGCACGTTAACTCCGTTGGTAACGGTAGTCATGTCGCGTACCTCTCTCTCGGCGTATTCTCCCCATTCCTGATGGAGATGCTCGTAAATATACCGGCTGCGACCAGCTAAGATAGCCCCCATGGCGGAGCCAGTCTCGAAGCTTGCGGCCGGCGCGGTCGGTACCGTCGAGACGCAGTACCTGGACCTGCCGGTGCCGTTGCGGCTCGACTGCGGACTGGAACTGTACCCGATCCGGGTGGCATACGAGACCTACGGTGCCCTCTCACCCCAGCGCGACAACGTCATCCTGGTGTGCCATGCGCTCAGCGGCGACGCCCATGCGGCGGGCTTCGCGAAGGCGCCGCCCGAGGAGAGCACCCGAGACGGGTTCGGGGCCGAGGATCGCGACGGCGTGACCGGCAGGGGGCTGGGCTGGTGGGACGGGATGATCGGTCCCGGCAAGGCGTTCGACACCGACAGTTTCTTCGTCATCTCCACGAACCTGCTCGGCGGCTGCCGCGGGACGACGGGGCCGTCGTCGGTCAACCCGGCAACAGGCAGGCCGTACGGTCCGGACTTCCCCGTGATCACGGTCGCGGACATGGTACGGACCGAACGGGCGTTCCTGGACGCGCTCGGCATCGGGCGGCTCGCGGCGGTGGCCGGCGGCTCCCTCGGCGGGATGCAGGCGTTCGAGTGGGCGATCTTGTTCCCCGATCAGGTCGATGCCGTCGTGGCGATCGCCAGCACGCACGCCCTGCACCCGCAGGGCATGGCCTGGAACTCGATCGCGCGCGACGCGATCATGCGCGATCCGGCCTGGCAGGGCGGCCGCTACTACGGCACAGGCCGCGCCCCGGAGGCCGGCCTGGGGCTGGCGCGGATGGTCGGCCACGTCACGTACCTGTCCGCACAGGCGCTGCACGACAAGTTCGGTCGGCGGCTGCAGTTCGCCGACGACATCCGCTACACGATCACCGAGCCGGAGTTCCAGGTCGAGAGCTACCTTCGGCACCAGGCCGACTCGTTCGTCAGGCGCTTCGACGCCAACACCTATCTCTACACCTCGCGCGCGCTGACGTATTTCGATCTCGCGCGGCAGTACGGCAGCGGATCACTCGCGCGGGCACTCGAGGGCGTTTCGGCGCGGACGCTGCTGATCGCGTTCAGTTCCGACTGGCTGTACCCGCCGTCCGCGTCGGGGGAGATCGCCGAGGCGCTTGCCGTTCTCGGCAAGCCGGTAGAGTTCCAGGTGATCGAGGCGCCGTATGGCCACGACTGCTTCCTGCTCGAGGAAGCGCGGCAGACGCCCATTATCCGCCAGTTTCTGGGCGCGCACAGCCGGGCCGAAGGCGGGGCCAGCAGATGAAGTCGAGAAAGAGGCCCTGGTGACCGAGAAGCCTGCCCGTGCGGAGGAAACACGCTCGTTCGGATTCGAGACACGCCAACTGCACGCCGGACAGCGGCCCGACCCGAATACCGGCGCCCGCGCGGTGCCGATCTTCCAGACGACCAGCTACGTGTTCGAGGACCCGGAGTCGGCGGCGGCGTACTTCAACCTGCAGGAATACGGGAACACCTACTCGCGCATCATGAACCCCACCGTCGCGGTGTTCGAGGAGCGGGTGGCGAACCTGGAGGGCGGCGCGGGCGCGGTGGCGTTCGCCAGCGGGCTCGCCGCGCAGGCCGCCGCGCTGTTCACGCTGCTGGAGCCGGGCGACCACGTCGTCTCGTCCTCGGCGCTCTACGGCGGGACGGTGAACCAGTTCAAGCACGTGCTGCGCAAGATGAACGTGGAGCTGACGTGGGTCGATCCCGACGACCCGGACGCGTGGCGGCAGGCGGTGCGCGCGAACACCAAGGCGTTCTTCGGCGAGACGATCGGTAACCCGGCCGGGAACGTGCTGGACATCGAGACCCTGGCGACCATCGCTCATTCTTGCGAGCTGCCGCTCATCGTGGACAACACGTTCGCGACGCCGTACCTGTGCCGCCCGATCGAGTGGGGCGCCGACATCGTCATCCACTCGGCGACCAAGTTCATCGGCGGCCACGGCACGAGCATCGGCGGGGTCGTCGTGGAGGCGGGCACGTTCAACTGGTCCAACGGGCGGTTTCCCGTGGTCGCGGATCCGTCGCCGGCCTACCACGGCCTGCAGTTCCACGAGACGTTCGGCACCTACGGTTACCTGATGAAGCTCCGCGCCGAGACCCTGCGCGACCTGGGCGCGGCGGTCTCGCCGTTCAACGCCTTCCTGTTCCTGCAGGGACTTGAGACGCTGTCGCTGCGGATGGAACGCCACGTCGATAATGCGATGGCGGTCGCGGCGTTCCTCGAGTCCCATGAACTGGCGTCGAACGTGACTTACCCTGGCCTGCCTTCGAGCAAGTACCGGCCGCTGGTGGAGAAATACCTGCCGCGCGGGGCCGGCGCGGTGTTCTCGTTCGACTGCGCCGGCGGGCGGGACGGCGGACAGGACCTCATCCGGGGCGTGACGCTCTGGTCTCACCTGGCCAACGTCGGCGACGCGAAGAGCCTGATCATCCACCCGGCGAGCACGACGCACCGCCAGCTGAGCGACGACGAGCTGCGGGCGGCCGGCGTCAGGCCGGGTACGGTGCGGCTGTCGGTCGGCACCGAGTCCGCCGAGGACCTGATCTGGGATCTGCAGCAGGGTTTCGCGCTCGTCGCCGCGACCACAGGAAAGAAGGTGGCGACAGCATGACTGACCTCGCGCGCTACCAGGATCCTTTGACGATCCAGCGTGTGCTCCACTCCGCCAAGACGATCGCGATCGTGGGCCTGTCGAACAACGAGCTGCGGGCCAGCTACTTCGTCGGCTACTACCTCAAGCGGCACGGCTACCGCGTGATCCCCGTGAATCCCCGCGAGACGGAGATCCTCGGTGAGAAGTGCTACGCCAGCCTGACGGACATACCCGAGACAGTGGACATCGTGAACGTCTTCCGGGCGCCGAACGCGCTGCCCCAGATCGCGCGGGACACGGTGGCGATCGGAGCGGGCGCCCTCTGGTGCCAGTTCGGGGTGATCAACGAAGAGGGCGCGCGGATCGCCGAGGACGGCGGCGTGACCGTGATCATGGACCGCTGCCTCAAGGTCGAGCACGCGCGCTATGTGGGCCGGATGCACTGGCTCGGCTTCAACACGCAGCGCATCACCTCCGTCCGCGCCGGACTCCAGTAGTGCCTGACCATCTCAATCAGTGAGGAGTTCTTATGGCTACCGTCACCGCACTGCTGGATCTGCGGATCAAACCGGAATCAGTCGCCGAGGCCAAGGAGACAGTCGAGAGCGTGCTGGTCGCCACCCGCGCGTTCCCCGGTTGCCTCGGGGTCGACGTCCTCGTGGACACCGAGGACGAGGCCCATCTGCTGCTGATTGAGAAGTGGGAGTCCATCGAACATGATCAGGCGTACCGCGACTGGCGGGCGACGGACGCCGGAGCGTCCGCACTGCCGACCATCGTCGCATCGCGGAACCTCACACGATTCGTTGCCGCATAGGCCGGGCGGACTTGTGCATCAGCTCCGCCGCGGACCCGGCTACCGCGACACGCTCGCGCTTGCCCTACAGATGCACCTGGCCAAGCTGGCCGAAGAGGACGTCTTGCCCCATGACCCCGACGCTGACTAGGGACGGCGAGCCAAGCGTGTGGTCGGCGCGGCCTTGAGATCGACGCCGACGACATCATCCTCCTCTACCGCGAGGTCGGATTCACCACTGTGAACGAGGGCCTCGACCTCGTCGAGCAGGCCTACCCGGGCCGGCCGATCCCGGACAAAGTGAGATTCCTCCTCACCGAGATCGTAGATTCCATGCAGATCTGAAACCCCGCCCCAGCACAGAGCCTGCACATCTCTCGTGTTGCCGGCCGTTGAAGGTAGGGTACGGCGCTTTCATCGCAACCAGGCAGGTCCCACTCCCTCACGCACGTTCCCCGGCCCCGACCCGGACGCCTAACTAGGAGCCGTCAATGCCCCCTCCCGAACTGACCGTTGTTACCGACGGCCTCACGAAGCGTTTCGGTGATCTCGTGGCCGTCGATCACATCGACCTGCAGGTCGAGCCGGGAACCGTCTTTTCCCTCCTCGGCCCCAATGGAGCGGGCAAGACCACCGTGGTCCGGATGCTCGCCACCTTGTCCGCGCCGACGAGCGGCACAGCGGTCGTCTGCGGCCATGACGTGGTGCGCGAGGCAGACGCTGTACGGCGCGCGATCTCCCTGACCGGACAGTTCGCCGCTCTTGAGGACAACCTGACCGCGCGGGAGAACCTGCTGCTGATGGCCCGGCTGCGCGGTTACGGCAAGGCTGCGGCCAGCCTGCTGGTCGACTCCCTCGTCGACCGCTTCGACATAGGCGAGTTCCGGAACAAGCTCATCAAGGCGGTTTCGGGCGGTCAGCGGCGGCGCGTCGACCTGGCCGCCAGCCTGGTCGTCCAGCCTCAGCTCCTGGTCCTCGACGAGCCGACTACCGGGCTTGACCCCCGCAGCCGCCAGGTTGTGTGGTCGACCGTGCGCGACCTGGTCGACGACGGCGTCACGGTGCTGCTCACCACGCAGTACCTCGAAGAGGCTGACGCGCTGGCCGACGACATCGTCCTGATCGACCATGGCCGGGCGGTGGCCGCCGGGTCGCCCAGCGACCTCAAGGCGCGTATCGGCGACCAGCGCGTGGATGTCGTCGCCGTTGACCACCAGGGCCTGGACGACCTGGTCACTGCTCTCTCAGGTGTGTTCCACATCAGCATCTCGCGGGAGCGCCGGACAATATCGGTACCCGCTCCGGGCGAGATCGACGATCTGGCGAGTGTTGCGGCCGCCGTGCGCTCAAGCGGGATAGCGATCGACGAGATTGCCCTGCGGCGGCCCACCCTGGACGACGCCTTCCTGGCTCTCACCGGCCAGCCCCCGGCTACGAGTACGCCGGCCGATGACACCCCCGCGGAGGTGGCGTCATGACTACCATCACTACCTCACCTGCTGGCGGCGCCCAGCACATCGCCGGACCCCTGCCGCCGCGGCCCCGGCGGTTCGTCCGCTACTTGCGCGAGACCGGCCTGCTCGTCGGCCGGGGCCTGCGTACCATACCCAGGGTCCCGGAGCGGCTGAGCGACGTGACCATCCAGCCGATCATGTTCACCTTGCTGTTCTTGTACGTGTTCGGCTCGGCCATCCATGTTCCTGGCAGCTATCAGGACTACCTGCTGCCCGGCTTGCTCGGCCAGAGCGTGGCCTTCGGCGTGATTGGCGCCGGCGTGGCCACCTCCACCGATTTCTCAAGCGGCGTGGTCGACCGCTTCCGGTCGCTGCCGGTCATCCGGATGTCGGTCATCTCCGCTCAGGTGATCGGCCAGATCATCGAGCAGATCCTCGGCATCGTGATCGTGGCCGGGGTGGGGCTCGGCCTCGGCTGGCGCCCGCACCTGGGCGGCCTGCGGGCCGTGGAGCTAGTGGCCCTAATGCTGCTCGGGCTGTTCGCCTTCACCTGGGTCGGGGTCCTCGCGGGCATGCTGATCCGCAGCTCCGACGCCATGCAGGGCATCGGGTTCGCCGTCATGCTGCCGCTGTCGTTCCTGGCCGGCACGTTCGTGCCGATCTCCGGGATGAAGCTCGTGCCCCGCGCCATCGCTGAATGGGATCCGCTGTCGGCGCTGGTGGCGGCCGTCCGCCAGGTCTGCCAGGGGACCCAGTCAAGCGGCTCCCTGCAGCTCGACCATCCGGTGCCGGCCATGATCGCCTGGTGCCTGCTGATTATCGCGGTCTGCGTGCCCCTGGCACTGCGCCGGTTCAGGACCGCCAGCGCATGAGGCAAGCCGGGACGTCCCGCGATCATCTCCTGTGCCGCCCGGAAACTCGGCGTGCTCGCGGTTACGCTGAACTCGGCCCGCGCGAGCTCACCGCGGCCCGCTGACACCGCCGGGCGCCGGGGTCGGGCCCTTCAGGCGGCCAGTTCCAGAAGATCGGCCGCAACCTGGAGCAGATCGGCCGACTCGTCGTTGGCGAGGACGGCCAGCGTACCCCATGGTCGGGGAGCCAGGCGTTGATCGACAGGTAGCCGGGGTTGTCCCCAGCGTGGTAGAAGGCCCGGCGCTCCTGGGTGCACGCCAGGCCAAGTTCCCGGTCCGCCATGCCGCCGGCCCACTCGGCCACAGCGGCCCCGTCCCGCCGGATGACAGCCACCCATGAGGCGGGATGGCGGCCGCGGCCCGGCGGCGCGGACATCGCCACGAGCCTGCCCGGGTTCCTGGACCCCACGGTGCTGCGCAGCGTGGACGGCCAGCGGGTGGCCAACTACGCGCACTGGAGCGACCAGGCCGCGTTCGAGGCCGCAAGGAACAGTACATGCGGTGGTGGTTCGACCACAGCACCGGCAAGCCCGCCGCGATCAGAGGGACCGCCATCGCCACCTATCGCCGGAGCGGCGCGATGGACGCCGACGCGGCCGCCGAGACCAACGCCGAGGTCATCGCCCGGATTGCCCGCGACAGGGAACCCATCAACCTCACCATGGACGACATCCTCGCAGCCCGCGACGAGGGACGCCGGTGACCCTCACCTACGTGGTGGACTGCTCCCTTGTCATCGACGCGCTGTCCGCGCGGGAAGAGGACGAGGTGCTGCGGCAGCGCTTGTCCGCGCCGCGCACGCTGCACGCCCCGCACCATCTCGACGTCGAGGTCGCGTCAACGGTCCGGGGACTGGCCGCCGGGAAGAAGATCACCGACCGCCGCGGCGAGCAGATGCTGGCCGACTACGCGCGCCTGCGGATCACCCGCCATCCCATATGGCCGTACCACCCCCGGATGTGGGAACTTCGGCACAACCTGGGCGCTTACGACGCCGCCTACATCGCGCTCGCGCAAGCACTTGGCTGCGAACTGCTGACAGGAGACGTCAAGCTCAAGAACGCCGCCGGGCACCACGCGACGGTCATCGTCACCCGATAGCCGGAACAGTCGACATCGTGAACGTCTTCCGGGCGCCAGACGCCCTACCCCAGATCGCGCGGGACACGGTGGCGATCGGAGCGGGCGCCCTCTGGTGCCAGTTCGGGGTAATCAACGAAGAGGGCGCGCGGATCGCCGAGGACGGCGGCGTGACCGTGATCATGGACCGCTGCCTCAAGGTTGAGCACGCGCGTTTCGTGGGCCGGATGCACTGGCTCGGCTTCAACACGCGGCGCATCACCTCCGTCCGCGACGTCCTTGTGGACACCGAGGACGAAGCGCATCTGCTGCTGATTGAGAAGTGGGAGTCCATCGAACATGATCAGGCGTACCGCGACTGGCGGGCGACGGACGCCGGAGCGTCCGCACTGCCGACCATCGTCGCATCGCGGAACCTCACCCGATTCGTTGCCGCATAGGCCCAAGGGAAAGCGATGAGGCATGTGAAGCTCGCATTGGTGGCGACCGCCACCGCAGACGGATCGGCTAG
>Ga0302326_10019153_pt1 | contig 14152 bp, 7 predicted proteins | sample Palsa_T0_3_FD_202264 | JGI IMG/M metagenome (GOLD analysis project Ga0302326, IMG submission 202264) | Peat permafrost microbial communities from Stordalen Mire near Abisko, Sweden - Palsa_T0_3 | ecosystem: Environmental > Terrestrial > Soil > Palsa > Peat permafrost | place: Sweden: Abisko... | reverse complement strand
AAGGTGCGGACGATGTAGGACGCTCCGCCCCCGTGGCCGCAACTGGCCTCCAGCACCTTCTTGCCGGCCAGGTCGACCTGGCTGGCGACTTGGTTGTAGAGGTTGATCGAGTACCGGTTGGGCGCGTCGTCCTCGTCCAGCGGAAGGTTCAGCGGCGGGTCGGCCTCATATCCGTAGTTGAGGAAGGTGATGTCTTGCGTGTCGAGCCGACGGGTCAGGAACGGGTACCAGATCTTGTTGATGAATGCCTTGTACACCCGGTAACCGCTGTCGGTGATGCGTTCCTTAGTCGTAGGCATGCCAGGCAGTATGCCAGGCCAGGCTTCGAGTCAGCTGCTGTGGTCGGCTACCGACACGGAGTCGCGATCGCTCGACGTTGCGGCTGTCCGCCGGTGGACGACCGCGCGGGCACCCCGGGACGGCGCAATCGCCACGCCACGGAAATTGCGGCCCTCGTCGGGTGCATCGGTTGGCACGAACCGGAATTCGCGCAGCAGCGTGCGCAGGGTGATGTCCATTTCCATGTTGGCGAACGATGCTCCGACACAACGGTTTACGCCGCCGCCGAACGGAACCCACCGGAATGATGGCGGAGTGGTGCCGATGAATCGGTCGGGGTTGAACGCCTCGGCATCGGTGTAATTGACTTCTGACTCATGCGCGAGTTGGAAATCGATCATCACGTTGGTGCCCTCGGGAAGAACCCAGTCGCCCAAGCGGACTCTCGCTTTCGTGGTGCGCAGCGATGCCGCGATCGTCGACCGGAGGCGCTGTACTTCGTAGATCGTGGCCTGCCGCAGTTCGGTTCCACCGGCGTCGACTTCATCGGCAAGCCGTGCCATCAGCTGTGGGTGGCGGCGCAACCGCTCGACGGCCCAGGCCAGCTGTGAGGCAGTTGTCTCATGGCCGGCGGCGACCAACGTCAGCAGCTCGTCGGCGATGTGCCGATCGGAGATCGGCTGACCGTCCTCGTAGCGGGCCTGCAAGAGCAGCGCCAGCATGTCGGTGCGCTCGGGTAAGGCCGCGTCGTCAGCCCGCGCCTCGGCGATGAGCGAGTCGATCACGGCGTCGAAACGTCGCCGATAGCCGGCCAGCCGGCTGCCCGGACTCCAGCGACCATATTCGCCCCGCACGACCGGCGGCATCCGCTGCATCAGGGAGCCCAGGGTGATCAAGGGCGGAATCACGATGCGGAGTTCGTCCAGCGCGTCTGCCCGCTCGCCGAAGGTGGCGCGCATGATCGCGTTCAGCGTCAGGTGGGTCATCGTCGGAAGCGTCTCGAACTCCCGGCCCTCGGGCCAGTTCGCGGTCTCCCGCAGTACCTCGTCTTCAACTATGCGTTCGTAGTTCTTCACGCGCTTGCCGTGAAAATTGGGCAGCACCAACTTGCGGCGCTCGAGGTGCTCCTTGCCGAGCAGGCTGAACGTCGACCCGGGCCCGAACGCCTGGCCGAGGACTTTGGTGGGTCGTTCGATCAGATCGAAGCTGGTGCTGTACACGTCCTTGACGAGCTCACGATCGTGGATGACGACGGTCCTGCCGAAAACCGGCAGATTGATCGTGAACGGGCCGCCGTAGTGTCGGCTCAGGCTTGGCGCCACACGGTACTGCAGCGCGGTCAAGAACAGCACGGCCTGGACGATCCTCGGCAGCCGTAGCGCCGGCGGCAGTCGTACCGGATCGGTCGTCGCCGTTGCCATGTCGCCCCCTCTCGCGGTGCAGGCTTCCAGCTCTAGTGCTTAGCAGCACTTTTCAGCGTTCGCCAAGGACCTTTAGTCCTTGGCGAACAGATACACGCGATACGAGTGCTCTCCGCTTCGCAGTGCGCCGTTGAATGCCCAGTCGGTCATGTTGCTCGCATAGCGGGCGAAGGCGCGCGGGATCGCCGACCCGTGCTGACTGATCCGCTCGTTCTTGCGTGGCGCGTTCTTTTCGTTGCCGCGCAGCACATTCTGATCGATGACCGCGCTGGAAACCTGCCGCAGCGGAGCATCGGCCAGCGCCGCCTCCCATTCGGCGACCTCCTGCCGGTTACGGAAATCGGTGTAGAGGAAATGTCCGCCGGGGCGCAGCACGCGCGCGACTTCGGCAAGGAACTTCGGGAAATGCGGGTAGAGGTGTGAGGCTTCGACGTTGAGCACCGCGTCGAATGTCTCATCGGCGAAGGGCAGTTCTTCGGCGTTGCCCTCCACGAAGTCAAGGTTGGGCAGGTGGTGCCGGTTCCGGGCGAACTCGATGCCGGCCGGGTTCAAGTCCAGTCCCGTGTAGGAGGCCGGGTGCAACGTGCGCACGAGATAGGACGCGCCGCCGCCGTGGCCGCAGCTGGCCTCCAGCACCCGCTTGCCACTGAGGTCCACCTGGGTCGCGGTGCGGTGGTAGAGCTGGATGAAGTACCGGTGGGGCTCATCGGCGTGCTCGAGCGGGATGCCCAGCGGAGGGTCCTCTTCGTAGCCGTAGTTGAAGAACAACCAGTCATCGCCGCCGAGCAGACGAGTTTGCGAGGCGAACCGTGTGGTGGCGAATGAGGTGAATAACAGGCGAAAGACGAATGGGTTTATTACCAGACGATGAACTAACGGGCTGCGTACCAGGCGGTTCGTGGTGGCCATCGCGGAAGTATGACATGTGCGCTGGGGCGACGGTCAACGAGGCTCGGATCGGCAATCGGCCGAGTTCGCGAAACCTGCAGGTAGAGCGGGAAACCGGGGTCTCGGCGTCGGCCGAGTCTGATCGCTCCGGAATGGCTTGTCTAGACGGTGGTCTTGGTCCGCGACGTAGGGGAGTACGGGGCCGGATCGCCGGAAAGCGTGCCGGGAAACAATGCGCCGGCCCTATGGCGACGACGTCGCGCAGCTCGACGATTCAATGGTTCTGTTGGCTCTCGCATTACCGCGCTTTCTTTGCCAATGCGTAACGCCGTTAATTAATGAGTTTATTCTTACCGTATTTTTACAGTCATCCCATTTTTGACTTCCGATCCAGGATTGGCCAAGGAAATACGAAAAGGCAACGGCCGGTTGTTCATGAAATTCGTATAACCGCAGCTAGAGCGCCTGTGAGCCGGGTAAGTCCCATTCTTAAATAATGCCCGATTAAGAACCTGGCGCATTTCGGCGACAGCATGGTTTACTCGTCTTTACCGGTCGCGCTCGTATTGCAGCGCCGACGGCGTTCGGGACGGGGCAAGGGGATGACGTTCGCTGGAGTGCTCAGGCGGGTGTGGATGCCGCTGGTTGTACTGGCGGTGATCGGTGGTGCGGGGTTCACCGTCTCGCGGGTTCACGTCGACTTCGGCTCGGAGAGGCACCGTTCCGACGCGACCGCGAAGAGTTCGGATGCCCAGCAGGTCAATCCGAAGTCCGTGGTCCATGAGGTCTTCGGCCCTGTGGGCACCGTGGCGGACATCCGCTATTTTGATGTGAACTCTGACCCGCGACGAGTCGACCGGGCACGACTACCGTGGTCATTGAAGATCGCGGCGAGCATGCCTGCCGTCGTCGGCGACGTGGTGGCGCAGGGCGACGGCACCAGTGTTGGCTGCCGGATCGTCGTAGACGGTCGGGTCAAAGCCGAGAGGATCACGAACGAAGTGGACGCCTACACGCATGGCCTGGTCGGGGGCGCATGATCACCCACCACGGCAGAGACAAGCGCGCTGGGGGGCCATTCGTGGCGAGGATGGTCCGCCAGTTGGCGGTGCCCATCATCCTTGGGTGGCTGGCGATCGCAGTCGTCGTGAGTATCGGGGTTCCGTCGCTCGAGAAGGTCGCCAGAGACCATGCCGTATCGATGGGCACCAAGGACGCGCCGTCGGTGAAGGCAATGGCGCGCATCGGAAAGGTCTTCAAAGAGTCGGATTCCGACAGCATGGCCATGATCGTGCTGGAGGGTGATAAACCCCTCGGCTCGGACGCTCATCGGTACTACGACGACATCATTCGTCAGCTGAGGGCCGACCCGAAGGATGTGCAGCACATCCAGGACTTCTGGGCAGATTCGCTCACGGCAGCGGGTGCGCAAAGTCCCGACGGCAAGGCTGTCTACGTTCAACTGAATCTCGCCGGCAACCAGGGTGAGACGCGGTCCAACAACTCCGTCGCCGCTGTTCGCAAGATTGTGGACCGCATCCCCGCGCCGAGTGGTGTGAAGGCCTACGTCACCGGTCCGGCTGCGCTTGCTGCCGACGGTAATCAGAGCGGCGATAGAACGATTCTGAAGATCATGGTGACCACGGTCGCGGTGATCTTCGTGATGTTGCTTTTCGTCTATCGATCCTTCATTACGGTAACGCTGCTGTTGGCCATGGTCGGGATCGAATTAGCCGCCGCCCGAGGGATTGTGGCATTCCTCGCCATGCACGACGTCATCAAGCTTTCGACCTTCGCCACCAACATGCTGGTGTCGCTCGCGATCGCGGCGGGAACGGACTACGGGATTTTCTTCATCGGGCGCTACCAGGAGGCGCGTCAGGCCGGTGAGGGTCACACGGCCGCGTACTACACCGCCTATCGCGGCGTCGCCCATGTGGTCCTGGCCTCCGGCCTGACTATCGCGGGCGCGACGTATTGCCTCAGCTTCGCCCGGTTGCCGGTTTTCCAGACCCTGGGCGCGCCTTGCGCGTTGGGCATGTTGGTCGCGGTCGCTGTAGCGCTGACCCTGATTCCCGCGGTTCTCGTGGTCGGCAGCCGATTCGGTCTGTTCGATCCCAAGCGGCAACTGAGTGTGCGCGGTTGGCGGCGAGTCGGTACCGCTGTGGTCCGATGGCCGGTGCCGATCTTCGCTGCCACGTGCGCGGTCACCATGGTCGGCTTGCTGGCGCTGCCCGGCTACAAGGTGAGCTACATCGACCGCAACTACATGCCCAAGGATGTCCCGGGCAACGTCGGAATGGCCGCCGCGGAGCGCCATTTCTCGCAAGCGCGCATGATGCCGGAGATTTTGATGATCGAGTCCGATCACGACCTGCGCAATTCTGCCGACTTCCTCGTCTTGGACAAACTGGCCAAGAGCATTTTCCGCGTCGAGGGAATCGCTCGGGTGCAGAGCATCACGCGGCCGCAGGGCACGCCGCTCGCGCACACGTCGATACCATTTTTGCTCAGCATGCAAAATGCCGGACAGCTGCAGAACTTGCAGGTCGCCAAGGGTCGGCTGGAAGACATGTCCAAGCTGGCCGATCAGCTCGGCGCAACCATCAACTCGCTGGAGCGCATGAACGGGCTGATGAACAAGCTTGTCGGCACCACCCACCACGTCGCCGGCACCACCAAGGACACGCTGGCCATCACCAACGAGGTGCGCGATGACATCGCCGACTTCGACGACACGTTCCGGCCACTGCGCAGCTACTTCTACGCGGATCCGCACTGCTACAACATCCCCATGTGCTGGGGAATCCGGTCGATATACAACGCCACTGACGGCGTGGACAAGCTCAGTGAGAAGGTCGCCGAGCTGAGCAAGGACGTGGACTCCGTCGACACCGTGGTGCCTAAGCTGGTCGCACTTATACCGCCGCAGATCGAAACCATGCGAAGCCTGCGCACCATGGTGCTGACCATGCACAGCACGATGTCCGGGATGTTCGACCAGGCGGACGAATTGAGCGATGACGCGACCGCCATGGGTAAGGACTTCGACGCCGCGAAAACCGACGAATCTTTCTACCTGCCTCACGAGGCCTTCTCCAACCCGGAATTCCAGCGGGTCGAGAAGCTGTTCCTGTCCCCGGACGGCAAGGCCGCGCGCTTCATCATCTCGCACAGGGGCGACCCCGCCACGGACGAAGGCATGTCGCGAATCGACTCGATCAAATCGGCGGCCTACGAGGCCCTGAAGGGATCGGCCCTGGAGGACTCCAAGGTATATATCTCCGGCACCGCAGCAACATTCAAGGATTTGAAGGAAGCGTCGAACTATGACTTCTTGATCGCGGGGATTTCATCGCTGTGCATGATTTTCATCATCATGCTGATCATCACGCGAAGTCTGGTCGCCGCGCTGGTGATTGTCGGCACGGTCGCACTGTCACTGGGTGCTTCGTTCGGGTTGTCCGTGCTGCTCTGGCAATACGTCATCGGAGTCAAATTGCATTGGCTCGTGATGGTGATGTCGGTCATCATCTTGTTGGCTGTGGGATCTGACTACAACTTGCTGCTGGTCGCGCGGTTCAAAGAGGAGATCGGCGCCGGGCTCAAGACGGGCATCATCCGTGCGATGGGCGGGACCGGCAAGGTCGTGACGGCTGCAGGCCTGGTGTTCGCCTTCACTATGGCCTCGATGCTGGTCAGCGACAACCGCGCCGTCGGTCAGGTGGGCACCACCATCGGTTTGGGTCTGCTGTTCGACACCCTGGTGGTGCGTTCGTTCCTGATGCCGTCGATCGCTGCGATGCTGGGACGGTGGTTCTGGTGGCCGCTCAACGTCGCCTCGCGCCCGCCCCGCACCGGGCAGCGGCCTGGCTCAGCCGAACCTGGGCATCCGGCGGAAGCCGCTGTCACAGCGCCGCTGACGGCGGACGGTCTGACGTACGGGCACGCGTCGCGCCGGTAGCTAACCGCTCAGCGGAACGCCACGTCGAGGATTTCCTGCTGTTCGACGGCGTGCACCTTCGACGATCCCGACGACGGCGCCGACATGGCACGACGCGAAATCCGTTTGATCCCAGCCAGTTTGTCCGGGAACAACTCGGGTAGCTCCAGGCCGAACCGGGGCCACGCGCCCTGGTTGGCCGGCTCCTCTTGCACCCAGAAATATTCGCTCGCGTTCGGGTAGCGGTCCAGCGTTTCCCTGAGTCGCTTCTGCGGCAGCGGCGCAAGCTGTTCGATCCGCACGATCGCGACGTCGTCGCGGTTGTCTTTGGCCTTGCGTGCTGCCATCTCGTAGTAGATCTTGCCGCTGGTCAACAACACTCGGGTCACCTTGCTGCGGTCACCGACGCCTTCCTCGTAGGTTGGCTCCTCGAGCACCGAGTGGAACTTGGTCTCGGTGAAGTCCCTGATGTCGCTGACCGCCGCTTTGTTGCGGAGCATCGATTTCGGTGTGAACACGATCAGCGGGCGCTGGATTCCGTCGAGTGCGTGCCGGCGCAACAAGTGGAAGTAGTTGGCCGGGGTCGACGGCACCGCGATCGTCATCGACCCCTCCGCCCACAACTGCAGGAAGCGTTCGATGCGACCGGAGGTGTGGTCAGGTCCTTGCCCCTCGTGCCCGTGCGGCAGCAGCAGCACCACGCTGGACAGCTGGCCCCACTTCGCCTCGCCGGAGCTGATGAACTCGTCGATGATGGACTGCGCACCGTTGACGAAATCGCCGAACTGGCCCTCCCACAGGACCAATGCGTCGGGGTTTCCGACTGTGTAGCCGTATTCGAAGCCGACGGCCGCAAACTCCGACAGCGGCGAGTCGAACACCATGAACTTGCCGCCGGTCGGGTTGCCGTCCCGATCGGTCGTCAGCAACTGCAACGGGGTGAACTCTTCGCCGGTGTGCCGATCGATGATCACCGAATGCCGCTGCGAGAACGTGCCGCGTCGAGTGTCCTGCCCGGACAGCCGGATCAACTTGCCTTCGGCCGCCAGCGAACCCAATGCCAGCAACTCGCCGAACGCCCAGTCGATCTTGCCCTCGTAGGCCATCTCCCGGCGCCTCTCCAGAACGGGCGTCACCCGTGGGTGCGCGCTGAACCCCTCCGGCAGCGTGAGGAACGCGTCGCCGATGCGGGCCAGCAGTGCCTTGTCCACCGCGGTGTCCAGCCCTGCCGCGATCATCTGGTTGGACTCCACCGATTCGCTCGGTTGTACGCCGTGCTTCTCCACTTCGCGGACGTCGTTGAAGACCCGCTCCAGTTGACCCTGATAGTCGCGTAGCGCGTCCTCGGCCTCTTTCATCGAAATGTCGCCTCGGCCGATGAGCGCTTCGGTGTACGTCTTGCGGACCCCACGCTTGACGTCGACGACGTCATACATGGCGGGGTTCGTCATCGACGGGTCGTCGCCCTCGTTGTGCCCACGCCGGCGGTAGCACAGCATGTCGATGACGACGTCCTTCTTGAACTTCTGGCGGAAGTCGACGGCCAGCTTTGCCACCCACACACAGGCTTCCGGGTCGTCGCCGTTGACGTGGAAGATCGGCGCCCCGATCATCTTGGCGACGTCGGTGCAGTACTCGCTGGATCGCGAAAACTCCGGCGCAGTGGTGAAGCCGATCTGGTTGTTGCAGATGATGTGGATGGTGCCGCCGACTCGGTAACCGGGCAGCTTGGCCATGTTCAGCACCTCGGCGACCACTCCCTGGCCGGCGAACGCGGCGTCGCCGTGCAGCATCAGCGGTACCACCGAGAAGCCGTCGTCGCCGTCGCCTTTATCGAGCAGGTCCTGCTTGGCGCGGACCAGACCTTCCAGCACCGGGTCGACGGCCTCCAGGTGCGACGGGTTGGCGGTCAGCGACACCTGAATATCGTTGTCGCCGAACATCTGTAGATACACGCCGGTGGCGCCGAGGTGGTATTTGACGTCACCCGATCCGTGCGCCTGGGCAGGGTTGAGGTTGCCTTCGAACTCGCTGAAGATCTGCGAATACGGCTTGCCGACGATGTTGGCCAGCACATTGAGCCGGCCGCGGTGTGGCATCGCGATGACCACCTCGTCGAGCCCGTACTCGGCGCACTGGTCGATCGTCGCGTCCATCATCGGGATCACGCTTTCGGCGCCCTCCAGCGAGAACCGCTTCTGCCCAACGTACTTCGTCTGCAAGAAGTTTTCGAACGCCTCTGCTGCGTTGAGCTTGCTCAGGATGTATTTCTGTTGGGCCACAGTCGGTTTGACGTGCTTGGTCTCGACGCGCTCTTCCAGCCACTCCAGCTGTTCAGGGTCGAGGATGTGGGTGTATTCCACGCCGATATGGCGGCAGTAAGCGTCGCGCAGCAAGCCCAGAATGTCGCGCAGCTTTTTGTACTCGGCACCGGCAAAGCCGTTGACTTTGAATACCCGGTCCAGATCCCACAGTGTCAGGCCGTGTGTCAGCACCTCGAGATCCGGATGGCTGCGGAACCGGGCGTTGTCCAACCGGAGCGGATCGATGTCGGCCATCAGATGGCCGCGGTTGCGGTAGGCCGCAATCAACTCCATCACCCGGGCGTTCTTGTCGACGATCGAGTCGGGGTTGTCGGTGCTCCACCGAATCGGCAGGTACGGGACGCCCATTTCCCGGAAGATCTCGTCCCAGAAATCGTCTGAGAGCAACATCTCGTGGATGGTGCGCAGGAAGTCACCCGATTCTGCGCCCTGGATGATGCGGTGGTCGTAGGTCGAGGTCAGGGTGATCAGCTTGCCGATACCCAGTTCGGCGATGCGTTCGGCGCTGGCGCCCTGGAGTTCGGCCGGGTATTCCATCGCGCCCACGCCGATGATCGCGCCTTGGCCTGCCATCAGCCGCGGTACCGAGTGCACGGTGCCGATCGTGCCGGGGTTGGTCAGCGAAATCGTCACGCCGGCAAAGTCTTCGGCGGTCAGCTTGCCATCGCGGGCCCGTCGGACGATGTCCTCATAGGCGGCGACGAATTGCGCGAAACTCATTGTTTCGCAACGCTTGATGCCCGCGACCACTAGGGAGCGCTTGCCGTCTTTGCCCTGCAAGTCGATGGCGAGACCAAGATTGACGTGAGCCGGCGTGACCGCAGTGGGTTTGCCATCGACGTCGGCGTAGTGCCGGTTCATGTTCGGAAAACTCTTGAGCCCCTGCACCAGCGCGTAACCCAGCAGGTGGGTGAACGAGATCTTGCCTCCGCGAGTGCGTTTGAGCTGATTGTTGATGACGACGCGGTTGTCGATCATCAGTTTGGCCGGTAGTGCCCGAACACTCGTGGCCGTCGGAAGGTCCAGCGACATCGACATGTTTTTGACGACAGCTGCCGCCGCGCCCCGCAGCACCTGTACCTCGTCGCCGTCGCCCGGTGGCGGGCCGGCCGGTCTGGCCGCGGGCGCCGGCTGGCTTGCCGCGCCGTTGCCGGCCGCGGTCGTGGGGACGGGCGCTGCCGTCGGCGCGGGCGCCGGAGCGGGTACCGCCGCCGGATGGGCCGGACTCGCTGCGGCCGGCTTCCCGTCAGCGGGAGCGTCGCCCGTCGGCTCGGGGTTGTAGTCGACCAAAAATTCATGCCAGCTCGCGTCGACCGAGGAGGGGTCGTCGCGGAACTTGCGGTACATCTCCTCGACCAGCCATTCGTTCTGTCCGAATGGTGAACTCGTACTGCTCACAGCAGGTGCTCGCCTCGATTCCTCTTCCAGATAGCGCTACGCCACGCTTGCCACTACATGTACGCGGTGTCGGGGCATCTCACCTGCGGCGGCTCCGACAGTTTCCGCCCCATAAAGGCTAACCCCTTGCCGACGATCCGCCATGTGACTTCTCACCAGCCCGCGATGCAGTGCTAGCTCGCGTCTGGAACCGTGGGCAGCAGATGCAGCGTGACCGGCCACCGCGCCGGAGGCGTGCCGAACGCGCTACGAGCGTTGCGGACGATCTTCTTGCCGGCCATCCGGTTGCCGACGGCGCCGATGATGGCGCCGATGCCGACCGGCAGGAGCTTGCCGAACAGCAATGCGCCGCGCCGCAGCGTGTACCGTCTGACGGCGCGCTTGAGTAACCGCGAGTTCAATTGTGCGAGCCCCGATATCGGTAACGACGCGACGCCTTCGGACAGCCAAGCCCCGCTGGTTCGACCCGGACCGAGCAGTTCGGCCATGGCGTGCTTGCTGTCATCGCCGACCAACACGGACAGCACCAGGGCGCGGCGCCGTTCCCGGTCTTCGGCTGAAATGCCGTACACCGCCGCGTTTGCCAGCGCGAAGAACGCGGTGGCCTCCAGGAACACGGCCGTCTCGCCGGCGGCCGCCGACAGTGCGGCCAGTGTGCCCAGCCCGGGCAACACCGCTGTCGAACCCACCGCTGCGCCGCTGGCCGTGACGGCGGTCACGTATCGCTTCGCCAGCTTCGAGACGATCGCGGCAGGTTCGGCTCCGGGATCCGCCCTGCGCAGTCTTTCCACATACGCCGCTGCTGCGGGGCCTTGGATGCGGGCGCTGCGCTCGATGATGTGCGCCAACGCCCGCGCCGACGCCTTGGGCTTACCGCCGGTGGTGGCGGGCAGCGAGTCGGCCGATGACCGGGTCCAGCGGGCCCTCATGGATGCCTCCCAGTCCTATTGCCCAGCTCCTCAGCGGGCCGTTGGCCGGCCCACGTCATCGCCGGGGGTCCTATTGCCCAGCTCCTCAGCCGGCCGTTGATGTGCCTTCAGGCTAGCGCCGGCGGCGGCAAAGGTGGGGCCAGGCGTTTATCCGCTTAGTCCGTTGGGAATAATCCGTCGTGGACACGTGCGATGACGACGCGGGGTCACGCCCGGCCCGACGATGAGCCCGGGGCGGCCCGCCAAGCAGACGGATAGTCGATGGCCTACCAACTCACGTCCCTCGGTATCTCGGTGTTGGCGCTACTGAAGGCACGCTCGATGCACGGCTACGAGATGCTGCAGACCCTGGTCGAACATCACGCGGACCGCATCGTGAAGGTTCGGCCGGGGTCGCTGTACCACGTGGTCGACCGGCTGACCGACGAGAAACTGATCCGCCGGGCGGCGACGGACCGGGAGGGCAAGCGGCCCGAGCGTGTCATCTACGAGATCACCGACGCCGGCGCCGAGGCGCTTGCCGCGCGGGTGCGCGAATTGATTGCCAGACCCGTGCACGAGTTTCCACAATTCGTCGTCGCCCTTGCCGAGATCGAGACCCTGGGCAAAGGCGCCGCGGCGAACGCGGTCGACGAGCGCGTCGAAGCGCTGGAGGCCCGGGCGGCCGAGATCACGGCACTTCGCGGTGCCGGTGTTGTGCGTACCGCGTATCTGGTCGCCTTGGATTATTTGCTGGCAGCCATGCAAAACGAGCTGTCCTGGCTGCGGGACTTTGCCGACTCGCTGCGATCCGGTCAGCTCGGGTGGCGCCACGCCGCGGCTGACAGCAAGCTGGAGAACAGAGACGAGGTGGGGAGATGACTACGGCGACTGCGCGCGGGGGCCCGCGACGCGCCAGCGGCGCGTCGGCGAACGTGCGCGCGGGGGACGCGAACCCCTGGCACGCGCTGTGGGCGATGATGGTCGGCTTCTTCATGATTTTGCTCGACTCGACCATCGTCGCCGTCGCCAACCCCAGCATCATGGCCAAGCTCGGCGCCGGCTACGGCACGGTGATCTGGGTGACGAGTTCCTACCTGCTCGCCTACGCGGTTCCGCTGCTGGTCGCCGGACGACTTGGCGACCGGTTCGGCCCGAAGAACCTGTATCTGCTCGGCCTCGCGGTATTCACCGCCGCGTCACTATGGTGCGGCCTGTCGGGAACCATCGGGATGCTGATCGCCGCCCGAATGGTGCAGGGCATCGGTGCCGGGCTGCTGACCCCGCAGACGCTGTCGACAATCACCCGCATCTTCCCGCCGGAACGTCGCGGGATGGCGATGAGCCTATGGGGCGCCACGGCCGGCGTTGCCACACTGGTGGGGCCACTGGCCGGCGGCATCCTGGTCGACGGGCTCGGCTGGGCATGGATCTTCTTCGTCAATGTCCCGATCGGCATCATCGGTCTGGGGCTCGCGGTCTGGCTGCTGCCGGTATTGCCCACCCACAAACACCGGTTCGATCTGATCGGCGTGGCTTTGTCCGCAGTGGCGATGTTCCTGATCGTTTTCGCCCTGCAGGAGGGTCAGTCCGGCGGCTGGGCGCCGTGGATATGGGCGGTACTGGTCGCCGGCGTCGGGTTCCTGACGGGGTTCATCTACTGGCAGTCGGTCAACACGCAGGAGCCGCTGGTCCCACTCGATATCTTCCGCGACCGCGACTTCAGCCTCTCCAACGTCGGTGTGGCGGTCATCGGGTTCGCCGTCACGGCGATGATTTTGCCGTTGATGTTCTACGCGCAGGCGGTGTGCGGATTGTCGCCGACACGCTCGGCGCTGCTGACCGCGCCGATGGCGATCACCAGTGGCTTCCTGGCGCCGGTCGTCGGCAAGATCGTCGACCGGGCGCATCCGCTGCCGGTGGTCGGTTTCGGCTTCTCGATGCTGGCAATCGGGCTGACCTGGCTGTCGGTCGCGATGACAGCGTCCGCGCCGATCTGGGAACTGGTCCTCCCGTTCGTCGTTCTGGGCGTTGGGATGGCGTTCATCTGGTCGCCGTTGGCCGCCACCGCGACGCGCAACCTGCCGTCTCGGTTGGCCGGTGCCAGCTCCGGCGTGTACAACGCGACGCGTCAGGTCGGCGCCGTGCTGGGCAGCGCCGGCATGGCCTCCTTCATGACCTCGAGGATCAGCTCGAAGCTGCCGCCGATGCCCGACGGCCCGGCGTTCGGCCCACAGGGCGGTAAGGGCGCCGCGTTGCAGCTGCCGGAGTTCCTGCGCGAGCCGTTCGCCGCGGCGATGTCGCAGTCGATGTTGCTGCCGGCTTTCGTCGCGCTGTTCGGGGTGGCGGCGGCACTGTTCATGGTCGGTTTCAGCGGATCGGCTGCGGGCCACGATCGCCGGGCGCACGCTGGCGCGGGGGATGCGACCGCCGACGGCACAGATAACCCCGACGTGCCGACTCGGCGAGTGCGGGTCAGGCCCAGTGCCGCGGAGGGCTTCGGCGGCGTTGACGGAGCCTTTGATGGCTTCCGCGAAGGCTTCGACGATGACGACGACTACGTGGAGTACACGTTGCCGCGCCCGCCCGCACCCTCGCCCAGGCCGCCCCGCGCGGCGGTCGGGCCGGCTCGGGGATATGCCAATGAAGACCTCACCGAACCGTTGCCCATCCGCACCGGGCATCCGCGACCGGCGCCGGCCGAGAACTGGCACAGTGCACCGGCCGAATCGTGGCACAGCCTGCTCGATGATGCTGATCCGGCGACAGAGGTCGAGCCAATCGGAATCGCCCACAACGTTTTCCATGTGGACGATGAACAGCGTTTCCGGCCGGTGGAGGAATTCCTGCCACGGAATCAAAGCAGCGTGGACCATGATGAACCGTTCTTCGATGACATCGACACATACGGCGGGGCCGGCGATCGTGCGTCGCGTTCAGGCACTGCGACGTCCCGAGGCGAGCTTCGCAACGGTTATCACCGTCCGTCTT
>Ga0302326_10019152_pt1 | contig 14154 bp, 9 predicted proteins | sample Palsa_T0_3_FD_202264 | JGI IMG/M metagenome (GOLD analysis project Ga0302326, IMG submission 202264) | Peat permafrost microbial communities from Stordalen Mire near Abisko, Sweden - Palsa_T0_3 | ecosystem: Environmental > Terrestrial > Soil > Palsa > Peat permafrost | place: Sweden: Abisko... | reverse complement strand
TGCAAAGGTATGCTCTCAGCATGTGCCGCGCGTCTCACAACTCACGCAGAAGACCAACCAATTCAATCTGACGACTCGAAGGTATACAGAAGCCGAGATCGCGGCGCTCTCGGAGAATCCAGGATCGTCTGTCTACTGGCTTGACATGGAAGACCGATTTGGCCCGAACGGCATTGTGGGTGTGCTTATCCTGCGTATGCTGGGAGCGGAAGAGTGGCACATTGACACCTTTCTCATGAGTTGCCGCGTCATAGGGCGAACCGTCGAAGAAGCCTTCCTGGGGCAGGTCCTGAGCGAGTTTCGGGAACGTGGGGCGACTCGAGTCACCGGGGAATACATCCGAACTGCGAAGAATGGGTTGGTTGCGCAGCTTTATGGCAAACTCGGTTTCACTCTAGCTCACTCAGACGCTGGCCGGACAACTTGGCAGCTCGACCTCCGGCAAAAAACTGTTGAGATTCCTGAGTGGTTCGATATTACTCATCTGGAAAGGACAGCGGTGCAATGAACAAAAGCCTGGTGGAAGCCGTAAGCTCAATTTTGAACATTCAGCCAGAAAAAGTAACACCAGAGACCAGTCAGGAGAATATCCAGTCATGGGATTCTCTCGCACACCTGCGATTGATTCTCGAGATTGAACAAAACCTTGGCATTCGTTTCCGATCACAGGATATTCCACATCTGACTTCAGTTGCCGATTTCGAGGAGGCTATTTCCAAGTTGGGACGATAGACGTCGTTGCCGGCTTTTCTCGTTGTTTTATGTATCGGCCAAACACTAATGTGAAGAGTTGCGCAATTATGTTCGGTGTGACTGCCAAGATTTGTCGCAAGATCGCGAAGGATGGTGCAAGCCAGCAAATGACCGACGTCAACGAACAGTTCATTCCTTTTCATCGCGCCGACGTTGGGGAGGAAGAAGCGCAGGCGGCTGCCAATGTTGTTCGGTCGGGCTGGCTCACCATGGGCTCCAGGACAATCGAATTCGAGGAAAAGTTTGCGAATTATGTCGGCGCAAAACATGCGATAGGCGTCAACTCGTGTACCGCGGGACTTCACCTGGCACTGGATGCAATCGGGCTCGAGCAAGGCGACGAAGTGCTGGTGCCGACGACAACGTTCGCCGCCAGCGCGGAGGTTGTTAGTTACTTCAAGGCGAAGCCTGTGTTAGTCGACGTGGATGCCGGGTCTCTTTGCATGGATCCAGGCGATGCGGAGCGCCGCATCACACCGCGTACTCGTGCAGTGATGCCTGTGCATTTTGCAGGTCAGCCGTGTGACATGGATGCGCTTCAGCATGTAGCAATGCGCCATGGATTGCGCGTAATCGAAGATGCGGCTCACTCCCTGCCCGCTGCATACCGCGGCGTTCGCGTGGGAGCGATAAGTGAATTCACCGCCTTTAGCTTTTATGCCACAAAGACCCTGACAACCGGGGAGGGTGGCATGGTGACCACGGAAAACGACGACCTCGCCGCTCGCATGCGCATGATGAGGCTTCACGGCATCAGCCGCGACGCCTGGAAGCGTTATAGCTCTGAAGGTTCCTGGTGTTACGAAGTCCTGGCTATGGGTTTTAAGTACAACCTGACGGACATTCAGTCTGCAATTGGGATCGTGCAATTGAGTAAGTGCGATGCGATGAATGCGGCTCGCCAGAAAATCGCGGCACGATATAACAGGGAATTTTCCAAAGAGTTTACTCTTCAAGTTCCCACGGTCGGCGAAGACCGGGAATCGTCCTGGCACCTGTATGTATTGCGCCTGAACCTGAAAGAATTAACCATTACTCGCGCCGGGATGATCGAAAAGCTCAGAGAACGTGGGATCGGAACAAGCGTGCATTTTATCCCGTTGCACCTCCATCCTTATTACAAAGAGACGTTCGGATACTGTCCGGAAGACTTTCCGATTGCGAGCAGGGAGTTTGAGCGGTATTTATCTTTGCCGATTTTTCCGGGAATGACCGGGGCTCAAATCGATTACGTGATCCAAAGCGTTCTTGAAATCGTCAAAGGCGCCTCGCGATAGGGAAACGCAGCGGGTCCATGACATCGGACGCTCCTGTCGCTTCTTCCTTTGAGCCGACTGGTCGCAGCGGATCATGCCGGCGAGCCATTCGCTCACCGAGCGGGACCGGTGCTACCCTGTTGAAGAGTAAGGTTGGCAGCTCGCCATGTGCGCGATTGCCAAAAGGCGCAACCCAAATATGCGGTCTTGAATTGAAGTGATAGAGCCTACTTTAAAAAATATTGCAATTGGTTGAAATTACATATGGCCCCGTAGCTCAGGTGGATAGAGCAGCAGTTTCCTAAACTGCGTGTCGGAAGTTCGAGTCTTCCCGGGGTCACCATTCCCTCCTGCGCATTCAGCTCTTCGGCGTGCCGAGTGAGTCCCGCCTGCGCCACCTGATCAACCGCCTTGGATCTCCTATATTCCGATCCGGCGGACTTTGACTTCACACCCCTCCTCAGCTATAAAATGTTGATGTCATGGAAAACAGTTCCATGACGTAGCTGCTGCTCCGTCCAGAGCAGCGCAATTCACCATGGCAATCGCCAGGATGCACGGGAAGGCGGTGAAATTCCGCCACTGCCCCGCAACTGTGAGCGTCCATGCCTCGATGCCCGTCGTATTGGTTCGGCGCATCAGGCAGGATTTCAGCCAGGGTTGTTTCGCTTCACGCGGAGCCGCCCGAATAATCCACTGGAGGCGAGCCTGATCAGGATCGTCTTTGGGAAGGTGGCTGGAGAAGGCGCAAGTCAGGAGACCGGTCCTCGGCGCTTTTAACCCACTTGCGTTCCGAGGGGAACGAAGGAGCCATTATGCCCGTTTCCAAATCTCCGCGCACTCACCTGAGTAGCGCCTTGACCCGCCTGTCCGCTGCCATCCTGATACCACTTGCCGCCTCAATCTGCCCGGCTTCGTCGATCCGCGGCGTAGTCACTGATATTTCCGGCGCCAAGGTTACCGGCGCCACCGTCATGCTAATGAGCAACGGGAAGGTCGTCACCACCGGCGTCTCGACAGCCGACGGCAGCTTTCAGATTTTGACCGGGGTCGAGGGCCGATTCTTCTTGATAGTCTCGGCCAAGAGCTTCCGCCAGTTGGAGACGCCCGGGTTCTACGCCGGGAAGCTGGATAGCATCGAGCGCAACGTAGTTCTGGAGCCGGAGTGGGTGCGCGAGTCGATCGTGGTGACTGCAACGGGAACGCCCACGCCGCAGCCACAAACCAGCTCGGCTACCAGCGTGCTCGGCCCGATCGATCTAGCACTGCGCGACGACCTGGTGAGCGGTCTGAGGCTAATGCCGGGGACGTTTGTGGCGCAGGACGGCCAGATGGGCGCACAAACTTCACTATTTATCCGCGGCGGCGACTCGGACTCGAACAAGATTCTTCTCGACGGCTTCAGCGTCGGGGATCTGGGTGGCCAGTTCGACTTTGGCCCGCTCTCGACCACTGCTCTGGAGCGGGCCGAGGTTTACCGCGGGCCCGATTCGAGCTTGTATGGCGCCGACGCGCAGAGTGGTGTAGTCAGCCTGACCACTCCGCACGGCACCACCAACTTTCCCTCAATCCTGTTTCAGGGGGATGCCGGCAACTTCAACACCTCGCGTGAGGAACTGGAAGTGGCCGGCGCGCACAAAACGTTGGATTACCTGGGCGCCTTCAGTTGGTTGCAAACGAGCAACTCTTTGCCGATGGACGAATACCATGTGGCCACGTGGGCCGGCAACGTTGGCTGGCAGCCCACCGGGAACACGCAGATTCGCGGAACGCTGCACTACGGCGCGGATGCCACCGGCGTGCCCAGCGCCTGGGATTTCTATAACATCAGCGACGACCGCAAGGAAGGCGATCAGGACCTGTATGCCGGGGCAACGGTGGAGAATCAGACCACGCCTGACTTCCACAATCGCTTCCAGTACGGCCTGACGCGCAAGCGCGAGCAGTCTCAGCAATGGTACCCGGCGGGCATCTGCATCCCTGCCGATAGTTGTGGAGGCGCACTCGACTCATTCACCGGCGGCAACTACTACGGTCTGCCGGTCACCATTCAGGGAGCCAACGGCTATAGCGCCACGGGGCCCGCGCTTTTGGACTACAGCGCAGCGAATGGAAGCGTCTATCCGAACCGGCTGGACCTGATCTCGAACCGCGACCAATTACTTTATCAGGGAGATTACCGCGTCACTCCGCATTTCCTGCTTCTGGCGGGTTTCCACTATGAAAATGAGCGCGGGGCCGAGCGCGAGCCTGTTTACTCTATCGACGAATCGGTCAACTGGACCAACTATGACTATCTCTTTGGGGTACACGGCGACTTCTTGAAGAGCCGGCTGTTCTATACGCTGGGCGGGGACGTGCAGCACTACCAACTGATCGGCAACGGGATCACGCCGCACGCCGGACTGAGCTTTTATGCGGTGCGTCCGAAGAAGGGTATCTTCAGCGGAACACGTCTGAACGGAAACTTCTCGCAGGGTGTGCGCGAGCCTACTATCCCCGATGAGTTCGGCTCTCTGTACAGTTTTCTGGAACAGAACGGTGGCCACGCCACGATTCAGCAGTTGCACATCTCGCCCATCGAAGCGCCTACTACTCGCACCTGGGAGGGTGGCGGCGAGCAGGCATTCTGGGGTGAGCGGATTATCTTCCGCGCCACCTATTTCCACAATGAGTTTGCCCGGGACATTGAGGGCGTTGGCGCAGGATTGGTCCCTGCGCTTCTTCCCAATTTGACTCCTCAACAGCAAGGCATCCTGGAAGCGTTTCTCCAACGCAACAATGCTTATGAACTGGATCTGAATTCGCTCGCCTTTCGCGCGCAGGGCGTGGAGACGACCGTAGAGAGCGGAATTGGCAAGGGCATTTTCTTCCGCGGCGGCTACACCTACCTGGATTCGGTGGTGCAGCAGTCGTTTTCCAGCGATAATCAGGCGCTGCTGGAGGGTTATGCGCCAACCTTCAACGGAATTCCGGTGGGCATCTATTCGCCGCTGAAGGGAGCGCGGCCTTTCCGGCGTCCGCCGCATACAGGATTCTTTACGGCAAGCTACGCCGGGCGGCGGCTGACCGGCATCTTTACCTCGGCGTTTACAAGCCGCAGCGACGACTCGACGTTTCTCGGATACGAAGACATTTATCAGGGAAATTCGCTGGTGCTGCCCAACCGCAACCTCGACTACGGCTACGCCAAGCTGGACCTGGGTGGCAGTTATAGTTTGCTGTCCTGGCTCGGCATCTACGCACAGGCTGAGAACCTGATGAGCGATCAGCACATTGCGCCCATCGGGTATCCCAGTTTGCCATTCAACTTCCGCCTCGGCCTGCGCATTCAGTGGGGGCCCGGGAGCGGGAAATGAAGCTCGACGCCGGCGGCTTAAAGCTAACCAGAATCTCAGAATGAAGATAAGGGAATGCAGTGGCTCAACCCATGTGCAGTGTGATGTTGGGGAGAGTGCTTTCCCGCTCTTCAGATCGAGCCAAGCGCTTTCTCAGCCAGCTTGCTGGAAACTCAAGGCCGAGAGAAGCGGTGATCAAGCAGGAGCCGAAAATCCAATAGTGGTTCGTTAGGCCGTCGATTAACCAAAATAACCCGAATGCTACTCCGGCAATATATAGGATCCAGCGAAGCCGCTTCACACGCGCGATCTGTGTTTTCATCTCTTTCTGCGTTTGTGGATTTGCAATATACAGAACGAGCCACAAGAGAAAAAGGCGAGCCTGTGATAATCAGCGCGATGCCGATCCACAGCAGCTTCTCTTCGGTCATTCGAGCACCTACTTATTTCTACCCGCGCAAAAAATCCTTCGCCTTTTGAACAAGCACGTCGCGGCTGACGTCGGAGATGGCGTCCGTGAGCGGAATCCCCTTGGGGCAGGCTTCGACGCAGTTCTGCGCGAAACCGCACTCCTGGATGCCGCCGTCGCCAGCCAGGGCGCGAAGGCGGTCTTCCTTGAAGACTTTGCCGGTGGGGTGGTTATTGAAGAGCTTGACCTGGGCGATGGTGGCCGCACCCACAAAGCCTGTAACGTCGTTGAACTGCGGGCAAACCTCCATGCAGCAGCAGCAGGAAATACAATTTGACAGCGGGTAGTTGGCTTCCTGCTCCTGGGGGTAGACGCGCGGCCCGGAGCCGAGATCGTAGGTGCCGTCGACGGGAACCCAGGCCTTGACCGCCATCAGATTCTCGAACAGCACCGAGCGATCGACCTGGAGGTCGCGAACCAGCGGGAATTTGCTGAGCGGCTCGACGCGGATGGGCTGCTCCAAGTTATCGACCAGCGCTGAGCAGGCCATGCGGGCCTTGCCGTTGATCCTCATCGCGCATGACCCGCAGATTTCCTCGAGGCAATTGGAGTCGTAGGTAATGGGTGTGGTCGCGCGGCCGTCGGCGGTGACGGGGTTGGCGGCGATCTCCATCATGGCGGAGACAACGTTCATGCCGGGGCGCCACTCGAGCTCGAAGTTCTCCCAGAAGGACGGGGCATCGGGGTTGGCCTGGCGTTTGATTTCAAATGCTACGGTTCTGTTTGCCATGATGTTCTTGGTCCCTCGGGGGCTAAAGCCCCGAATCAATTGAGCGGTCTGTTCGGCACGAGTGAACTCGTGCCCTGTTACAAAACTATTTGGTTGCGGCGTAACTGCGTGGGCGCGGCTTGATGAATTGCGTATCGACTTCCTCGTACTCGAAGCGCGGGCCGTCGGGCGCGCCGGTAAAGCTGGCCTTGGTGGTCTTCAAGAATTTCTCGTCGTTGCGGTCGGGGAAGTCGGGCTTGTAGTGCGCGCCCCGCGATTCATCACGCAGAAGCGCTCCCTGAACCACTGTCCGTGAGAGTTCGAGCATGTTATAGAGCTGGCGGGCAAAGGCGAAGCTGGTGTTGGCCCACTGACTGCGGTCGGCGAGGTTGACCTTCTTGTACCGGTCGAGCAGCTCGACGATCTTTTCGTCGGCCTGCTTCAGGCCCTTGTTATAGCGGATGACCGTGGCGTGCTTGGTCATCGAGTCGCCCAGCTCGCGCCATAGCTTGAAGGGATTCTCGGTGCCCTCATTCTTGAGCAGCTTCTTGTTGATTTCCGATTGCCGCGCAAGTTCCGCCGAGGCGCCGCCGTCGCCTTCCGCGGCTGGCAGGCTCTTGGCGTAAGCAAGAGCGTTGGGTCCGGACCTGAAGCCGCCGAAAATGCAACTGACCAATGAATTTGCACCCAGGCGGTTGGCGCCGTGGTACTGGTACTCGCACTCGCCGGCCGCGAAGATGCCGGGAATATTGGTCATTTGATCGAAGTCCACCCACAGGCCGCCCATGGTGTAGTGCATGCCGGGGAAAATCTTCATGGGCACTTCGCGCGGATCGTCGCCCACAAACTTCTCGTAGATTTCGAGAATGCCTTCGAGCTTGCGGTTGAGGGTTTCGCGGTCAATGTGGGTCAGGTCGAGATAAACCATGGGCTGGCCGTCGATGCCCAGGCCGTCTTCGTACACAACCTTATGAATGGCGCGGGTGGCCACGTCGCGCGGCACGAGGTTGCCGTACTTGGGAAACCACTCTTCAAGAAAGTAGAAGCGCTCCGGCTCCGGGATCTGCTTGAAGGAACGCTTGTCGCCGGCAATGCGTGGAACCCAGACGCGGCCGCCCTCGCCGCGAGCTGACTCCGACATCAGGCGCAGCTTGTCTTCGCCGGGAATGGCGGTGGGGTGGACCTGCACGAATTCGCCGTTCGCGTAGAAGGCGCCTTGCTGGAAGATGGCCGACTGGGCAGAGCCGGTGCAGACTACGGAGTTGGTGCTCTTGCCGAAGATGGCGCCGATGCCGCCTGTGGCCAGAATGATGGCGTCGGCCGGGAAGAGGCGCAGTTCCATGGTCCGCAGGTTGAGAGCGGTGATGCCGCGGGCCACGCCTTTCGAGTCGAGCACGGCGGAGAGAAACTCCCAGCCTTCATACTTCTTCACCTTGCCGTCGGACTCGTAGCGGCGGACCTGCTCGTCGAGAGCATAGAGGAGCTGCTGGCCGGTGGTTGCTCCGGCAAAGGCAGTGCGGTTGTACAGCGTGCCGCCGAAACGGCGGAAGTCGAGCAGGCCTTCGGGGGTGCGGTTGAAGGGCACGCCCATGCGGTCGAGCAGGTCGATGATCGCCGGCGCCGCTTCGCACATGGCTTTGACCGGGGTCTGGTTGGCCAGGAAGTCGCCGCCGTAGATGGTGTCGTCGAAGTGCTTGTCGGTGGTGTCGCCCTCGCCTTTCAGGTTCTTGGCGGCGTTGATGCCCCCTTGCGCGCACACCGAATGGGACCGCTTGACCGGGACGATGGAAAACAGATCGACGGTGCCGCCAGCTTCGGCGATCTTGATGACCGCGGCCAGCCCGGCCAACCCTCCGCCAACGACGATGATTCTGGGTGCTGCCATCAGACTTCCTTTTCCCTTCCCGCCGAATCACGGCGCGTCAAACCCCAAACTGCCGCAGGTGATGGTCGAGATGGATGTAATTCAACGCCGACCACTCTTGCGGTGTCATCGTTCCAAAGAAACTGTGCGGATGCTTTGTGCATCCTTCAGGCCCGCCGGATTGAAAGCGGTCAATGAACACCACCAACCTCTGCCGCTCCACATCGAGAACCCGATCGTCGTTCACTATGTAGCTCTTGTCCGTGGGCAGATTGCGGCCAATCGGCTTGCCGCTGAGCATGCTTGCTTTGGCCCGCTTGCCAAAGAGCTTGCCAACCAAAACCTGGCGCATCACCTTGTCGCCCACAGAGACTTCCATTGCGGCGGAACAATGCGCGAGCACCTGGGCGGGCTCCATTTTGCCCCATAGCCGCTGCGTATTCGGCGTAAGCAGCGCCATGCGTTGCTTCAAGCTCTCTGCTGCCGCCGGGTCAAAAAGGTTCTTCATCCCCGCACCGGTCCTGCTCCAGCATGCGCGATGGTCATGGAAACCGTGGGCGACACATCCTCGGGTACGTTGGGATACTTGCCGCCAACAAAGGCCCAGATGCTCCACAGGCCCATGACGGCCAGTGCGACCCCCATGGCAGCGCAAACGTAGCCGAAGCGCTTGCGCGCGGTTTTGCCGGGGGTAATGCCCCACTTGGCTGCGAAGAGCCAGACGCCGTAAGCAAAGTGCCAGCAGATGGCGACCATGGCGACGATGTAGACGGCCAGCATCCAGGGATTGGCCAGCTCTTGCTGCACCTTGGCGAAGGCGGCATAGGGATGCTCAGGAAGCTGCACCCCCATGAAGCGCTGGCGAATGACGTGCTGGCCGATGTAGAGGAACGCGATCAGGCCGGTGTAACGCTGAGCGGTGTACATCCAGTTACCGGCCCAGGGGTAGTAGACAATGTTGGACTTGCCGCGCAGCCAGATCCAAACGCCGTACAGGCCGTGATAAAGGATGGGCAGAAAAATGAAGACCCACTCCAGTACGCGAACCAGGGGCAGGCTGTTGAGGAACTTGACCTGTGCTCCGTAAGCGATGGGGCCTTTGAGCGCTTCGAAGTTCGAGAGCAGGTGCTCGATGAGGAAGGCGCCAATGGGGATTACGCCGAGCAGCGAGTGCAGCTTGTGCCAAAGAAACGTGTTTCCCTGGCCGGCGCGCAAGGGCGGGACGCCGCGTTCGAGTTTGTGCGCGGCAGGTTGTTCGGCGGTGGCCATGGGGTCGACGCTCCTAAGGGCTGCGAGGGCAGGCTGTTCCAGATTGAGGGACAAAAGCGCTTTGTCTTGTTTCAGATGCATTATTGGTGTTGCAGATCACGCCCGTCAAGGCGCGGAGGGTTTGGGCACTTGATTGGGAGCGGTTAGAGGGTCCCAAACGCGAAGCATGGGCAGCAGTGCCTCAATGGTGTGTCCGCGATGGCTGAGGGTGAGCTTGGTTTCGAGGTGGAGTTCGGCTATGGTGCGATCGAGAGCGGGCAGACGAAAGAGAACATCGCAGCCGTGGTCGGCGGTGCCGCATGTTCCTGTTCCTCCATTGATTTCAAAACAGAATGCATGGAATTAATTCGCAGCGAATTGCCTTGACAGGCCTTTGCGCCTTTCAGTAAATAGACAGAGGCATTACTTCCCTACCAGGAATCTTGGGCCCTTCTTGCTTCACAAATGTTAAGCACCTCAAGAGACCTGGATGCCCCTGTTCTTTTCAGGCATACCGCTAATTCCCCCCAGGAGACGAATGTATGTCGCCGTCACGAGAAGTGTGTGTCTCTAAAGCCATTGTCTCAAAGCTCGCAGTAAGGGCGATGCCGTTGGCCGCGTTTGCTCAATTCCAACTTCGCCGCCTCGCGAGCCGCGTGCTTCCGGCCCTTCTGGTTTCGCTGGCCTTGGGCACGGCGTATGGCCAGTCAACAGTCTTCATGGGCGCGGAGGCCTGGACGTATACCGGCGCTAGCCCGACGGCGCCCTATGGCATGGCGCGCGACCTGCAGGGCAACCTCTGGGTGTCTACCTATCATGAGGACGGTCTGACCGAGATCCTGGCCGTCGATGGCGTCCTGCCCGCAAACCCCGCAACGGTGCAAGTTACCGCCGCTAACCTTCCTGCCTATCCGGCGGGTCTTGCCGTTGACGCAGCCGGAGACCTGTGGGTCGCCGACGCGGGTACCGGCACGAACGGTGGCGGCGCAATCAAGGAGATTGTGGCCGTTGGCGGAGTGATTCCCAGCACTCCCACCGTATTGACCATCGTCGGTAGTAGTGCCGAACTCAACGAGCCGTGGGGCCTGGCCTTCGATGCGTCGGGGGATCTATGGTTCTGCGACGCCAGGAATAATGCCGTCAAGGAGATCGTCGCCGTCGGCGGGGTGATCCCGGCAAGCCCCACCATCAACACGGTGGGCAGCGGCTGGAGTTTTCCGACGGACGTTTGGGTCGACGCGCAAGGGAACGTGTTTGTCGGAGACACCGGTGGAGGCGAGGTCTTGGAGATGGTCGGCGAGGCGCCACCGGCTGCTTCCACCCCTCCTGCAAATCCGAACTACAAACAAATCGGCTCTGGATTCATCAATCCCGAGAGCGTGGCGGTCGACTCCCAGGGCAATGTATGGGTTGAAGATGACGAATCCAAGTCCTTCTACGAGGTGGTCGCGGTTGGCGGCAGCATTCCGACGGATCCTACGATCATCACGTTCGCAACCGATGCTGGCACCACCTCACAGCAAGTGTCAGCGTACTTCGTCAGCATCGACGGCCAGGGCAATATCTTTCTGGCCGGGACCTTCGGCTCGGGAAATCTCGCTGTCAGCGAGTTGAGTCCGTCGGGCAACTTCGGCCAGGTATACGTTGGCGTAGGCGCGTCCCCACCCCTTTTTCAAACCAGCGGCAGCGCTTCTCTGCTCTTTGGCTTCCTGGCCTCGACGGCCATCAACGCGCCGGGCGTTTACACGCAGGGTGCTACCGGCCAGGACTTCCAGGATGCCGGCACCGGCACCTGCACCACCAACGGGACCAGCCACTCATACTCCGCCGGCGACACCTGCACCGTCAACGTCACCTTCAAACCGCTTTATCCCGGTACGCGATTGGGCGCCGTGGAACTCAGCAGCGGCGGCAACGTGCTCGGCACGGGGCTTGTCTCCGGCGATGGTGTTGCGCCCATGATCAACTTCGGCGTGGGTCCTATCGCAGGCCCGTATGCACCATCCAGCATCACTCAGGTCGGCCCCAGCAATAATAACGGCTACCACAACTCCGCCGTCGACGGCAACCACAATGTCTATCTCACCAACGACAACGGCGAAATCGATGTGGCCACCGCGGCCAGCAATTATCAAACAGTTACCATGATCGCATCGGCCGGTGTTCCTTTTGACATCGTCGTCGACGGCGCCGGCGACGTGATCTGGAATGACTTCGCCACCAATAGCATCCAGGAGGCTCTGGCAGTCAACGGCTCCATACCGGCGTCGCCCACCATCGTCACTCTGGCCTCCGGTTTGTTTTTCTCCATCGATTTATTTCCGGGCCTTGCCGTCGATGGCTACGGCGATATTTACTTCAGCGACTTTTCACACTTTTACGAACTCGTCGCGGTGAACGGCGCGATCCCTCCCTCAGCCACAGCGCGTACGATCCCAATCTCTAAACTTCCAGGCCCGATGGCGTTTGACCAGTACAACGATCTCTTTTTCGAGGACGCTCACGGCTGCTTCGATAAAGTCTCGCCGGTCAACGGCCAGATACCGTCCTCGCCTACTGTTGAGCAGGTTTATTGCGGGTCGCTGTTCGGCTATGGAATGGCGGTCGATGCGGCGGGCAACCTTTGGTGGGCGGACATTAGCAATCCTGTAAACGTAATCCAGGCCGTCAACGGCGTCATTCCTTCCTCGCCCAACGTCGTTCAAATTCTGTTCACCGGATCCGCGCTCCACGGGGAAGGCATGGGTCTTGACGACAACGGAAACCTCTTCGTGTCCTGGGCACCGAATGAATCTCCGTATCTTGTCGACTTCTACGATTTCCGCGATCCTCCGAGCTTCACCTGGTCCGGCAGTACCAACGTCGGCCAGACCGCCCCCCTCACGAACTTCGCCTTTGCCGCGAACATGGGCAATGCGCCGATCACGCTCGGATATCCCACCAGCGGAACCAATCCGTCGATCAATCCCAACTGGACCTGGGCGACCGGCGCTACCGGAGCCTGTCCCAGCGTTTCTGCCGGCGCTTCCAGCGCAGGCACGCTGGCAGTGAGCGCGGTCTGCGGTCTGGCGATTGACTTCCATCCCACAACACCGGGTTCGCCGCTCATCGGCCAGCTCACATTCACTGACGATGACCTCTACGTCGAAACGAATACCGCCAATGAGGCGACGGGCGACCCCACGCAGAGCATCACGCTCAGCGGCACCGCAATCGGGCTCTCCGCGCCCACCATCTCCTGGACACCCGCTTCGCCCATCACGTACGGCACGGCGCTGGGCTCGGGCGACTTCAATGCATCTGCAGCGGTGGGAAGCACCAACGTGAGCGCTGACGGTACGTTCGCTTACTACGTGGGCTCGGTGAACGGACCGACGGCGACCACCAGCACCATCCTGCCCGGCGGGTCCAATCAGCTCTGCGTGCAATGGACGCCGTCGTCCGAGTTCACGAGCCAATACAACCCGGCCAGTCTCTGCCAGACCATCGTGGTCAATCCCGCGGCCACCTCGGTCAGCTACTCGCCTGCCTCGCCCATCATCTCGCCTTCACCGCTGGGCGCGGCCCAGTTTGACGCCACAGCCTACTTCGGGGAGACCAACATCAACGCCGACGGCACGTTCGTTTACTACGTCGGTCCGGTGGGCGGCACAGTGGCCACCACCAGCACGGTTCTGCAGGTGGGCAACAACCAGGAGCTTTGCGTGCAGTGGACGCCCAGCTCGACTTTCGTCAACGACTACAACTCGTCGTCGAATTGCGCGACAGTTAACGTCATCAGCTCGCAACCCACCTCGACCGCGCTCGCGTCAAATGCCAACCCCGTCTTCCTCACCAACGCCGTCACCTTCACGGCGACGGTGACCCCGCAATCGGGCACAATTACGCCCACGGGCACGGTCACCTTCCTCGATGGGTCGACGTCGATTGGTACGGGCTCGCTGAACGGCTCGGGCTTGGCCACGCTCACTACAACCAGTCTCGCGACCGGCGCGCACTCGATTACGGCCAGCTACGCAGGCGACTCGAACAACCTCGCCTCGACGAGTTCGCCGCTGAGCGAGGTGATCGAGGACTTCTCAGTCACGGCCAACTCGCCGACGTCATCGACCATCGAGCCCAACTCCAGCGCAACCTACTCGATCACTGTGAGCCCGCTAGCGCCAGCCACAACCTTTCCTGCGGCCATCACGCTCTCGGCCACCGGTTTGCCCACCGGAGCAACCTATAGTTTCTCGCCGGCAACGATCGCTTCGGGAGCCGGGTCAACCAACGTGACTCTCACCGTTACCACTCAGGCGGGGGCGCTGGCCGCGAACCAGGCCCGGCGAAGTTCCCGATGGCCCGTGGCCGCGCTGGCGCTGCTGCTGTTGTCGCTTGCGCGAAGGCTCAGGCGTGCAGGCCGCAGGCTGAGCCGGCTCACGGTGGTGCTGTTCGTCGCCACCGGGCTGGGTGCCATGGTGTCGTTTAGCGGCTGCGGCGGCACGCCCTCCGGCTACTTCGGCCAGGCCCCGTCA
>Ga0302326_10019151_pt1 | contig 14154 bp, 9 predicted proteins | sample Palsa_T0_3_FD_202264 | JGI IMG/M metagenome (GOLD analysis project Ga0302326, IMG submission 202264) | Peat permafrost microbial communities from Stordalen Mire near Abisko, Sweden - Palsa_T0_3 | ecosystem: Environmental > Terrestrial > Soil > Palsa > Peat permafrost | place: Sweden: Abisko... | reverse complement strand
ATTGAGCCCACCGTTACCATAGAGCGCGAGTCCAAAGACGAGTTGCGGATTGATGCGGTAACTGAAGCCCATGCTCGGGATGACAAACGTCGTGGTGCCGTCCCCGTCGAATTCCGCGGAGCCGCCGGCCTGGTCTAACGTCGCACTGCGACGCGGCAGGAAGACATCTACTCCGATATCAAATCCCGGGTCGGGTATCGTCAATCCGACAGGATTAGTGGCGATCGTCAGCGAGTCCTGCGGGAAGGCTATGCCAACTCCGGCGACCCCTTCTGCCTTGATTCCATAGCCGTCCGAGAAGTAACCATTGGTCGCGTGCGCATCGAGCGCAACAAAGAGCAGAGCGGTCGTCAATAAAAGCTTTGGAGCACGGACAATCGATACAAGTACTTCTCACCGGTGGATTTTGTTATTAGCAATGTGCGCAACGAGCGCCACAAGGGTGGTGGCATCCTCGACACCGCGACTCCGGAGGCAGGAAGGGGATCCACCGCGTCAGCACGCGGGCGCCGAGGTGCCGGACTCAAACATAAAGCAATCGAGTCGCCATTGGAAAACACATTTGCTTCTTTCCAGATGACGAAAGCACATGCCAGGGACAAAACATCGAGCGCTCCGCGCCCCAACTTTGATTCCCATCAATGGAGTTTCCGAAAGACTGCGGAGCGCTCATGTCACCGTTTTGTCACCATGATGCCAACAAGAGCGTGTCTATAATGGAGTCAGCGCTTCCAAGCGGCTCCCAAGCGGTTCAGGCCAAACAAATAAGCTTTGAGAATTACGATATGCGCAATCGTCATTCGACGCCGCGCCGTGCAGCGGATAGCTTCCATGCGTTGGAGCCTGTCGTGATCGAATCCGAGCCGCAGATTCTCGCCATGTTCAAGTCACCTGATTCATCCCCTGAGCGTTCCTTCGCGATCGAGCTCTTGGTCTGCGTGACCGCAGGCATAGTTGTCGGGACGAGCCCGCCTCCGCCCACCGCCGCCGATCAACCGTACGTCATAGAGTCCGTGTACAAGGTGAAGGATGGCCATTCGGAGGAATACCTGCAGCTTCTGAAAAAACACCAATTCAGGATTCTTGACCGCGAGAAGACGTTGGGGGATGTGCTTTCGTACACCGTATATCATCCGCGAGTTGGCGCGAGCGAAAATCGTCCCTGGGACTATCGCATCGTCACGGTGTACAAAAATCCGCTGGTGCCTAAGCAAGCAAACATCATTGAACAGCAACTATTTCCGGATCGCGATACGTTCAGCCTCGAGGAAAATCACCGCTTGGCTCTCACCGAAGCGCATTGGGATCTTCCGCTGAGCGAAGTCGACCCGCGTAGGGGGAAGGATTAAGGCCTTAACATCAGGCGCAAGCCGCCTCTTTTGACGCTTGCGTCTTGCGTGCTAGCGCGAAGCTGTCGTGCCGCGACGAGCGGCCACCGCGCTCAGGCTCCGCCCCAGAGCCCGCGAGAGGCGAGCTCGGCTCCCTCGGCCAAGGACATAAATTTCAAGTACGCGATGTCCGGCTCGGCCGGGCCGAAACCGCAATCCGTTCCCGCTATGACGCGCTCGCGGCCCACGATGTCCGCGAAGCGCCCGGATGCGCTCGGCGAAAAGCTCAGGGTGCTCAACGTAGTTGTTGGCCTTCATTAGCGTTTCCGGTATCACGATATTGTGATCCGGAATGCGCACGTCCTTGAACACTGACCACTCGTGCGCGTGCCGCGAGTTGGCGGCCTCGAACAGGAGTCCCTGCCACTTGGCTTGAGCGCGCTCGACGGCAGAGGTGCTTGACACAAACATGAGAATGATTATCATTAACATTCACATACGCGCCAGCGTCCATGAATCTTAAAGCGAGAATTCATCGGGCTAGCTGACCGCCTGCGCCGCAAACGGCCGTTTTCACGGGACCATCGCTGCATCAATGCCATGGATCTTTGGTCTTGCCTTGTCGATTCTGGGGTTCGCGATCGCAGCGACCGCCCCCGCCCGCGCAGCCGAAATTTCGCCTGCGCAGACTTCCGTTGCCGACAGTACGGCTGCCACGAGCGCGCCTGCCGATGCCGAATTGTCTGAGATTGTAGTCACCGCGCGCAGGCGCACGGAGTCGCTGTGGATCAAGAACAATGGGCTCGACGAGGCGCGTGACCAGAATCTGCTACCCAAACTCGGCGCCACTCAATTCGACATCGATCAGCAGGCACTTGAGGCGCTGCCGCAAGGCAAGAGCACGCCGATCGACAAGGTGCTGCTTCAGGTCCCAGGTGTTTCGTACGATTCGGCGATCAGCAATCCCGATTTTCACGTCCGCAACGAGTACGCGAACGTCCAGTATCGCATCAACGGCATCCAGCTCCCGGACGGAGTCTCAGCGCTGGGTCCGGTCCTGGAAACCGGTTTTGTAGGGAATCTTGATCTCCTCGACGGAGCGCTGCCTGCCCAGTACGGGCTGCGAACCGCGGGGGTTGTCGACATCACGGCCAAAACCGAGTTCGATGCCGGCGGGAACCTTGATCTCTATGGCGGCACCTGGGGAACGGTTTCACCCAGCATCGAGTACGGCGGCGCCGCCGGCCAGACGCAGTACTTTCTGACCGGCCGCTACCTGCAAAGCGAGGAAGGTCTGGAAAACGCCATGCCGACCGAGAACCCGATCCATGATCGCACGACGCAGGAGAAATTCTTCGGGTACGGTTCGACCCTTTTTGGGGATTCGAGTCGACTGATCTACATGACCGGCGCCTTCGTCGGCCATTTCCAGATTCCCGACCTCGTCGGCGAGGAGCCACTGGGAGATTTCGGCTCCAGCACTTTGTCCTCGACCAGCCTCAATGAAAACGAAACCGATCGCTTTTTCTTTGGCATCGTCGCGCTGCAGACACACTACGACAGCGTCGACGCGCAGCTGTCGCTCTTCACGCGCTACGCCACCATCGATTTCGTGCCCGACATTTACGGCGACCTCGTTTTCAACGATGTCGCCGCGAATGTCGTACGCAAAAGTGTGCTCAACGGACTTCAATACGACGCCGCCGACCGCCTGAGCGATGCGCATACGCTGCGCGCCGGGATCGAATTCAGCATCGAGAAGACCCAGGTACAGGATTTGTCTACCGTGCTGCCGCTCGACTCCGCTGGCAATCCCCTGCCCACTCCCGTGACGTTGAACGATTACACGCCGAAAACAGGCTGGACTGCCGGAGGCTACATTCAGGACGAGTGGAGAGTACGTCCGGATCTGACGTTGAACACGGGTTTGCGCTTCGACGAGATGAATCAATTCGTCTCGGCCAGCCAGTTGAGTCCGCGCATCGCCCTCATCTATAAGCCCGTACCCGCTACCACCCTGCATGCCGGGGTGGCACGCTATTTCACTCCGCCGATGCAGGCACAGGCAACACCGAACAACCTCGCCCTTTTCCAAAACACGACACAACAGCAGGCGATCCCGCTCGATGACCCGGTTCGCCCCGAGCGCGCTACGTACTTCGACGCCGGCGTGGAGCAGAAGCTCTTGGGCCCCCTCTCCGTGGGCCTCGATATCTACTACAAGCGCTCGACCGATACGCTCGACGACGGGCAGTTCGGCCAGGCGGTGGTGCTTAACCAGTTCAATTATGCACACGGCTTCAGTCGGGGAGAGGAAATCAAGATCAATTACTACCAGGGAGGATTTCGCACCTATGCGAATGTGTCGCACGAAATCACCATGGTCAAAGACGTGGTCTCGAACCAATATCTCATCGGCGATCCCGTGGAACTCGCTTACCTCGCCTCCACCTACACTTACTCATCCGATGCGCAGACGGTGAGCGCATCGGCCGGCAGCTCGTACCGCTGGCACGATATGCTAGCGAGCGTCGATGGCATCTACGGCAGCGGACTGCGCGCGGGATTTGCCAACGAGCAGCACTCCCCCGGCTACACGCAGTGGAACTGCGCGCTAGCCCTGGATCTCTACCCTTGGCATGAACATAAACCACTGACGCTGCGCTTGAGCGCCATCAATATCTTGGATCGCAGTTATCTGCTGCGTGCCGCTACCGGCGTCGGAGAATTTGCCCCCCAATATGGACCGCGCCGAGGGGTCTTCATCGGCCTCACGCAACAGTTCTGAAGCTGCAGGAATCAAATCGAACGTCGGGTATGAAACTTTGAGTCGCCGCGATCGTCCGCGACATTGAGTGGAACGTGCACATGAACGTACTGCTGTACTCAAAGTTGGCGAGAAAAAGATAGATTCACAAAAGGCAGCTCATCCGGCTGCGACGTGCGCCCTAATATCGCGTTGCGGTGCGGAAAGCGGCCGAATCTATTAATAGTTGATTGGTGCGCCAACGCGTAACGAGTCCACTCCTCATTCGCCAGCTTTCCGATCAGGCGGACGGAGAGCGCTTGATCTTCCCGGTCCTCGCTGTGTTCGAATGGTAGATAGACGAAGTAGCGTTGCTCCGGAGTCATGGCGACGTCGAGACCCTGCTCGATGGCGCGTCTCGCCAAGGAACGCGCCATCGCATCGGCGGCAAACGCGCGCGGCGTTCCTCGAAACATGTTGCGCGAGAACTGATCCAGTACAATTACGGCGGCGAGTAGCGGGCGCGGACGGCTGTTATCGGGCACAGCGCCATAAACGATCCTTTCGTGCAGCACCACAAACCGGGCGCGGATCTTACTGTCAACCTCGTCGCTCGTTGCGAATCAGAGAGTTGCTTCCAGCTCCTGGAACCAGAAATGCAATACTTCTTCTACCCAAGACGGCTCGGTGCCAATGCAGGTGGGCTCAATCTGCGACATCACAGTTCCGAAGCGATCGATGGCCTTGTACCAGGCAAGCGGGCATCAGTCGGGCAAACCGGCAGCGCGCAGCGATCGCGACACGTGGTTGGCGTCGGCTGGCATCCTAAATGGCTCCTTTGACATGTACCGCTGAATAGAAAAATGCGGCCGCAGAGACAGACACGATGCGACGCACGCGCGCGCATTCTCCATGTCGCCGAGCTGGGCATGGCAGGCTGCAACTAACGCAAAGTCGTGGTATTGACGCACCGGGATGTGCGCAAAGGCGCTCAGGGCGTCGCGGTACCGACCAAGAATCATGTAGGCGCCAGCGGCCTGGCGCCAGTACCAGGGTGGATCAAAATAGGGATCGATTTGCCGGGCCCGCGCAATCCAGGTGAGCGCCTCTTCGGCTTGACCTGCATACACCATGATCAGCGCCATGTCCGCCTGGTTCCACTGGTTGTTCGGATTGATTTCAACAGCACGACTCATGTGCTGAAGAGCAAGCTCGTAGGAACGGCGATACAGACAGACTTGTGCCAGCAGCGAATGGCAAGTGCTCTCGCCGTCGTCGAGAGCCACCGCACGCATTGCCAGGCGGTACGCATCGTCGAGTTCCGCGGTGGAATCGCCCTGATCAGCGTGCCATGCAGAGAGCCGCATCGTGGCGAGTAAGCCATATGCCATACCGTAGGCAGGGTCGATCTCAATGGCGCGTTCGAAAAGTCGCGTCGCTTCGGCCGCGCCTTCCGGATCGTCCCACGTCAGTGCATTGCCCTTGAGAACACATTCGTAAGCTTCGAGGCTCGCAGGTGGTTTGCGGCGCGCCCGTTCGACATCCGACACCTGAACGCGGCCGACCAGAGTGCTGACGATCGTCCGGACGACCTCGTCTTGTACGGCAAAGATCTCCGCCTGTGCGCGGTCAAATCGGTCGCCCCACACCTGGACGCCACTCGTTGCGTCGATCAGTTGCACGTTGATACGTACGCGGTCGCCGATACGCCGCACGCTTCCCTCGACGACGAACCGAACGTTGAGTTCGCGCGCCAGCTGACTGACATCCACGGCGCCACTGCGGTATTTGAAGGAAGCGGATTGCGACCGCACGGCCAGAAGCCGCCAACGCGAAAGTTCGGTGATGATGTCTTGGGTAATCCCGTCGCTAAATACCTGTTGCTCGGGATCGGCGCTGAGGTTGGTGAACGGCAGCACGCAGATTGCTACGCGAGCCGGTCCGGGTGACGATACGGGAGGCGCAACCAGAGGCTCGAGCCTTGCAGGGCCGCTATGCGGTCCTTGCCCCTGCGAAATCACGGCACCAAGCGCGTGAATGACCTCTTGGAATTTCGGGCTACGTGTCGGATCGCCCGTCTCGTCGAGATCAGTCGTATGAATTGCGCGAAAATCGATGGGCAGCGGGACATTCCCGAAACGTACAGGGATGAGTACACCGCGATCGGCCCCGTCGCGGGCCTCGCCGCGCACCCAGCGCGACTCGACCGAGTTTTGCGTCCATATCACCAGCACAGCGGAGGAATTCTTGAGTGCCGCCGCAATCTGGCGGTCGAACTCCTGACCGGGCGAGATCGCTGAATCCCACCACACTGACCAGCCCTGCGCCTCGAGCGCGGCAACCGACGGCGCCACGCGCGCACTGTCAGCTCGGGCATACGACATGAAGACGTCGGTCACGTATTAGAACCCTCTAACGACATAGTAGCTGGCAACGAGCTTCGGCGTCAGCAGTGCGTTGCGGCGTGCCCCGCCCAACTGGTCCCCGAGGTTGCACCCGGGTTACATCATGGCGCAGGCGTGGTTCAGCATCACATCGGCGCTGAACAATTGGCTCTAGGTTCTTGTTTGTGCTCGTGCGATGCGACGACGAAATCGCATGCTCGGGCGAATTTTTTATGGGCACTAGAACTCGTGCCATCTTTTCTCTTGCGCACGCGTCTATCGCAACCATCATGGTCGGATAAAAACAGGTCATCCACGTTGACAAAAACATTTGTTGAATGCAGGCTCATGTGCAGTTCCGCACAGAACCATAACGATTGGACGGTCTCGATTTGGCGCGTTGGCCTCGCAGCGCATCAAATCCTCCCGCCTTATCGAAGCAGTAGTGACTGTATTCAGAATAGAATCAATCAAGGGGAAGACTAATGACGCTTCAAAGTTTGCGCAAATACGGTTTGGTCAGCTTACTGGCCGCGGCATTCATCGGGGTTGGCGCTTCGTCCTTCGCACAGGGATCAGCATCCAATGTGTCCCCCGGCATTAAGATTTCAAACGACCTGGGCCTCGTCAATGCATCGACCGAGATCAACATCACGGTTCACCTCACGCTGAACGACAGGCCTGCATTCGACAATGCTGTGGCTAGCCTTTACGACTCCACCTCGCCGAACTTCCACCAGTGGATGTCTAACGCTGACCTGCAAAAGTACGCACCAACTGAAGCTCAGCAGGAGATCGTTCGCCGCGAGCTTGAGAAATACGGGCTGACCATTCTTTCCACCGACATCTTCGGATTCTCCATTCGCGCCCACGGTTCCGTCGCCCAGGTGCAAAGTGCCTTCAATACCGAAATCCACGAGTTTGAGCGTAACGGAAGCGTATTCCGCGCCAACATCAGCAACGCCCGGTTGAGCGGCGAGGCAGGAGGTCTCGTCTCGAGCGTAGCGGGAATCGAAAGCCATCAGGTGCGGCCGCTCGCCGTGCGCGCTGTTAATCCGGTCACACAGAAACCGTCCCCCTCAGTGCCAATCGCGGCGGACGCGGGTGGCTTTCCCGCGGGAACCACAACCGACTGCCTTTCGGCGCCAAAAACCTACACTCTGCAGGGCCCGACGGCTTTGCCGGTCGGCATCTACTCCGGAACCGTGTATTCCCACGATCAATCCTTGTTCTGTGACTACCTCCCCAGTCAGTTATGGACTGCCTTGGGCCTCGATGTGGTTTTTGCTGCGGGATACAACGGTGCCGGTCAGACCATTGTTCTTGTGGAGGGCTACGACTATCCCACCCTTGAAAAAGATGCCAATGAGTTCTATCGGTTGGCGGAGTTGCCGCTCCTCAATTCATCAAACTTCAAGATTGTCTATCCAGAGGGCAAGCCTGAACCCAACGCCGGCATCTTAACCGGCTGGAACGTCGAGATGGCACTCGACATGGACTCGTCACATACCGTTGCTCCGGGTGCGAAGATCGTGGTCGTGGCCACCAACGGCCAGGACAATGAAGACTTTCAGAATTCCATTTTGTACGTGGCAGAACATGATCTGGGCAACACTGTCTCCAATAGCTATGAGGAAGACCTGGATCTCATCGCCGGACCTGACGAGCAAAATTCCTGGAACGACACGATTGAGGTGGCAACCGCCAAAGGTATCTCCGTTAATTTCTCCTCTGGCGACAGCGGCGATAATGGGGTGGGCAGTCCAGTGGGTGCGCCCGGAGTTCCTGCGGACGCGCCGTATGCCACATCTGTCGGCGGTACTTCCATCCTGAATGACTTGAAAAACCCGGGATCCACGATCACGACATCTTGGGGAGATACCTGGGTTAATTTGAAATCCGCTGGCGATGTGGACAACCCTCCAGCCCCGTACGGCTTTTGGGCTGGGGGCGGAGGCGGCGAAAGTGTCTTTTGGCCAAAACCGACCTGGCAGAAGTCGCTTCCGGGTACAGGGAGGCAAACGCCCGATGTCTCCGCGCTGGCTGACCCGTATACCGGCTTTCCGATCGTGCTAACGGAGGGCTCGACGCAGTATGTCCAATATGGCTGGGGAGGCACGAGTTTGGCCTGTCCCATCTTCTCGGGTTTCTGGGCTATCGCCAATGAGAAGGCGGGTCACGCCCTCGGTCAAGCGGCACCGCTGATCGCCGCTTTACCCTACGGAGGCGTTCAGGACGTGCTTCCCACCACCGACAGTAGCGCAAACAATGTCGCCGGGTCGATTACCACGAAGAGTGGTACTACCTCGTACACGGCTGATGAAATCTTTGGAAGCTTGCTCGAAGGCAACAAGGGCTTCACTAGCGCAATCTGGCCCAATGATGGATCACTCTATGTCACAGACTTTGGGTTCGGGCTGGACAGTTCACTTACTGTCCATCACGGCTGGGACAACGCCACAGGATGGGGCACTCCTTACGGCTTGGCATTCATCAATGCGGTAACCAAATAGCGAAACTGGTACTGGTGGCGGGCGCGTCAGCGCGCCCGCTTCCGGCTGGAATTATCAAGACACCCCGGGGACGGGAAGTCGGCTGCCGGCGCCGACAATGACGAATCCTGGCCGCGCCGCGCACGACGCTGACAGTAGTTTCGGCCCTGGGCTGCGACGCAGGCTCGCCCCCTTATTGCCAGCGATTCGAGCGACCGCCTAAGGAACACTGTCGTCATTGATTATGATTGGACTCGCTCGCCCTTTTCGTTCCGCTGCGAATTGCAACCGGACACACGCCGTGTAAGCAGGAGTACCCACCACACCTTAGCCTGCGATGCCCTCCAGGTCCGGCTCCGCCGTCCGAACCGCGCGCGGATCAATGTGCAACGGCGGAACGAATGAAGCCGATAGCGCACTCAATAAGCAGATGACAAACAGCGCACAGAACGTCATGTGCAGTGAGCTCTGCAGCGCGACTCGGGTTGCGGCACTGGTTAACGTAAAGTCCCGCGGCGCATCGAGCAAGTGACGCAGCTGCTCCGAAGTCACGAGCGCGCTGGCGTGGCGGGAAATTCCAAAGTTGAACACCGCGCCAAGGAGCGTCACTCCGAGGGTGCTGCCGAGATTGCGGCTGAACAGATTCGCGGCAGTAACGCTTGCACGTTGCGTCCTCTCAACGAGCCCCTGGATGATCAGCATCGAGCTCACATTCACTAGACCCATGCCGACGCCCATCGTCGCCGACCCTAGCGCAGTCGTCAGCCATGAACTCGTTTGAGTAAGCAGCGCGAGTGTGCCCGAGCCGACAGGCAGTAGCGTTGCGCCGATGAAGAGCATGCGCCGCAGACCGACTTTCGTGAAGGTGCGCGCCGCGACGGTCGCCCCCAGCGGCCAGCCGATCATCACGGTGGTGAGCGCAAGGCCCGCGATGACGGGCGTCTGTTGCAGCACGCCGCGCACATACATCGGCACAAAGGTCGTGAGCCCCATCAGGCCTACGCCGGTCACGAGCGCCGTGCCGTTTACCGCTGCAATCGGCCGCTGCCGCCACAGGTCAAAGGCGACGACCGGGTCACGAGCACGCCGCTCCTGGAGGACGAAAAGCAGCGCGCACACGCCGCATCCGCCGACCCAGAGCGACACGCGCACAGGCCCGATCGAAGATGCATCCGTCGCGGCGATCATGAGGCATGTGCAACTCAACGTGAAAAGCGCGGCGCCAATGAAGTCGATCGACGGCACTTCGTGCCCGTGATCATCCTCAAGGAACACCATGAAACTTATGGCTGCAGCAATGCCGAAGGGCACGATTATCCAAAAAAGCCACGCCCAGGAGAGCGCGCTCAGGATAAACGCGCCAGCCATAGGACCCACGAGCGCCGAGATGGCCCAAATGCCCGCAATATATCCCTGGATTTTGCCGCGCTCGGCTCCCGGATAGTGGTCAGCGACGATCGTAAGCGCGATGGGCAGGATGGCACCGGCTCCTGCGCCTTGAATGAGGCGAAAAGCGATCATGGACGGCATGGACCACGAGAATCCGGCGAGCAATGAGCCAAGTGCAAAGATCGTGATGCCCGTCAGCATGATTCGCTTTCGGCCGTAGACGTCCGCGAGCTTGCCGAAGACCACCGTCATCGCCATCTGAGTAAGCGAATAGGAGGAGAATACCCAGCTATAAAGTCGCAGCCCGCCAAGCTGCGCGACGATTTGCGGCATCGCGATCGAGACAATCGTCATTTCGAGCGAAATCATCGCCATCGCGACCGTGACGGCCCCGATCACGAGCGCCCGATTGGAGAGGCTGCGTTGCCGTTTAGCTCGACTAATCTTGTCGGTCCTGAATGCCGGCCGCATTCCAAATTGAGAATCCCTGGCTCACCGCGCCGGCGGGTGCAGTAGCGCCCGCGAAAACTTCTTTTTGATGTTGCGTCAGAAAGAGGTAGTCCTCGCGCACCGTTCCAAACACATCGATGTTGAGCACGCGCAGGTCGCCGGCGGGCCATGCCGTGTGCGCCACTCCGGGCGGAATCCGCGCCGCGCTGCCGGGTGGCATTTCAACTACTTCTGCGGCGATCTCAAGATTCAGCCTTCCTTCCACCACGAGCACAAGTTGATCGAAGGGATGACTGTGCGGCTCCGGTCGCGGCATGCGCGGCTCAAACCAGTTGAACGTGACGATGGCTCCGTCGGTACGCAGTGCCGTGCGACTTAAGCTTCCAGCGAAAATGGTCTGTCGTGGCAATTCACTCCAGGAGTAGAGATGTATGGCCACGCTCTACTCCGGGGATGCCGCCCTGACGGAGTATTCCTGAATCCCAAGTTTGCTGCTGCCGACCCGGATACGGTCGCCGGCTTTCAGAAATACCGGAGTTGGCTTAGTTCCCATGCCAACGCCCTTGGGGGTTCCGGTTGTCACAATGTCCCCGGGCTCAAGCGTCATGAAACAGCTGGTATAGGCGATGAGCTTCGCCACGCTGAAGATCATGTTGCGCGTCGTGCCATCCTGGCGGCGGATTCCATTCACCTCCAGCCAAAGATCAATGTCTTGCGGATCTTTGATCTCGTCGCTCGTTACGAGCCAGGGACCGATCGGACCGAACGTATCGCAGCCCTTGCCCTTATCCCACGTGCCGCCCCTTTCCAGCTGAAACTCACGCTCGGAGAGGTCGTTGACAAGACAGTATCCCGCAACGTGGCTCAATGCCTGGCTCTCCTCGACGTAGCGCGAAGTCGTGCCGATCACGACCCCGAGTTCCACTTCCCAGTCGGATTTCTTGGAGCCCCTGGGTAAAATCACATCATCGTTGGGCCCCGACAATGAACTCGTCGCCTTGCAGAAAATCACAGGCTCGCTGGGGATTGGCAGCTTCGCCTCTTCAGCGTGGTCCTTGTAGTTAAGACCGATCGCGATGAACTTTCTTACCGCTGTGAGCGGCATGCCCATGCGCGTCCCCGAGTCCACCGCTGGATAACGGTCCGGCGCTTCGCGCGCGATACGCTCAAGCTCACTCGGTCCGAGCTGCGCGCCGCTCCAATCGTCGAGCACGCCGGACAGATCCCGCAACGTGCCGGATGAATCGATGAAACCAGGCCGTTCGCGTCCAGCATCGCCAAAACGCACGATCTTCATTGGGTTTGCGGCTCCATCGACGTTACACCCTCGCCCAGGATCACCCGACATTCAAGCGCGACGCTACAATATTCCATTGCGCGGAACGACGCGGGTTCTTCACGTATAAGTCTCATGCAAGCTCAGATTTCCTGCCTCTTATTAATAGCGCTCCCGGCTCCTGATCCGTCCGGCGGCGCTTTTTCATCCTCCGAGCACGAATGAGCGATGCCATCCGCTCCGTAAAGCGGGCCCTACTCCTCATTCGCCTCATGAACACGCGCTCCGCGTGGACACTGGCGGAGCTCGTGCGTGAGCTGCGACTGCCAAAGACGTCCGTGTTTCGCCTGCTGCGAACCCTCGAAGAGGAAGGCTTCGTACTGTCGCCGCCCGGTACGCATGGACTCTACCGCATTTGCAGCTCCGTTCAAGACCTCGCTTCCGGGGTCACCTCCGAATCCGTGCTCGCCGATATTGCCGCTCCCATAGTGATTGCGGGGACCAAACGCTTGCGATGGCCTTTGTCGGTGGCAGTGCTCGATGACTGCTACATGCGAGTAGTATTTTGTGGAATGCCCTACTCGCGCCTGGCAACGAAGACCACCACGGTAAACCGGCGCTATTGGATGTTTACCTCGGCACTCGGACGCGCGTATTTCGCGTCCTGTCATCCTATCGAGCGGCAGGTCATCACCGAGCGTGCGCTGGAGTTCCTGAACGAGCACGGACTCGGCTGGCCCTACAGCGCCGCAAAACTTGCGGCCGAAATGAAGGCGACGCGGCGCGCGGGTTACAGCGTCCGCTGGGCTGGGGCCACCGATGCGACGTCGGCAATGGGCGTGCCAATCGGCGCAGACGGCGAGCTCATCGGTTCCCTCGTCTGTTCGACCTACCCGAAATCGCTCAACGAAAGGCGCATCGCGGAGCTGAAACCCGAGCTGCAGAAAGTTTCCAACGACATTGCATTGCAGTGGCGTGCGCATCAGCACGCACTCGACGGCTGAGCAGCAACGCGGACGCCATTCCGGTGTGCGGAATACGCTTCATCGCGCGTTGAGAAGCGCGGCCAGAAGTGGGATGTTCACTCCGTTGGCAAGGTTCTCCAATTTACAGAAACGGTGGGCCGAGGCATGCCAGAAGCAGCGACTCCGGATCGGCGGGTCTTCGTCTATGAGCGCATGGATCCGACGGATCAGTCTCTGGATTGGCTCGTGCAACGCGGCATTGAGGTGACTCGCGGTCGCCCCATGTGGCAGGAGCCGTATGCGCGCTATTCAGAACGTGAAATCATTGCCGCCGCGCGCGGTTATCCGGCGGTCATGGGAGCAAGCGGCGGGCAATTCTCTGCGCGCGTCATCGAGGCCCTGCCGGAGCTGCGCTTCATCTCAAAATTCGGCGTAGGCGTCGACAATATCAATCTTGAGGCGGCCGCACACCGCCGCATCCTGATCGCCAATACTCCGGAAGACTCCGAAGTCGCGGACGTTGCCGAGCACACCGTCGGCATGATCCTCACCTTGCGGAAAAAACTACTGCAATGGACGCCACAGTACATGCAGCAGGGCGGATGGCGACCCGGAATTTTTGCAGAAACGGTTGCAGGCAGCACCGTAGGCCTGATCGGTCTCGGTCACGTCGGACGCGCGGTGGTCGGGCGATTGAAGGGCTGGGGCGTCAAGATTCAGGCGCACGATCCCCACTGCGCGCCCGCGCCTAGCGAAGTCCAGTCCACGGATCTGCACACGTTGCTCAAGACATCCGACATCATCAGCCTGCACGCAGCGCCGTCGGCCGAGAACCGTCACATGATTGATGAGGCTGCATTTGACCTCATGAAGCCGACCGCGATCCTCATTAATACCGCGCGCGCCTCCCTCGTCGACACCCGCGCCTTGATCAGGGCGCTCAAGAGCAAAAGAATTGCAGGCGCCGCCGTCGATGTCTACGACCAGGAGCCCCCGGAAGCGGACAGTGAGCTGTTCCGGCAGGAAAATCTCGTCGTGACGCCGCATACCGCGGCCTGGACCTGGCAGGGCGTGCAAAACATCGCCTGGCACGCCGCGCGCAATTTGTCCGCCATGATGCTGGG
>Ga0302326_10019150_pt1 | contig 14154 bp, 9 predicted proteins | sample Palsa_T0_3_FD_202264 | JGI IMG/M metagenome (GOLD analysis project Ga0302326, IMG submission 202264) | Peat permafrost microbial communities from Stordalen Mire near Abisko, Sweden - Palsa_T0_3 | ecosystem: Environmental > Terrestrial > Soil > Palsa > Peat permafrost | place: Sweden: Abisko... | reverse complement strand
GGCATGGGCGTCGAAGAGCGTCGCCGCGCTTACGCCTGCGATATCACATATGCCACCGCGAACGAAATCGGGTTCGATCATTTGCGCGACGGCTTGGCGCTGTATCCACACGAGCAAGTTCACAGGTGGTTCGCGACTGCGGTGATCGACGAAGCCGATTCCATCCTCATCGACGAAGCTCGCATCCCTCTGGTGATCGCGGGCGGGGAAGCGGGTAAACAGCCGCTCGCCAATCAGGTGGATCGCGTCACGCGATTTTTCCGGCGCTGGAGTCATTTCACGCTGGATCAATATGCGCGCAACATCGCGCTTACCGACGCCGGCATTCGCGCGGTCGAAAGTTCATTCCGCTGCGGCAATCTCTTCGAAGAGCGGAATCTTGCGCTGCTCAGCGCGATTCAGGATTCGCTGCACGCCCATGCGTTGCTTCAGAGAGACGTGGATTACCTGGTCAAAGACGGAGTCGTCGAATCGGTGGACGAGTTCAAAGGCCGCATTGCTGAGAACCGGCGCTGGCCGGCCGGATTGCACACCGCCATTGAAGCGAAGGAGGGGCTGGCGCTAAAGGCCCAAGGCCGTATTCTTGGATCCATCACGCTCCAAAACCTGATCTCGATGTACCCAATGGTCTGCGGGATGACCGGCACTGCCGCCACGCAAGCGGAAGAGCTCCGGCGGGTCTATGGCTTGGATGTCGAAGTGATTCCCACCAACCGCCCGATGATTCGCACCGATCTTCCGGATCGCGTGTACGCCCGGAAATTCGATAAAGAAAGGGCCGTGCTCGGGGAGATCCGGCGTTTTCATGCGACGGGCCGTCCGGTGCTCGTAGGAACGCGCAGTGTCGAAGAATCGGAGCGGCTAAGTGGTCGTTTGCCGGATATTCCACATCAAGTATTGAACGCCCGCCACGAAGAACAAGAAGCGGGAATGATCTCGCGGGCGGGCTTGCTCGGGGCCGTCACGATTTCGACCAATATGGCAGGTCGCGGTATCGACATCCAGCTGGGGCGCGGCGTGGCGGAACTGGGCGGGCTGCACGTGATCGGAACCAATCGGCACGAGAGCCGGCGGATCGACAATCAATTGCGTGGGCGCGCCGGACGGCAGGGAGACCCCGGCAGCTCGGAGTTTTTTATTTCTCTAGAGGACGACATGCTGGTGAAATACGGGATCGAAGACCAGAAATTGGGCTATGACGCCGAAAGCATCCAGCGGCTGGCGGAGGGGCAGAACCTGGAAATCCGGCGCTTTCTGCAAAAATATGAGAGCGTCATTGAGGGACAGCGGCAGAAGATGCAGCAGCGCCGGCAAGCCGTCCTGACCGGCGAGACGGCAGTTTCCTCCGAATTGGAGCGGCTGGTCGCCTTGCGCGCCATCGACGATCAATGGGCCGACTACCTGGCGACCATTACCGACCTGCGCGAAGGCGTCCCATGGATTTCGTGGGGCGGGCGGGACCCTCTGCACGAGTATCTGACATCGGTCCATTCTCTTTTCATCCAACTTGAGGAGCTTCTTGACCGCGAAATCGCCCGGCGCTTGGAGAAAACCGAGGGGACGGACCTGGACCCCTCCCAACGAGGCGCCACCTGGACCTATCTCACCACCGATCAGCCGTTTGGGACCGCAACGGAACGGATGATGCGCGGCTTGATGCGAAAATATAGGAACAACACCTGACCGGCTTTAAATAAGAATCGACGAGCAGGTTAGCCCCGGGTTCAAGGCCGTCGGTGCGAAGCGGGTGGTCGCCGCCACTGCATACGACGCCGCAGTGAACCGGCGATTAGAGGCGTTTCTCAAGGAGTCCGGCTTCGAAGTACTCGGCGTCAAGGGTCTGGGCATCGAGAAAGTGGAAGAGGTCGATCAAGTGACTGAAGACGGTAATGCTGAAATTTTGCGTGAGCGTGGGCGAAACGCGGCCGGCAGCCAATGCAATTCTGGTATCGTGCGGCGGACTTCGTTCCGACCCTGGAAATCCTGGCGCCCCTGGCGCGCCGGGCTTCGGAATGCTGCTCTCGAAAGCCTGGCAGCCTGTGTCTAAAGTCCGAAAAGACCGCTCCCCTATAAGTGGCCGCAATCGAATTGATTTTGCGACACCGACGCCGCTGCCACTTTTATTCCGTCGTCGTGAGCCGAAAGATCATCGGTAACTTGCTCACTCGCGCAGCTCAGGAGATTGCCCGCGTTACAGAGTGACGGTCACGCAAGTTCTTGATTCCAGGCGCGACCATTCGGAAGCCGGTTTCGACACAGGCCTGCTCTAGCGGTTCAGATACAGGACGTTACCGTCGGGATCTTCGAACCTCGCGAACATTCGCACCTGGACCCGCGTGCCCGATCCGATGGCCCATGCAATCAAGTCGTCGGCGGCGCGCGTGGAGGGCTCGAGCCGGCGGGGAGCCGGCCATCGAGAATCGCACTTTCCAGCGCCGCCTGGAACTGCAAATACATCGGTTGGGTGGCGCCGCGATCCCGCGACAATGGCGGAAGGCTGAACCGGAGGCGGCGCGGGGTCAAAGCGGTCTCCAAAATGGACCTTTTCATTTTCGCAAGTCTGAGCGACCCTAGGAAACGGAGGTTTACTCAAATGATCTCAGGCGGCAACATTACGGTCATCGTTTCAAACATGGACGCTTCCGTCCGTTTTTACACCGAAGTCTTGGGCATGAAGCTGTCCAATCGTTTTGGCGATCACTGGGCGACGGTGGACGCCGGTCACGGGCTGATCATCGGACTGCATCCGGCTTCACCGAGGTATCCGGTGCCCGGAACCAGGGGCGGAATGCTCATCGGGCTCGAAATCGACGAGCCTATTCAGCAGGTGGTGGATCGGCTCAGCGGCCAGGGCGTGCGTTTTCTCGGCTCGATTATCAAGGACGGCGGCGCGGGGAACTTCGCGGATTTTGAAGATCCCGATGGCAATTGGCTGTACCTGTGGGAAGTAAATCGCGGGATGCTGGACGAAAACGCTGCGCAGTACTCGCACGCCTAAAACATTCGCGCCCGGAGGGCAGAGCTGCGCCATTGTCAATCAAAAGGGTGACAAAATGTTGTAGAGGCTCTGGTGGCTCTGAGCAGCGCTAAAATATCGTAGGACTCCCCCGATGGGACTGTTAGCCCAACTTTCGCAGCTGCGATGAGTTTCGCAGTAAAAGCGAGCGGGTCGGTGAGGTAAAGCCTTCGCCGTCAATAGAACATTTCCGATAGTGCTTGTAGTGGAGACCTACCCTCTAGGCAGCCGCGAGAGATTCTGGCATTCTGCAAGGGACCTGTTTCTGCGCGCCAATAAGAGGTTCAAAGATGGCAAAGAACATCGCTACTACACGGTGGTCGAGAGCCGGCGGCTCAGCTCGGGAAAAGTGGCGCAGAAACAGGTGCTGTACTTGGGGGAAATCAACGACAGCCAGCAAGCCGCCTGGCGCAGACGCTGGAGGTTTTCGACGAGCAGGAGCAGCGCTACACGCCGCTGAGTCTGTTCCCCGAAGACCGGCCCATCCCTGCCGACGCGCTCGACAGCGTGCGCGTAAAACTCCACCGGATGAACTGGAGCGGGCCCGACCCTACGGGAACTGCTGGTTGGGATGCGAGTTGTGGCGGCAACTGCAATTGGACCGGTTCTGGGAGGAGAAGCTGCCGCCGATGGCCGGGCCAGCAGCCCAATCGAGGACGCCCGAACGAATATGAGACCGGAATCAAAGTGTCCGACGAGCAACTCGAAGAGATCCAGATTCGACAACACAAAGTCCATCCAGCGTGGAACTACACGATCTCGCCTCGATAGCGGATGCCATCTTGTCAACAATTGACCATATTATTTCTTACCCCCTAAGCTTCCTTTCGAGGATGGCGTCCTGTATCACCAAGAGAAGAAAAAGGCGCGCCTAAGGCGCCTAGCCGCTGAGCAAGCCGGTACTCAAGAACGAGATTCCGTGTAGCCATGAAGAGTGCTCCGGCAGATATGATCGAAAGCACGGAAGCGTGGAAGCGATTTCGTGATGCTGCTAACTAAGAAAATGCTGTCTGTCCCGAAGAATGCGATTCCAAATCCATTCAGCAAGCCAAAAGCCAGAAAGAAAGGGCCAGCCCTTAAAGGCTAGTGTTTCCGGCGCTTCTGCCGCTTCCGTTCCTTCTCAAGTTAGGGCGGCAGATTTCAGGTTCGTGGCTCTTGATTGAGTCTCGCGGCGGATAATTGCGGCGCGTTCCGCAGGCATTGCGCGGGAGCGGTCGCGGCCGGTAGGGGGATCGAACGCTGAGCGCCACGTAGCCGTAAACAAAAGAGCGCACCGCGCCGATTAAAAGCCGTCATTTAGCAAACCGCCAGCAGTTTGTCCTTCAGCGTGGCTTGCAGCTCGGGCGACAGTTTCTCTCCATCGTGCGCGACATAGAACACATCGATCGCACGATGCCCCTTGGTGTCGATCAGCACCACATCGATATTGCAGGCCGTGGAGGAGAACACGGTGGCCAGGTTATACAGCAGGCCCGGGCGGTCCTCGGCGATGATTTCCACCAGGGTCGCGGTGTCGCACGCGTCGGAATCGAAATGCACCCGCGGGGGCGCGGAGCGCTTTTTGGGATCCGCTTGGGCGCGGTTTCGCAGCAGACGCCGGCCGTCGGTCTTGCCCAGCGCAACCCGCCGGATCAAATCCAGCAGCCGTTCGGATTCGGGCGGGTTCAGTTCCAACGTCCGCTGGGGGTCGGCGAAAACGAAGGTGTCCAGGATTGTGCCCCGGGCATTGGAGAACGCCTCCGCTTTTAGGATATCGAGGCCGAAGCTCGAAATCGCTCCGGCGAAAGAAGCGAACAGGGCCGGCATATCGCGCGCGATCACCGTGAGCCGGTAAGCGCCCTCGATGCGGTCCAATTGCACCGCCACGCCGGTGGGGCGGCTCTCCTCATACAGCCGCGCGTGCTCTTCAATTTCGGCGGGCGAGTGCGCGCGCAGGTAGCGCACGGGAAAGCCCTTCAGAAACGCGGGACGGCCCGGCAGGTTGTCGGGCACGTCTTGAATGCGATCCGTTTCCAGTTCACGCGTCAGTTCGTGCTGGGTCACTTCGTAAGCGCGCCACAGCCGCTCCAATCTCCAGGGTGTCATGGCGTCCGAACTCACGGCCGCCAGATCGCCGTAGGTGGTCACGGTGAGCAGCTTCAGGCGCTCTATCGTTCCCACGCGCTCCGCGAGTTGGCGCGCAGTGGCGGGATCTTCCACGTCGCGGCCGGTCATGACGTCGGAAAGATCCAACTGGTGCTCGATCAGAAAATTCACCTCGCGCCGCTCTTCAACCGGAACGCGGATGCGTTCCATGGCCTGGCGGGCCAACTCCGCCGAGAGCGCCACCGGATCGCCAGTTCCACCGCCCTTGCCGGCGCAATGGAACAACAACGCAAACGCCAGCCCGGCAGGATTTTCGATCTCGGAAAGAAGCTGCGCAAAACGCTGCAGCGTGGGATCTGCGTTGGATCGCAGTTCCGTGACCCGTTCCAGGGTCATCAAGCTGTGCTCGTCGATGGTGTAGCGCTGCTCCGGCTCGGAGTCCACCCGGTCCACCATCGCGGCCCACTCGGGAAAGAGCGCCGCCAGCAGACCGGCGCGCTGCAGAGTTCGGATTGCCAGCGCCGCGTGCGGCAGGCACAAGATGCTTTCCAGGCTGGCCCAGAGCGGCCGTGGCTGGGCGCAATAGGCCGCGAACGCGGAGCGGGCCGTTTCCAAACGCCGCTCCGTTTCGGGCGCCGGCGCAATGCCGTGGCGGCCGATGAACTCGAGCAGCCGCAGCACCACCGCAGGATCGCTCTCAAGCTGCGCCGGGCTCCGCAGGTAGATGCGTTCGCGCGACACCGTGAATTCGCTGTTGGACAGGCGCGACCGCCAATCGCGCAAATTCGTCACCAGCGTGCTCTCGGTCTTCTCCAGGACCGACAAGGCCCGGCGCGCCTCGTTGAAGATCGCCCAGGCGTGCCGGAAGTATTCACGCATCCACTCCGGAACGTCCTTGGAGCGGCTGAACGCTTGGGTACGAATTCGTTCCTGCGCTTCGGCATCCAACAGATTGCGGTCGGTCTGACATTGGTAATGCAGAAAGCACCGCACCGTGGAGAAGAACTCGCCGGCCTGATTGAGCCGATCGCCGGGGTGTACTGAGGCGGCAGGAACCGCTTCGGGAGCCAGGCGCGACAGCCATCCGATCAGATTCCAATCTCGCAGCCCGCCCGGAGCTTCTTTGATATCCGGCTCGCGGTGGTGTATCGTGTTCTGAAATTTGGCGTGCCGCACCCGCGTGTGCCGCGCCAGATGCTCGATCAGTCTGGCGCCGTTTTTCTCCAGAAAAGCCGGCCATTTGTTTTCGAGGCGCTCATGCAGCGCGTTGTCGCCGGCCAGATACCTGAGATCTAGAAGATTGATGTCGAGATCGATATTCTGCTCGCGAAACTCCAGACACTCCGCCAGGGTGCGGACGGTGTGGTTCAGCCGCAAGCCCGCGTCCCACAACAAACGGACGCATTCCGCCAAAGGCTCGCGCAGGGACACCCAGGGCGACTCGCCTTCCAGCAAAACCAGGATGTCCACCGTGGCGTAGGGAAACAACTCGCGCTTCCCGTATCCGCCCGCCGCCAGCATCACGGCGCCCTGCGGCAGAACCGGTTCAATGGTTGCCCGGTACGCGTCCACGGCAATGGCGTCGACCATGCGTCCCAGAGCCGTCTGCACATCCGCGGCGCGTCCGGTTTTGAAAAACTCCTCTTCCGCATGACGCCAGGCCGCGCTCGAGTGGAGTTTGGGCAAACTTCGCACGCCCATATCCGCCATTCCTTCCATCGGATTGCTCAAGCATTCAGTATCACGCAGCGGGCTGCGGAGGAAGGGCGGGTTATGGGACCAATTCAAATTATCTATTGCGCGAAATACCCGGGTACCTTTACAATATCGGCACTCGTAGAATTCTTGCCTAAAATGCGCGTAGCAACCGTGTCTCGCGTTTTGATTTGACACCAATCCGGTGGAATTTTCGTGTGGTTGTGGTTGAACCATTGGGGTGAACCTCGGGTTGAACCTCAGATAGACGCAAGCGAATAGTCCCGCATGCACGGATGCGAGAGATTTTCGGCCCCAGCCCGGGAGCTACCTCCCACGTCCCACGCTAACCAACGTCTCTTGATACCAAACGCAATCCGGCTAGCCAAGCGGTCCTTCGTGCGGCCCGAACACTGCGCTAGGATTGACGCTAAGTTTCTTCTATTGATGAGGATAAGTAATTTCGATTGGACGGGAGCGCCCGGAGAGTGTAAGGTCAGTTAAAAAGCATCAGCACTCCAAGTTGAGCCGAAGCGCCAGATCTTTGGAAGGGATAGATAATAATGGCCGAAAACGACGCACCTCAAATGCAAGCCACGTTGGGCTTAACCGGGCTGACAATGAACGCGATGGCGCTGATTGCCCCCGGCGCCTTCCTATGGCTCACTTTCTTAAGTCAGGCGGGGGAAGGCGCCACTGCGCCGTCTATGTGGATCGGAATTGTATTCGCCACTCTGCTCTGTCTCGCAACCGCGGTCTGCTATGCCGAGATGGCGAAACTGTACCCTGGAACTGGAAGTTCCTATTACTTCGCGGAGCAATCCTTCCTCAATCATGAGAAGGCCTGGAAATATGCGCGCGTTTCCAAATTCATCGTGGGGTGGGGTTCCCATCTGTACTATTGGATCTATCCCGGCGTGATGACGGCGACCATGGGAATTGTGTGCGGTTATCTGGCGGGCATTCTGTGGCCCAATTTCATGAGCGCCACCAACCCCGGACCGATGTTCATGATCGCTATCGCCGTCCTGTTCTCCTTCGCCGTGGCCTATATCGCCCATCGCGGGGTCAACGGTTCCACGGCAGTCAATATCGCCATCAATGTGATTCAGATCAGCGCTCTGATCGTCTTTTCTGTAATGGCCATCGGCTACCGCACCAGCCACCCGCCGGGAAGCGTAGCTTATCAATTCGATTCCGCCACCAGCGAAGCTTACACCTATCAGTTCCTGACCCAGAAGCAAACCGTAAATGGACAGAGCACCGACGTCGTCGTACGCGATGCCAGCGGCGTGCCCAAGCCCCTGTTGGATTCAGCCGGCAAGCCGGTGCCGTTTACCATCGCTTATCCCGAGCACGACGACAAGGGAAATTTCGTGAGCCATCCAACAGCCGGATCGGTGATTGGCATCCACAACTTTGGCTGGATGTTCGTACAAGCCACGGTGGCGATTCTGATCCTGGTGGGCTTTGAGTCGGTGACCTCCATGGGAGGCGAGGCTAAGAACCCCAAACGCGACGTTCCGATTGCCGTGGTGGTTTCGCTACTGGTGCAAGGCTGCTTCTGCTATCTGTTCGAGTATTTCGCGGCTAACTACTTCCTTAACAGTGGATACTCCATACAGAACGCGGCCGGATCGGCCGCTCCGGTGGGAGACATGATGGTGGTGGTGGGCGACGCCATCCTGGGCCCTGGAAACGGACGGATCTTCATGCTGTTTGAAGCGTTCACCGTGGTTCTAGCGCTCATTGGAACGACGTTGTCCTGCATGAACACCGGCGCTCGCGTTACTTACGCCATGGGCAAGGACGAAGAATTGTCGGCCGGCCTCGGCACCCTGCATCCGGAAAACCTCACGCCGCACAAGGCCATCTGGTCGCTGGCGGTGATTTCAGCCATCATCGGCGCGGTCGCCGACATCATGTACTTCGGCGACGCCGGCGCTCCCACCGACGCGGCCATTCAGGCCCTGCCCCACGGATTCTGGTCCAGCTTCGGCTATGTCGGGCACGACGCCATGGCGGCGCTGCCCAACACCTGGACCACCATGACGCTGGCTTCCAACTTCGGCACCTTCCTGCTTTACATGCTGAGCTGCATCGTGTGCATGGTGGCCTATCACAACCATCCGAACTTCAACTTCGTCAAACATATGGCGATCCCGGTGTTTGGGCTGCTCGCCAACCTGGCCTGCATGGCGTTCTATCTGATCGGACCTTTCATGGGATACGGCACGAAGCTGGAACCGCTGCTGGCTTTAGGAATCGCTGCGGTCTGGGCGATCTACGGCGGCATTTACTTTATCCGTTCCAGCAAGATGAAGGGCCGGACGACACTGGTGAACAAGCGCTTCATGACTGCGCAATAACTCCCCCAAGGAGGCCGCGGCGTCGTGACCTCCGGGCGGGCAATCGAAGCCGCCCGGTTGAGCCGTCCGCGTGACTCGTTCGGTCCCCTTGAGCAGTTCGGTCGATATGACAAGCCATGAACAATCCGGGCGCTGTGCCTGGGGATAGCGGCTCCCTCCCTCCGGCACAGACCTCCAATCTGTCCCTGGATCTGGAGTTCGCGCAGCTTTCCGACCCGGGGAAACAGCGCGAGCACAACGAAGACTACCTAGGCCATGTAGTTCCCGCCTCGCCCGCGCGCGCTCGTTCGCATGGATGGCTTTTCGTGTTGGCCGATGGTGTGGGCGGCACCGAGAAAGGCGAGATCGCGTCGCGCGCGGCTGTCGAGCATCTGACAGCGGGGTTCCGCGAAGCCTCCCCCTCCGAACGTCTCAGCGCGCTCCTCACGCGTTTAGCCCAAGAGGCGAATGTGCGGATCTACGAGACCGGCCGGTCCCATAGTCCGGGCGGAACCTCGATGGCAACCACGCTGCTAGCGTGCGCTTTCCGCTATGATCGGCTGGTGGTGGCGCATGCGGGCGATTCGCGCTGTTACCTGATCCGCCAAGGCCAAGCCCGCTTGCTCACGCGCGATCACACCGTGGCTCAAGAGCAAGCCCGCATTGGTTTGATCACCGCGAAAGAAGCCTCCGAAGCCTCCACGCGCCACGTATTGAGCCGGTCGCTCGGGACGGATTTGTTCGTCAACGTCGAGACCGGCGACATCCAGGTGTATCCTGGAGACGTTCTGCTGCTGTGCTGCGACGGACTCTATCATTCGGTCCAATCGTCGGAGATGGCGGCAGTGGCGGGTCGCGGCGGCGATTTGAATGTAGCAGCGGAGCGGCTGGTGGATATTGCGAACGATCGCGATGGCAGTGATAATATAAGCGTTCAACTAATCCGAGTTCGAAGCGTGGAACGCGTGGGAATCTATCGGGGCCGGCCGTACAAACTGCGCTAACCCACAATACTGTTCACTTTATGAGACGCTGGTACACGCGACTTTTAGTCGCGTCTCATCCAAACCGAACACAAACGCGGCTGAAGCCGCGTGTACCTTTGGCACGACCATACTAAGTGAACAGTATTGGCGCTAACCCCGCTTTCCTCATAAGCGCCCTCCCGCGCACCCGATGACACTCCATCCCGGCGAGCAACTCGATCGATTCGTCGCGTTACAGAGCCGCGACCGTCAGGGGGTGGGGCCGCCCAGGGCGGCGCAAGGCGATAAGGCGGTCGCGCAAGTTCCCGATTCCGGGCGCGACCATTCGAAAGACGGCTTTACGACGGGCTGCCAACTAAAGAGCGCTTTCCAGGGCACCCGATGACACTCCATCCCGGCGAGCAACTCGATCACTACCGCATCGAAGGACTGGTGGCCCGTAGCGGCATGGCGTCGATCTATCGCGCCACCGACCTGCGCAACGGCCGTGAGGTTGCCATCAAGATTCCGCATCCGGAAATGGAGGCCGATCCCGCGCTTTACGACCGTTTTCAGCGGGAGGCCGAAATCGGAGAGAAGCTGGATCACCCGGGCGTGATGAAGGTGCTGGCGGAGCCCGGCCGCAGCCAACTCTACATGGTGATGGAATGGGTGAACGGCCGTTTGCTCCGGCAGGTGCTGCACGAGAAGGGCAAGCTTCCGATTGAGCGCGCCACGACAATAGCGGTCAACATCGCGGACGCCCTGGACTACATCCACCGCAATGGCGTGGTGCACCGCGATCTGAAACCGGAAAACATCATGCTCGACGGCGACGATGACATCAAGCTGATCGACTTCGGCATCGCGGGCAAGGAAGGCGCGCGCCGGCTGACGTTCGCGAAACTGTCGCAAGTAATGGGGACGCCGGATTACATCTCGCCGGAGCAAGTGAAGGGCAAGCGCGGCGACGGGCGCAGCGACATCTACGCGCTGGGCGTGATGCTGTACGAAATGCTCACCGGCAAGACGCCGTTCCAGGGGCCGAATCCGTTCGCCATCATGAACGACCGGTTAATGAACAATCCCATTCCGCCGCGCGAAGTGAACCCCGATATCTCGCCCCAGGTGCAAGAGGTGATCTATCGCGCGCTGGAGCGCGAGCCGCAGAACCGCTATTCGACCGCCAATGAATTCGCGTGGGACCTGGAGCACCTGGATCAGGTTGGCGTGGCCGACCGGCCGGAACTGCGCGACTGGAAAATACGCAAAACTCCACTGGCGAGGCAGATTTTGTTTTATGTGGCGATGGCGCTCATTCCGGTGGTTATCTTTGGATTGCTGTTGCTCATCGCGAAGCACTGACCATAAACGATTCGTCTGCACTCAGTTCGACTATCAACACGCCTTCCACCAGGATGTCGGCGAAGTATTCTCCCACTGAGTGGGCTTTGTACGTAACTGGAAATGAAGGTGGACCTTCTCCAAGAACCCTGCGCCAGACTGGTGGAAACTTCAAAAACCGCACCCAGCGCTTGCTCAGTAAGGGAATCGATGGTGTCGAAAGTCCGAAAAGACCGCTTGCTCGCGCGCGCCGCTCAGTTAGTTAGTTAGATTCCGCGCGTTACAGAGCCGCGACCGTCAGGGAGCCGGTTTCGACCGGATACTTCTCAAGACGTTATTGGCCACCGATGAACACAGATAAGCTACCGTTGCCAGAAATCTTCGTTGTGCGTCATGAAATCCGGATAAGCGCCCGCGCCCAATTCATATAAATCCAGGCCCTGACGTTCGCCTTCCACCGCCACTCGTTGCGGTGACAGCTTATTCAACAGCCAGTTCAATCCATACGTGAGCGGCAGAATACATCCGAACAACGTTGCGATGCCAACCAGTTGCGCGAGCCACGACACAGGGGCGGTTGCGGCAAGCAGCCCAGCCGCGAGTAAACCCCACAAACCCGAGACGGCATGCACGGACACCGAGCCGCCCGGATCATCCACGCCGAGGCGCAGTTCCAGCCACTCCACGGAGTAAACCATCAGCGCGCCCGCCACCAATCCGATAATCACCGCGGCAGCCGGACGCACCACGGCGCAACCCGCGCTCACCGCCACCAGGCCCGCCACCCAGCCATTGGTGCACAGAGAAGCGTCGGTCTTGCCGAAACGCGCGCGTGTGATCCCAGCCACGCACAGGGCGGCCGATGCTGCAGCCAGCGTGGTGTTCACAACAATCGGAACCGCGCGGCTTGCTTCCACGCCGGTGAAAAGAATCGCACCGGCAGCGTCCAGGCCCAGCCATCCCAGCCACGCCAGAAAACAGCCCAGCAAAACTAAAACGGCGTTGTGACCGGGCAGTGCCGATGGCATGCCTTGCGTGCTGAACTTGCCGCGCCGCGGACCCAGTATCCAGGTGATACAAAGCGCAGTCAATCCGCCAACAACTTGAATGACGCCTGCGCCGCCACTGTCGAGAAAGCCCAGTTGCTCCAGCCATCCGCCTCCCCATGCCCAATGCGCAAATAGCGGGAAGGTCCAGCCGGCCAGCAACACGGTGGAAGCGCAGCTTGCGCCCAGACGCCAGCGATCCGCGCCTCCACCTAACGGAATAATCGCGGCGAGTCCGGTGCTCATCAATCCGAACAGGGTCGCGAGCGATGACCAGCCGCCTAGCTCCACGCCGCGCAAGAAGAAACGCCCGGCGCCGATCCAGTTCCAGTCCCGGCCGGCGGCGTGCAGCGCGAACGCCGGTTGCCCCGCGGATCCCTGCCAGGCCGCTCCGATCGCAAAGTAAACCAGGGCCGCGGTAGCGATGACGCAAAGCGCGCTCAACATGGAATGAGCCGCGTTTTTGAAGCGGCCCAGCCCGGCGTTGATGAGCGCAAGACCGGCCGTCGCGAAGGGGATTAGCAGGATGAAAACGAAGCTGAGCGCCGCCGATATTTCGGTCAGAGCCGGAGCGCGTACCGGCGTCACTTTCGTTCCCAGCTCGGAGTCAAGTGCGCGCGAAACACCAACGATAACCCCAGCGCTTGCACCGCCAACGCCGCCAGCACAAAGCTAACTTGCGACGCCCCGGACGGCAGCAGCGCGATGGCGGCCAGGACGATGATCCATCCGCCCGCGAGCAACAAGAAACCTGTAAGCTTCATGAAAAATTTCGTCTATTATAACAGCGACCACCTCGGCCGCGGCTGGCGTGTGCGTTAATGAAGGGATGGCCGATGCATCCGAACAGCCGTTCCACAGTATCGAGAGCGCTCACGAATTCATGGTGGTATTGGAAAACGTGATTGCCGACGCGCAAGGCGAGCTGCGAGCCATGCTTGACGATGCCAAAACCGTGAGCGATGAGCGCCGCAGCGAAGCTCTGCGCCTGGCGCTCTTCAAAATCTCTCAACTCGAAGCCCACACCCACAAAAGCCGGCGCATTCTGAACGATCTGGGGCTCATCCGATCGCTCCTGGTGCGTGGCTCGTAGCCGAACAGATCTTCCCACGTTCCGTCGCGCGCGTGGTGGTCCTGCCCCGCGCGCCGAGTCTACTACTCGATGCGCTTCGCCGCGATGTTCTCAGATAATTTGGACCGTCTTTTGAAAGAACGATGTCGTAGATCTGGCAAATGTGGGGATGATTCAGCGTCGCGACGGCGTGGGCCTCACGCTCAAACCGCTCGCTCAACCCGGTTTGCAGATCTTAATTGCGACGCTGCGATTAAGACGCGTGTCGCGAGCCCTGTAAACTTCGCCCATGCCACCCGAGCCGAGAAAGCCCAGAATCTCATAGGGCCCGAGCGGTTCACCCACAGAGCGTGGCATAGAGCGGTTCTGTTAAGTTTAGCCCATCTAGAGCGGGCTGATCCTGAGTCACGCTCCGACTCAGACCGATGGCCTCCCAACCACCGATGGCCTCCCAACCATTGAACTAAACCGCTTCGCGGTACTCATCTTCGCTGGGAGTGCCTTAACACTTAGCTTAGCCAGAAGCGCTAGCAGGATCGCGCCAGACGGTCGCGCAGGCCCCTGCATCCGGTCGCCTTTGCGG
>Ga0302326_10019148_pt1 | contig 14157 bp, 15 predicted proteins | sample Palsa_T0_3_FD_202264 | JGI IMG/M metagenome (GOLD analysis project Ga0302326, IMG submission 202264) | Peat permafrost microbial communities from Stordalen Mire near Abisko, Sweden - Palsa_T0_3 | ecosystem: Environmental > Terrestrial > Soil > Palsa > Peat permafrost | place: Sweden: Abisko... | reverse complement strand
TTTTGCCCCAACCCCGCGTGGTCTCCCCCGCGGCGGCACGGGGGGGTTGGGCAAACCCCCCCCCACCCTGCAATGTCACCCGCGAGGTGACATTGATAGAAAAACGTAGCGATTTCTTGGGTCAGGGACCCGGAGTCGTCAAAAGACGAAGATCATGCGGCAGGTATTCGATGCGATCCGCCCAATCCTCATCCAGCGCCTCGCGCCAGAAATTTACCAGCAGGCGGGCTTGCCGGCCATAGGCGACGGCGGACACCGACCGGCGGAACAGAATGACGCCCGCATGACCCAGGCCCCCGCGCGTAAGCTCCCCCGCGTGCATCGGCATGCTGGCGCGATCAAAGCCGACCAGGATCATTTTCGCCTCGCGCAAGGCCATGAGCAGCGCCGGGTCTTTCACCGATAAATACGCGCCGTCCTCCCAATCCGAAATGTGGATGATGGGAAAGCCCGTCTCCATCCGCCGGCACGCGGCCACCAACCGGCGCGACGTGTTCTCATCCGCGAGGAGACTCGCTTTCACGCGCCGGTCTCAGCCCGGCGCTGTTGTTCGATCTCGACCGAAAACATTTTGGCAAAGGCCAGCGCACACCGCACCAGGGCCGGCGGCCAGCGAAAGTGCCGGGCCGTTTTGGCGATGGTTTTCGCCTCCTGGAAGACTTCGACCACCTCCCAAACTCCCACCCGATGGCCGAGCACATACGCCTCCCGGCCGCCGATCGAGTCGCGAAACCCCACGCCGGGGTATTCCTCTTCCAGCGCCTTTTCCTTGAGGTAAAGGCTGCTCAGGGTGGACACTTCCAAATGACGGCGTTTGGCCTGGCGGGAAAGCAGCGCCGCGGGCCCCGCTTCGATCCGGCAGGACTGGACAATCGTTGGCATGGCCGAACTGTCGTTTACAATGTATACGATGTCAAGATTCGATCCGTCGGCTCGCCCAGGTGGAGCGAGTTGCCCCTAACCCGCGCCCCGTCAATGCGATTTCCTCATGGAGCGCCGATCTTGGCGCTTGGAAAAACGGCCATTTCATGAATTTCTGGACGGAATGGATTACCCCGGGAGGAAATCAGTCCGGGCCGCGCTTTTCGCCGCGGCCTTCGCCGTCGCTGCCGCGCCGGCGCTCTGCAACCCTCCGGGGCCGAATGTTCGCGCGGAGATTCCGACCAAGCTGGTCGTCATTGCCCGTGACGATCGCGTTGCCCTGTTGATGCACCCTCCGGCGGTGGTCGTGGACAACGGCAGCTGGCAGCCTTACCTCTTCTGGTTTGCACCGTCGGGGTGCGCACCCCGGAGAAAAGGGCGTTCGTGAACTGGCGCTCGCCGGTCAACGGCGACTACCTCGCGTTCAGTCTCGACGGCGGCGACACGTGGAGCGAGGTGGCGCAATTTCTCTCCGGGGTGCCGACCACCCAGTATATGGGCATCCGCGAAATCAAGCCCGGCGCGGTCTACGTGGTGTACGACGACAGCATCTGGAAGCCGGTCGGCCGCACGGTGGGCTTCCAACTCGACGTGACGCGGAAAAATTGACCTGAATCGCTCCGAAGGTGGGGCGGCGCGCCCCCGCGACGCCCGTTGGGCTCCGACTGTGAGAAAATGTCGGCTGAGTCGAACAGGCGTCGCGGGGCGCGCCGCCCCACCTCCTAGCGCCAGCCCGGCGGCAGCGCTGCCAGAAACCGGGCGAAATCCTCCTCGGTGGCGGTGGCGTAGGGCGGCAGCAGGCGCAGGGGGAACTCGGGGTTGGTGACGCGGAAGAGCATCTTGTCGTACGCCCCGTCCATGTGGAACCGGTTCCCCGACAGCCCGAGCAGGATCGCGAGGATGGCGCGCAATTCCACGGTGTCGGCGGCGCGCCGCGCATCGTCGCCCGCGACGAACGCCTTCGCCCGCCCGTAGTTCACGGTGGAAAGCGAAGCGAGCAGCCCCACGTCGTGCGTGCGGCGCGCGATGGCGTGGCCGAATTCGGTGAAAAAGAATCGCAGGCGCGGCGAGACCGTCAGGAGGTCGGCGATAATGGCCGGATCGTCGGTGCCGGACTTGACCGCAACTAAATTGCCATGCGCGGCGGCCAGCCGCCGGTAGTCGGCGCCAGTGAGCAGGCGCTTGGTGCGAAGCAGATTGTAATGATGGAACTGGCAATCGGGAAATCGGCCGCACGTCTCCGCGAAAAACGCGTCGACCTCGCGATCGTTGAGCGCGCCCCAGGCCGGCAGCGAAAGCTGGAACAGGCGGAACCCCAGCGCACGGCCGCGCTCAATCCGCTCGACGATCGTGGGCAGGGAGAGCGAGATGATCCCGAGCATCGGCGAGGCGCCGCCCCCCTGCGCGCTCCGCCAGAAGGCCGCCGCGATCCGGTCGAATTGCTTTTCAGTGACCGCATAGCCCTCCCCCGCCGTGCCAAACGCGTAGATGTGCCGCGTCAGCCCGCGGGCGATGGTGTGCACTTCCCGGCAAAACACATCCTCGTCGAATTCGAACTTCTCCGTCCAGGGCACGACGGCGGTGGCAAGGATCTGCGCGGGTGACTCGGCGGCGGCTGGGTGCATGGTCGAAAGTGGAGGCGCGGGCCTACCAGATCCACCAATAAGCGAGCGCGGTCACGAACAGGAGTCCGGTGATCTGCAGGCGCCAGTCGGACAGGCCGCCAAACGCCTCCGCGGCGCCGCCCCAGTTGACGGTGGTCTTCTCGAGCTTCGCGGGATCGGTCTTCCTCGTAAATGCGGAGACGGCAAACAGCACAATCGTGATCGCCGCCGTTCCCCAGAGCCCGCGGTAGGTGTAATTTTCGGTGATCCGATGATGCAGCAGCGGAAAAATCCGCTGCGCGATCGACCGGTCCTTGATGAGCGCGTCCGCGACAAAAAATGCCGAAAGGGCCATGCCCGAGAAGAAGGAAGCCGCCGCGCCGGCAAACGTCACCCGCTTGCTCATGATGCCGAATACGATGGCCGGCGTGAGGGGCATGACCAGGTACAGCGATATGGTTTGCAGATACTTGTAGATGCCCTCGGGCTGCCACGCGATGATGGCGGCCGCGCCCGCGCCCGAAAGCATGGCCGCCACGATCGCCACCCGCCCGATAATCACCTGTCCCGCATCGCTGGTGGCGGGCCGGTATCGCAGGACGAAGTCGCGCACCACGAGCGTCGACACCGAGTTCATCGTGGCAATCAGCGATGATAAAACGGCGCCCAGAAGCGCCGAAAGGACATACCCCCGGATTCCGTTCGGAAGCAGGTTGTTCAGGATCCAGATGAACGTCGCGCGGCTGTCGCTCACGTTGATGTGGGGATAGATCGCCAGCGCGATGACCCCGGGCAGCGCAAAGATGAAGACCGGCGTCAGCTTCAGCAGCACCGCGAACATCGCGCCCCACCGGGCCTGTTTCAGGTCGCTGGCCCCCAGCATCCTTTGCACGTTCACCTGGTCTATTCCCCAATAAAAAATCCCCCCGTAGATCGCGCCGCCGATGACACCCCAGAACGGATAGGATTTGTCCGTCCATGGCTTGTGCATGTGCATCGCGTCGGGCACCGGCGAATGTCGCACCGCCTCGCCCAGCGCCCCCCAGCCGCCCACCTTGTGCAGCCCGATAAATAGGACCAGGGCCGAACCGGCGATCATGATGGGCGCGTGAATCGCGTCCGTAAAGGCGACCACGCCGAAGCCGCCGATCATGGTGATGACGGCGGTGGCCGCTCCCATGATCAATACGCTCTGCATGATTCCCAGGCCGCTCACGGCCTGCAGCACCAGGGCCCCCGCATACATGCAGAACGCCATCTTGGTGACGATGCAGATGAACAGCATCAGGCCTGAGAAGCACATTCGCGCCTCGGATCGGAAGCGAATCTCAAGGAATTCGGCGATCGTGAAGACCTTGTTCTTCAGGTAGTATGGCAGCAGCACCGCCGCCGCAAAGCCCAGGCAAAGGGCGGTGGTGAGTTCAACGGTCCCGGCGCAGATTCCGTAGCGGTAGGCGTCGCCGGAAAGCCCCACCATGTGCTCCGCGCCGATATTGGTGGCGAAGAGCGACGCGCCGACGATCGGCCACTTCAGCGCCCGTCCCGCCAGGAAGAATTCGCTGCTGCCCGACCCGTGACGGGAGCGCAGCGCAAAATAGAGCCCGAGCAGAATGTTAAAAACCAGCGCGCCGATGCAGATGACCCAATCGGCGGATGTCAGAACCAGGCGCATTTTTTGCAATCGAGCGTCAGAATCCGTTGAAGTGCCTGGGATCGTCGGGACGCTGGAAGCGCGTCACGTAGGTCTTGTCGCTCGCGGCCAGCTTCAGGAAGATGTCGAGCGGGACGACCTCGACCGGGCCGTGGAGGCTTTTGATCACTCCGACCAGGCTGTTGACGTCATTGGACTCCCGCACATGGACCAGGCAGAAATACGGGCGCCTGGCGTTCAGCGCTATGAGTTCGTCCAGGTCGGCGGCGACCTCCTCGCGCGGGCGGTTCGGATCGATGTAGTAGTCGTACGAAATGAGCGGGCGGCTGTCGCGCAGGTCGCGCGTCCGCGCGGGGCCATAGCCGTTGACAAAGCCGATCACGTCCGGGAAAGCGGCATAATAGCGGTCGACGGTCTCCTTCGTGAGGTCGGCGTTGCCGACGTTTCCGTCGGCGGCCGAGTTGTCCATGATCTCGAATACGCGCTCGTCGAGCACCGCCATGAGGTCGGTGGCCTCCTTCATGAGCGGCCCGAAGCGGGCGGCGGGGATATGATTCGGGTACATGTAGGCCGGCCCCGAGAGGCCGCCGATGAAGTAATCCTTCGGGGTCGCGCTTTCGCGAAAATATTCCAGCGCGGCGGGCGAATATTTCACCCAGCTCATGATGGCGCCCCACGCGAGCGGGATTTGCCCCCGGCCGGGTTTCGTCCATACGCCCAGGCCAATGCCGTCGGATTGCACGAAGGCCAGGTAGACTTTTTTTCCGGCGACGGGATGGGCGTCGCGCGCGATATTATGGTTGTTGGTGAACTTGAATCCCGGCGTGAAGGTGAACTGGGCGTTGAAGCTCAGGTTCGGCAGGCTCTGCAGGCCCTCCATCTTGAGGCCATAAGTCGAGCTCAGCGTCGTGTGCTCCTCCTCGGTGTCCTTGCCATAGGGATGCCAGCCGAAGATCGTGCCGTTGGGGTTGAGATCGGACAGGAACTGCCTTTCGAGCGCGAGTTCCGCGGGATTCGCCGGGTTGGCGGAAAGATTGTGGAAGAACATCTTCCCGCGCACGCCCCAATCGGCGATCGCCGGAATGCGGATGGGCCCGGACTGGCCGCCCATGAGGATAATCATGTCATGGTTGCACCGCGCCCAGTAGCGGGCCCGGGCGTCGGCGTAAATCTGCGCGTCGGTCTGGCCGGTGTAGCGGCCGCGCAGGTCGTCGATTTTCGTCAAACCGTGTTTCTCCGCGAGCGGGATCAGCGCTGCGTCCACGACGACCGCGTCCTCGAGCCCGGCGATGGTGAAGGCGACGTTCAACGAGGAGACCACCTCCCGGTCCCAGACGACATAGCCGCGTGCGAAGCCCCCGAAAAGCGTGAGCGCCTCGTCGGCGGATTTCACCTCGGTGAATGCCACGCCGTACCGGGTCCGGTAGAAGTCGCCCAGTGCGCCGGTGATTTCCCACGGGAAGCCCGCCGCGTGAACGATGTAGAGCCGCGGCGCCGTGCGATTGGCCAGGCCCTGCAGCCCGATGAGCATCGCCTTTTCCGGCAGGCCGCCGGCGACGCGCCAGTCGCCGTCGAAGTGCATCATATAGGCCGCGCGCGCGGGGGGCGCCTCGGCGCCCCGGAGCCCGGCCGCCAGGGACATGACAAGTGAAACGACAAGGAGGGCGCGCTTCATGGGACCTTGGTGAAATGATAGACCAAAGGGCGGTTGCGCGTGCTGTGCAGCTCGATCAGCACCAGCTCGCGGTCGCCCTCGAGCAGGCGGTATTCGTCGTAAAGCCGCATCGTCCGGTCGCCCTGCGACACCTCGAGCGGCACCTCCGCCTCGACGCGGAGCGTGCGCCCGCCGTCAAGCCACGCGGCCCGCACCTGCGCGGCCGCCTTGGGCCGCGCATAAACCGCCATGTGGCGCTGATCAACGCGGAAGAAATCCGGGATGGCGACAGGGTGCTCCGTGTCGATCACATCGGTCGCGGTGACCTTGGTCGTGCGCCACGTCATGTCGTGCCGGAGGCTGACCCGGCTGCCGTCGGTCTGGATGACCAGGTCCATCGCGCTCCACCCGTCGAGCGCGGAGCTTTGCTCCGCATCCAGGCGCCAGCGCCCGCTGAACGCCGGATCCCCGGCCATCGCCGCAGCACCCGCCGTCCGCCGCACCGGGTCGTACACGCTATCCGCCGCGAGCTGGAAGCCGGTCAGGCCTTTTTTGCTGTTGGCAATGATCCGGCGGCCGGCGGTCGTGTTTTCGAAGCTGACCAGGGCGGCCTGGATTTTTTGCGCCAGGACTTCGTCCAATCCGACCCGCACGGCAATGGCATCGTGCGGGATGGGGTCGGTCCGCGCCAGGATCCCGAGTTCGCCGGTCGGGACTCCCTCGTTCCGCGCCACCAGAAGGGCCGTGTCATAGATGGCGCCCGCGTCGACGCGACCGCCCAGGACGTCCGCAATCACCTTTCTATGGTCGCCCGCAAAAATGACCTCGCCAAAAAAAGCGTCGGGCGAAATCCCCCTTTCGATCAGCATGGCCCGCGGGTAAACATAACCCGAGGCCGATTTGGGATCCACATAGGCAAACCTCTTTCCCGCGAGGTCGGACAGGGCGTTCAGGCCACTGTCCTTCCGGACAATGATGAGGCCGCGATAGCTGGCGGAGCCGTCGATCAGGGATTGGGCGATGATCCGGATCTTGCCGCCTCGGGCCGCATCGACATAGGCGAAGGGAGAAAAGCTTCCGATATCCACCGCGCCCAATTCCATCTGCGTGCGCAAATCACCGTAGTCCCCGGCCACGTAGATGACGACCTTCCGCCCGAGGGCATCGGAAAGGTAGGCCATGAGAGGATCAAACTCAGCCTTGATCTGGGCCCGCCCGAGGACGGGGGTGAACCCGAACTTCAAGTCCTGAGCGATGGCCGGATGGCTGGCCAACGCCGCAATAAAAAGAGCGAGAACCGCCCACCCTGCGCGCCGGCAGGCGATCGTCCGCTTGTTGCCGGGCATCGTCAGCGCACTTCGTAAATTTCCACCATCCCGACGCCCGTGGCTCCGCTCGCCCCGGCGACCTCCGCCGTATAAGTGCCCGGCGGGATGGTCACGAGCAAAGCGGAATCGGAAGAGCCCGGTGACAGCGGAAATGCGCCGACCTGGGTGCCGCTCCCGGTGATCCAGGGGTCGTTGCCCCAGCCGGCGTTGGCCGTGATTTGATCCCCCTTCGAGTCGTACAGCGTGACCTGGGTGCCCGCGATTGGGTTTGGAAAACCGATCGACCGCAAAGCCGGGCCGATTCCGCGAATCAGGACCGTCTCCGAACTCGGCCCGGCGATCGCGAATCCGGCGATGAGAACGCTGCCGCCACCGGCGACATAAGCCCGGGCCGAGATATTGACGAGCGTCGCCGTCGGCGTGCCCGTATCCGCATCGTAGATCTCGGCCAGCGCGACGCCGGTTGCGCCGTTCAAGCCGGTCACCTGCGCCGTGTAGTTCCCGGTCGCCAGGGTTTCAAGCAGGGCCGCATCGGCCGAATTCGCTGGCAACGCGAAAGCGCCCACCGCATTGAAGACCGCCATCAGGGCGGCGGTTCCGCCCCAGGTGCTGTTGGTGGCGATGACCTTGCCGTTCTGGCCATAGAGCGTCAAATCCGGGGTGGCCAGGACGCCCGTGACTCCCAAGCTGGCGAGGGTCGGACCCACTCCGCGCAGCAGGATTTGTTTGGAGCCCGTGCCGGCCGAGGCAAATCCAACAATGAGGATATTATTGCCGGTCCCGACCTGCGCCCGCGCCGAAAGGTTGGTGAGCCGGGCGTCCGTGACGACGGAAAGCGTGGCCGCTTCCGCGGCAATCACGGTGGTGCCGCTGGAGACGGCGACGGTAAAGGTGCCGGACGCCCCTGGGCCGGCGTTCGCGAGGGTGTACGATGACGCCGTCGCACCGGATATCGGGAAGCCGTCAAACTGCCATTGGTAGGTGAGTCCGGTCCCCGCCGCCGTCACGCTGAAAGCTGCCGTGGCGCCGGTGGCGATGGTCTGGCTTTGCGGCGCGGCGGTCACCGTCCCGGGTTTCGCCACCGAAAGCGTGGCGATATCCGAAGTGGCAAAGCCGACTCCGTTATAGACCTGGACCGAATAGGCCCCCGCATCGCCGATGCTGGCCGAGGAGAGCGTAAAGCTCGCGGCGTTCGCGCCCCGGATGAAGCGCCCGTTCATCAGCCATTGGTAAATCGGGGCGGGCGTGCCGGTCGCCGCCGCTGTGAAAGTGACCGAGGCGCCGATGGCGACGGACTGGGACGCGGGTTGGGTGGTGATCACCGGCGCCGTGCCGCTGGGGACAAACGGCGAAAACGAAAAGTTTGGCAATAAACCGGGCGACGCGACGGCGGTCACCAGGGAGTCCGGCGGTCCGGGATAGGGCAAAGCCGGGAAAAGAGGCGGAGCGGCACCGGCAAATGCCGAGAGGGGAAGAACCAGTCCGAAAGCAGCCAGACCAAGCAGCGATATCCAATGCGGAGTTTTCATAGGCTGATTACAGATTAAAAACTTACAAATCCATCGGCGGTGTTTCAAATCTTTGTTTCCGCACAACTCATTGATTGGCGGGGATCGCGGGCCTGGGACAACCGCCTCCCGCGCGAGTTCCGCCTTTTTGCGGACTGCCCGTCAGCTCGCGGGAGCGGGACCGTAATGCGCCGCGTGCGCGGCGTAGGCGGCCGTATCGGCTAGCATCGCCTCGATTGTCGCAGCCAGCGGCTCGATGCGCACGAGGCCGGAAAACACCGCCTTGTCGCCAATCGCGTCCTCGAGAATGAAGGCGGGCCGCTGCGCGATCAGATGCGCGTGGAATTCCGCGGTGCTCGCGTCCACGCGGGCCCGCGCGGCGTCCGATTCCGCGCTGGCGCGCAGCTTTTTCGCGTCGAGGTTCGCCGCCCGGGCCCCGACTGCGACGGCCACCGCCATGTCGCCGATCTTACGCCCCTCCCTTTCGCCCGCGTGGGTGAGCGCAAGCCGCAGCGTGTCGTCGTTAATGCCGAAGTCGCGGCCCGCCTCCGCCACGAGATTGGGCGCGAGGTAGCGCCCCTTGCGCCTGGCCTCCAGCCACCCCGAATTGAGCATGTAAGGCGACTTCATCACGGTGGCGCCGCTGCGGCGGTAAAAATAGTCGCATTGGGCCCGCGACACCGGCCAATCCGCCTGACTTAGCACGGCGATCTTCCAGTGAAATTCCACCCGCCCCGCATAGCGCACCTTGAGTTCCGCCCACGCCGGCTCGACCCAATGGCACCAGGACGACAGCACATCCAGATAGTAGGTGATTTTCATGACCGGAGCATAAACGCCCGCCGCCATCATGGCACTTCGTAAATTTCAATCAAAGCGAGGCCGTGACATTGCATCTGCACTCACATCAGTGGCATGGCGCAAATAGGTATCATCCCGCGTTCGCGCCCAGAGTTTCAGCAGGTAGAGTCCGTTCGATGCCTCGCCGCCGATTAGATCGGTGATGGGCCCGGGCGGCTCCCGGAGGATCACTGCGGCGTTGGCACGACAGAATTCCGGGGGCGCAGGCTCATCCAGCGCGATCGACTTATGAAGGGCCGCCAGCGCCGCGCCCGTTTTGCCAAAGTGCAGCCCGCGCTGGCAATGCTCGCCGCGAAAAGCGATGCACCAATCAATGGCACCCTGCGCCAGATCCAGGGCATCCGATCGCTTGAACGTTCGAAAGTAGTCGACCAGGAAAAAACTGATGCCACCCACGCCGTTGAAAACGCACGGAACGCGATGCGGTTTGTTCTCGTAGTCAATGGTCTCCCAGCACCGTCCCACGTCTGCCGATTCCGCCGTGCGGTGGACAAACCCGAAGATCGACCGAACGGCCGCCTCGAGCGGTTCTTTGTGCTCTGACATTAGTGGTGGATTTTCGGACAGTTCACCCGTTGCTAGACGCAAAGTCGATGTCACTCCGCAAGTGACATTGATGTGAGCCACCTTCGGCCGGCCTGACTTCTTTAGACAAATGCAGATCGGCCGTACGCTATCAGCTGTCAACCGCCGGTTGACATTACAATTGGGGTTTTGCCGAGGTAATGTCACCCCGCGGGTGACATTGCGACGGGGCCGGATCCTGCATTCACCATGGTTGATTTTGATCAACCCTCGTCCTGGATGATCGGAATGAAGCCCGCGCCCCAGGCCAAGATTCCTTCACCCGCGGCGTTCGTCTTCGCTTTCGCGGCCATTTACTTCATCTGGGGGTCCACTTACCTGGCCATCCGGGTGGCCGTGGCGGCGCTGCCGCCGTTTCTGCTCGCGGGCACGCGGTTTCTGCTGGCGGGGCTGGTCCTCGCAGCGTGGCTCGCGATGACGCGCGGATTCCGCCCCACTCCGCGGCAAATCCGCGACAATGCGCTGGCCGGAATCCTCCTCATCGCCGGCGGCAACGGCATGGTGGTCTGGGCCGAAAAGTCCATTCCATCCGGGATCACCACGCTGATCATCTCGATCGACCTTCTTTTGCAATGCCCGGAATGCGCAGACTACCGATCAGCGGGATAGGCCAAATACCGCCAGAGTATGGACGCCAGAACGCCAAAAACGAACATCAGGAAAAATATCACCGCGTGGGTAAACCTGAGGTGCCATCCTTCTACATCTACAAAAATAGCCAGCGCCGGTGGGACCATCGGCCAGCCATATAGTAACGTTGGGGGGATACTCGACCTTGAGGGAAAACGCCTCCGGGCAATGAAATAGACGAGAAAAGGAGTCGCCGCCAAAGCGTGGAAAACAACGACGACCAGAAGCGCGATTTTCAATGTCGAGTCCAGATGGCCTCCGTCGTCGAACGCCAGGACGAAGAACGATAGGAAGCCGGCGCACGGCAGAACAAACACCAAACTTGCAAAGTACGCGGGGAGAATTCCCGACGACCGTCGGCAGAGAAGAGATTCCGTCCGACCTGGTGGCACCCGATCACCATTTCCGATCCGGGGATGGAAACAAGTGCGAATTGTCCAGTGGCAATGTCACTCCGCAAGTGACATTCGCTCGCGACGGGTAGTCAAATTGCACTCCCTCAGTCCACGTTGCGGTCGCTGATGTCAGCCTTGAAGTGGTAAGGGCTTCTAGCCCGTGTCATGGATAACATGGGCTCGAAGCCCATGCCACGTTGGGGCCTGCGTATCGTTTCGATGCGCGCTATTTCGGAGAAACGGTCCCGATTCGGGACCGCTTCGAACGCGACATGGACGTCGCGTCTACCTTTCCGACGCGGCGGAACGCCGCGTCTCCATTCTCCCACTGCTGTGGTGACTCAAATTGATCGGAGTGGCTCCCTCCGCGGCCCTTGAGGCTCTCATTGCCGGCTCCGTGTCCGCGTCCGCGGACTGCCTTGGCGGCTATATCGGGATCGAGCATCACCGGCCGCGAAGGGAGCCACTCCGATCAATTTGAGTCACCACTCTATTTTCCAAGCTTTGCAATTTCGCCCGTTTTCACTTCATCTCCGACAACCCCTTTATTCCCATGCCTCACGTCCCCGGTCTGCGCAGTCCCTATGTCAAAGTCGGCCGCCTGGTTTATTTCGGGCGGATGCTCGACAAGATCCGGCTCCATGCGGCCGGCAAATTGCCGGCTGACTACCAGGACAACCTCGGCGACGCGAAGCCGGGCATGTTCGACGCGCGCTGCTGCGGCTTCCTGCGCGTCGCCTACGCCGAGATCAGGCAGCAGACCCTCGCAGGAGGCAGCGATGACGCGGTGCTCGCGTGGGTGGAAAACCGCGGGGGCCGGCGCACCGACGAGGAGTGCGAAACCTGGAATGGTTTCCTCATGAAACGCGGCTGGCACGAGCATCCGGATAACGCCGCCCGCCTGCGCCTGCGGGTGAAAAACGCGGGCCTGGAGGGCAAGACGATCGAGACCTTTTTCGATTTCATCGATTTCGACGAAGGGCGCGATCCCGCGGCGACCAAGCCCTGGGAAAGCGTCTAGGCCAGACCTGCCTCCATGAGCGACGGTCATCAAACGGTGCAGGTCAACGTCCCCAAGCTGGCCCGGCGGGCCCTGTTCAGCTTTTTGCTGACCTTCATGATCGCGCGCACCTGCGTGTTCTTGATCATGTCCCGCCGGATGCCGAATTTTTATTTTTTCATGAACGGGACCCACGTTCATCACCTGAACTATGGCATCTTCCTGCTCGCCGCCGTCGCCGGGTACAGCGTGTTCCGGCGCCCCGTGGGACGCGCCTCCGAGATCACCGCCCTCGCCTACGGCGTGGCCATGGCGCTCACCTTCGACGAATTCGGCATGTGGCTGCACCTGGGCGGCAGCTACTGGCAGCGGGCGAGCGTCGACGCCGTCATCGTGATCGCGTCCCTCATGGGCCTGTGCGCTTACCTGAAGTCCATCGAGCGCCTTGAGTCGCGCCACCGCTGGGCGGCCGTTGTCCTTGTGCTGGCCGTCACCGGTTTCGGCTGGGTGCTGGTCAGCACGGGCGATCGGGTCGGAGAGCGGTATGGGCCGAGATTGCACGAGCTCGAGGAATCGTCCTCGCCTTGAGTTTTTTGGTATATTAGTCGTTTCGCTTCGGCGGAGCCCAACAGGCGGGTTGGGGACAACTCGCCCCACCCCACTTGGAATCTAAAACCAACCTACCCTATCTCTTCTTTCTCGGCGGCACGGCGGCGCTCGGAGGGCTGCTGTTCGGGTTCGATGCGGCGATCATCACCGGAGCGGGGCCGTTCATCGAGCAGCACTTTCAGCTGACGCCCCTGAGGCTGGGCTGGGCCTTCAGTTCGCTGCTCTTCGGCTGCGTGCCGGGCTCCGCGATCATGGGAGGGATCGCGGATAAGTTCGGCCGGCGCGCTCCCCTCCTCTGGGTGGCGGTTTTATTCGTGCTGACCTCCATCGCGACCGGCCTGGCGGGAAGCTTCACCCTTTTTATCGTCGCCCGCTGCATCGGGGGCCTGGCGGTCGGAGGCGTTTCGATCCTGGCCCCGATGTACGTCTCGGAGGTGTCCCCGCCCGCGGTCCGCGGGCGGATGGGAACACTCTACCAGCTCTCCATCGTGATCGGCGTGCTGGTTTCCTTCTGCATCAATTACCTCCTGCGCAACGCCGGCGACTGGAACTGGCGCTGGATGTTCATTTCCGGCGCGATCCCCGCGGTGGCTTTTTTCTTCCTCGTGCTCCGGGCCCCTGAAACTCCCCGCTATCTCGTCAAGGTCGGGCGGCCGGCGGAGGCCCTGGCGATTTTGACCCGTATCGGGGGAGCCGAAAATGCCGAGATGGAGATCGCGGAGATCAGCGCCAGCCTGACCGGCAAGCGCGCGGCGTGGGGAGAATTGATGAAACCGGGAATTCGGCGAGCCCTGGCGGTAAGCTTCGTCCTGGCGATCCTGGTGCAGGCGTCGGGCATCAACACGATCGTCGATTATGCGCCCCGGATCTTCCAGTCGGCCGGGTGGAAGATCGACGTGGCCCTTTTCTCGACCTTCCTCATCGGAATCTTCAACGTGATCTTCACGGTGTCCGCCTTCTGGATCATCGATCGCTACGGCCGCAAGCCGTGCTACATCGTCGGGTCCCTGGGCATGACCGCCGCCCTGGCGGGCCTGGTCGCAGTCGCGGTGGCCGGGCATTTCACCGGGGCAAAGGTGCTGGCGATGATCCTGGTCTATCTGGCTTTTTTCACGTCGTGCATCGGTCCGGTTTTCTGGACCTTGATGCCCGAAATTTTTCCCAATCGCGTGCGGGGCGAAGCCATGACCCTGCCAGTGCTGACCCAATGGCTCGCCAACGCAGGCGTCGTCCTGTTTTTTCCCCTGGCGGTCACCAAGATGGGCAACGCCACCACCTTCGGCTTCCTCGCCGCCATGTGCCTGGCCCAGGCGCTTTTCACCTGGCGCTTCCTCCCCGAGACGAAGGGAAGGACGCTGGAGGAGATCGAGGGTTTCTGGACTCGCAGCCGAGACTGAAGACTACTGGAGGT
>Ga0302326_10019147_pt1 | contig 14157 bp, 11 predicted proteins | sample Palsa_T0_3_FD_202264 | JGI IMG/M metagenome (GOLD analysis project Ga0302326, IMG submission 202264) | Peat permafrost microbial communities from Stordalen Mire near Abisko, Sweden - Palsa_T0_3 | ecosystem: Environmental > Terrestrial > Soil > Palsa > Peat permafrost | place: Sweden: Abisko... | reverse complement strand
GCAGGGCTCCTACGTCGGCAATAACAGCAATTCGCTCATGGACAACGGCACCTCGCAGACCGTAGTCCTCGATAACATCAACGCTATCCCGGTCGGCTACCTCTTCACGCCCACCGCTGCCACAGCCATCAACGCCAAAGCCCCCGGAGCCTGCAACCCTACCGGTTGCACCCCCGCCCAGGCCGGAAGCCTCGACGGCATCTACAACTACCCCGGCGACAAAGCCATTCAGGAAGCGCGACCCTTCAACAACTACAACCAGATCCTGGTTCCGCGCCACAATACCTACGCCAACTACAACGGCCTCCAGATCGAAGCCATCAAGCAGGCAGGCCCGTTGAACTTCAACGTCAACTACTCCTTCTCCAAGGCCCTCGGCATCCTCGGCTCCTCCGCCGACTTTAACTGGACCGCCGGCATTGACCCCTTCCACCTCAGCAATAACAACGGCCCGCTGAACTTCGACCGCACCCAGGTCCTCAACCTGAGTTACTCGTACCAGACCGGCAAGTTCTCCACCGATAGGTTGCTCGGCGGATTCATCAACCAGTGGCTCATCTCCGGCATCTCCAACGTCCAGAGTGGCCCCAACATGCAGACCGGTGTCAGCGCCTCGCCGGGTTACTACCTGCAGGGCAACATCGGCCAGGGTGCCACAGGCTACGGCGTTAGCAACACCACCATCCTTGGCACGCCCGACGTCAACCTGCAGCCGTTGCTCAAGTGCAATCCGCGCTCGGGCCTCGGCTCGCATCAGTACCTCAATCCAACCTGCTTCGGATTGCCGAACACCGGCACCAACGGCCAGTACATCGAGCCCTACGCGCATGGCCCGGCCTTCTTCAACACCGACCTCTCTCTCGAGAAGGGCTTCACCATCGGCGGCGAGCGCAGCCTGCGCTTCCGTATTGCTGGATTCAACGTCATCAACCACCCGTTGAACAGCTTCGGCACCGGCTACGCCTCGCAGACCACGCTGCAACTCAGCGACACATCCGCAGGTGGCTCACCCGCAACCGCCACCTACAGTCCCACCGAGAACTTCGGCTCCGCGCCGCAGAAACTCGGCCGTCGCCTCCTGGAGGTCTCGGCGAAGTTCTCCTTCTGATCAATAAGGTGGAGGGCCCATCAGTCCTCCACCTTCATTTTTCCCGCTTAGCTCTGATAGAACAGGACAGGACTCGGTCAGTCTGCGACTCCATCGGGAAAAGTGTGGCCGCCACTCCATCCAGCAATGAATACGGTTCCAACACAGAGTTACAACGCTTTCACCACTAACCTTCAGGATCGGGCATGCGTCATATCATCTCCATCTAGGCCTCCTCTCTCGCCGTCCTTCTGTCTCCAACCTCGGTCCGAGCGCTCGCACAGCAAGCGACTCCCGTAATCCTGAATCACCTAACCAGCTTCAGCGCGCTCCAAAACGGCATCGACCTCCGCTCCGGTCCCGCGCACGAACAAATCACCGCCCTTCGCGACGATGTCCTCTGCATTCGAGTTAGTCCCTCCGCGGCGCTCCCCGAAGACGCCTCCTGGGCCGTCCTCGCCGAAGCCCGGCGCTCCCAAACCTCCGTCACCGCTATCACCTCCGACACCGTCATCGGCTTCTCGACCAAATCCCTCCGAATAGAAATCGACAAGCAAACCCTCCAACTCACCATCCGAGACACCCAGAACAATATCCTCGAGCAAGACGCTCAACCCATCACCTGGGACGGTCCCGCCTTCCGCATCGCGAAGAAGATGCCCCTCGACGAGCACTACTTCGGCCTCGGCGACAAAACCGGCCCCCTCGACCGTCGCGACCACTCCTACACTCTCTGGAACACTGACGCTTACCGCTATCAGGAATCCACCGACCCCCTCTATAAGTCGATCCCATTTCTCCTGACTTATCGCGCCGGAATTTCCACCGGCCTCCTGCTCGATAACACCTGGCGCAGTAACTTCGACTTCGGCAAACAAGTCCGCGACGTCTACTCCATCGGCGCAGAAGCCGGCCCCCTCGACTACTACTTCTTCTACGGCCCCACCCCAAAGCAAGTCGTCGAAGACTACGCATGGCTCACCGGCGCGCCGCCCCTCCCGCCGCTCTGGACCCTCGGCTACCAACAATCCCGCTACGGTTACTACCCACAGTCTCGCGTCCTCGAAGTCGCCGCCCGCCTCCGTGCCGATCACATCCCCAGCGACGCTATCTACCTCGACATCGATTATCAGCAGGACAACCGACCCTTCACCGTCAACCGCACTTACTTTCCCGATTTTCCCGGCATGATCGCGCAGCTCACCGCCGAAAACTTCCATACCGTAGCTATCACCGACTTACACATCGCCAACCTCCCCAGCCAGGGCTACGCCCCCTATGACTCCGGCGTCGCCGGCGACCACTTCGTCAAAAGTCCCGACGGCTCCATCTACTCCGGCAAAGTCTGGCCCGGCCCCAGTGTCTTTCCCGACTTCACCCGCTCGACCACTCGCGCCTGGTGGGGCACCCTCTACCGCGATTTCGACACCCTCGGTATCGCCGGCTTCTGGAACGACATGAACGAGCCCTCCATCTTCGACACCCCCACCCTTACCATGCCTCTCGACGTCGTCCATCGCATCGACGAACCCGGCTTCATAACCCGCACCGCCACTCACGCCGAAATCCACAACGTCTACGGCATGGAAAATTCCCGCGCCACCTTTGAAGGCCTCCTTGCCCTCAATCCCAATACGCGCCCCTTCGTCCTCACCCGCGCCACCTACGCCGGCGGCCAGCGCTACGCCGCCACGTGGACCGGCGACAATAGCAGCACCTGGAACCATCTCCGCCTCACTACACCTATGCTCGAAAACCTCGGCCTCAGCGGATTCGCATTCTCCGGCGCCGACGTCGGCGGATACGCAGGCTCGCCCTCAACCGACCTCGTCACAAAATGGTTCGAGATCGGCGCCTTCCAGCCCATCGACCGCGACCACACCGAAAAGGGAAGTGCCGACCAGGAGCCGTGGGTCGGGGGCCCCGAACAGGAAGCCATCCGCCGCCGCTTCGTCGAAACCCGCTACCGCCTCATCCCCTACCTCTACACCCTCGCCGACGAAGCCTCGCGCACCGGCCTTCCCCTCGTCCGCCCGCTCTTCCTCGAATTCCCCAACGCCGCGCCCGACCGCCATCCCCTCGATATCGACCCTGCCTCCTCCGCCGAGTTCCTCCTCGGCCCCGACCTCCTCATCGCACCGCCGCCCTTCGTCGATGAAGTCGAACCCTATCCCGTTACCCTCCCCTCGCGCGATTGGTACAACTTCTGGACCGGCGAGAAAGTCCCGCAGCCTATGCCCGCCTCCGCCCTGCTTACTGTGCCCGAACACCCCGACTTAGCCACACTCCCCGTCTTCGTCCGCGGTGGAACCATCCTCCCCATGCAGCCTCTCGTCCAGAACACCAACGAGACACCCACTGGCCCGCTCGAACTCCGCGTCTATACCGGCGACCCCGGCGAAAATCGAACCTGCTCCGGTAGCCTCTACCTCGACGACGGCAAAACCCAGGCGTACCGTCAGGGGAATTTCCTCCGTATTGCCTTCACCTGCACCACTGAAAACGGCGCCCTCCAAATCCACATCGGCGCACACCAGGGCACTTACCCCACGTGGTGGGCTTTTTCCTTTGTCTGCTCCCTCCTTGGGAAAGTTGGGTCGAAGACCGGATAGGGGTATCCGGTCTTCCTTTGCGAAGGGTCTGCTCGGACATGGCAGACCCTTCGCCTTTTTCAAAACAAAGCCCTGCCGGAAACCATCCCCTAGGGGTACCCCCGTCCACGCCGGTGATTCCAGTCACAGCCACTCTCAGCCACGAAAGGCAAACTAACCAGAACGCTGCCGTAAGGAGCAATATCCAGATGAATACCGCCCACCTCATTGCGCAATTACTCGAAATCGAGCAGGCCATCGGCAAAGTCGACCCCGCCCGCATCCGCGGCATGGTCTTTGAAGCCGAAGAAAGCATCCTCCAGATCGAGCAGCAGATGATCGACATCCTCATCGAAAACGAATCGCTCCGCCAGCGCATGGAAAGCTGACGGCCCTCGTCCTCCTCGATCTTCAAGGAGTTCGGCACTTCGGAGAAATTCCTCATCAATTAGAACGCCGCCCCACTGGGGAGTGGGAACGGCGTCCAGGAGAACGGAACCTGAGGAACAGGGCCCGCTTTACAACACCTGCAAAACTTCACACATGCCTATGCGCTGCGCGGAAAACCAGACTCCTCGTCGGGAACCTCGGACGCGCGCAGATCTGTCTCCTGATCGGCGCCCAATCGCAGCCGGATCGCATCGATTTCCTGCAGGCTGTCAAGGTCCATGCGCAGAGCGGTTTCCTGCGCGTCGATCACCATAGCACGCAGGACTCCCGGCGCGGCAATGCCGATGGCGCGCTCGATAGCGAATAGTTTCTGGATCAGCGGTTCGGCTTTCATCAGGAGCCTGGGGAAAGCCAAAGCAGAATCGTCGTGCAAACAGCAGAACGCGATTCGTGCTGCGCCCAGGCAGGTCAGAACTGTCGATTTAGAGCATACGGAAGAGTGCAAGCGCAGCGACATCGCCCGACGGTGTTATTACGAAGGGTGTTATTCGATCAGTTAACAATGGAAGAGTGCTGCAGTGTTCTGGCAAATTGCCCGGACCCACGACAGTGCCATGAGTCTGAAGTTCGTTAAAGAAATCTTCTTTGGTTTTGTAACAGGGCACGACTTCAGTCGTGCCGTAAATGGCAGGAAAAAACTTGGGCTTTAGCCCTCGAGGATGTTCTTCGAACCTCTTGGATTCAACGAACCTCAGAAACACTACACTCGCTCCCCATAAAGGCCCGAAACGCCTCAACCACCTGCTGCGGCAGCGCGTCACGATTCCGCTTGCCGATCAGTTCGTGCCCAGCGCCCTCTACCGGCAACAGCTCAGTGCGCGCCGGGATCAGCCGCAGCGCACCTTCCAGCTCAGCAATGGTGCCGAACCCATCGCGAACCCCGGAGACGAACAGCGCCGGCGTCTCCAGTCGAGCGAAGTGCTGTGTCCGCATCTGCTCGGGCGCTCGCGGCGGGTGCAGCGGATAGGAAAGGAGCAGCAATGCATCAACCAGGCCCGGTTCATCCGCCGCCAGGATCGAAGCCATGCGTCCTCCGTACGAATGCCCGCCAAGAAAGATGCGACCCGCACCCATCTCCCGCCGCATAGCCGCCACCGCCGCGCGCAGCCCAGCCTGGTCCCGCTCCGCACTCCGCATCGGCGGCCCCGACGGCTTCGCCTGCCGAAACGGCAGATCGCACCGCAGCACCGTGAATCCCGCCGCGGCGAACGCATCGGCCAGCGCCACCAGCAGCGGGGTTTGGCAGTTAGCGCCAGCGCCGTGTGTAAGGATCAGGCACGCAGAACCCGCCACCGCGGGCGTATGAAGAAACCCGCGCACCGGCTGCTCGCCCGAAGTATCGACGAATTCCCGAAGGTTCATCGTAGGATCCCGGGTTCCCCATCCTTTCCGCAATAGTCGGCGGAAAGGGTGGGAGACCACAACTCTACAGCCTGCGGAAAGACTCAAAAGCTTTGAAGGGGCACAGCTCTAGCTGTGCCGTAAGAACTGCAGAATGAGTTCGGCTTTAGCCGCCGAGGTATGGTTTTTCTATCTATAAGGACTTTTTCCCGCAAGCTGTCTAAACGGCCCGCCTCTCCGTGCGGCCGAACCAGGCCCGCGCATCGGCGCGGAACAGGAGGATCGCAATGCCGATAAAGATGATCCCGTGAAACAGCACTTGCTGGTATCCGTTCAGCACGCTGATCACGACATGAAAACCGATCCAGATTACGGTCAGCCACCGCGCCCAGTTATGTCCACGCAGCATAAACACGCCCGCCACAACAGCAAGCAGCTCCAGAACCAGGACCCATATGTCCTCGGAGTGCGGCGAGCGAAAGGACTCCCGGCCGTGAACAGCGAGCCCAGCGACTCCAACAACAATATAGATCCAACTAAGAACGGTAATGGCGATCGGTCGCCGGAGCATCTTCGCTGTACCCTGTACCCTGTACCCTGTACCCTGTACCCTGTACCCTGTACCCTGTACCCTGTACCCTGTACCCCGTACCCCGTACCCTGTACCCCGTACCCCGTACCCTGCTACGCCAGCGATAACTCGCCGATAGCTCGAACAAACTTGTCTAAGTCAGGAATAGTCGTGTAAACATGTGGAGTAACTCGAACACAGCTAATGTTCTCCCACACAATGCCGACAGTATGAATCTTGTACTTGTCGAACAAAGCGCCCGCCAGTTGCTGCGGCGTCATGCCGTCCACCGAGACCCCGCAGATCGCGCACGAGTAGTTCAAATTCAGCGAGGTATGTAGCTTCACCTTGGGCATCGTCTGCACCCGGCTGGCCCAGTAGTTCTTTAGATAGCCGATGCGTTGCTCCTTGCGCTTGCTCCCGATCGCCTCGTGGAAGTTGACCGCTTCCCCGATCCCTTGCTCCAGCGGGAAACTGCGCGTACCGAGTGTCTCGAACTTCCGAATATCCGCTGAGTGCGGCGTGGAGTTACAAGTCAGCGGCCAGATCTTCTCGATCTTGTCCTGGGTCACCCACATCATCCCCGTCCCAATCGGAGCGGAAAGGAACTTATGCAGGCTCGTGCCGAAGTAGTCGCAGTGCAGGTCGGGAACCTTGAAGTCCAGCAATCCAAACGAATGCGCCCCATCGCAAACCACCTCGATGTTATGCGCGTGCGCCATATCGGCGATCTTCCGCACGGGCATCGTCTGCCCCACCCAGTTCACCATGTGCGTCACATGGATAATTTTGGTCCGCGGCGTGATCGCCTCTTCGTAGGCCTTCACGATCACCGCATCGTCTTCGATCGGGAAGTCGAAACTGATCTGCTTGTAGACGATCCCGTCACGCTCGGCCCGCTGCCGATAAGCCTGAATCATGTTCGGATAATCCTGCTTCGTGCCGATCACTTCGTCACCGGCCTTCAGCGGCAAACCATAAATGATGGTGTTCAACGCCTCCGTCGAATTGCGATCGATCGCAATCTCCCCAGTCTTCGCGCCCGCAAGATTGGCCAGCTTCTCGCGCAGCGGCTCGCGCCCTTGGTCGAGGATTTGCCACATGTAGTACGAAGGCCCCTCGTTCGAAAGCTGGTTGTACCGCTCCACCGCCTCCTGCACCACGATCGGCGCCGGCGAAACCCCGCCGTTGTTCAGGTTGATGATGTCCGGGTTCACCGAGTACCCGCGCTGGATCACGCTCCAATAATCCTCATTCTGCGCCACCTCGGCGGGAACCAGATCGCGCACCGCGTGCGACGCTGCGTTGAAGTCGGCTGCGTGCGCCTGGCGGAAAAGGCTGTTCACGGAGAACGCGCCTGCAAGAGCGGCGGTCCGTTTCAGAAAGCTGCGGCGGTCGTTCGGAGTCATGGAAAGAACTGTAGGGGCAAACGCCCTGGGAAGCAAATGCTGTCTCGCGGCAGGCATGGACCACCTCGATGCCTCTGAACTCGCAACTATGTGGCCTGTCGCATCGGATTTCGTTACCACTGCCCGAAGAATGGGTGCCCCACGTCTCGATGTTGAGACGTGGGTGGACGAAACTCTCGTCGGTAACGAATTCTCTGCAACAGGCAACTACCAGCACGACAATCTGCGCCAAACCAGGACCACGGCAACGAAATCCCGGTGATACGCTCCAAACAGGTCATGCAAGCGCACCTCCCACGGGCTCGCAGTGGCTATGGACCCGCGTTTGCCCTTGAATTTTCTTTCAAACAGGGCCATGCTGGTGAAGTCTGGCTCCCACGCGAAGGCGGCCTCATGCCCAGATCTAACCGTGCCGTTTCTCCTCCCCTCTTGGCGGCGTTTTGCGCGCTACCCCTCATTGCGGCCGTACCCCTTCAAGCCCAGGTCTTCACCGTCGAAGCGGAACACGTCGAGAAGCACTACACCGAGTTTCCCCCCACCCATGTGAAGTACTCCGAGATGGCCATCACCTCCGTCGGCCGCGAAGGACTCGTCCGCTTCATGCAGGCTGAGCAGGGATTCGCCATGCGTCCGCTGCCCATCGCGAACCTCAACCTCCACGCCAACGGGCACATGGATCCCACCGGCGAAAAATACGTCGACGTGCTGCACCAGAAGGGCATGGCGGCCAAAGCCGGCGATCGTGTCGTCGTCACCGATATCAGGTTCCGCGAGAAGAGTATCGAGCTCGACCTCAACGGCGGCCCGGAGCACAAACATAAATATCTGCGGCATATTGCCATCGGCGCGGGCGCGGCGGAGATCCCGTTGGCGCAGGATAGCGGCGCGCCGCCAACCGGCGCGCGGATCACGCTCGTCTTTGAAGAGAATGTTCCCGACCTCAACGGAGAGCAGCTCGAAGCGCTCCTCAAGCCTATGATCGACTTCGGCGTGAAGTCCCCCGCCGAGGCCTTCGCCGAATCGCTACCCCCCTTCCTGCGCAAAGCCGTTGAAGAGCATCGCATCCTCGTCGGCATGGATCGCGACCTGGTTATCTATTCCAAGAGCCAGCCCACCCGCAAAATCCGCGAGACCGACGAAGACAAACCCGTTGAGATTTGGATCTACGGCGAAGCGCCGCAGCCCGTCGAGTTCGTCTACTTCCAGGGCAGCTACGTCACCCGCATCCAGCTCGCTAAAGTCGGCGAGCCCATGGTCGAGCGCACCGAAAATGAGATGGGCGACTACTTCGGCACCCTTCCCGTCGTCGCGAAAAATCAGCATGAAGTAAAACTCGGCGACGCCACCGATGCCGATCGTACCGCGGAGAACGCGCCCCGAGCCGCGCCCACGCTGCGCAAGCCCGGCGAGCAGCTGCCCGCCGATAACGACAAGGACAACCCGCACCCAGTCATGGCGCCAGTGAATATGCCGCCCGATCTGCAACGACCCGGCGACCCAGGCTACACGCCCACGGTTTCCGCCAAGCCAACCCAGGCGCAGGGAACTCAGACTTCTACTTCAGGTCAGCCTTCGAGCCAGCCTTCCAGCCAGAACACCCAGCAAGCCGGCAGCAAAAGCGGCAATGCACAATCCACATCGGACAACAGCTCCCAGCCGCAAAATGGACAAGGTTCCAACCAACAACAGCAGAACAATTCAACGCCGGACCAGCAGCCGAACCCGCTCGACAAGCCCCAGTGAGCTAGCTGGTCGCTTTTTCGCTAATCGCTTCACCGGCTGACCGCTTGTAATATGGCCGGTGAGGTTTTTCCGGCCATGCGTTGTTCTGCTTTCATCCTGCTACTGATGGTCCCGTTCTCTATTGCCCCGCTCGCCGCCGCGCAATCCGGCCGGCCCCCGTCCGCCGCACACGCAACCGTCACCCTCTGGCCTAACGGCGCGCCAACGCCATTGACGTCAGCCGCCCGACCCGGCGCAACGCCCTCGCCGCCGCCCGGTCCCGAGCACGATACGACCACCCCGCAGCTGCCGCTCATCGCCGGACGCCCCATCGTGCGCCTCGGCAACGTCACCGTTCCCACCCTCACGCTCTATCTCGCGCCGAAGGCGAACAACACCGGCGCAGCGGTGGTCGTCTTCCCTGGCGGAGGCTATTCGATCCTCGCCATGGACCTCGAAGGCACCGAGGTCTGCGACTGGCTCAATGGAATCGGCGTCAACTGCCTGCTCGTCAAGTACCGCGTTCCCGACACCGGTCCCTATCCAAAATCCTCCGCCGCCCTGCAGGATGCGCAGCGTGCCGTCGGCATCGCCCGCCAGCATGCAGCCGAGTGGAACATCGACCCGCAGCGCATCGGCGTCCTCGGATTCTCAGCCGGAGCCCACCTCGCCGTCGCGCTCAGCACGCATTTCGACCAGCGCCTCTACCCGGCCATCGACGCAGCCGACCAGCAAAGCTGCAAGCCAGACTTCGAATTCGTCATCTATCCAGGCTACCTCTCCATCGCCGAAAAGAACTTCGAATTCAACCCCGACATCCCAGTCACCGCCGCCACGCCGTCCACTTTCCTGGTCCAGGCCGAGAACGATCCCGTCCACGTTGAGAACGTGCTCCAGTACTTCATGGAGTTGAAGAAAGCCGGCGTCCCCGCCGAACTCCACGTCTTCACCAAAGGAGGCCACGGCTACGGCCTCCGCCCCACAGATCTGCCAGTAACGCACTGGCCAGACTTAGCCACAACCTGGCTAAAAACCATTGGCGTGATAGGAAAGTGAAGGTACGCAATGCGAAGACGGAACGCTTCTTTTCGATAGTTGGCGTATTAGTTCTTGTCTTTGCGATATCTCCCGCGATTGCAGAGAAAGATCACCTTCCCCGAATGGCGGGAGCCGTGTTGTTGGCTGGCTATCCACCCTCAAGCCTTTTTCTCACGACCGGAGATCAAACTCTTCAGATTGAAGGCAACGGATGGGGCAACGGCAATATTGTTCCCAGCATGTCGGCGGACGGTCGCCTTGTCGTCTCGGGGCGCTACGTTGGCACCGACTCCCCAGGATTTGCTGCACTACCGCGCCAATGGGGGACGCAGCCCGACATCATTCTTTCTGTCTGGTCCCGAGAAGACAGGCGATGGACGGACCACCCCGACTATGTTTTCGGAAACCGGGGTATTCAACTCGCGGCTTCCCCCGACGGTACCACGGTGGCCTTGCCCCGGAAAGGACAGTTGCTGCAGGTGCTCGATTTGAAAGCTGGGAAGGCGGTGGTGCAGAGGGAATACTCCATTGGCGGCGCTCACTTTTGTTGGTCCCCGGATGGTCGGAGGCTGGCGTTCGACCGAGCGCATATGAAGATAGTCGAGGGAGTCACCGTTTCCTTGAATTCAGTTTTCATCCTCAACCTCGAAAGCGGAGCCGTCACGAAGATCGACGACGGCGTGATGCCGTCCTGGTCGCCCTCGGGAGAATGGATCGCGTTCTATGGCTATTCCTCTGTCCGAGTAAACGCCAAGAGTGGTTCGTACTCCAACGCCGCCGATCGGGTGACGCTGATCCATCCGGATGGTACCGGCGAGAGAGTGATTACCAAACGAGACGCCTCATGGCTGCCAGTCTGGTCGCCGGATTCCCGGAAGGTTCTCATTCAGTGGCTCCGAGATGAGGCTGGCCACATGGACGCAGATATGGTCGAGATCAGTACGGGGAGAGTCACCAAACAATTCAGAAACGTGATGCCGATCTATGCGTGGTCGCCGGCCCAGTAAGGTTCGTGAAGCCCTACAGGTGAATATTCACCAAACCCTCAGCATTAGCGGCCGAAGGCGGAGCAGGCCGCTGCGGCGCTCTCCAGTAATCGATAAACGAAATCTGGTGCACGCAACTCACCGTGCAATTCGGAGCGCATCCCTTCTCCGTCAAAAACTCCCGCTTCAAATCATCCTTGTTATATTCCGCCAGCGGCACGCCAGGATACCCGCGCTGCTGCGAGCAGTAATGCACCAAGCCGTTCTCGCAGATATACAAAAACCGCGACCCCGCCCTACACCGCCACTCATTCGGCTCGCCGTTCGCGATGTTCACCTGGAAATGATTGAACCGCGAATAATTCTTCTTCTTCCACGACCGCATTTCCGACCAGACTTTTCTCTCATGGTCGCCCAGCGGTTTCAACTGTCCGGTGCCGTCGTGAATAATCCCAATCGTCGAAGTGAATCCCAGCGCGAGCGCCCGCCGCCCAATCACCAGCGCGTCATCCGGATTCTTGATCCCGCCACCCACCACAGAATTAATATTCACGTGAAAATCGGCGTGTTCCGACAGCATCTCCAGCTTCTTGTCCAGAACCTTCAGGCTCTTCTTCGAAATCTCATCCGGCTGCACGTTGTCGATCGAAATCTGCAGGTGATCGAGCCCCGCCTTGTTCAGCCGCTGGATCCGATCCGGCATCAGCAGGTACCCATTCGTGATCATCCCCGCCATCCGCCCGTGGTGCCGGATGCGCGCGATAACCTGATCCAGTTCCGGGTGCAGCAGCGGCTCACCGCCCGAAATCGTAATGATGCTCGTCCCCAATCGCGCCAGGTGATCGATCCGCCGGACCATCTCCTCGATCGGCACCGGCTTCGAAACATCGTCGTACTCATTGCAGTAAGCGCACGCAAGATTGCACCGCCGCATCGGTACGATCTGCGCCATCACAACGTGGCGCGTCGAACCCAGCGCGTGGGTCACAAGCGAAATTTCCCGCACCTTGCGCGAAGCGGCTTTCAGGCGGCGGGGCAGCGTCATTTTGCGGGCCGGGGACATGTCTCTATCTATTGAAACATAAGGGGCTACCCGACGCGACAACTATGAATTAAAAGGTCCCCTGGATTGAGCCTTTAGCCTGTTCGGATGCCTCGAACGCCCCTATCCGATAAGGCGACTTACCGCCACTGATGAGTCTCCCATCCAGGGAATGATCCATCAGGGTGCGTACTGCGTGAAAACAAGGTCGTGGGCCTTAAACTGCGCGTGGCAGGCAAAGCAGGGTTTCATGAACGCCGCGTCCACAGGTTTCCCATCCGCGTTGAAATGACCGAACCCCCAGCCTCCCGTCGCGGCGTACTTTTTTGAGTCCTTGACCATAAACTGAACGTTCGTCGGCGGACCAGGAACGATCGATTGCTTCTGGCCAAAGATCTTGTCGTTCTCCTCCGACGAAACGGCCTTGTAGTGCAAAGCGGCAATGATCGTGCCGTCAGGAAAGGGGATCGTCCCCGCCCGGTAGGCCTTGATCGCCACCGCGTTGCCCAGGACAGCTCCCAAACTGTTGAGGTTGCCCTCTTCATGGGCCGACGCGATCCACTTCCAGTCACGGTATCCAGCGGGCTTTTCTGTGACGTACGGCGCGGCCGCCTCATCGGCATTTCCGGATGCAGCGGACATCAGGGCCGCAACGCCAGTCATCGTCGCAACCGAAATCAACAAAGATGCGATCCTTCTCATAGTTGCTCCTTTCCAATGCGATTCCTGTACATCTTTCGCTGCCAGTGAGCGAGGCCCGTCCCTCTCGGGTTTGATACGGCGAAAGGGAGTTCGTCCAGAGATTACCCTCGAAGCCGTGTGGAAATCAGACAAGGCCTCGATCCGATTACGGATTTGATCGGGCCCGGGCCCGGTAAACGGAATCACCAGAGCTGAACCGGAATCTAATTCGCGTCCGGACTTCGGTGATACAGCCGATCCATCCGCGTCGGAGCCAGTGTGTAATGCGAGGCCATGTACCGCGGCGATCTGGAAGACGACGCTAAAGCCCGAACGTCGATCCCTCCGCCGTGGAACCGGACCAGCACGCCCGTCTCCGGCGTCAGCCCGGCCAGCACATTCTTGTTCGGGACATCGTGAGAATGAGCATCCGGCACCACCGCCGCGCCGACGATCATCGCCAGCAACTGCGAATCACTCACGCCCGAGCGCAGAACGTAAGGCTTCCCGCCCAGCAGGATCGTATAGAACTTATCCGAAGCCTTCGAGCAATATTCAAATGTGGGATCGGGTCGGCACTTCGTCGTCCCCAGATAGGTCGCTTCCTGGTATTCAGGAATCGGCGCCCTCTTCAGCGAAGGTACCTGAGCCGCGGCCAGGCCGCACCCAAAAGCGCAGACGACAAAAATCAAGCTGTTCCGGGGCACGCGCGAAGTCTACCAAAACCCGCTGCCCCACGCCGGTGGATTTCAAACAATCTTTTCGAGGAAAAGTGTTTCAGGTGGATTTGCCTTCGGCTGCCTTTTGACTCCCAGCTCCAGGCTCCCGGCTATCCCTTGTTCTTCGGCCGCCCAGCCACCATATTCACCGTGCCCTCATGCTTCTCGCGGATCACCGTCAACTGCAGCGGCTTCCCGCGATTGGAGTGAATGGTGTGAGCCCACTGGTTCGTCGTCGCAATATTCTGGCCGTTCACTTTCGTGATCACGTCCCCGGCCCGAAGCCCCGCCACCGCCGCCGGACTGTTGTCGTCCACCCGCCGCACCAGCAATCCCTGGCCGTCATGCACGCCAAAGTAATTCGCCAGCTGCGGTCCCAGCATGTCCAGATCAAGCCCCGTGTAAAACGGATTCGAAGTCAGCGACGAGAAAATTCCATTGCCGAAGCTCCCGCCTGTCCCGGCAGGCAGCGCAGCATCGCCATCGGGGTCCGGAACCGGAGTGTGTTGCGACCACGCAT